>ERZ772879.769-NODE-769-length-24219-cov-5.878456_pt1 | contig 24219 bp, 24 predicted proteins | sample MGYA00580582_ERZ772879 | MGnify/ENA primary metagenome ERZ772879 (study PRJEB29015, sample SAMEA2737682) | human gut metagenome | biome: human gut; feature: human-associated habitat; material: faeces | place: China | collected 2012 ... | reverse complement strand
ATCAAAAAAAATTTAAATATTTAATAGAGTATTTAAAGAGTGAAGAAGTAAAAACTGCATATAACTATATTAAAAGTAAGACAAGTCAGATTGTAAAGTTACTGAAACCTAAAAAAATAAGAGGAAAACTTGAGTTTGGATTTGAAAGTCCGGACAAGACGGGGAAGATGCTTGGAGTTATTGCAGTTGTATGTACTGCGTTAAAGCTTAATATGGATAATTTTCAAATAGAACCTGATTTTGAAAACAAGAAATTTAATGGAATAATCAAGGCGTGGGGACATTTTTCTATAGGAGTTGTAGGTGTTTATATTTTACAGATTTATATGAAAGATGAAGTGCATGCCGTTATTGATAAGTTTAGTTGACAGGAGGTATTTATATGTCAGAAGATAGAAAAGCCACAGATGATTTACTAAGAGCAATGGAAAAATTTATTACTACAAAATCTGTTGTAGGTGAAGCAATAACTGTTGGAGATACAATTATTCTTCCTATGGCTGATGTTTCTTTTGGAATGGGTGTTGGTACTTTTTCAAAAGATACAAGTGCAGGTGGAGGAGTTGGTGGAAAGATAACACCAAGTGCCGTATTGGTTATAAAAGATGGTTCTTCAAAACTTATCAGTATAAATGACCAGGATGGGTTCTCGAGAATCATTGATATGGTTCCTGATATTGTTAATAAATTTACAAGTAAAAATGATGATGCAGATACATTTGATGAAGAGTAAATGAAAATTAAGAATTATTACAATTGATTTTTAGAAATAAATTAATAAAAATGGCTTATTTATAGGTTATTTTTATTAATTTTTTTCATATAATATCTATATAAAAACACTAGGAATTGAAATGGGAAAAGTTTGTGGATTTGCTCTATTTTGGGTTGCGCTTGGAATGACTATAGCGTTAATAATAAGTAGTACTTTTTTAGTGGTATGCTTAATAATTATGTGCCTGATTTTAGGGTATAATCTTTTTTGCTCATGCAAATAAAATACAGAAAGGTAAATGAACAATGAACATAGCAGATTTATTTGAAGAAGGAAAAACAATATTTTCTTTTGAGGTATTCCCACCAAAGAAAGAAAGTGGAATAGAAACGGTATATGACACAATAGAAAAACTTACGGATTTGAAACCTGATTTTATTAGTGTTACTTATGGAGCAGGTGGAAGTGGAGTAACAAATCCTATAACAAAGGATATTTGCTCAAAAATTAAGAATGAATATAAATTAGAAACAATAGCTCATTTGTCATGCATTAATAACACAAAGAATGAAATAGATAAGATTCTTGAAGAATTAAAAAAAGAGGGAATAGACAATATTTTAGCCTTAAGAGGTGACAGAGTTGAAGGGTTAGAGCCTAAAAAAGATTTTACATATGCATCTGATTTGACTAAATATATTATGGACAAGGGCGGATTTCATGTTTCAGGAGCATGCTATCCTGAAGTACATATGGAAGCAAAAGATGCAGTTGATGATATAAAGAACTTAAAGAAAAAAGTGGATGCAGGAGCAGACCATTTGATTTCTCAGTTATTTTTTGATAATAGAGTATTCTACGATTTTCTGGAAAGAGCCAGAATTGCAGATATTAATGTACCGATTGAAGCCGGAATTATGCCTGTAACAAGTAAGAACCAGATTGAAAGAATGGTTACAATGTGTGGAGCAAGTATTCCTGCATCATTATCAAGAATAATGCAGAGATATGAATCAAATCCGGAAGCTTTAAGAGATGCAGGAATTGCATATGCGATTAATCAGATTATTGATTTGGCAGCTAATGGAGTTGATGGTGTACATATTTATACAATGAACAATCCTTATGTAGCAAGAAAAATTACAGAAGGAGTTGAAAGTGTGGTTAAGCACAACAGATAAGGAATAAAATGAGAGATAAAGACATAATACTTGACTATGTAAATGTAAATGAAGCTTTAAGATATTTAGGATATGGGGATAATAAACCTGACGATAATACAAAAAAATTATTGGATATATGTAGTGAAGAATTGCTAAAGGTTATACAGCCTAAATATGTTTATAGAGTATTTGATTTAAATGAAGATTATTCTATAGATGGTGTGGATTTTGAATTAAAAGGAGAGGCAATAAAAAATCATCTTAAAGGATGTGAAAAAATTGCTATGATGTGCGTTACATTATCTGCTGGAGTGGATTCTTTAATTAGAAGAAAACAGATAGGAGATATGGCACAGGCTGCCATAATTGATAGTATGGCTTCGGCTGCTGTAGAACAGGTATGCGACAAGGTTGAAGAAATTATAAAAAAAGAATTTCCTAATTACGAATATACATGGAGGTTTGGCATAGGATATGATGATTTTCCATTGGAATTACAGCAACAGTTTTTAAATGTTGTAAACGCATCAAAGCAGATAGGAGTGTGCGTTAATGACAGTTTTATGCTAACACCTACAAAATCGGTTACATGTATAATTGGTATGGGACATAATCTTAATACATCAAACAAAAAAAGCTGTGAAAACTGCAGCTTCAAAGAAAAATGCCAATATAGGAAGGCGGGAAAGAACTGTGGACGTTAAAGAATTATTGAAAAAAGGATATATTGTTTTGGATGGAGCAATGGGAACAATGCTTCAGAAAAAAGGAATGAAAATGGGAGTAGTTCCTGAAACTTTAGGAATTACAAAACCGGAATGGATTATTGACATTCATAAACAATATATCGAAGCAGGTTCAGATGTTATTTATGCAAATACATTTGGTGCAAACAGATATAAATTAAAGGGTACAGGCTATTCAACAGAAGAAATAATTAAAAAGGCAATTGAAAACGGCAGAAAAGCGTGTGAAGGAAGCAAAAGCTATGTCGCTCTTGACATAGGACCTATAGGACAGCTCCTTGAACCGACAGGAAGCTTGAGCTTTGAAGAAGCGTATGACATTTTTAAAGAAGAAATTGTTGCGGGAAAAGACGCAGATGTAATAGTAATTGAGACAATGACTGATTTGCTTGAAACAAAAGCTGCTGTTCTTGCGGCTAAGGAAAATTCAAATCTTCCGGTGTTTGTTACAATGACATTTGAAGAAAATAAAAGAACTTTCACAGGATGTTCTGTTTCGGCGATGGTTCTTACAATTGTAGGGCTTGGCGTTGATGCAATCGGTGTAAACTGTTCTCTTGGACCTGACCAGCTTGCTCCTATAGTGGAAGAAATAGGAAAGTGGTCAGATGTTCCTGTAATTGTAAAGGCTAATGCAGGCTTGCCGGACCCTGTTACAAATGAATATGATGTAACACCTGAGCAGTTTGTTGAAGATTATAAACAGATGTTAAAATACGGTGCAAGAATATTCGGTGGATGCTGTGGTACGAATCCGGATTATATTCGTGCTGTTAAAGCAATGCTTGTTGAAGCACAGAAAAATAATGAATTTGAATCAAACAGGCAGGAAAGACAACTTGCAATATGTTCTCCAATTAATACCGTAGTGGTAAACCAACCTAGAATTATCGGCGAAAGAATCAATCCGACAGGTAAAAAACGCTTTAAACAGGCGTTGGTTGAAAAAGATATGAACTATATTTTAGGTCAGGCAACGGAACAGATAGAGGCCGGTGCTGAAATATTAGATGTAAATGTAGGTCATCCTGAAATCGATGAAAAGGAAATGATGATAAAGACGGTAAAGGAACTTCAAAGCATTGTTTCGGTTCCGCTCCAGATTGATTCTACAAAGCCGGAAGTTATTGAGGCGGCTTTACGTGTATATAACGGAAAAGCTATTGTTAATTCGGTAAATGGTGAAGACAAGGTATTAGATACCATTCTTCCTATTGTTAAAAAGTATGGTGCTGCAGTTATTGGACTTGCATTGGATGAAAATGGTATTCCTGCTGATTATAAAGGACGAGTAGAGATAGCAAAGAAAATTTTAAATAAAGCGTTAAGCTATGGAATACCAAAAGAAGACATTATTATAGACTGTTTGGTTTTAACTGTTTCAGCAGAACAGAAATCTGCAGGAGAAACTTTAAAGGCATTAAATATTGTTAAAAATGAATTAGGATTAAGAACTGTTTTGGGTGTATCGAACATTTCATTTGGTTTACCAAACAGAGAATTAGTAAATAAGACATTTTTGACAATGGCACTTACAAATGGACTTGATTTGCCTATTATGAATCCGAATGTTCCGTCAATGGTATGGGCTGTAAGAACTTATAAGGTGCTTGCAGATATAGATAAAAATTCAATGGAATTTATTTCCCATGCGGATGAATATACAGAGGTAGTTGGAAACAGTAAAACAAAAGAAGGCGCAGTTCCAGCTGATAATGGTGATGCAAATGACGGTAAGAACAGTAAATTGCTAAAGGCAATGGAACAGGGACTTAAAAATGAGGGGGCAGAACTGACAAGAGCGTATCTTGAAAATAAAGACGCCATGGAAATAATAAATGATATGCTTATTCCGGCATTAGATGTTGTGGGTGACAAATTTGAAAAAGGAAAAATATTCCTTCCACAGCTAATTATGGCAGCTGATGTTGCAAAAGTATGTTTTGATGAAGTTAAGAATTATATGTCAGCTAAAGGTGGTCAGTCAGAACAAAAAGGTAAGATTGTAATAGCTACTGTAAAAGGTGATATTCATGATATCGGAAAAAATATTGTGAAAGTAATTCTTGAAAACTATGGTTATAATGTAATTGACCTTGGAAGAGACGTGGACCCTATGAAGGTAGTAGAAGCTGTAAAGGAAAATGATGTAAAACTCGTAGGTTTATCAGCACTTATGACTACGACATTAGGTTCAATGGAAGATACTATTAATCTTTTAAAGGAAAATAATCTTGATTGCAAAATAATGGTCGGTGGAGCTGTGCTTACTGAAGATTACGCAATGAAAATCGGTGCCGATTATTATGCAAAGGATGCAAAACGAAGTGCAGATATTGCTAAAGAAGTTTTGGGTTAGAGAATATAAAAATAGCGGTGGTAATAGATGAAAATCTGACCACCGTTTTATTATTGTGCTACTCCAATTCTTGACAAAGAGTTAAGTTTGGATATTTTAAATATAAAAATAAAAAAGAACCAACAGTGTTGGTTCTTTTTTATTAAGCACGTTCAACCTTACCTGATCTTAAGCAAGAAGTACAAACGTACATTTTCTTTGCGCCTCCGTTAACTTTAACTTTAACAGATTTGATATTTGATTTCCACATTTTATTTGAACGTCTATGAGAATGGCTCACAGCGTTACCAAAATGAGCACCCTTATCGCAAATTTCACATTTAGCCATAATAGCACCTCCTTACACAAAACAATTAGGTCAAATTAACGTAATTGACCTGACACAAAGAGCATTCTAACAGAAAATATTGCAATTTGCAACAGTTTTTTGTATAAATATAAAAATAAATCCAACAAATTACCTATTTATATAAGAAACAGTTCAGCCAAAAGCTCGAATCCGCAGATAAATCTGCTACTTCTCGCTTATTTGGCTCACCAAATGCCACCATACCATTAGGCCCAATAGCCTGCGAGCAGTCTTTGAACCTAATGGTATAGTGGCGCTTGGCTGAACTGTTGATAAAATCTGCTTTTATTTTTTTAGAAAAGAATGTATAATATAGTAAGCTATGTATAAAAATGATTTTGAGATATACAGGAGGTATATATATGAAAGGAAAGATGAATACTGATTTAGGTCAGGTTTTAATTAGCCCGGAAGTAATCGCTAAATATGCCGGAACAACAGCATGTGAATGTTTTGGTATTGTTGGTATGGCAATGGTAAGTGTAAAGGATGGTCTTGTTAAATTATTAAAGAGAGACAGCTTATCAAAAGGAATAAATGTTACAATTGATGAAAATAATGAGATTTCAATAGAATTCCATGTTATTATTGCTTATGGTGTTAATATTTCTACAATAGCTGAGAATATTATTTCTAGTGTTAAGTATAAAGTAGAAGCTTATACAGGAATGACAGTTAAGAAAATTAATATATATGTTGAAGGAGTTAGAGTAATAGACTAACTAATTACTCAAGGAGGAAATTATTTTGGTTAATAAGATTGATGCTAGTATGTTTCAAAAAATGTTCTTAGCAGGAGCAAAAAATCTTGAAGCAAAGAAAGAATGGATTAATGAATTGAATGTATTCCCTGTACCGGATGGAGATACAGGTACAAATATGACATTAACAATTATGTCAGCAGCTAAAGAAGTAGGCGGAATTGAAAATCCTGATATGAAAGTAATTGCTAAAGCAATTTCATCAGGTTCCTTAAGAGGAGCCAGAGGTAATTCGGGTGTTATTCTTTCCCAGTTATTCAGAGGATTCACGAAGGAAATTAAGACATGTGAAGAAATCGATGTGATGGTTTTGGCAAAAGCCTGCAACAGAGCAGTTGAAACAGCGTACAAAGCAGTTATGAAACCTAAAGAAGGTACAATCCTTACAGTTGCAAAAGGAATGGCAGATAAAGCGGCAGAAATTGCTGAGACAGAAGAAGATTTAACAGTGATGATTGATGAAATCATTAAACATGGTGACGAAGTTCTTAATAAGACACCGGAGATGCTTCCTGTTTTAAAACAGGCCGGAGTTGTTGACTCAGGCGGACAGGGATTAATGCAGGTTGTTAAGGGTGCTTATGATGCTTTTCTTGGAAAAGAAATAGATCTTACAATAGAAGGCGCAACTAAACCGATTGATAAATCTAAAGTAGAAGTTACAGATAATTTTGATATTAAATATGGATACTGCACTGAATTTATAATCAATTTAGAGAAAGAGATGCCTGTCGAAACAGAAAAAGAATTTAAAGCTTATCTTGAATCTATAGGTGATTCTATTGTAGTAGTTGCTGATGATGAAGTAGTAAAGGTTCATGTTCATACTAATGATCCGGGGCTTGCTATTCAGAAGGCTCTTACATTTGGTTCTCTTTCAAAGATGAAGATTGATAATATGAGAGAAGAACATCAGGAAAGATTAGTTAAAGATGCTGAAAAAATAGCAGTTCAACAAGAGAAAGAAAAGAAAAATGAGCCAAGAAAAGACTATGGATTTGTAGCAATTTCTGTAGGTGAAGGCTTAGATGAAATATTTAAGGGATTAGGAGTTGACTATATTATTTCTGGTGGTCAGACAATGAATCCAAGTACAGAAGATATTTTAGATGCGGTCGATAAGATAAATGCCGATACAATATTTGTTCTTCCTAACAATAAGAATATCATTCTTGCAGCACAGCAGGCTGAAAGCTTAGTCGAAGATAAAAAACTTGTTGTAATTCCATCAAAGACAGTTCCTCAGGGAATTGCAGCTATGATTGGATTTGTACAGGAATCTTCAGTAGAAGAAAACAAGGAATCAATGATTGAAAACATGTCATATATAAAGACAGGGCAGTCAACTTACGCAGTAAGAGACACAGTTATTGATGATAAGGAAATTCGTGAAGGAAATATTATGGGTATAGGCGATGACGGAATTCTTTCAGTAGGTGAAGATATTGCCGATACAACAGTTGATATGATTCGTGAAATGGTTGATGAAGAATCAGAAATTGTCAGCCTTTACTATGGTAGCGATGTGACAGAAGACGATGCAAATGAATTAGCAAAAAAAGTTGAAGAAGCACTTCCGGACGTAGAAGTAGAAGTTTATCCGGGCGGACAGCCAATTTACTATTATATAGCATCAGTGGAATAGGCTTGGAGGAATATGTATGGAAGAAACATTTGTAGAATATATTGTTAAAACAAAAACATCATTTTCAGCAATTGGAATCAGAATAGGATGCATATTTATTGTTATATGTTGTTTTTTACTTACAGCAGTTCTTGGAATTTTAGGTGTAACATTAGGTGCACTGGCCATTTATCTCACATATATGGCTTTTCAGATGACAAGTGTAGAATATGAATATTCAATACTTAACAGTGAAATTTCTGTTGATAAAATAATGGGACAGAGAAAAAGAAAAAAAGTTGCTGAGTTTGATATGAAAAATGCAGAAATAATGGCAGATGCAGACAGTGAAGAAATTCTTCGCCGTGTTAATAATGAAATGAAGGTTCTTGATTATTCATCAAGAGAAGCCGGAAAATTAAAATATGCTGTTATTTTCAACGAAGCAAATGGGATTACGGAAATGATTTTTGAACCAAATGAAAAAATGGTTGAAGCATTACACAAAATAAGACCAAGCATAGTTAGAATTGCAAACAGATAGTTAAATATTTACATTCCTTTTTGGAAAGTAATTTATTGACAATAAAAAGAAATTTTGTTAGTGTTAGTTCTAATAACTAAAAACAAAAAAGATAAAGAGAAAGAGAGGAATATTCCAATGGGAAAAATTATTGGTGAAGGAATTACTTTTGATGACGTTTTGTTAGTGCCACAGTACTCACAGGTTACACCTAATATGGTTGACTTAACAACACACTTAACAAAGTCTATCAAGTTAAACATTCCAATGATGAGTGCCGGAATGGACACAGTAACAGAACACAGAATGGCTATCGCCATGGCAAGACAGGGTGGTATAGGTATTATCCACAAAAATATGTCAATCCAGGAGCAGGCGGATGAAGTAGACAAAGTAAAACGTTCTGAAAACGGTGTTATTACAGATCCTTTCTATTTAACTCCAGAACATACATTAAAAGATGCTAACGATTTAATGGCAAAATTCAGAATTTCAGGTGTTCCTATTGTTGTAGGAAAGAAATTAGTTGGTATTATTACTAACCGTGATTTAAAATTTGAAACAGATGGTTCTAAGTTGATTAAAGATTCAATGACATCTGAAGGATTGATTACAGCTAAAGAGGGAATTACACTTGAAGAAGCTAAAGCAATTTTAGCTAAGGCAAGAAAAGAAAAACTTCCAATCGTAGATGACGATTTCAATTTAAAGGGATTAATTACAATAAAGGATATTGAAAAACAGATTAAATACCCATTATCAGCAAAGGATGAACAGGGAAGACTTCTTTGTGGTGCTGCAGTTGGTATTACAACAAATGTACTTGAAAGAGTAGATGCTTTAGTAAAGGCTAAAGTTGACGTTATTGTAATTGATTCAGCTCATGGTCATTCACAGAACATTTTTAATACTTTAAAATTAATTAAAGATAAATATCCTGATTTACAGGTAATAGCAGGTAATGTTGCAACAGGAGCTGCTACAAAGGATTTAATCGAAGCAGGAGCAGATGCAGTAAAGGTCGGTATTGGACCTGGATCAATTTGTACAACAAGAGTTGTTGCAGGTATTGGTGTACCACAGATTACAGCTATTATGGATTGTTACGAAGTAGCTAAAGAATATGGAGTACCTATTATTGCAGATGGTGGAATCAAGTTTTCAGGTGACATTGTAAAAGCAATCGCTGCAGGTGGAAATGTTTGTATGATGGGTTCAATGTTTGCAGGTTGTGATGAAGCACCTGGTACATTTGAATTATTCCAGGGAAGAAAATACAAAGTATACAGAGGTATGGGTTCAATTGCTGCTATGGAAAATGGTAGTAAAGACAGATACTTCCAGACAGATGCTAAGAAACTTGTTCCAGAAGGTGTTGAAGGACGTGTTGCTTACAGAGGAACATTGGAAGATACAGTATTCCAGTTAATGGGTGGTCTTAGATCAGGTATGGGATATTGTGGAGCTAAGGACATTGAAACATTAAAAGAAACAGGACAGTTTGTTAAGATTTCAGCAGCTTCATTAAAGGAAAGTCATCCACATGACATCCATATCACAAAAGAAGCTCCAAACTATAGTACGGAAGTTTAATATTTACTTAATATAGTTTGAAATAATTGTGAATTATAAAATTTTACTATGTAAAATCATAATAATATGTTAAAATTAAAAGGACTTTTGCGGAATGTAGAAGTCCTTTTATATTATGCAGAGGTGTCATTATACTTAATTTTTGTTTAGAAAATGATAAAGGTGTAAATGAGTTGAAAAATAACGGTTACTAAATGAAGCGGTTTAGTGATTGCTTATAAAATTGACACGTGTATAAAATTTGAATTATATGAGGAGAAAGTAATGAAAGTATTAAAGAAGATTTGGGTTCCGGTCTTAATTGCGATTATATTAATTGCATTTGGTGGGGCAGTATATTATCAAAAGGCAGTAGTTCCTAAAAAGGAAATTGATAAAAAAGCAGGAATTACATCCGGTAAATTAGATGATTATATTACATTAGGAGAATATAAAGGTTTATCATGTGAAGTTACACAAGATGATATCGATGAATCAATAAAAGAAGAAACACAGACATATACAGAAGTTGACAGAGAAGCAAAAGAAGGCGATTGCGTTGAAATTACATATACAGGTTATGTAGACGGAGAAAAGGACAAGAATATCAGCCAGAGTAATTGTGAATTATATGTTGGACAGGAAGAAAGCCTTTATGCAGAATTTACAAATGCAGTTGTTGGACATAAGGCAGGAGATAAAGTAGAATATCAGGCAAAAGATACAGATGACATAAATTATGTTGCGGAAAAAGATTCTGATTACACGGGCAAAAACGTTAAGTTTACGCTTAAACTTGTATCTGTAAGCGAAGAAGAAACAGAAGATGTAACAGATAAATGGGTAAAGGATAATTATAATGAAGATTATGGAATCTCAACAGTAAAAGAATTCTATAAATGGAATGAGGATTATGTTCTTGAAAACAAAAAGAGTGATTTATGGCAGAGTGCAGTTGATAATGCGACAATGAATGGATATCCTCAGGAAATGTATGATAGTGTAAAAGAAGAATTTGATTCGGATGCAGCATATTATGCAGACTCTTATGGAATTACAGTTGATGAATATTTGTATGATTTCTCAGGATATACAGAAGAAAGCTTACAGGAAGAATATTTAAATGAAGTAAAATCTAATCTTGTAATGTGGAAAATTGTTGAAAAAGAAAATTTGACAGCTTCATCATCTGAAATCGAAGATAAATACGAAGAATTATATGCTGATTGCGGATATGATAATGTTGAAGAGATGAAGAAAGATTATACTGATAAAGAAATTGAAGAAGCAGTGTTACTTGATAAAGCTATGGATGTTGTGTACGATAATGCAAATATAACAAAATCTTATAGCTTGCCAAAATAAAAATAAAACTGTAATAAGTTTACAAGTTTTATTATTGAAATACAGGAAAGTTGTTAAATAAAATTGATTTATAAGTCAGTAATGAAAAAATAAATAAGACAATAAAGATAGATAGAACAGATAATATGAACGATGTAATTTTGCAAGTGTTATTTGTTCTATTTTTTGTCTAGAGCAAGAACAACTGAATGCGATGAATTATTCAGTTACACAAGACCTGATGGAACATCCTACTTTACAGCGTTTAATCAGGCAGGAATTGATGATTGGACAAGAAGAGCAGAGAATTATGATACTCCTGCAGAAGTAGTGAATGCGTGGATGAAATCTCCTACGCATAAGGCAAATATTATGAATGGAGAATTTGAGTACATAGGAATTGGATGTGTTAAAGTTGGGAAACATATATATTGGACATGGGAATTCTTAACAAGATAATGAAGAACAGAAAATATACGGTGTTTTATAAAAAAATAAATACAAAATAAATTATAGCATTTGAAGTTGACAAAGCAACTTTAAATGCTATAATTGTGTTTGAATAAAGAAAACGTTGACGAGACGAGTAGATTAGCAGGAGGGCTATAGAGAGAAGCACCAAGGCTGGAAGTGCTTTGCGGATGGCTAATTGAAAACTACCTCTGAGTGACCCCAATCAGGTCCGGTGATTCCGTTATAATCGCAATGAGAGGTCTATATAAAATAGACAATCAGGGTGGAACCGCGAGATATTCGTCCCTGCTTACTAATTGTAAGCAGGGCTTTTTTATTGTATTAATGAGTCTGGCTTACAAGAAATAATTATCAGATGTGTAAAGGAGAAAGTGAAAATGAAGATTACTTTAAAAGATGGCTCAGTAAGAGAGTATTCAGAACCAATGACAGTAAACGACATCGCATTTGACATTTCAGGAGGGCTTGGAAGAGCAGCATGTGCAGGAGAAATTGATGGCGAAGTTGTAGATTTAAGAACAACAGTAGACAAAGATTGTAATTTAAACATTTTAACATTTAAAGATGAAGCTGGAAAAGCTGCATACAGACACACTACATCACATGTTCTTGCAGAAGCAATTAAGAATTTATATCCTGATGTAAAATTAGCTATTGGACCTTCTGTTGATAATGGATTTTATTATGATTTTGACAGCGAACCATTTTCAAGAGAAGATTTAGATAAAATCGAAGCTGAGATGAAGAAAATCATTAAGAAAGGTGCTAAACTTGAAAGATTTACACTTCCTAGAGAAGATGCAATCAAGTATATGGAAGACAGAAATGAACCTTACAAGGTAGAACTTATTAAAGATTTACCGGAAGATTCGATTATATCTTTCTATAGTCAGGGTGAATTTGTTGATTTATGTGCAGGACCACATTTGATGTCAACAAAGTCAATTAAAGCATTTAAATTGACATCTTCATCAATGGCATACTGGAGAGGTGATTCTAATAAAGCAAGACTTCAGAGAATTTACGGAACAGCATTTGACAGCAAAGATGATTTAAAAGCTTATTTAGATGAACTTGAAGAAGCAAAGAATAGAGACCATAATAAACTTGGTAGGGAAATGGAACTCTTTACAACTGTAGATGTAATCGGACAGGGACTTCCATTACTTATGCCAAAGGGACAGAAGATGGTTCAGAAATTACAAAGATGGATTGAGGACCTTGAAGATAATGAATGGGGTTATGTACGTACAAAGACTCCATTAATGGCAAAGAGTGATTTGTATAAAATTTCAGGACACTGGGATCATTACAAAGAAGGAATGTTTGTATTAGGCGATGAAGAAAAAGATAAAGAAGTATTTGCACTTCGCCCAATGACATGTCCATTCCAATACTATGTATACAAAGCAAGCCAGAAGAGTTATAGAGATTTGCCATGCAGATATGGTGAAACATCTACACTTTTTAGAAATGAAGATTCAGGTGAAATGCATGGACTTACAAGAGTTCGTCAGTTTACAATTTCAGAAGGTCATCTTATTGTAAGACCTGACCAGATGGTTAAAGAATTTAAGGATTGTATAGCATTAGCTCAGTACTGTTTACAGACTTTAGGATTAGAAGAAGATGTAACATATCATCTTTCAAAATGGGATCCTGAAAATAAAGAAAAATATATCGGAGAACCTGAAGTATGGAATGAAACAGAACAGGATATTAGAAATGTTTTAAATGAATTAAATATCCCATTTGTAGAAGATGTTGGTGAAGCAGCGTTTTACGGACCAAAGGTAGATATCAATGCAAAGAATGTATATGGAAAAGAAGATACAATGATTACAATTCAGTGGGATGCTTTATTAGCTGAACAGTTTGATATGTATTACATTGATGAAAATGGAGATAAGGTAAGACCTTATATCATCCATAGAACATCTATCGGATGCTATGAAAGAACACTTGCATGGTTAATTGAAAAATATGCAGGCAAGTTTCCAACATGGTTATGTCCTGAACAGGTAAGAGTTTTACCAATTTCAGATAAATATGTTGATTATGCAGAAAAAGTAGCTGCAGAACTTAAGAAAAATGGAATTGATGTTACTGTTGATGGAAGATCAGAAAAGATTGGATATAAGATTAGAGAAGCGCGTTTAGACAAACTCCCTTATATGCTTGTTGTAGGACAACAGGAAGAGGCTGATGGAACAGTATCTGTAAGAAGCAGATTTGCAGGTGATGAAGGAATTAAGAAATTAGATGAATTTATTGATGCAATTTGCAAAGAAATCAGAACAAAAGAAATCAGAAAAGAAATTCCATTAGAAGAGAGAAAATAATACTGATTTAAAAATTTTGTTTATTAAATAAAATGCATAAAAAAAGAACAATTGAAGAAAATAAGCATATCGGAAAATTTCCGAAATATATAATTGGAGGACGAAGATATGCCTATTTTAAATTGTTCAGTTCAAAATTGCTATTATAACAAAGAAAAGAAGTGCTGTCTTGATGGAATAAGAGTGGAAGGAAGCACAGCAGATACTGTTAACTCAACAGCCTGTGGAAGTTTTAAGGAACAGGGTGAAGGAAGCTATACAAGTAATTGTCATTGTGGAATGTCACCGGAAACAAAATTACAGGTGCAGTGCGAAGCAGTTAAATGTACATTTAATGGTGATAAAAAATGTTGCGCAGATCGTATAGGAATTGAAGGTAATGGTGCAAAGCATTATACTGAAACAGCCTGTGGAACATTTAAACCTGAATAAAATGTAAAATGATAAATAGAATTAAAAATAGCGATTTTAAAATATCATTTTAGAGACAGATAGTAAATTTATCTGTTTGATTAAAGTTAAAAACAAAACTTAAAAAACAAATAAATCAAAAAAATGCGAAGAGATTAAAAAAATGTGTTGACATATGTATTGCAAGATGGTAATATATATGTCGATGTATAAAACAAAGCAGAGTATCCACTCTCACCCAGACACATAGAGGTGATTCGAGGTTAACATTTAATTCATTTGATTTGAGTTTTTAGTGGATAGTCTGACTATCCACTTTTTTTATGGAGGTGCAATACCATTAGCGAGTTAATGATTAATGAACAGATTAGGGACAAAGAAATAAGACTCATTGGTTCAGATGGAGAACAGCTTGGAATTATGTCTTCAAGAGAAGCATTGAAGAAGGCTGAAGAAGCTGAATTAGATTTAATTAAGATTGCCCCAAAGGCTCAGCCACCTGTTTGCAAGATTATGGATTACGGAAAGTATAGATATGAATTGCAGAAGAAGGAAAAGGAAGCCAAGAAAAAACAAAAGTCAGTAGAAATTAAAGAAATCAGATTATCTCCTAACGTTGAGATTAATGATTTGAAGACAAAGGCTAATAATGCAAGAAAGTTCTTAGAAAAGGGTGACAAAGTTAAAGTAACTCTTAGATTCAGAGGACGTGAGATGACTCATATTAGTAGTAGTGCGCATGTTTTAGATGACTTTGCTAAGTTATTAGAAGATATATCAGTAATAAGCAAAAAAGCTAAACTTGAAGGTAGAAACATGACAATGTTTCTCGAACAAAAGCGATAGGCTAGAGTTTAAATTAAGGAGGAATATAAAATGCCAAAAATCAAGACAAGCAGAGCAGCTGCAAAACGTTTTAAAGTTACAGGAACAGGTAAACTTAAAAGAAACAAAGCTTATAAGTCACATATTTTAACAAAGAAATCAACTAAGAGAAAAAGAAATCTTAGAAAAGCAACAGTTACTGATGCTACAAACGTAAAAAATATGAAGAAGATTTTACCTTATTTATAATTCTGAGTAGGAGGAAATTATCATGGCAAGAATTAAAGGCGGAATGAACGCTAGAAAAAAACATAATAGAGTATTAAAACTCGCTAAGGGTTACAGAGGAGCAAGATCAAAACAGTATAGAGTAGCAAAGCAGTCAGTAATGAGAGCTTTGACTTCAGCTTATGCTGGTAGAAAGCAGAAAAAGAGACAGTTCAGACAGTTATGGATTGCAAGAATTAACGCTGCAGCTAGAATGAATGGTCTTTCATACAGCAAATTTATGTATGGTCTTAAATTAGCAGGTGTTGAAATGAACAGAAAGATGTTAGCTGAAATGGCAGTTAACGATGTTGAAGGATTTGCTAAATTAGTAGAAGTTGCTAAAGCAAAATTAGCATAATTTTAATATATTTAATACTTATAAAAAGCAGTGAGTTATTCTCACTGCTTTTTTATTTTCACAAAAGAATCACAATTTGAACGAAATAACGTCACAATTGAAACATAGAATATACAAGAAAGTTATTGTAACGATACAATGCAATAAAATAGTAGGAGGAAAGACATGAGTATTGTAGAGATAAACAATCTTGTAAAAAAATATGGAGATAACGTTGCAGTTAATGATTTGAGTCTTAATATTGATTCAAAAGGTGTCTATGGATTTTTAGGACCAAATGGTGCAGGAAAATCTACGACAATGAACGTATTAACAGGGTATATAGGTGCAACATCAGGAACTGTTAAAATTAATGGATATGACATTTTTAAAGAGCCTGAGGAGGCAAAAAAGAATGTTGGCTATTTGCCGGAGATTCCACCCCTTTATCAGGATATGACTGTATATGAATATTTGGAATTTGTATCTAAAATAAAGAAAATAAAGAAGGAAGAAAGAAAGGCTTGCATAGAACAGTCTTTGGAAATGACAAGAACGACAGAAGTTAGAGAACGACTTATTAGGAATTTGTCAAAAGGATATAAGCAAAGAGTAGGAATTGCGCAGGCAATTATGGGAATGCCTGACCTTATTATTTTAGACGAGCCAACAGTAGGTCTTGATCCAAAACAGATAATAGAAATTAGAGATTTGATTAGAAATTTAGGAAAAGAGCATACTGTAATTTTGAGCTCGCATATTTTGACTGAAATAAGTGAAGTATGTGAGAATATATTTATTATTTCTCAGGGCAAACTTGTGGCTTCAGGTAGGGAAGAAGAATTAATTGAAGAACTTGCAGGAGAAAACAGAATTGAGGCTATTATTAAAGGTGATGCGAATGAAATAGAAAATATACTTGATAAATTTGGATGCAAACATTCAATTGAAACTTTAGATGATGAAAAATGTAAAGCACAGATAGTGACATCACGTGATATTGATATAAGAGAAGGATTGTTCTTCGCATTGGCAGAAAAGAAAATGCCGTTATTAGAACTTAAGTTTAAGACTAAATCTCTTGAAGATTTATTTATTGAACTTACGACTGAATATAAGGCACAGCCAAAGAAAAAAGGTCTTAAGTTTAAAAAGAAAAATTCAGAAAAATTGGATGATAAAAACTTAGCAGATAATTTAAAAAATGAAGAAAAAGAAGTGTAGGAGGTAGAAAAATAATGCTAGCAATATATGAAAAGGAACTTAAATCATATTTTACTTCAGTAATTGCCTGCCTGTTTATAGCAGTTACAACATTTATAGCAGGTATATTCTTTATCTATTATAATCTTACATATGGCTATACACAAATGTATGCTGCATATAATGCATTACTAATTTTAGTATTTACAATACCAATTCTTACAATGAAAATTGTTGCAGATGAACGAAGACTTAAAACGGACCAGTTAATTTTGACATCTCCTATTTCAGTTGGAAAAACAGTTGTAGGTAAGTTTTTGGCGTTGGTTACAATATATTTGATACCTGTTTTAATAATGTGTGTATATCCACTTATTTTATCCAGATTTGGCGAAGTGTCATTTAGATTGGCATACACAAATATATTAGGATTATTTTTATATGGATGTGCATTTATTGCAATAGGTGTATTTATTTCATCCATAACGGAAAGCCAGGTTATATCGGCCATTTTAAGCATAGTAATTTTATTTATGGGTTACATGATGAACTCCTTAGAAAATATGATTTCATCTTCAGGAAATGTACTTACAAAAATACTTGGCGCATTTGATTTGTTGTCACCTGTAGATGAATTTATGAGTGGTGTAATTTCTCTTTTTGGAGTAGTTTATTATCTGACAATTATTGTTTTGTTCCTATTCCTCACTTGTCAATCAATACAAAAAAGAAGATGGAACGTATCTAAGGCAACTATTTCAACAGGTGTATTTAGCACGGGATTTATCGCTGTAGCAATCGTAGTAGCAGTATTTGTAAATCTTGTTGCAGGTAAGGTTACAGATAAATCTTCATGGGCAAGCATAGACATGACAGCGTCTAAGTTGTATTCAATAACAGATGATACAAAGAAAATGTTGAAGAAAATAAATGATGACGTTGTTATCTATGTTATGGCAGCTAAAGATGGCAGTGATGATACAATAAAGAAAACATTAAAAAATTACGAAAATAGCTCAAAGCATATAAGTGTTGAATATAAAGATACAAAATTAAATCCTTATTTTTACGCAGATTATACAGATTCAGCACCTACATCAAATAGTTTAATTGTTGTAAATAAAAAGACAAATAAGTCAAAGGTTGTAGATTACAATAACATTTATGAAGCAGATACAAGTTCATATTACACTACAGGCTCCACATCTTACACAGGATATGACTGTGAAGGTCAGTTAGACAGTGCTATATCATATGTGTTATCAGATAAGAATCCGGTTGTTTATCAGATAACAGGACATGATGAAATTGGAATGGGCTCGAAGTTTTCAGATGCAATTTCTAAAATGAATTGTGATGTTGAAGAAATAAAATTAGCAAGTATGGACAGTTTATCAGTTGATGATTGCGAAATGATAATGATTTTAGGACCTACAAAGGATTATTCTAAAGATGAGGCACAGAAAGTTATTGATTATTTAAATGCCGGAGGAAAAGCAATTATTGCATGTGAGGCTTACAAGAGCGCACAGACAGATAAACCAAATTTTGAATCGATATTAGAAGCATTTGGAGTGAAAGTTGTTGAAGGTGTTATAACTGAAAATGATACAGATTTCTACTCAAATCAGTACGGACCATTCTTTACATTTGCAAACGGCTCAGGAAGTTTTGCGTCAGGAATAGATAACTATATAATTGCTCCATATGCAAAAGGATTACAACAGGCAAATAAAGATGACTCTTCAATAACATATACATCTTTAGCAACAACATCAAAAGCAGTATCAAAAACACATTTGAAAAGTGCAAAAAAATATACTAAAGAAGATGGAGATGTTGAAGGAACATTTGATTTAGGAGCACAAATAAAGAAGAGTGTAACAAGCGAAAATGAAAATGGAGAAAGCACAACTACAGAAACCAACATTTTGGCGTTAAGTTCAGTTTATATGTTAGATGACAATATGAATGAACTTGTTGCAGACGCAAACCTTGAAATGTTCAATAATGCTTTAAGTGAGTATATTAATACAGATGATTCTGTAGAGACTTTGTCAATTCCTTCAAAGAGCCTCCAGGCTTCTCAGTTGACAATTACAGCATCAGTTTCAAGACTTGTAGGAATAATTGTTGCAGTTGTACTTCCTATAGCTATTTTAGTTGCGGGAATCGTAATTTGGACTAGAAGGAGAAAGAGATAATGAATAAACAGAAAAAACAATTTGTTGTAGTAGTTATTTTGATGGCAGTATGTATCATTGGTTATTTTGGCGTTGGTAAATTTTATAAAAATCAGGAAGAAAAAGAATCTGAAAATAAAGAGGCAACTGCAATAACGGCATTTGAGTTAAAAGATTATGAAAAAATAACAGCTTTTAACTATATAACAAATGGCACATCGATTACATTAACAAAAGATAGCGATGGAAAATGGCATGATTCAAGCGATGCATCAGTAAATATAAGCAAAGATTCAGTTGAAACTGATATGCTTGCAAAACTTGTGTCAGTAACTGCAGATGAAAAAATTGCTAAAAAGGACGACGTATCTCAATATGGATTTACCATAGATGATAATGGAAATGTAATTGCAGAGACAAATACAATAGCGCTTACAGACGAGGATAACACAACGTATACATTGTATATTGGAAAAGAAAATCCTTATGATACAAGTAAATATTATATGATGGTTGAAGGTGATGATAATATTTATTTGGTTGACTCAGATATTCAAACGGCATTTTCGAAGAATATATCAGATATAACTGAGACAACAACAGAAGCTGCGACACAAGAGAGCACAGAAGTACAGACAGAAGAAATAACTGATGAGGCTGAAGCGAGAACAAATTAGTAAAAAATAGCAAACTATTGAAAAATGTAAAAAAGGAACTGCGAAGACAGAACAAATAAATAATTTTATGATTATCCAAAAAAAGTTGATTTATAATAATTAAATATAAATCAACTTTTGGGTATTATAATGATAAAACAAGGGTGAAATTATAAAGATAGTTAAATTTAATTGATGTTAATTAATAAAAAATGATGAATAGAAAAGGTAAATTCAATCTTGTAAGAGCTAATTACACTACAAATTAAACTACTAGTTAAAAAAATTAAAAAAAATGAAAAAAGTTGTTGACAAAAGTTGCACAAATGGTTATATTAATAAAGCAGTTTGATTGCAACGGGATCTTAGCTCAGCTGGGAGAGCACCTGCCTTACAAGCAGGGGGTCACAGGTTCGAGCCCTGTAGGTCCCATCAAGGCGAAAAGCCTGAGGAAGCCGGCGTGGCGGAACTGGCAGACGCGCAGGACTTAAAATCCTGTGGTAGCAATATCGTACCGGTTCGATTCCGGTCGCCGGCATAGACAAGCAACTTAGGTTGCTTGTTTTTTTATATAGAAAATTAAAGTAAAGAAATGTATGGGTGGTTATATGAATAATAAATGGTTAAGTATAATTCTCTTTTCCGGGATATTTAGTTTAATAGGTTTTATATTTTTTCTAATAGGGCTATTAATGTTTAGGCACATGAATAAAAAAGAAAAAAGATGTATTTTAAAAACATATGGTATTGTAAAGGACGTTGTTAAACATAAAAGTTATAATAGTGATAGTGTTAAAAGTTCAGGATATTATCCTATATTTGAATATCATGTAGGTGATGTTACAATTACAAAAGAATCAGCTTATGGTAGTGGTAAACCAAGATTCAAAAAGGGACAGAACGTGGAAATATATTATAATCCACAAAAATGTAGTGAATATTATATAAAAGATGATAAGTTACCCCATATTTTAGCAAAAGTGTTTACCATAGTTGGGGTAGTTTTGATAGGTATTGCTTTTATATCTGCTGTTTTAATATTTATACTTTACAAGTAAATTATTTAATGTGCTATAGAAAGATGATATAAAACATAAGGTTATATGAATTAAATTAAGATATTAAAAATTAGGTTGGTACGCAGATAAATTGGTAAAAATGATTCATAGAGTACGCATATAAATAGCAGATAAATACATAGAGAAATTAAAAAATGTGTTGACAGTAAAATGGTGTTACGCTATACTATTTTAGTATGGCGTGTAATGCGTAGGTTTAATGCTCAGCCATTAGCCCCGGTGAAGCATTTAACATATATTTATTTAATAAGAATGAAGAATATTTCAGGAGGTAAACCAATGAAAACATATATGGCAAGTCCATCAACAATTGAAAGAAAATGGTATGTAGTTGATGCTACAGGATATACATTAGGTCGTTTATCATCAGAAATCGCTAAAGTATTAAGAGGTAAGAACAAACCACAGTTCACACCACACATTGATACTGGTGATTATGTAATAGTTATAAATGCAGAAAAGATTGCAGTAACAGGTAAGAAATTAGAACAGAAGATGTACTACCATCATTCAGATTATGTAGGAGGAATGAAGGAGGTTACTCTTAAGGAAAAATTAGAAAAGAAACCTGAAACAGTTATTGAACTCGCAGTTAAAGGCATGCTTCCAAAGGGACCTTTAGGAAGAGAAATGTACAAAAAACTTTATGTTTACGCTGGAAATGAGCATCCACATGCAGCTCAGAAGCCAGAAGTATTAACATTTTAGTGACTGAAAGGAGGAAATAAACAATGGCAGTAGAAAAGTATTATGGAACAGGTAGAAGAAAGAGCAGTGTTGCTAGAGTATATTTAATGCCTGGTAAAGGAAATATCACAATCAACAAGAGAAGTATCGATGAATACTTCGGTTTAGATACATTAAAAGTTATCGTACGTCAGCCATTAAACGCTATTGATGCTTTAGATAAGTTTGACGTAATCGTAAGTGTACACGGTGGTGGATACACAGGACAGGCTGGTGCCATCAGACACGGTATCTCAAGAGCTTTATTAGAAGTTGATTCAGATGCTTACAGACCAATTCTTAAGAAAGCTGGATTCTTAACAAGAGATCCAAGAATGAAAGAAAGAAAGAAACCAGGTCTCAAAGCAGCTCGTAGAGCACCACAGTTCTCAAAGAGATAATCAATTTTACAATCAAGAACGCTTCAGGGCGTTTCAGAAAAGTATATTACACCTCAGGACTTTGTCCTGGGGTGTTTTTTATGATAACTGTGGTATTATATAAAATATAATGTTAAAAGAGATTATTTGATAGGAGTGATTTAAATGAAAGATTATGCAATGCTTACTAATTATGGAAAGTATACAATTTTTGAATTTAATAACCAAAGAATTTGTTTTATCACTTCTGACAAATTGGAAAGATATACGAAAGTAGTTGAGTGGGATAACGGATATCTGGTTGTGATGGCAAAGTACAGAGAAATGCTGGAAGTTGAAGAGGATATAGATTTAATTCCAATACTCAATATGTTATATTATGATACGGAAACATTTTTAAAACCAATTAGGGAGGTTAAGATATATGAAGAAGATTAGAAAAAAGAGGGAGTGCATAAAGTAGTATTTGAAAATCGTATGACTTTGCTGTAGCATACATAAATTTAGCAATTTAGGAACAGCGGATAATCAGGGTATGTTTTATAGTATAACTACCACGTGGAAATGGAAGGTGATGGTTATGAATCAGATTATTAAATATATTGAATTGCACTTAGAAGATGACTTGACTATAAAACATTTGGCGGATGTAGCTGGATATTCGGAATACTATTTTATTCGTGTATTTAAGTCTTATACAAATCAGACTGTTATGGAGTATATCTGCAGACGACGTCTTATCAAGTCATTTAATAGAGAATTTGGTTTTCCACCATCGCTTCTTAGAACAATGAAAACACAACTTGATTGTTTAGGAGGTAGTTATATGAATCAAATTTTTTTAAAAGCCACCGAGGTAGGTACAGGCAAAGAAAAACTGTTTGAACTGTTAAAAGATACAGTAGCTCAAAATGCTATTGAGATTGACGACAATATTTTAAATGATGTTTATTTGGTAGCATGTAAGGCATATGAAGGTAAAAGAAGATATTCAGGTGAAGAATATGTTACTCATCCATTAAATGTTGCTATATTGTTGGCAGAATTGGGAGCAGAAAGAGATACTGTTTTAGCAGGGCTATTTTGTGATGTAAAAATGAAAGGTAGTAACATTAATCTTGAAAAAGAGTTACCTGCAAATGTATGGAACATTGTGAAGATGCTTGAAGAGAAGAAAACTGATGAAGCAATTGTTATAAAACTTGCGGAAAGACTTCATAATATGCGAACAATAGAATTTATTGATGATAGCAAAAAAGCAAAAAAAGTAAAAGAGACAATTGAGATTTATTTGCCTCTTGCGAGAAGAATCAATAATCAGAAATTGATAGACGAACTTAATGATTTGACAATGAAATACAATGTGTAGATAGTCCGCAGTCGTTTTGAATAATACACCAACAAGTAAAACCAATATTCAAGAATCCAGCGTATAAGTCACTTCCGGTTCCGTATGCAACTATTAAAGAAAGAGGTGTTAGATGGAAAAAAGAGCTGTTGTTGACAGCCCTTTTGAATGAGGTGAGAGGGATTCGAACCCTCTGCGCATTTATGTGAATCAGATTCTTTTCTGCTTCAGCACATGAGATAAACAGAAGCACATTGTCGTCAAAAGCAATGTCAATTCCGTTCTTGTATTGGTTGTAGTAAGCAAAGTATTTTTTCATAATGATTGTCCTTTCTTCAATAGAGTAATGAGCAGTTATGGGAATGAGTAGGTAGTGTTACGCATACAACAGATATGTAACACTTCCAGACACAAATCCCCGATTTATGGGTTTTTCACGCTCTCAAAGCGTTAGTTTTAGTTCGAGAAGAATAATCAATTTTACAATCAAGAACGTTTCAGAAAAGCATATTACACTCCAGGATTTTTGTCCCGGGGTGTTTTTATCATTTACACCAAACTACTGACAGTGCATATTTTCGTATTATACCGGTAAATATAACGATTAGAAAGAACTTTATCTGTGCATAATAAGAAAATGAAGAAATAGACTAAAATCTAATAGTTAAGAAAACGAAAGGGGATATGGGTAAAAAATGCGAGAAAATTAATGGGGATTTGACCGTAATTTTGGTTTACATGAATGGGGATTTGCGTTATACTTGTGGTGGAAAGGTGGATTTATGCATGGATAAACCAGTTTTTAAAAGAAAAATATACGATGAAATAT
>ERZ772879.739-NODE-739-length-24838-cov-3.419965_pt1 | contig 24838 bp, 22 predicted proteins | sample MGYA00580582_ERZ772879 | MGnify/ENA primary metagenome ERZ772879 (study PRJEB29015, sample SAMEA2737682) | human gut metagenome | biome: human gut; feature: human-associated habitat; material: faeces | place: China | collected 2012 ... | reverse complement strand
GGCCGCGGCATGGGTGCCGCCATCAGCTACGAGGGCGCGCTCAAGCTCAAGGAGATCAGCTACCTGCACGCCGAGGCCTATCCGGCCGGCGAGCTCAAGCATGGCCCGATTGCGCTGCTCGACGAGAACGTTCCCGTCGTCGCGGTCGTGACCGAGTCCCCCACGCGCATGCAGACGCTCAGCAACGTGCAGGAGATTCTCGCGCGCGGTTCGCGCGTCGTGGCGGTTGCCTCCGAGGGCGACCAGGAGGTTGCCGATATCGCCGATTACGTCTTCTACATCCCGCGCATCGCCGATTGGTGCACGGCCATCACGGCAAGCGTTCCGTTGCAGCTCTTTGCGCGTTACATCGCGCTCGAGCGCGGCTGTGATGTCGACAAGCCGCGCAACCTCGCGAAGTCGGTGACCGTGGAATGACGAGTGCCGCTCAAGAGGCTCCCTCGACGGGGCTTGGGGTGGATATTGTCGAGATCGAGCGCATGGAGAAGATCCTCCAGCGTTCCCCTCGCTTTGCCTACCGCGTTTTCACCGATAACGAGCGTGCCTATTGCGAGGGCCATCATCGGCCTGCCGTGCGCTATGCGACGCACTTTGCTGCCAAGGAGGCCGTCCTCAAGGCGCTTGGCACGGGTTTTGCCGATGGCATCGCCTTTACCGATGTCGAGGTCACGCACGACGAGAAGGGCAAGCCGCTTGCGCTGCTGCATGGGCGTGCGCAGCAAATTGCCAGCACGCTCGGTATTCTCGAGATTCCCCTGTCGCTGAGTCGTACCAACGAGACCGCTGTCGCCAACGCCATTGCGGTCACGGCAGCGACGCGTCCCGTCGTCGAGGAGAAGACGACACCTGCCCAGGAACTCGCGATGCGCTTTCGCGAGCTGCGCAGTATGCTCGATGACCTCGAGAGCGACGTCGACCAGGCCTATGGGGAGGCGGACGATAGCGATGAGTGAGCCTTTGGCGCTGATGCTTTCGGAGCACGACATCAGGACGCTTGTCCCGTACCCTGCGCTTGATGCGAATAAGTACTCGCGGGGAACGGTGGGTGTCGTAGGCGGAAGTGCCCCGTATCCCGGAGCACCCATCCTGGCATCAAACGCCGCCGCACGTTGTGGTGCGGGTTACGTGCGTCTTGTTACGACGCGTGACGCGGCCTCGTGTGCGCATGCGCATCTCGTCTCGATTCCTGTCTCGGCATGCGACCAGGGGCTCGAGGGCACGCTGTGTGCGACGTCTCTCATTCAGGCGCAGGAGAACCTGGCCAAGAGTCAGGTCATTCTCATTGGACCGGGCATGGGAGCGACGGATGATGCCGAGCGCTTTCTCGCCTCCTTTCCGCAGGATCGCCCCATGGTCTTCGATGCCGATGCCCTCAATCTCATCGCGCGCAATCATGCGCTACTCGAGACGCCGGCTCGTCATCCGCGCATCCTCACGCCGCATGAGGGGGAGGCCGCACGTCTGCTGGGACGCAAGGTCGCCAACCGCAACGAGGATGCCGTCACGCTTGCTCGCGCATATGATGCGACGGTCGTGCTCAAAGGCCCCGAGACGCTTATCGCGACACCAGTGGGTGAGTTGCGTGCCGTTGCCGAAGGGGGTCCCGAGCTTGCCAAGGCTGGCGCGGGCGATGTGCTTGGCGGCATGATCGCCGCGTTTCTCGCGCAAGGGCTCGATGCATTTGATGCCGCTACGCTTGCGGTGTTCGTTCATGGTCGTGCAGGCAGGCTCGCTGCACGCGAATTGAGCGTTCACGCCGTGATGCCGGAAGATATAATTTGTAAAATTGGTCCTGTTCTCTTAGGTTTGGAGGCTGAGGGCGTCTCGTGAGTACGAACGAGGTCAACTACTTCGGTGCGCATCCCCGTGTTGAGGGATTCTCTTCCGAAGCCACAACAGACGAGCATGAGCATCTCAATCGCGATGAACTCAAACTCAAGGAATGCTACACCCGCGAAAACGTCCCGCGTGGAGCATGGGTCGAAGTCGATTTAAACGCCATTGCGCATAACATCCGCGTCATCCGCAAACGCGTCGGGCTCGAGCGCCAGATCATGGCGATCGTTAAGGCCGATGGCTACGGTCATGGCTCCGTACACGTGGCCCGCACCGCACTCAAGGCGGGCGTCGACCAGCTGGCCGTCTCCTCGGTGGAGGAGGGCGTCGAGCTACGCGAGCATGGCATCGAGGCTCCCATCTTGGTGCTTTCGCAGCCGCCCATGCGCGCCATTCCCTATGTGCTGGCATACGATCTTACGCCCACGGTCATCACGGAGGAGTTCGCGCTGGCTCTGGGTGAGGAGGCCGACCTCAATGGCATGGTCGCCAAATACCACCTCGCCATCGATACCGGCATGAATCGCATCGGCATATTCTATTTGGACGTGGTCGATTTTCTGCAGTCCATCAATTTCCATCGCGGCCTCGAGCTTGCCGGCGTCTTCACGCATTTCGCAACGGCAGACGAGGAGAGCGATTGGGACTTCCGCATGCAGCTGCAACGCTTCAATGAGGCGCTTCAGCTCATGCGCAACGCTCGCATCGATTACGGTCTTGCGCACAGCGCCAATTCCGCGGCCACGCAGCGTTATCCCGAGGCCTACTTCGACATGGTGCGCGTGGGCATCACGATGTATGGCCTTGCCCCCAGCCTCGTCCTGCGCGACAGCGATGACCTATATCCGGCGATGGCGGTCAAGGCTCAGATCATCCAGGTGCGCGAGCCCCAGATGGGCGAAGGCGTCTCGTATGGTTTCAACTACCGTGTGGCCAAGCCCGTGCAGATCGCCACGGTTCCCATCGGCTATGCCGATGGCGTACGCCGTAACTTGTCGGGGCGCATGCGCGTGCTCTACAAGGGCCGTCCGTGCAGGCAGGTCGGCAACATCTGCATGGACATGATGATGATCGAGATTCCCTTCGACGCCGGTGTCGAGAAGGCGAAAATTGGTGACGAGGTCGTGATTCTGGGTCAGCAGGGTGATTACGAGATCACCGCCGATATGATGGCCGACGAGCTTGATACCATTAACTACGAGCTCATCTGCATGTTCGGTGCGCGTCTTCCGCGCATCTACGTGTAAGTATGAGCTTGGCACGAGGAGCACGTGATGGCAACGACGCAAGCGGTGACAGATCTAGACGATCACATTCACAAATCCCTGAGCGAGGCATTGGCGGGTATCGATAGCTGCCATAAGTGCGCGTTGGGCGATACGCGCACGAACGTCGTGCCTGGTGCCGGTAATCCGCGCGCCAAGGTGATGTTCATTGGCGAGGCGCCGGGCAAGAACGAGGACTTGCAGGGCGAGCCCTTCGTGGGTGCGGCCGGCAAGCTGCTCAACCAGATGCTCGAACGCATCGGCCTCGCGCGCGAGGATATCTACATTGCAAACATCTTGAAATGCCGGCCGCCAGGCAACCGCGACCCCAAGCCCGAGGAGATCGAGGTATGTACGCCCTGGCTGCGCGAGCAGGTCAAGGCCGTACATCCCACGGTGCTCGTGACGATGGGCAATTTCTCGACCAAGTTCATCCTGCAGACGAACACCGGTATCACGCGCTTGCGTGGCAAGATTCATGTTACGGGGCCGTTTAGGGTCATTCCGACATTTCATCCCGCGGCGGCCATATACGATCGCAGCAAGATCGGCGCGATCGAGCAGGACTTCGATCTCATCAAGCTCCTGCTCGATACCGACGATGCTCGCGAGAACGAGAAGGGAAGTGTCCATTGATTCACTGTCGATGTAATTCGCTTGACGACACCATACGGTTGGGTGAGGCAATCGCCGGACTCATGGAGATGAATGACTGCGTTGTGCTGAGCGGCGATCTTGGTGCAGGCAAGACGCAGTTTGCCAAGGGCTTTGCCGCGGGCCTCGGCGTTGACGATGAGATTACGAGCCCGACGTTCAACATCCTGTTCGAGTACGTCGGTGATGAGCTTCCTCTCCTCCACTTCGATTTGTATAGACTTGATGAAGAAGAAGAGCTCACGGACATCGATTTTTTCGGGCTGCTCGAGAGCGGTGCCGTGTGCCTCGTCGAGTGGGGTGACAAATTCCCTGCGGCCATGCCCGATGAGCGCATCGATGTTCAGATCACGGTTGCCGATGACGAGACGCGCACCGTTGCCATCACGGGTCACGGCACGCGTGGGGAACGGCTCGAAGCGGCGCTTGGAGAAGCTCTCGACGCCTCTTCCTAGGAGATTCACGGTACAATAGCCAGCCATGCAGCAGAGAGATCCATATTCAGTGCTCGGCGTGCCTTCCGGCGCCTCCAAGGAAGAGGTGACCAAGGCATATCGCAAGCTTGCCAAAAAATACCACCCGGACCTCAATCCTGGCGATGAACAGGCGGCCAAGAAGATGGCCGAGGTGAACGCCGCGTACGATTCCATCATGAATGGCACGCCCTACGGCCCGCGTGTCAACACTGGTAATCCCTATGGCGGGCAAGGTCCGAGTGGCAACCCCTTCGGCGGCTATGGAGGAGGACAAAGCGGCCAGGGCGGTCAGCAGCAAGGCGGCTGGTACTACGGCCCGTTTACCGGCGGTGGGCAGCAGCAGGGTGGTGGGCAATACTACGACCCCTTCGAGGAGATGTTTCGTCAGTGGCAACAGACGAGCCAATCCGACGCCTATCGCGAAGCTCGCGAGGAACAGCAGCGTCAGCAGCGCGAGCAGGCGCGCAACACGGCAAACGGCTGTTTCAGATGGGTCATGCTCATCCTCATCATCAACCTCGCCCTCAACATTTTCATGGGCGGATGCTCCGCTTGGCGCAACTCGCTTCTCTTCACTAACCAGCAGACGCCGTCAAAGGAGCAAGCCGCGCCCCTCAACGCCGATGGAAGCTCAGAGAGCGCAAGCTCCTCATCGTCATCGAGCATGACCGCTCCCACGCCGCGTCGTGACTTTTCGTTCACGGCGGTCGATTACACAGGTGGTGCGACCTATACGGTTGACGTGCCGCTCGAGTAGCGTGCGTAAGGCTTCGACATGCTGTTTGAGAGCAGGAGAAATGCAGACGCTCGGCAGGAGATGAAGCTGCGCACGGCAGCAAGTGCGCTCATCGTGGTGGCCGCGCTCGTGTTTGGCGGTGGTCTCTTCATGATGGGGGCCCATGCCAGCGGTCTGATTAAGACGACGGGTGCATACACGACGACGCGCCTTGTGCCGGGAACGTATTCCAACACCATCGAATGCAACGGTAGCGTCATGCCGATTCGCGTGACGGATGTGGATACGAAGGCAAAGGGCAGCGTCACTGTCGTGCACGTACGGGACGGCCAGTACGTGAAGCAGGGGACGGTGCTGTTCGAGATGCGCGACGGGCAGGACGAGCCACAGGTCATCACTGCCAGCGTCGCGGGAACCGTGACAAACCTCAAGGTCGCCGTCGGCATGACAAGCGATCAGCTTGCGCAGCAGGGGCCTGCCCTGCAGATTGCGGATATGAACGTGCTCATCGGCGTTGTGCAGACTCCGGAATACGTCTCCGTATTGCTCGAAGCCGGTCAATACGTGAGCATTACCTCGACGGTAACGCCCGGCGTGCGCTATCAGGGCATGCTCATGGGCTTCTCGAAGAATCCCTCGTCGTCATCTTTGACGAGCAGCGGTCAGGCGCTCTACGATGCGTCCATCATGTTCGACAATTCGGGTGCGCTCAAGGTGGGCGATCCCATCGTGGCGCAGATGCGCATCGAGGACTACGGCCAGGTGTTCTATGTGCCCGCAACCGCCGTACGCGAGATTGACGATGTGGCATACGTGGACATCGTGCGTGCAAACGGCACGGTCGAACAGCATCAGGTTGAGCTTTTGGGTACGAGCGATGACGGCAGCAAGATCGTCAAGGGCGACATCCTGACGAGCGAGACGGTCATTCGGGCCGATTTGAACGAGTAGGAGAGGACATGCGGGTCTTGGCACTCGATACCGCGAGCACGCAGATGGTGCTGGCGTTAGCAGACTTCGACGAGGCGGACGCATCGGCTACGATGGTTGCTTCGTGTCAGATTGATGCGCCACGCCAGGCAAATCAGGTGCTGCTCACGCAGGCTGCACGGCTGCTTGCCGATGCGGGGCTCGAGGTGAGCGATATCGGCGCCATCGTCGTAGGTCGGGGTCCTGGCTCGTTCACGGGCGTGCGTATCGGCGTGGCGACCGCGAAGGGACTTGCCTGCGGCCTGGCCGCGCCGCTTTACGGTGCCTCCACGCTCGATGCCGTTGCCTGGCGTGCGTGGTGGGCTGGCATGCGTGGCAGGTTGGGTGTCGTGGCCGATGCCATGCGCAAGGAAGTGTATCCCGTGCGCTATGCGCTCGATGATGCGGGCGTGACGCGTCTGGAACCTGACACCGTCGCCAAGCCGACGCAGGTCGCGCAACAATGGGCTTCGGAGGAAGGCTCCCTCATGCTCACGGGTGACGGGCTGCTCAAATACGCGGGACTCTTTGAGGGCGCTCCGTTCGAGCTTGCGCCTGAGGAGCTGTGGCTGCCCGACGGCCAGGGTCTCATCAGCGCCTTTGTCCAGGCGTTTGCGACTGGTGCTGCCGGCTCGGGGGATGCCGCATCGCTCGTGCCCGTGTACACGCGTCTTTCGGATGCCGAGGAAAACGAGCAGCTGCGTTTGGCCCAGATGACCGATCCGCGTGATGCGGAGAGGCGCGCACGTCTGCAGCACGAGATCGAACGCGATGACCGCGAGATGCGCATCTCGCAACCGAGGACCGAGCACGCCCATGACCTGACCGCACACCATGAGGCGCCTTTCATCCTCGCAATTGAGAGCTCTTGCGACGAGACGGCCGCAGCCGTCATCGATGGCGAGCGTGCCATCCTCGCGGATTGCATCGCAAGCCAGATTGACTTTCACAAGCGCTTTGGTGGTGTCGTCCCTGAGATCGCATCGCGTAAGCACACCGAAGCCATCGTTCCCACGGTCATGTATACGATGGAGCAGGCGGGGCTGAACTTCTCCGAGCTCTCGGCCATTGCGTGTACGATTGGGCCGGGCTTGGTCGGGGCACTCGTCGTGGGCGTCGCCTTTGCCAAGGGGCTGTGCTTTGCGACGGGACTTCCCTTCATCGGCGTGAACCATCTCGAAGGGCACCTGTATGCGAATCGCTACGTCGACCCCATGCTCGAGCCGCCATTTATCGCGTTGCTCGTGAGTGGCGGGCACACCATGCTCGTGCACGTGAAGGGCTGGGGCGACTACGCGGTGCTCGGGAGCACGCTCGATGATGCCGTGGGGGAGGCGTTCGACAAGGTCGCCAAGGCGCTCGAGCTGGGGTACCCCGGTGGCCCCATCCTGAGCAAGCTCGCCCGGGATGGCGATGCCAAGGCCATTAACTTCCCACGTGCGATGATGCATAGCGGGGACCTGCAGTTCTCGCTCTCGGGCCTCAAGACCGCCGTCATCACCTATATCAACGAGCAGCGCAAGGCGGGAATGGATATCGACATCCCCAACCTTGCGGCGAGCCTCACCGCCGCCATCGTTGACGTGCTTGTGGCCAAATCGCTTGATGCGTGCAAGCAGGCGGGCGTTGACGTCCTGTGCATTGGCGGTGGTGTGGCGGCGAACCCTGACTTGCGTGAGGCCCTAAAAAACGAGCTCGGCAAGCGCGGCATTCGCGTTGTCATGCCCGAGCTCTCGGATTGTGCCGACAACGCTTCGATGATCGCGTCAGTGGGCCTCGACCTCTTCGAAGCGGGTGAGCGCACCGGGCTCGATGCCGACCCCCAAGCCCACATGTCCTTGCGCACCAAATGAGACAGTTGCTCTGAGCAATTGTCTCATTTCGCAGGTCAGAGCGGCGTTGGGCATATAAAAGGGCAACAAGGAAATCTAAGTGTCATATTAGTAGATTATTTCTTACGGAATGTTAACAAGGGTATGAATCCGCATGGTGCGCGCGTACTATGAGGAACGTTATTTTGTTATCACCCCGTAGTTCTAGGAGGCACAAAGATGAATTTGAAGCCGTTGGGCGATCGAGTCATCATCAAGCAGGACGAGGCGGAGGAAACCACCGCATCCGGCCTGATTCTCACGAGCAATTCCAAGGAAAAGCCGCAGCGCGGCAAGGTCATCGCCGTGGGCGAGGGCAAGTACCATCATGGCAGCCTCGTTCCCGTTCCCGTTAAGCCGGGTGATACCGTTATCTACGGCAAGTATGGCGGACAGGACATCACCGTTGATGGCGAGGAGTACGTCATTCTTCGCGCCGAAGACCTGTACGCGGTTGTCGACTAACTATCACATGTGAAAGGAATGATTATCAATGGCTGCTAAGAACATTAGCTTTGGTTCCGATGCGCGCAGCGCCCTTGCTGCCGGTGCATCCAAACTCGCCGATGCCGTCAAGGTCACGCTTGGTCCCAAGGGCCGCTACGTCGCCTGCGAGCGCAGCTTCGGCGCTCCGCTCATCACCAACGACGGTGTGACCGTTGCCAAGGAGATCGAGCTCGAGGACAAGGTCGAGAACATGGGCGCCCAGCTCATCCGCGAGGCCGCCGTCAAGACCAACGACGTCGCCGGCGATGGTACCACCACTGCCACGCTGCTCGCCGATGTCATGATTCGCGACGGTCTCAAGAACGTGACCGCCGGCGCCAATCCCATCGCCATCCGCACGGGCATGAACAAGGCCGTCGACGCACTGGTCGAGAAGGTCAAGAAGGACGCCAAGGAGGTCAAGACCTTCGACGAGATCAAGAACGTCGGCGCCATCTCTGCGGGCGATCCGCTTATCGGCGAGAAGATCGCCGACGCCATGGAGAAGGTCGGCAAGGACGGTGTCATCACCGTCGAGGATTCCAACACCTTCGGCATCGACATCGACGTTGTCGAGGGCATGGAGTTCGACAAGGGCTATCTGAGCCCCTACATGGTCAACAACACCGAGACCATGAAGGCCGAGCTCTCCAACCCCTACATTCTCATCACCGACCAGAAGATTTCCGCCATCCAGGACATCCTGCCGCTGCTCGAGGGCATCATGCAGTCCGGCAAGCCGCTCCTCATCATCGCCGAGGACGTGGAGAGCGAGGCTCTGGCCACGCTCGTCCTCAACAAGATTCGCGGCACGCTCAACGTCGTTGCCGTCAAGGCACCCGGCTTTGGCGACCGCCGCAAGCGCATGCTCGAGGACATCGCCATCGTCACCGGTGGCCAGCCCATCATGGAGGAGCTTGGCGTCGCGCTTTCCGATGTCACGCTCGACATGCTCGGCACCGCCAAGAGCGTCAAGGTGACCAAGGACGCCACGACCATCGTCGATGGTGCGGGCAAGAAGGCCGACATCGAGGAGCGCATCAACACCATCAACGCGCAAATCGAGGAGACCAGCTCCGATTTCGATCGCGAGAAGCTCCAGGAGCGCAAGGCCAAGCTCTCCGGCGGCGTTGCCGTCATCAAGGTCGGCGCTGCGACCGAAGCCGAGCTCAAGGAGACCAAGTCCCGCATCGACGACGCACTGCAGGCCACGCATGCGGCTGTCGAGGAGGGCATCGTCGCTGGTGGCGGCGCCGCGCTCATCGACGCCATGACTGTTCTTGATGACCTCAAGGCCGAGGACGTCGACGAGCAGGTCGGCATCAACATCGTGAGCAAGGCATGCGAGGCCCCGATGCGTGCCATCGCCGAGAACTCCGGTTTCGAGGGTTCCGTCGTCATCGACAAGATCAAGAACTCCAAGACCGGCTACGGTCTGAATGCCGCGACCGGCGAGTACGGCAAGATGATCGACATGGGCGTCATCGATCCGGTCAAGGTCGTTCGCTCTGCGCTGCAGAACGCCACTTCTGTGGCGACCATGCTGCTCATCACGGCTGCCACCGTGTCCGACGTCCCCAAGGACGGCCCGGATATGGCCGAGATGGCCGCCGCCATGCAGGGTGCCGGTGGCATGATGTAAATCATGCGCCCATAGGCGACTCGAGGGGCCCGCGATTGTGGGCCCCTTTCGTTGTTTCGGTTGCTTTGGGTGCTATGCGAGTGCTGGGTGCGCTAGTGATTTGTGCGCATCACGGTCGCGCTCATGCGGGCGACGAGATTGCCGGGCTCGTCGAAGAGGTCGATTGTGAAGAAGGCGAGGTTACGACCGAGCTTGTCGGGATGGGCGACGGCCTTGAGCTTGTTGCCCTTGACGCGGCGCATGTGGGCGATGCTGGAATTGGTCGAGGCCGAGGGCGGTTGGTTGACGTTGCTCGCGACAGCGAGCGCGTAGTCCGCGAGCGAGAAGAAGACCCCGCCCATCACGAAACCCTGGGCATTGTGATGGCGATCGTCGATCTCCATGCTCACGGTCGCGATGCCGGTTTCGAAGTCGTAGTCGTCAATGGCTGCTCCCAGGCACTTGCGCGCGAACTCGTCATCGGCAAAGTATGCGCGAATGTCCTCGATGTTGTCGAAATCCACGGCTGCTCCTCTTTTCTCGCGGATAGTGGCATCAGTGTAGACCAACAGATAACGTCTTGGTACATGGGTTCGGGATTGACGCGTTCGAGATGCCCGAAAACGCATTATTCGCTAGAATAGGGGCGCATGGTCGTAGTTAAGGAGCCGCGCAACAAAAATGTTTACCGTGATTAGCATTTTGCTCGTCATCTTTTTCCTCTTGATGAACGCCTTCTTCGTCATCGCAGAATTCGCTCTGGTACGTGTCCGCAAGTCGCAGATCGAGCTTGCCGTTGAAGAGAAGAAGCCCGGTGCACGCGCTGCCAAGAAAATTGCCGAGAACATAAACGCGTATCTTTCGGCTTGTCAGCTCGGTATCACGCTCGCATCGCTTGCCATAGGCTGGCTGGGAGAACCTGCCGTGTCTGCCGTTCTCGAGATGCCGCTTCTTGCAGCCGGACTGCCCGAGAGCACCATCTATCCCATTTGCGTCGGCGTCGGCTTCTTCATCGTAACGACGTTGCACGTCGTGGTGGGCGAGCTCATCCCCAAGTCCTTCGCGATTTTCTCGACCGAGAAGTACGCGTTGGCGACTGCGGGCCCCCTCGCGTTCTTCTACAAGATCACGTATCCGTTCATGTGGTTGTTCAACGGCATCACCAATCTCGTCGTGCGCGCGACCGGCCATGATCCGGCAAAGGAACACGAGGTTTACACAGACGAGGAGATTAAGCTGCTCATCGACGAATCGACGGAAAGCGGGCTCATTGACCCCGAGCAAAACGAGTACGTCGATAACATCTTCGATTTGGGAGACAAGGACGCCGAGGCCATCATGACGCCGCGCATGGACATGATTTGCCTCGATACCGAGGATACGCTCGAGGAGAACCTTGCCCTCATCCATGAACACAAGTACACGCGTTATCCCGTGTGCAGTGGCTCGAAGGACAACGTCATCGGCTTCGTGCACGTGAAGGACCTCTTCGATCAGGAGCGGGGCCTGCCCCTTGAGGACTGGAACATCCGCGAACTTCCCGCCGTGCCCGAGACGCTGCCCATCGCGCGCCTGCTCGACACGCTGAGGGAAAACCGCACGGGCATCTGCCAGGTAATCGACGAACATGGCGGCACGGCCGGCATCGTGACCATGTCCGATGTGTTCGAGCAGATCGTGGGCCGTGTCGATGACGAGTACTATCACGACGACGAGGAAGAGGAGGTCGTCGAGCTTTCCGACGGCAACTTTGAGATCGACGGCGCGTTGGCCATCGACGACCTCGAGGAGATCATCGGCTTCAGGCCCGAGCAAGCTGACGAGGTCGAGACCGTGGGCGGCCTGTTCATGGCGCTTACCGATGGCATTCCCGACGAGGGTGATGTCGCGGAGATGGATCACTACGACAAGCACGTCAAGTTCACCGTGCTGAGCATGGATCGCCATCGCATCGACAAGATCAGGTGCGTCGTCACCGTAACCGAGTCCGAGGACGAGGAAGATTAAGCGGGATCGAGTCGAAAAAGTTCTTGCGGCCGGAACCGCCTTTACCCCCTAAGCGCGCCAGATATCGTCATCGCAGATAGCCTCCATGAGCCATGACCCACGCATGGCGATGTTGCCAACCCACGAGAGCGCTCCGCGCGTCCAACGCGCCAGTGCGACAAACTCAACGGAATTATCGAAGACGGTCACTTCATCACATAGCCTGATAACGCTGGACAGGTTTCGCATCGAGGCGATGTAACGACGACGTACCGCCTCCTCTTCGACCGGATGACCTCCTACAGACACGCGATGCGCAATGCGATCGAGTGCCAATTGGGATGAAGCGACTCCGATGTAGTACAGCACGATGCGATAGCCCTCGTCTTGGGCCCTACGGATGGTTTTCAAACAGGTGCGGCCCGTAAGCGTGGTCTCCTGATTGAAGTTCACATGATGCGAGAGGCAATCGTCAATGCGACGAAGCGCTTCGCGCCCAGCGCGAATTTGGTCGGCGCTTGATTGGGGATTTCCGCCAGATTCGATTACGATTTCATCGGAGTTTATGCGCACGAGGGAACGCGGTGTCGAGGGCCCTTTCCAAAAGTCCGTATGATAGAACGTCGATTTGCCCGCTCCATTTACACCGGCAAAGACCACGTACGTAGGGGCTTTCATTAATACACCCCAGATTTGATCAATTGGGCTTGCTTGCGCTGAAGAAAGAAATCGGCCACCGCCATGTAAAAGTCCGCTTCCTCGTTGCTTTTTGCTTGCGACATCATTTCCTCGGTAGGAATGTGTTGGAAGAGGGCGCGGCAACGGTCATACAGCTCATGGAGCGTATTGTCTGTTTTTGCAGGGGACATTCCCTCGTTCTGGAGGTCTTTGACCTGGTTTTTAGGACGTCCTGCCCTGGGCTTTTCCATAAGACGCTGTAGGACGTCTTCTTCGCGAAGCACCCATCCGCGACCACATTTCGTTGCGGGCAGTTGACCCGATTTGATAAGTGCTCGGACACGTGCATCACTAATGTTCAGTTGCTTTGCGCTTTCGGAAACGGATAACATAGTGTCCTCCTAAATTATTGCGTTATCGCAATAATAACATGGAGAACAATATGCGTGTACGATGATCTGAAAAAGTTCTTGCATTTGATGGCATTCGCGCGTAATATAGTCAAACGCGCTTGAAGCGCACTGCTCGACATATTGCGGGGTGGAGCAGTCTGGTAGCTCGCCGGGCTCATAACCCGGAGGTCGTTGGTTCAAATCCAGCCCCCGCGACCAAACTCTCAGCCTCCTCTGGAGGCTTTTTCATTGTATTTCTCCAGTTCACGCGCTTGTTCTGTAAGCCCGATGTTGCGGGGACATGCCCCTCTCACATTCGGAACGCTAGAGCATTATGTAAAATGTGTCATATCGATTCCAGGAACGCTCCAAGGAAAGAGCGAACATGGACGAGATGAAGAAAAGGCAGCTTTGGTATGCGACGTCCTCGGAATCGAGGTGCAAGTGTGAGCGAGAGAACAACTGACGCTGAGCTCTCCGCTTTCGAAGCGGGAATCGAGTATGCGAAAAGCGGAAACATTCTCAACGATGCCCGCGCTATCATCGACGCCGCACAGGGTTTTGCTCGGCAGGCTGTGAATGTCGCGTTGGTGCGTCGTAACTGGCTTTTGGGTCGACGCATCGCCGAAGAGGAATTAAAATGTGAAGATCGTGCTGCATACGGCAAACAGGTGATAAAGAATCTGGCCAAGAATTTGACCGAGATATATGGTAAGGGCTTCTCAAAGCGCGAGCTTTACTGGTGCGTTCAGTTCTATAAGCTGTTTCCGGAGATTGTGAACTCGCCGCGTACACAATCTGGGCTGCTCAGTTGGACACACTACCGCGCAATGCTTCGCGTGACGGACCCTGAAGCCCGCGCTTGGTATGAGAAGGAAGCCAAAGAGCAAGGCTGGAGCGCGCGTACGCTCGATCGCAACATAAGCACGCTGTACCACGATCGCCTATTACTGTCAGGGGATAAACAGCCGGTTATTCAGGAGATGAAGGAGAAGACAGCCGTCTATCAGGAGGCTGGATTCGATAAGCTGGAGTTCGTGAAGAATCCCGTGGTTGCCGAATTTCTGGGATTTGTTCCCGATGCTGCGGTGTACGAGTCCGAATTGGAGCAGGCAATTCTCACGAATCTCCAGCAGTTCCTCATGGAGATGGGTAAGGGTTACGCGTTTGTTGCGCGGCAGCAGCACATCCGCACCGAGTTGGATGACTACTACATCGACCTGGTGTTTTACAACTATATCCTGAAGTGTTTCGTGCTCATCGACTTGAAGACTACCAAGGTCACCCATCAAGACGTCGGCCAGATGGACATGTATGTGCGCATGTACGATGACCTTAAGCGCGGTGAGGGAGATAACCCCACGTTGGGTATCGTTCTGTGTGCAGAAACCGATGCGGATATCGCTCGCTATTCGGTATTGCATGGCAATGAGCAGCTTTTTGCCGCTAAATACGAGTTGTATCTTCCCACCGAAGAGCAGCTGCGAGCCGAGATTGAGGCACAAAAGGCCGTGTTCGAGGCTCAGCATGGCGAGAATGGCGATGACTAGCATGAAGGTGCAGGACTTGAAGAACTCCATTCAGCGGCAATCAATGTCTAGCGTAGTTTAGCCTGTTTCATTAATTGATAATCTTTTTGCTTGAGAAGGAGATGCAGACGTGGCTGAAGAGAGTATGCAAACCAGTGACGAACTAATCGCGGAAGTTGGCAAAAACATACAAGAGAAGGCAGCTCTGATATGGAACGTTGCTGATACATTGCGCGGTCCCTTTAAGCCTCATGAGTATGGTCTTGTGATTCTGCCAATGACGGTAGTAAAGCGCTTTGATGATTGTCTTGTCCCTACGCATGATGAAGTGCTAAGAGTATATGAAAAGGTCAAGCGCCTTGCAGTTAAAGATGGTTTTTTGCGAGAGGCATCAGGCTATCCCTTCTACAACATCTCAAAGTTCACTCTCAAGACGCTTCTGGCCGACCCCGAGAACATCGAAGATAACTTCAGAGACTATCTTGCGGGGTTTTCTGATAATGTTCAGGACATACTCTCCCGAATGAATTTCGATGCAATAGTGGATAGGTTAAGTGATCCAGAAGCTCCGTTGCTGTATCAAGTAATTGTAGATTTTAATCAAGCCAAGGCCGACATGTCTCCCGAGAAAATCAAGCCGGTTGACATGGGGTATATATTCGAGAATTTGGTACAGCGGTTTTCCGAGTCATACAATGAAGACGCGGGAGCACACTTCACTTCCCGTGATATCGTGTACCTCATGACTGATCTGTTGATTGCGGCAGACCCGAACGTCTTGGAAGGGAAACATATTTCCAAAACAGTATATGATCAGACTATGGGCACATCACAAATGCTCAGCTGTACGGAAGAGCGCCTACGTCAACTTGACGCCAAGGCGCGCGTCACTTGCTTTGGTCAGGAATTCAATCCCTTTACCTTTGGCATTGCTAAAGCTAGCGCTCTAATTCGTAATGAGGACGATAGCAATATGCAGTTCGGCGATACCTTGAGCAACGATAAGTTCAAAGGCTATGAATTTGATTACTGCATATCCAATCCGCCCTTCGGCGATGACTGGAAAGTTCAAGCCTCAGCTGTGAAAAAGGAAGCCAAAGATCCCGATGGTCGTTTTGGTGCTGGCATACCTGCGCAAGGCGACGGGCAAATGCTCTTCATGCTAAATGGGCTGGCAAAGCTCAAAGAAGGTGGCGTAATGGTCATCGTCCAAGATGCTTCGCCGCTTTATAAAGGTAAGCCCGAAAGGGGAGAGTCCGAAATACGGCGCTATATTTTAGAGAACGATTGGCTTGAGGCAATTATTCAATTGCCTACGGACTCTTTTTACAACACAGGCATTTCAACCTATCTTTGGGTAATTCATAAAACCGATGAACGTAAACGCAAGGGTCAAGTCCTTTTGATTGATGCTTCTCAATGTTACGAAAAACGAAGAAAGGCTATTGGCGACAAGAAAAACGACATCACCAAAGCATGCAGGGATCTTATCATCCGGGTCTATGGCGAGCATAAGGATGGGAAGTTCGCGGTTGCGCTTCCAAATGGGAAAGAAATTGTATGCAAAAGCGCTCTAGTTGATTCTATTAAGTTTGGTTTCAATAGAGTGCCGGTCGCTTTCCCAGAATATGATGCCGAGGGACAAGTTCTTTTCGATAAAAAAGGTTGCCCTATGGTCGACAAAAATAAATCCGACGTGGAGGATGTACCTCTTCTCGAAGACATTGATGAATACTTTGAGCGAATGGTCTACCCGTACACTCCTGACGCATGGCCAGACAAGAAGAAAATAAAGATTGGTTACAGCATACCGTTTACGAAAACATTTTATGAATATCAGGTGCTGGAGCCTTCAGAAAAGATCGCCTCACGAATCCTTAATCATGAACACGCTTTGGAGCAAAGTTTGGAAACCCTCTTTGGAAAGACCGAATAGCCATGAGGGAAATGAAAAACAGCGGCATCGAGTGGCTGGGCGAGATCCCAGCTTGCTGGGATACTCTTAGGTTGAAGAATATCGCAACATTTCGTCGAGGAACACAAATTAGAAAGGAAGACTGTGTAGATTCAGGTACGCCGTTAATCAATTATGGCCAAATCCATTCTCGGCTGAATACGGGAACTGGCTTGGATGATGCGTTAGTCCGGTTTGCTCCAAGCCGCTTGTTCGAGGGAAAAGCGCCAATTTGTAAAGGCGATTTGCTATTCGCTACAACTTCAGAAGATTTAGATGCCATTGGATCAGCAGCGTTTATAGATAAAGATGGAATATATGCAGGCAGCGATTCTCTTGTTTGTCATTTCGTGAAGAGGAATTATACAAAGTATTTTGCATATTTGGCCTTAACTCATCAGTGGCGTGATCAAATCAGACGGATCACTAACGGAATCAAAGTATTTCACCTAACGCAGGAAAGATTAAGCAATGCGATTGTTGTTTTACCACCTTACGATGAGCAAATAAGGATCGTTGAATATCTGGATGAAAAATGTGAAGCCATTGATTCGGCAATTGAAGCTGCGGAACAATCAATTGAAGAATACAACGCCTATAAGAAGTCGCTCATTTTTGAGAAAGTCACCAAAGGGCTTGATTCAAGTGTTGAGATGAGGGACAGCGGCAACGAATGGCTAGGCGAGATTCCTGCTAAGTGGGGGCTTAATCGAATCGGCGCTTTATTCGTTGAGCGTAAAGCAAAGGTGAGTGACCATGAATACCAGCCTTTATCGGTAACCAAACGAGGAGTCATCCTTCAATTAGAGACAGTTGCAAAATCGGATGACCACTCAAATAGAAAACTAGTCTGTGTGGGTGATTTTGTGATTAATAGTCGCTCGGATAGGCGCAACTCTTGTGGCTTTTCGGAGCTCGACGGATCTGTTTCACTAATTAATATTGTTCTTAAGCCCGTTGTCCAGATTTGCAGTAGATACTATGGTCATTTATTTGATTCTGTTCAATTTGCTGACGAGTTATATAGCTTTGGCCATGGAATAGCGGCTGATTTGTGGACAACCAGCTGGACAGATATGAAGAAGATTTGCTTGCCGACACCTTCTTTGGATGAGCAGCAACGAATTGCAGAATATCTCGATATTCACTGTGCGCGAATTGACGCAGTAATTGAATCCAAGATATCAATAATTGAGGAGCTCAAGCTTTATAAGAAGTCTCTCATTTATGAGGTAGTAACAGGAAAGAGGGAAATAGATGGCCGTTGAAGCAAAAGAGAGGTGCTTCGAAGAGGACATAGAGGCCTTTTTAACCTCGGAAACCGGCGGTTATCTCAAGTCAACCGACAAGGAATCATTTCTCTATGACGATGAGTGGAACTATCAAGCCTGGGATGGCCATGGCTACTTTGACAATCGCGGTAAAGGTGTAGATATAAAGACGTTGGTAAGCTTTGTTCGGACGACGCAACCAAAGGCATGGGAGCGCTTTGAGAAGCTATACGGTCCGAATCTCGAAGAAGTGGAAAAGAAATATCTGAAAATTTTTGATAACGCGGTGGATACGCATGGGATGATTCACATTCTTAAGAACGGCTTCAAGCATAGGGGAATCCAATTCAGGGTTATCTGTTTTAAACCTGAAAGTGGGTTAAACGAAACAGCTCTTCAACGCTACAAGCAAAATGTGTGTCGATGTATTCGCCAGTTTCATTTTGCCGCTCAGGGAAATCAGACCATCGATATGGTGCTTGATATTAACGGCATCCCGCTCGTTGGCATTGAATTAAAAGATCAGTTCAATGGTCAAGATGTTGACGATGCAAAACTCCAATGGCAAAACAGGGACCATCGCGAAACGCCCCTGAAGTTCAATAAGCGCATGGTTGCCTTTTTTGCCGTCGACCTTGATGAGGTCTATATGACGACAAGTTTGGAAGGCGACAGTACGTATTTCTTACCCTTTAACCAAGGATCAAATGGAGCTGGCAATGATGGTGGTAAAGGCAATCCCTCAACGCAAAGTGGCTTGGTGAAGGATTACCCATCAGAGCATCTGTGGAAAGTCGTTCTCCAAAAGGACAGCTTGCTAGAAATCATCCAAAAGTTTCTTCATTTGGAGGTCAAAGAGGAGAAGTATGTCGATAAAAACGGAGACGAGAAAACCAAGAAGAGCAAGCGTATCATTTTCCCTCGGTATCATCAGCTAGATTCAGTTCGTGGGGTCGTAGAGAGCATAAGACGCAATGGTGCTGGCACAAACTTCCTGATCCAGCATTCTGCTGGATCAGGAAAGTCTAACAGCATTGCGTGGCTTGCTTATCGACTTGCATCTTTATTCGACTTAGAAGATAAACCCATATTCGATTCGGTGATTGTCATTACGGATCGGAAGGTTCTCGATGCCCAGTTGCAAGACACTATCTCGGGGTTTGAGCATGCTGTCGGAAGCGTTTGCGTCATTGACGCCAAGAAAACTTCCAAGGATTTGAGAGATGCCTTGAACGATGGAAAGCGGCTAGTCGTTTCGACGATTCAGAAATTCCCCGTGATTTTTGATGAAGTCGAGAGCGGCGGAAAGAGCTTTGCTGTCATTGTCGACGAGGCGCATTCTAGCCAGAAAGGCGAGAATGCAATCAAGCTAAAGAAGGCTTTGGCTGACATCGAAGAGCCGCTACAAGAATGGGAAGAGATTGAAGCAGAACAAGAGGATCGAGAGGAAGATGTGCAGGATGCCCTCGTCAAAGAGATGAGTTCTCATGGCAAGCAAAACAATCTGACCTTCTGCGCTTTTACGGCAACTCCCAAAGAGGAGACGCTCGAGACATTTGGGGTCGAGCATGGTGATGGAACATTTCACCCATTTCACATCTATTCGATGCGCCAGGCCGTAGAGGAAGAGTTCATTCTTGATCCCCTACTGCATTATGTTTCATACCATGAAGCAGTTGAGCTTACTAAAACGATTCCGGATAACCCCGATGTTCCCAGTTCGCCAACGATGAAGCTTCTAAGACGATACAAAGAGCTGCATCCGTATGCAATCGGGCAAAAAGCCGCTGTCCTAGTTGAAGTATATCGAGACATTACGAAGAACGCGATAAAGGGCAAAGGCAAGATGATGGTGGTAACGTCATCACGGTTAGCCACGGTTCGCTACTATTATGCAATCAAAGCTTACATGCAAGAGCAGGGATATGACGACCTTGAAATACTAGTCGCGTTTTCCGGCACAGTGATAGATCCAGCGGTAGAGGGTGTTGAGTATTCAGAGCCATCAATGAATATTGGGCACGATGGGAATAGGGTCAAAGAGTCCCAGACGAGAAAAGAGTTTCACGATCATGGAAATATTCTTGTAGTTGCCGATAAATTCCAGACAGGGTTCGATGAGCCGCTGCTGCATACGTTAGTAGTCGATAAGAAGCTGCGCGATATCAAAGCAGTACAGACGATCTGCAGGGTAAACCGTATTCATCCTGACAAGGAGGATACGCTGGTCCTTGATTTCGTGAATAGTCCGGAAGACATACAAGATGCATTTCAGAAGTTCTACAACGAAGTTACTCTGACAGAGCAGATTAATACAGATCTCATTTATAAAACCCAAACAGAGCTGCACGATTATGGTGTCTACACCGTTGAGGATATTGAACGAGCATCAGCAATCGAGTTTGATGATCTTCCAAAGGACAACATCCAAGGGAAAATGGTGCTGGCGCTTAAACCCGCTGTTCTTAAATATGAGGCTCTCAGTGATGAAAACAAGCAGTATCAATTCCGCCGCAAGGTTAGGAGCTTTTGTAAGTGGTATTCCTATATCACGCAGATTGCAAGAATGTTTGATGTCGAGCTGCACAAAGAGTATATCTTTCTAAAGTATCTAAGCCATTTTCTTACCGCAAAGAAGATTAATGTTGAGAGCATTGACGACAAGATTGCTATGAAGTTTTACAAATTGGAGAAGGATTTTGAAGGCAGCTTGGCTCTCAGCGACACGAGTGACCCGTTGGAGCCCGGTGCTCCTGGTGGAGATGCAGATCTGGACAAAAGAAAAGATCCTCTTCAGGAGCTAATCGATAGGATTAATTTGCAGTACCTCGGCGACTTTAGCGAAGCTGATAAGGTGATAGTCCAAAGTCTCTACGACCGGATAGTTGAAGACAATCGAGTCGCTGATTCGGTAAGAAATGACGGCGAGGTAATCTTTAAAAACAATACCTTCCCGAAGATTTTTGATGAGCAAGCACGCAAGGCATATGTTGAACAAACCGACGCCTTTACTTCGATATTCGAAGATGGCGAAAAATACACAGCAATTATGGATGCCCTGGCAAGTCTGCTATTCAAGAGGCTGAGCGAGTGAGGGCGGTGGCATAGATGAGAGACAAACAAGCATTTGAGAATCACCCGCTTTGGGAAATAGTTTCAGAAATCCAAGAACGAGAGGGTTTGCAAGAGCTTGAAACGGGAGTCCGAAACTACTTAGCGGCGCTTCTCGAACACCTTTTATGGAGAAAAGAGCATACAAATCCTTACTTAGTTCCAGAGGCGTCCCTTAACAGAATTCAGGAGCAGCTTACTTATGCTGCCAACAATATTCCTGGCTCACCAAACTCTGTAGCGTCATATGTTGATGAAGCATTTAATGAGATAGCATCGACATGGCCTGCGATGGCAGGGTCAAGAGTTGTCGATATCTCGGTGGCTTCGTTTGATGCAATCATGGATGATATGTCAAAACAGCTTGATGAGGCCCATCAAGCTGTAGCTATCGTAGAAGAAACTAAAGAAGCTTATACTACGGAAATTGAAAAGCTTGAATCAGATATTGCCTTATATAAGAGAGAAGCCTCAGAAACTATTGAGAGCATTGCTTCGGAAGCGAAGAGCGCTGCTAAGGAGCTTAATGCGGAGCTCGAACGCAACCTTGACGACGCTAATGCAAAAGCAGGTGAATCAAGCGCTAAGATAGAGACTGAATTCATCTCGAATTTGACTGATATTGAGAACCAAGCGCAAGAGCTGCTAAATAAGGTCGGCAATAAAGCAAGCAAAATAAGCGGAAGAGTAATAGCTGATACATACGGGAAATATGCCAGAAATAAGGCCACATTCAAAGTCGTCTACGATGTGCTTGCAATTGTTTTTGCGGTTGCTGGCATTTTCTTAGTCGGCTATGCACTCGTAGGTATGCACGCTGACGAGACATCGGCAACGGTGTTCAAGACGGCTGTTTCGGTGGCTTCGTTTACAGTTTCGGGTTTTCTGTTCAAGCGTGGGACTTATGAGCAGCGCGAAGCAAAAACGGCAAAAAGAACTGAACTCACCTTAAGACAGTATGAAGCCTTCATTGCAAATCTTGATGAAGAAGATAAAGATGCAATCACTAAAGATATTGCCGACAGGATCTTCATAAAAGGCGAGATAGATAATGATGTTCCTACTCTGAACGAAGCAATAGCCCAACGCGGCTTTTCAGAAAAGGAGCTAAAGATGGTTTTGGAGCTATTTAGAACTATCGAGAAGACAACAGAATAGAACAGCGATTCAATAAGGTTGCTCAAGACTAGCGCTTTTATGATTGACGGACTGTTGCGCACGTGTTATGTAGTTTTCGGCGGCACAAAAAGCTGTTTCCAAATATCGGGGACAACTCCCAGCATTTTCCTATTCTGACTTATCAGGCTGGGTGCCAAGCTCGCTGATTCGTCGCAATCGATACTGGTCATCTCTCATAAGGCGACTGCTTCCCTGAGTACGGTATCGCGGAAGGAACCGGAGTCTAGCTCCGAAAGCTCGTATACGTCAACTTGCTTGCCAGATATGCGATGAAGCTCCTCGGCAAGGCCGAATATGCCGAGGGCCTTGAAACCGTCATTTCCGACGAGTAGCACGTCGATGTCAGATGACTCGTCGGCGTTTCCGCGAGCATAGGATCCGAACAGGCTCGCCGAGGCCATGTTGTACTTCAGCAGAAGGGGCTCGATCATGAGACGGATTTCGTCAATTGAATAGACTTTTGCGGTCATGTCGGCAATCCTCCTTCGCGAAGCGCGGATTGGTGTATGGTCATTATACAAAGTTTGTGACCTCCGGGCTCATAACCCGGAGGTCGTCAGTTGAAATCCAGCCCCCGCGACCAGAAACCGCAAGTCAGAGGTTGTTTTCTCTGACCCGCTTTTTCTTCTTTCCTAGGAAAACTCATAAAACAGGGCAAAAACAGGGCAAATAACCAAAACGAAGGCGGGCTGTCGAGGAGCTCCTCGATAGCCCGCCTGTTTGAGATTGGGCACCGGTGATTACCGGCTTGCGTCCTATTAGTCGCGGAGCTCCTCGGCCTTCTTCTCCTGCTCCTTGGCCTCATCGACGGAGATGGTCTCGTCAGCGTCGCTCTCGAAGCTCTCGAACTCCACGCTCTTGCCCTTTTCTTCTGCCATGATAATCACCCTTCCAAATCATCGTGCATACATTTGATGCCAGTTGCACTGGGTGCCTTGACCGTCTGTAAGCCGGATTGTCATCCCCTCCAATGACTGCCGCGGCGCTCCTGTACTTGCACCGATAATATAATACCACTTACGGAATATTTTTGAGAAAAAGTATTGAAATTATTTAACTTTTCATATCTCAACGCACTTCGGTTTACGACACAGGGATGCGAATGACGGTCCTAAGCTTTTCGGGCGCGCAGCGGCGGGGGTCGGAGAGGTAGATCTCATGATGTAGCCGTGTATCCGTCAAATCGATGGCGTGACCCTGTTCCTCGGCAAAGCGGTGCATGGCCTCGATGGTCGCGGGCTCGTCGTCATAGGGACCGATGTGCATGCACTGGACGCAAAGTCCCTCGTCGACCGTCAGGAATTCGGCAGGTGAGTAGTCCTCGCCCTTCTTCTCCGTCGCGATGCTCTTAGCCTGTTCGAAGACGTCCAATGTCACGAATTCGGGGAGGCGGATGCAGCTCACCCATTCGAACTCGTCCTTGCGCGACAGATCGAACGCCCCGTCGGTGCCTGCCTGCTTCCAGAAGCCCTCGAGCGGCGGCACGATGTAAGGGAAGTAGCCGTCGATGTCCCATCCCGATTTGGGGGACATCTTGATGGTGAAGGAAATGCCGTAGAGCAGCTGTAGAGCATGCTGGTATGCGCCGTCCTCGACGTTGGGGTTGCCCGTGCCACGCACGGCGATGTAGTTGGCGGGCGGCACGTCGATAAGCGAGGGCGTCTTCTTGGGTTGGTAGAGGTCCTTGTATTCCTTCTTGTAGTCGAACGCCATGCGAGCCGTCCCTTCTCAGATAGTCGGGCCGAATGTGTGCCACGTCATCATGATAACGTAAGTCTGCGTCTGGGCGCATGGCTTGCCGCATGACGAGGCGTTCGCGACGGCGTGTTATGCGATGAGTTCGACCATGATGATGTCGCCCGGTGAGGGCATCGTGGCCGATGCACCGGCTGGCAGCATGTAGAGCGCATTTGCGCCGTATGTCTGGGGTGATCCGGGGCGGCCGGGCAGCGGGGGTGCCACGAGCTGCCCGCTGGAATCAACTTCCAGCCTGAGGAACTTGACCGAGAAAAACTCCTCGCCTGGCTGCGTGGCTTCGGGCGGGCGTTCCTCGCCTGATAGCGAGCGGCTGTTCTCTTCCGCTCGCTTGTGCATCTTACCCTTGGGAAACTCCGCTCCGAGCCGTGCGGGGATGAGCGTGGGGTCCGGGTTCAAACCCAGGAACTTCCGCATGATTGGCAGTAGGTAGAAATTCAGGGTGAAGGATGCCCCCGCGCTTGGTCCGGAAATGCCCACGATGGGCGTATCGCCCACGATGGCATACGAGCTGTGATGTCCCGGTCCGTGATTGGTCTGATGGCAGATGATGCGCCCCATTTCCTCGAGCACCTCGACGGACCAGTCATCCGAGCCTTTCGATGAGCCGGCGTTGAGCACGACGATGTCGGCAACGGCACACGCTCGTTCTATTGCGGTCCGGATTGCATCGCGGTCATCGGGAACGATGTCAAATGGCACGTAGACGCCGCCCCATTGCTCGACTTTGCCCCTTACGACGACGCTGTTCGATTCGTAGACCTTTCCCTTTCCGGCAAACTTGCCGGATGCATGCTTCGAGAACGGAACGTTTGGGGGAACGAGTTCGTTGCCCGTCGGGATGAAGGCGACGCGCGGCCTTGCTATCACTTCGGCCGAGGAATGCCCGGCGCTGGCGATGCGTGCGGCGATGTCCGGCGTGATGACACAGGGGGCCGCGACGGCGACATCACCCGCTCTCATCTTGGAGCCAGCTGCTCGCGTTCCCGCGAACCTGCTGGAAGGGGCGGCGAGTATGCTGACGCGCTCCTCGTCGTCGGAGACCTCAACGTGTTCGATCACGATTGCG
>ERZ772879.727-NODE-727-length-25121-cov-4.960704_pt1 | contig 25121 bp, 25 predicted proteins | sample MGYA00580582_ERZ772879 | MGnify/ENA primary metagenome ERZ772879 (study PRJEB29015, sample SAMEA2737682) | human gut metagenome | biome: human gut; feature: human-associated habitat; material: faeces | place: China | collected 2012 ... | reverse complement strand
TTAGTGAGCTTTTATACTGGATTTGTAAGAAAAAAGAAGGAGAGGATCACATATGCCGGATTGGTTGGATATTGCAGGAAAAGTAGTAATTGTAACTGGAGGTTCCTCAGGAATTGGAAGAAGTATCGTCGAAAATTTGTTGAAGCAGAATGCACAAGTAGCGAATTTTGATGTAACTGAATGCCGTATACAGCATGAAAACCTACTATCTTTAAAAGTCGATGTGTCTTCTAAAACGGACATAGAAGAAGGGATATATAAAGTAATGAAACATTTCAAGACGATCGATGGTCTAGTCAATAATGCAGGAATAAATATTCCTTCTCTTCTAATAGATAGAAATCATCCAAAAAGCAAGTATGAATTATCAGAACAAGTTTTTGATAAGATGATCGCTGTCAATCAAAAAAGTGTATATTTGATGAGCCAAGCAGTTGGAAGAATCTTGGTGCAAAAGGGATCAGGAGTGATCGTGAATCTTTCTTCTGAATCAGGATTGGAAGGATCAGAAGGACAGAGCTGTTATGCTGCTACAAAAGCAGCGATGAACAGTTTTACTCGTTCTTGGGCAAAAGAGTTAGGAAAGAGGAATGTTCGTGTGGTAGGTGTTGCACCAGGGATACTGGAAGAAACCGGTTTGAGAACACAAGAATATGAAGAAGCTCTTTCTTATACGAGAGGTATAAGCGTCGAACAGCTGAGAAACGGTTACAGTCGAACAAGTACGATCCCTCTAGGAAGGAGTGGTAAGCTGCAAGAAGTGGCGGATCTAGTCTGCTATTATCTTTCAGAAAGATCAAGTTATATCACTGGAGTCACGACTAATATTTCAGGAGGTAAAACAAGAGGATAAAGGATAGGGGGGACGCACGTGACGCTAGTAAACAGATGGTACCAATTATTGAAATTACTAGTCACTCACAAGAAAGTTTCAATCCAGGAAGTGCAAAAAGAAATCAAAACCAGTAATCAAACCATAAAAAAAGATATTGGGGAGTTGAATGAAGAAATTGCCGGTATTGCAAAAATCATCCAAAAAAACAAACATTTTGAACTTGAAATTTATGATTTTGATTTTTTTGATGAGATCATGCAAGGAAAATTGAAAACAGCCAGTGATTTCAATTCGGCATCCAAAAGAATCGCTTATTTACTAAATAGGCTGATCGAAACAGAGGATTTCTTACGTATGGATGATTTGTCTGAAGAAGTCGGTGTCAGCAGAGGAACAGTGGTCAAGGATCTAAAGACATTAAAAGAGATGATCAATGATTTTGATGTAAAGATTACAGGCACACCAAATAAAGGACTAAGAATAATAGGAGATGAGCTAGAATTACGACTACTTTTGTTTTATTTTGTTTCTCCCTACTTTTCAGAGACGAAAACAGAACAGGTTCTAGAAGAAAAACAAGCAATCAAACATTTTCAGAAGAAGACGAATGCTAGTAAACAAGAAATCACCCTTTTGACGAAAGTTATCGGTATTTCTTTGAATAGAATCTCTAGTAACTATCTGTTGAAGAAGCCCATCAATCGTTACAGTAGGTGTTTTGAATATATCCAAGAATTCAATGAACTGATCAATCGGTTGGAAGAAATCTATGAACTAACTTTGAGCCAATATGAAAAAGATTTTGTCAGTTTTCCTTTGAACATCATCAACACAAGTATAACGATGATAAGAAAAGCTAACTCTGATTTGCGCTTATATTTCGACCCCATGATGATGCGTATTCGACGATTAGATCTCATTGATCTGGATGAGTCCTTCTTATATCAAGAGATGAAACAGCACCTCTCTTTATTGATAAATCGGGTAATTTTTCGTTATCGATTGACTGATTTATTTTATGGTGAGATAGAAAAAAAGTATCCTTTTTCTTACCAAATCGCTAGCGAATGCATACAAGCATTAGAAGCTATCTTGCAACATAAGATCTCTAAAGTAGAGATCAGCTACCTAACGTTGTATTTGGAGTTAGCATTTCGATATCAAAAGAGCATTTTTCCTCTAAAAAAGTAGCCATTGTTCATACGACAGGAAAAGGAACAGCATTAATGATCCAAAGACAAATCAAAAGGATATTGGGGACGGATATACAAATAACACATGTTTCAGAAGAACAATATGAAAAAGTAGATCTAAACAAATATTTCGCTGTTTTTACAACGATTCCGTTAAAAAATGTAAATGAAGAGACACCGGTGATCCATTTGACTAATCTTTTCGATGACTCTTGGTTAAGGGCACAATGGCAAAAAGCAAAAAAAAGCGATTAGTCGGGTTTCATTCTACTGTTTTTTTCTATCAAATATGGAAAGAAAAAAAGACGTATCAAGAATATTTAAACAAATTAGTCGCTCCTTTGATCAGAGGCTATTATGTGGATGAAGAATTTGAAAAAAGGATCTTGAAAAGAGAATCTCAGCAAAGCACATTTGTTAACAAAGAATTTGCTTTTCCTCACACAACCAACCAGCTATCTCAACACATTGTTTTATCAGTAGGGCTAATAACTGATCAAGGTTTAGCAGAAACAGGAGGAAATGGAGTTATTTTTTTATTTGCCATACCTGAAGAAATGACGGCTGAAGTTGAAAATGAATTATTTGAGCTATACGATATCCTATTTGAACTCATAAAAATGGGAATAGATGAGTTTATTGAATTAGCACCGACACAGGAATCATTTTTAAAACTAATCAAAAGTAAAGGAGAGAGACTTCATGAATGATATGTATCTATTCATAGTTTTCGCAGCTTCAGCTTATGTGCTGCAAGCAGTTATCAGTTGGAAGCAACTAAAGCATTTCAATCAAACATATAGCGAACTGCGAAGAAAAGGAAAAGTAGCGATTGGTAAACGACCTGGGAAAATCCGTTCAGGCACGATTGTTATGCTAGCTATAGACGATCATGGTCAAGTTTTAGAAGTCAGAAAAATGCAAGGGGTTACATCTTTGGCAAAATTTCATTCATTACCTGTCTATGCGGGTGAAGATATCCATTACATCGATCGTTACCATCCCTCAGTTCGAGCGGAAGATCGTTTGACACAAGCAGCTTTAGAAAATGCCAGAGAAGTATACTTACGAATAGAGGCAGGAAATGAAAAAAGTGAACAACCTACATTGCCTTTTATTGCTATGCTCAATAATTTTCGGATATGGAAAAGTACGATCAAAGAAAAAAGGAGTGACAAACGATGGATATCATAACAAAATTTGCTGAGAGATTTATGAGGCTGTTCCAAACAGGTGCAGAAACATTCATAAGCTGGATGACAGGAATCGTACCAGTTGTCTTGATGCTGATGGTTGCAATGAATACGCTGATTGCTTTTTTAGGTGAAGACCGAGTAACGAAAGTAGCCAAATTATCAGCGAAAAATCCGCTTACTCGTTACCTTGTGTTACCGTTCTTATCTGCTTTTATGTTGGGAAATCCTATGTCATTTACAATGGCTCGTTTCCTTCCAGAATACTACAAACCAAGCTATTATGCTGCTCAAGCTCAATTTTGTCATACGAGCAATGGTGTATTCCCCCATATTAATCCTGGAGAATTGTTTGTATGGATTGGGATTGCTCAAGGGATCGAAACCTTAGGGCTAAATTCGATGGAGCTGGCTATCCGATACTTGCTTGTGGGACTGCTGATGAACTTTATTGGTGGTTGGATAACTGATTTTACTACTGGATTTGTATGCAGACAGCAAGGAATCGTTCTTAGCAAAAAAGTAGAGCTTTCAGTTGATTAGAGAAAGGAGTGTTTTAAATGTATAGTGATATCAAGATCGTAAAAGGAAACGGCGGGTATGGAGGTCCTTTGATTATTAGGCCGACAAAAGTTAAACACAAGTTCATCTATGTCACAGGTGAAGGTGAGAGGCCAATGATCGTAGATAAAATAGAAGAACTGACAGGTATGGAGTCTATCAATGGATTCAAAACATCAATACCTGATAGTGAAATCGCGCTTGCAATCGTTGACTGTGGAGGGACTCTTAGATGTGGAATTTATCCTAAAAAAGGGATACCAACCATCAATATCGTTCCCACAGGAAAAAGTGGCCCATTAGCACAATATATCACTGAAGATATTTATGTTTCAGCAGTAGGATTAGAACAAATACAGCCACTAATGGAAACTAGTGATAACAAAGAAACAGTAAATACTACATCTCCAGATAAAAAGTACAAATATGATACTTCTAAAAAGATAACCGAGCAAAAAGCAGAGCAGCAAAACTGGATAGCAAAAATTGGAATGGGCGCGGGAAAAGTAGTTGCTACATTCAATCAATCAGCAAGAGAAGCAGTAGATACGATGATCCGGACAGTGATCCCTTTTATGGCTTTCGTTTCCCTTTTGATTGGTGTGATACAAGGTTCTGGGATCGGTAATGTATTTGCTAACATTATGGCACCTTTAGCAGGAAATGCAGTTGGATTAACAATCATTGGCTTTATTTGTTCACTGCCATTTTTATCTCCTTTGCTTGGTCCAGGGGCAGTTATTAGCCAAGTGATTGGAACATTGATCGGTGTAGAGATTGGAAAAGGAAATATTCCTCCCCAATTAGCATTACCGGCACTATTTGCTATCAATACTCAAAATGCATGTGATTTTATTCCAGTCGGTCTAGGTTTGGAAGAAGCAAAAGCTGAGACAGTAGAAGTAGGTGTACCATCAGTTCTTTATTCAAGATTTCTTAACGGCATCCCACGAGTTATCATTGCTTGGGTAGCAAGTTTTGGATTATATAGCTGAGTTTAGGAGGAACAGAGATGACGATCTTTGAAACGGTTGTAACAGATGTTGGTATAGAAGCAGAAGTATTCAGGAAAGAAAAAATAATGATTTTATTTGGAGATGAAGCACCGGAAACATTAACAGATTATTGTTATAAGATTGAATTGAATCAGGTAAGAAAAGAAATAACTTGTGATATGAAGCTCTGCTTTGATAAACAAATGTATGTAATCACAGCAGTAGGAGATGTTGTCCAAACTAATTTGAATGAATTAGGACATATCACGATAAAATTTGATGGATCTCATGAGCCGGAACTTCCAGGAACAATGTATGTAGAAGATAAGGAAATGCCGCATTTAAGAAAGGGGACAATCATTAAAATCGATCAAGAGGATCAGAATGGGGGAAAGCTATATGGAAATCATGCTTGATACAGCAAATACAAAAAGTATTTATTCTTGTCAACAGTTTTTGAATTTAACAGGCGTAACAACAAATCCTACTATTCTGAAAAAAGAAGGAGCGTCAAACTTCTTCTCGCATATGAAAGAAATCAAAAAAATAATCGGACAGATTCCTATCCATATTCAGACAATAGGAAGAACGGAAGAAGAAATGATAGAGGATGCTCGAGTTATCATAGAAGAACTGGGAAAAGATACGTTTATCAAGGTGCCGGTGAATCAAGCAGGCCTTCAAGCGATCAAAAAGTTGAAAAAAGAAGGTTATTTAATTACCGGTACAGCTATTTACACAGAATTACAAGGGTATTTAGCTATTAATAATGGAGCAGATTATATTGCACCTTATTATAACAGGATGCAAAATCAAGGCATTGATGCTATGAAAGTGATTGATTCGTTGCGGACTGAGATCGAACGTACGCAAAGTCCAACAAAAATATTAGCAGCTAGTTTCAAAAATTGTGAACAAGTCACTACAGCCATTCGATCTGGAGCTCATGCGATAACGTTAGGTAAAGAGCTACTAGATCAAGTATTAGAGATGCCCTCGATTGATAAAGCAGTGAGGGGCTTCCAAGAAGATTGGGTGCAAACTTTCCAAGCAGAAACGATTAGTGAACTAAAAAAGGTCGCTGATTACTTCTGAATCAATTTCTCCATAAAATAAACGATAGCCTTCTCGAAAACTCGAGAAGGCTATCTGACGATTCAATATTCATTAATTTAAAGTTTGGGTGACTATTACTAACTATTACTTATTTCTCATTTAAACGATGTATTCCCTAACCTCTAATACATCCTTGTAACTCTGAAGTTACGCCAGTTTTGAATAAATTTCATAAAAACAAATGAAAAGTGTCGCATAAAAATATCTTTCGTGTTTCTTTAGTATAACAGAACAAGAAGAAAAAGTCCATAAGGATATTTTTAGCTCGTTTTAAAATAACTTTTTAAACAGGTTTAAGTTTGCTATACTTGTTTTTGAGGTGATTTGGCAAGTGAAAAAAAAGATTGGAATAGTAATGCTATTCACTGTTTTATTAACAGGATGTGTTTCATTAGCAAATAATTGGTTGGAACATGAAGGTACTTACTTAGTGGCTCATCGTGGCGCACACATTATTGCGCCTGAGAATACGGTGGAGAGTATCCATCAAGCAAAAATATTAGGCTACCAAGCAGTCGAGATTGATGTTCGGACAAGTAGAGACGGCGTGAATTTTTTGATGCATGATGACACATTGGATCGAACAACAGATGGAACGGGGAAACCAGAGACATACACGATCAAACAACTAAAGAAGTTTAATTTAGATACGAAAAACTATCCAGAATACGTAAATAAAAAAGTTAAGATACCTACTTTTGAAGAAGCCGTAAAGGAAATCAAAAAAAATAACTTGATTGTCAACGTGGATGGTTCAAAAGGAAACTGGCAGGATGAACATTTTGTTAATGACATCGTAAACACGCTAAAACAAAATAGTGTGTATGAACGTTCATTTTTTGTACTGACGGATAAAAAGATCCGAGACGAAGTCGTAAAGAATCATCCTGACTGCACAGTATCTTGGTTATATGACCAAAAAAATAAACTTGAAGATGAGATTGAACAAGTAAAAAGTTATAAAAAAGCGTTGCTCTCAGTATCTAATGATGCTGCTACAGAAGAAACAATCAATAAACTAAATAAATCTGGAATCGAGTATCAAGTGTATGGGGTAAATGACGTTAAACGATTTGAAGTGTTAAAAAAATCATCCGTTCCAATCGTAGAAACGGATGAAATCAATCCTAGTGATTTATAAACATAATATATTCATTTTATGTAATTATTCATCTTTATATCCATTTTTGAACCTAGGTCGTCAAGTTGACTTAGGTTTTTTTATATAGCATGTTCATAAATAAAAAAACTTCTTTTTTATTTTATATTGATATGATTGTGATAAATTCAGTTACTTGTTTTGGTATGGAACTTGTTTTGGTATGGAAAAAAATAACCCGCATGAGGTCGTGGCAGAAGTGTTCATCTTTAAGAAATAAGAAGTAATTTCCGAAACTTGCTTGCCACATCCCCAATCGGGTCAAACTTGTTTATTTGAATATATTTTTTACATAAGGATCTTTAATAGTTACATTGTCTTTTTTCATCACTTTACGGATTGTTTTATCCATGAATTCCGTATCAAGAGTTTTTGCTTCGGTAGCAATTTTTTCTAGCTCAGATTTGTATTTGCCTTTATTAGAACCTTTATCCTGTTTTTTTACCATTTTTACTAGATAATAGCTTTGCTGATAAGTCGTTGGATCTGTTACAGGAATGATATCAGAAACTTCCCCGTTGTTTAATTGAAATGCTGCTTTTTTTACTTCAGTAGGAATCCCTGGATTGGTTGAATCAAATTTCATTTTTCCATCAGTTTCCTTTAGTGTTTTATTTTTTCCATAAGCTTGAACAAGCTTGGAGAAATTTTCCCCTTCATTTACTTCTTTTTTTGCATTATCTGCTTCTTCTTTAGTCGAAAATGGGATGATCTGTGTACTAACTTCTGGATGGAATTCTTTCCAAGCAGTGTCTAGATCTTTATCTGTTAATTTTACATTGGCTTTCAAACCGTACTGGAAAGCCAGCATCTGTTTCAAAAGTTTCTTATATGTCTCTTCCGTTTGGCCAACTGCTTTTAATTGTTCCTTGTAGTTTGGACCAAGTTTTTTGATTTGTTCATTATATTCTTTTGTTACTTCCTTTGAAGAAATCTCTTTTCCGTATACATCATCAAACGCTTTGAAGACGATCATTTTTCTTAATAGTGTTTGATTGTTTGATTTAACTTTTGGGTTATCATAAAAATCCTGAACTGTAAGTGTTCCACCTTTAAACGTTGCAATTGTTTCATTGGACTTGCTACAACCTGAGAATAGTAAAATAGCAAATCCTGAAAGGCACATAATCAGTAGTTGTTTTTTCAAAAAATTTCCCATCCTTTCCTTATTAAAGACAGTCTAACAGAAGAACCAGGCAGACAGTCTTTCATTTTCGTAAGGTTGCTGTAGACATTCTTAGTTCGTAAAAATCTTTTCTCTCTATGATGGAGAACATTTAGATATTTTTCACGAGACAAGAAAGAAAAGGGTTATTACACTTAATATAAAGGAGGGATGAAAGATGATCAGGATTATTCGATTGATTGGATCTGTTTTAATAGTCTTAGTTGGTTTTGTTTTAGGAATTCTTGTCAATAATGCACTTGCGGATATGTTTCTTGGAGACAGTGAATGGATTGGAGCAATTGCTGGTACGGTTGGACATTTAGTTGTTTTTTTACTAGCTTTATTTCTTGCTAGTAAGGTAGAAGGGAAAAAAGTGGAAGATTATGGTATTTCTGGACGAGGAAAAGACTGGGGATATTTAGCGGGAGGTCTCGTTGGTGGAATTGGAGTGTTTCTGCTTATTACTAGTCCATTATATTTGATAGGGGCGTATCGGTTAGATTCAGGAAACGCAAATATTGTGCCGCTGATCACGAGTTTTATTTTATTTATTGCAGTGGGGTATCCGAAGAGCTTTTATTCCGTGGCTTTTTTCAGCACCAGCTGCTTAGTTTTGGTCCATTAATAGCAATGATTGGATCTGCTGCATTATTTGCTCTTTTGCACGGATTGAATCCTAACATGACATTTCTGGCAGTTTTCAATATCTTTTTAGCAGGTTGCTTTTTCAGTGCACTTATCTACAGTACAGAAAGTTTATTTACGGCCATCGGTGCTCACATTACTTGGAATTGGACTCAAGGAGCTATTTTGGGTATACCAGTCAGCGGAACGCAAGAACAAGGTTTTTTCTCCACTCTGGTTCAATCGCAAAACACAATAATTACTGGGGAAACTTTAGGGCTGAAGCGTCTATATCGACTACATTATTCTTGTTAGTCTTGATTGTTGGTTTGTTACTCTATGCATATAAAACAAAGCGGATGAAGAAATACACTGCTGTTTATCAATAAAAGATGAAGAAAGCAAGGCTGATATCGGTCTTGCTTTTTTAAGTCTTTCATTGATTAAACGAAAAAGTAAACAGATTCAAACGAATACACGACATCTTTTGTTAGATTTTCACAACTGACTGTCGTGTTCTCATCATTTTCATTTTATATAATTCCTTTATCAAATAGAAGGTAATTATATGGAGAGTGATTGAAATGAAGAAAACAGCGACCGTATTATTTGTTATTCTTGGGCTAAGTATAATTGCAGCAATGATTGGAATCAGTACTTCTGCAAATGAACGGACAAATGAAAATCTTTCATTTACTGTGAAAACTGATCGGATCGTTTATGACGTGACACAACAAGTCATTACTATTCTGATCAAAACAAATAAAAGCGTGAATGCTAGTGATATACATGCTGTTCTAACATATGGTTGGGATGGTAATGGAAGTTCAGAAAAGGTTATTGGGGAAGTTTATTTAAAGGACGTACAATGGACCGCTGGTATTGAGTATACAATAATGATTTCTGCAGAACTATCGATTGATGAGATCAAGAGTAAAGATAAAGTTGATTTGATTGTTTTTTATGATGGACAGATGACGATTACGGAGAATTTGAAACCAAGTAGTTGGACAGTTGTTGGACCGTCGAGCAGTACAGATAGTACGAGTAGTGAAAGCAGTACAGAGAGTACGAGCAGTGAAAGCAATACGGAGAGTACAAGCAGTGAAAGCAGTACGGATAGTACGAGCAGTGAAAGCAGTACAGAGAGTACGAGCAGTGAAAGCAGTACGGATAGTACGAGTAGTGAAAGTAGCACAGGAAACACAAGTAGCGAAAGCAGCACGGGAAAAGTAAATAATGAACTTGATTTGGTACCTATCATACCAACTAAGGAACAAAAGAGAAATGCAGGGAGCAACCTAAAAAGTGTGCTAAAACAGTCTGATTTTGTTTCTCGTGGAATTGATCATCAAGAAAAAGCGAAAGAAACAGATAAGAGAAAAAGCGATTTACCAGAAACTGGTAGTAGAACCATAAACAAGCTAATTACATGGATGGGTGTGTTACTCATTTTGATTGTAGGAGCAAGCTATTTTCGTTCTCTCTTCCATCGAGTGAAATAAAGAATAAAAGCAACAGATTTAAAATTGAATAAAACGATAGATTTTTGAGTGAATATTTCATTCGAGAGTGCTGTATTGCCTGGCGAAGTTGTAGCTTTGCCAGGTTTATTTTTGTTTACTAACATATTTGAGAAACAGGAAATAACAGGAACGCAAAGATTATTTTCTTTAAAATCAACAAGATGACCAGAAAGCAAGAGTTCGTTGAGCTCTTGTTTTCTTTTAGTTTTAGGAAGGAACATCCTGATTTTATCTTCGCTAAATCCAGTCAAAAGTTTTGCAGGTTGGTCGTAGATAATCGGTTTTTTCAATAAAGAAGGGGACGTACGAATCTCAATATATAGTTCACTCAAACTGAGCTCATCTATTCTGTGAACAAGATTTTTATAACTAATAGAATGAGTAGAGAGCATTTCGGTCACGCCATTGTTTGTCAATTTTAGTAAGTGGATAAATTCATTTTTGGTTAGTGGTTGACGAATTAAGTTCTGTTCGATAAACGGTATATCATGTGTGATAAGCCAACGTTTTGCGCGTCTAGAAGACGAGCAACTAGAACCTATATATAATTTAATCATGATACATTCCTCCAATAGCTAAATATTTATGAAATAATAACATGAAGAAATAGTCGAAAAGTGCCATTTATAGGTGTAAAATAAGAAATTGTTGTCACGTATAAAGGAACTAACTAGATAAGAAATACTATTAAATCAAGAAAGAAGGCATACGTATGTCAAACACAGCCGACGCATTCGTAGTGATCGATTTACAAAAAGGGGTATGTTTTGATTCTTCGACGATACACGGATTAAAAACAGTGACAGCATTAGTGAATAAAAGAATCAAAGCATACGAAACGATTGGAAAGCCAGTTATTTTCGTTCAACACGAAGATGATCAATTAGTACCAAAAACAAAACCATGGGAGCTATTGTCGGAATTATCTATTCCTGAACACAGTTATTTTGTGAGAAAAACCCATGCGAATTCATTTTATAAGACTAATTTGAGTATGTTATTAACTGAATTGGACTGTCATTCGATCGAATTATGTGGGGCACAAGCAGAGTATTGTATAGATACGACTGTGAAGTTTGCTCATGGATTAGGATACCAGCTTATGATGTGCAGAGGAGCAGCGACGACTTATGATCATCCTTTTATGAAAGCAAAGGAAACAATCGCTTTTTACGAGAATATTTGGGATAAACGATTTCTGACATTTTTGGAGCAATAAGTTGTTTCTTCGTTTAAAAAAAGCAGAATGGATACTGGTTTATCCATTCTGCTTTATTACGTAAAATGAGAAAATAATCCTGTTCTATTTTTATGGGATAAACCATTTATTTTTTGTATAAAAAATGTTTGCGTTTACATATAATTCTCCTAGAATCATAAAAAGGAGTGAATCGATTGAGAACAAAACAAGTGTTAAAGGGAGCGTTGGTCGTCTTATTTGCTGTAAGTACAAACGTCCCGCAATGGTCAGTATATGGAGAGAGTATCTTTTCCGAATCGGGATCTAGGGAGGTCGAAACCACGGAAACAACTGATGCTAGAAACGAAACGAAATCGAGTACTTCACAAACAGAAACAAGTACTGAAACAACGGCTGAGACATCTGTTACTAGCACAGATCAAGAAACGACCGCTACCACAGATAACCAACAAACAGAAGAAGCAACAGCTACAAAAATGTCAAACGACGAATCCTCTTCTGCTAAAGTAAGTGACAAAGAGAATGGGACAGAAAATGATGATATCGGTAAAGGTGAAAATTTCAATGGTAAAGAATATTTGAATTACTTCGGTAAACAGATGACAGAAATACTTAATGGACCAACAGAAGACATCAAGTCAAAATTAATAGAGTTATTAGTCACTGAGCTTGCTGTTAATGATTATGGTGTAGATAAAGAGATTATCAAACATCTGATTGCTACTTATCTATTGTACGATATCGCTTTTGCAAAAAACAGTGTGTTGATGTCGATGCTTGGAGGTACAGATGATGGGACAACGCCTACAGAAAACACAGGCTTCTATCCAAATACAAAACAACTTCATCAAACTGTACTAAACAAACAAGATGGCAAAATGATGGATGTATATGCATATTATGTCGATCAAGGTTCAGATAAAACAGTCATGATCCATGGCGGATTTCGAGGGAATTGGAATAACGGGATCATTACAGAAGAATACAATGATTTTTATAAGGCCGGGTATAATTTATTATTTGTTGATTCCAGAGCGACTGGTAATAGCGGAGGCGATTATGTGACCTATGGACAATATGAGTCAGATGACGTCCTTTACTGGATAAATCAAGAAGTTCGAGAGCGGCCATCTCAAAAGATTTTACTTTATGGTGGTTCGATGGGAGCAGCTACGATGATGTCTGTATTAGCGAAAGATATTCCTGTCAATGTCAAAGGAATTATTGAAAATTGCGGATTTGCATCAATTGATGAACAACTACGTTTTACGTACAACCAGACAGTAGTCCCCGCACTACCGGATGCCATAAAAAATCAGTTAGACATCATTGGGGATCAAGAGCATGAATATTTATTTATGGGCCTTTTGAAACAATACTATTTTGATCAGGAGATGCATTTGGATACAAAAGCTGCTCTACCTACGATTGGAATGTCAGATTCATTGCCTAAATTGATTATCCATGGAACAGCAGATGATGTAGTACCTGTGTCTAACGCGCAAAAATTATATGAGTTATCAGGAGGGTATAAAGATCTTTTATTAGTAGAAGGAGCAGGGCATGGAAAGGCACAGGAAGTTGACCATGCTGCCTACACGAAACATGTAACGGACTTTTTGAAAGTAGTGTTCCATGATCAGATAAACGTGAAATATGTGGATGAAAACAATAAAAGTCTACTCAAAGACCAGGACGAAATCTGGCTTTACGGAGCTTATGGAGAGAATTATGTGACAGAGCAAAAGACATTCGAAGGATACGAATTAGCAAATGTTGAAGGACCGACTGAAGGGGTTTTTAACGAGACGGCACCAACTATTATTTACCATTACAAAAAAATCCCAGTAGTTCCACCAAAAAAACAAGATCCGGCAGAGAATGCAGACAATAAGGGAAAGAATGAACCTCGAGAGGATCAATCAAGTGATGATACGCAACCGATTCAGATGACAGTGAAAGTACAAAAAAAGACAGATACAAAAAAAGGAATGTTGCCGAAAACTGGAGAAAAGAAACATTCGCTTCTCATTTATTCAGGTGGATTTTTATCTGCTAGCACGATTATCACATGGATTTGGCGAAGAAAGAGAGGGTAAATGAATGAAATGGTTCAAGCGAATAGTGATTGCAGTGCCAGTTATCATCGTAGTTATTTTAGTCACTGTATTTTTGATTAATCAAATTACACCAAAGCCGATTAGTTTGCTTGTTAGAAAACAATTTGACACAAGTGAAAAAGAACAAGTATATGCCAGACCAGACGATTTCCAGCAAAAAATCAAACAAATCGATAGAAATAAAGAAATAACTTATCCTTCAAAGTACAAAAACAATCATATGGATATCTACACACCGAAAACGGAGAAGAAAAAGTTGCCCATCCTTTTCTGGATGCATGGAGGCGCATATGTAGGAGGGGATAAAAACGATTGTCGTGATTATTTGGAATACCTATGTTCAGACACGCAGCAGATCGTCGTAAATATCGATTATGAACGATCACCTGAAGCAAAGCATCCTACACCAGTTATCCAATTGAACGAAGCCATTCAAGCAGCCAAAAAAGAGATAAAAGAGCAAGCGGATTGGTCGAATATTTCGATTGGTGGCGATTCAGCAGGCGCACAAATTAGCGGAGAGTATTTGTTATCACTTCAAAACGAAGAAATCAAAAAAGCCGATCAACTTGATCCAACTTTGGAGAACAAGCAGATCACAAAATTTGTTTCTTTGTCTGGACTACTAGACCCTTCTGCATTTACCCAAGTAAGTGATAAGATTTCTAGCTTTCTTTATGCAAAATGTGGATGGGCTTATTTTGATAGTAAGAACTTTGAACGTTTAGAAGACGTCAAACATTTAGCTTTAGCAAGACATGCAGACCGTTGGACGCAAAAAACATTCTTGACGGATGGGAACACAAATACGTTTACGAAACAAATGGAACAAACAGCTTCTGCATTTGAAAAAGTAGGAGTGAAAGTCACAAAAGTAGACTATACGAAGAAAAATGTTGTCTTGAACCATGAATATCAGTTTGATTTTAGTAATAAACAAGCGCAAGAAACATACCAAAAATTAGTAGCATTTTTCAAGGAATAAACGCTCATGATGTAAAAGAGGATGTGAAGAAACTGCTTAGTTCCGAGTCAGAAGGAACTAAGCAGCTTCTCAGGTTTGATGAATAGTGGGACTGGTGACTGAAGAGCTTGTAGGTACCGTGTATCAGTTCTCGCGAAAGAGACGTCCAGCCTATTGTCAAAAGATTGTTTATGGAAAATATTTATTCGGAATAAGGAAAGGTGATATGTTTTTTTTTACGGTCTCTTTTACGTAAATTTTATAGTCAGATTTGTTGTTTCGATCGTTTAAAAAAGGCAACAAATCCGAATCCAGCGGAGGCAAAAAGGGATAAAAGACCGAGCGGTAAGCAAAAGAATGCTGGTTCTACTAATATTCCGTTGTTATTGATATAAGGCTGGGAGCAAAGATGAATAGCAAATAAAATCAATGCACTAGCGAAAAAAAGCAAAGAAATATGAATAGCTTTCATACGCAGCACCTCCTTTTTTTATAATTATAGGATAGATAGATTAAGAATTCATAAATGTGTCAAGTTTGTTAGAACGTGAACAAAAAATACCATCCATCTATCATAAGTAAGTTTGGAGCAAAGTTATCTCATGATAAATGAAAAAGGATTCATCCATCATATAGATAGAAAGTCATTAGTATATGTCTAGACCAATAATGGGAAATATGAGAAAATAATAGAAAAGGTTTAGGACACCCCCCAAAAAGAATTTCCCCAAAAATTCGATGTATCCTAAACTTTTTTATTTTACATAACAATCATAACAACTGTGAAATAAAATTACAAACGATAACCTAATATGTATTCGAAAGCCAGTTTTATCCGGAGAATGCTTAATTCATCAAATATTTATTTTTATTTTTTAGAAAATAAGAAACAAAACTAATAAAAAAAAGAAAAAATAAATTTTTTCCCTACTGTATACTATCCTTGTTATCGCATCTAATAAGTCACTCGAATAATACCAATACAACCTTCTCCAAAGATGTGATAACATACGTTCTAACCCACCGACTATTGATGTTCTGTACCACCCTTACAGAACCCGAAAAGCCACTACCAAATATTTGGTAATGGCTTTTTAGGTTTTAATGGATTTTTTACTTTTTCTGTTATAGTAGGATTCTTCCTTTTTTTAAAAAAGATTTAGTTGATTGAGTTAGTCGAATACAATCGTCAATTAGATGGAGGGTTGTCAGATGAGAAGAAGTTATTGAAAACACAAAACGCACCTACTGTTATCATCCAGTAGATGCGTTTAAAGAGAAGAACGAGAATCGTCCATATGAGGGTTTCCACTCCTTATGCAGATTTTTTTAATTCTTGCACTGCTTGTTCGATCGTAACACCTGTTGCTACATGATTGCTATTTTCTTTGTCAAAAACGACAAAGAGATTCAAATCTGTATCCAAGGTTACTCGATATTGTATATCTTTGTTATAGAATGTCATAGCCATTCTCCTTTCTTTAAATACTTGCTGAAAGGCAACGAACACGTTGATAACGAAATTCCATTTATAAGTATATCACCAATTGAAAGGTTTTCATAGTTAAGAAAGTTTAAAGTCAAAATTTAGCAATCATGTTGTAAAATAAAGTGGGGAGGGAACACAATGACAACTATATTTATAAATGCAAGTCCAAACAAAGAAGATATGACTAGTAAGTGGGGAGCGAAAGTTCTAGAAGGAATAGATTATGAGAGGATCGATCTTGTAGATTTTCATATTGCTCAATTAGGTCAAGTCAAAGCTAATGATGATTTTGATGCCGTCATGGATAGATTGGCGAAGGCGAACTACGTAGTTATTGGTACACCGATTTATTGGTGGGATATTAGTGGACTGCTTAAAACGTTTATTGACCGTTGGACAGAATTATTCCAAATCGGACTTGATTCAGAAAACGCGCCATTGCACCAGTTACCAGTACTATGGATCGTCCAAGGAGCAGCGCCAGAAGAAGCCATACCAGGCATAGAGAGAATGCTAGAAAATATTAGTAAACGATTCATGATGGATTCACAAGGAATACTATATCAAAAGAAACAAATCTCTGAAGCAAACAGACAACTTAAACAAATGCTAGTAGATAAAAACAAATAAATGGAGAACAATAGGCGGCTCAAACGCGGTTATCCAACTTTTTTATCGATTCGAAGACAATAAGTTTTATATTTTATTGCATTATTCTTGTGTTATTAGAAAAAGCATGATATATTAAATAAGTAATCTATTTTGAAACGTAATTTGAGCGATATATCTACATAGATAAAACTCCTTTTGCCTATCAAATATTTATTGCAACGAAAAAACGTACATTGATACGTATCAGGAGGAATTTATTTATGAATAACGGTACAGTAAAATGGTTCAACGCAGACAAAGGTTTTGGCTTCATCACTGGTGAAGATGGAAATGATGTATTTGCACATTTCTCAGCTATCCAAGGCGACGGTTTCAAAACTTTAGAAGAAGGCCAAGCAGTGTCTTACGATGTTGAAGATGGTCAACGTGGCCCTCAAGCAATAAACATTGTTAAAGCTTAATAAAAATTGACTTTTAACCGTCTTTTCTTTCGAAAAGACGGTTTTTTTTGTACGAAGAAATTCATTGATCGTTGAATAGGCGGAAGGATGTTTTTCTTGGTGCTTTTTTGCTTCGTCCTTTGCTTTTTCATTTCATAGCTGTGTTTGTTTGTCAATAGGTATTTTCGAGAAGTATTTTACATAAAGTGGTGTATCGATTATTAAAACAATAAAAAAACAGATAAACTATTACTTTTGCATAATTATTTAAAGAAAATTAAAACGAAAAAGCCTAATAGTAGTAAGATTTTAAAAGGATTTTTTTGTTTTTAGATAACGATATTTATTTGATTAATTTTAATTATGTCTTTTATTTTAAATGTATTGAGCTTATTTTTTTATTATCACAAAACTCCAATTTACAAAACAGAAAATAAAAAACGTGACAACTCATATCCGAGAAGTCACGCTTTCTATAAATAGTTATAACTCTTATCAGTTATTATCCGCCGGTTTCACCGATACATACGAACGGTTTTCTTTACATTTACGGAACACTACCGTACCGTTTACCAATGCGAACAACGTATGGTCTTTTCCAATACCCACGTTTTCTCCGGGATGATGAACAGTACCTCTCTGACGAACCAAAATATTACCGGCCTTAGCATATTGTCCACCGAATATTTTGATACCCAATCGTTTGCTTTCCGATTCACGACCGTTCTTCGAACTACCAACACCTTTCTTATGTGCCATTTTCTTAGAAGTTTAATAGGGTTAAGCAACAATTTCTTTAACTAACACTTCGGTGAAATATTGGCGGTGACCGTTCAATCTACGGTAACCTTTTCTTCTTTTCTTCTTGAAAACAAGAATTCTTTCACCTTTCACGAGGCCTTTTTTACCGAAACCGTCGTTCGAAACGACCTCACACACGACTTTCGCACCTTCCACGGTGGGAGTGCCCACAGTTACAGCTCCGTCTTTATCGACGAGCAATACTTTGTCAAATTCGAGAACAGCTCCATGCTCTGCTCCCAGATAGTGGACAAACAATTTCTTTCCATTTTCTACTTTGAATTGTTGTCCTTGAATCTCAACAATAACGTACATTATATTTTTATTTTTACGTTCTCTCTGCCGGGCGGGGTCAACCGAGACACCTCTTTTTGAGCCCATATCAGAATCAGCCCACAAAAGTACTACAAAAAATCATTCCGCACAAACATTCCGCCGATTTTCTCTGAAAAAGAAAATCAATACCTCCACAATCAATTCCTAAACAAAAATCTTTTTCTTGTAATATATTTCTCGGAACTCTTTGGGCGAACACCCTTTTTTCTTCTTAAATATGCGATTTAAATTCGACAGGTTATTAAATCCGCATTCATAGCATATTTCGGCAACCGTTTTCGTCGAATCGACCAACTGTCTTGTTGCATGTCCCAAACGTATATCGATAATATAATCCGACAGACTTTTTCCTGTTCTTAATTTGAAAAATCGGCTGAAAGAGACCGACGTCATATCGGTAAGCTCCGCCAATTGCGACAACCTGATTTCTTCCGGATAATGTAAATTGATATACTCCTCCACTTTTTGTACCCGACGACTATCCGACACAGTCTTGGATCTCGCGAAAGAACTGCTCGACAACGTGCGGGCATCATCACAAATCGACAATTCATACAGGATTGTCAAAAATTTTACGAACTGATAAAATCCCGGTTCTCCCTTTAACAAAGAGTCTATTGTCGAATAGACTTTCATCACCGCATGCAGAGGGAACGACAATCCCTTTTGCGCCCTATCGAGCATTTTACGGATAGACGTGAATTGCTTCTTGTCAATAAAATTATTGGAAAACAAATCCGGAGAAAACTGTATAGTAATTTCCCGAATCTGCTTGGATTGACAGCTTCCTTGTTCCCATACATGCTCCAAATTATCCCCGCAAAGCAAGACCAAATCATAATCGCCGATCTCTTCTACCGAATCTCCGACAATCCGCCTTACTCCTGCTCCATTCTCGACGAAATTCAGCTCGTATTCCTTATGATTGTGCAAAGGATACGTAAACTCCGTTTTGTATCGTTCCACAATAAACAAGCAATCTTTTTCCGACAATGGAGATATTTCTGTAATGATATGCTTATTCATGCTATAACCATATAAATGAGGGTATAAAGATACATATTCCATTCAGCATTCAAAATTATAAGTACAATTTTTATACCTCACCTCCAAAGAATTAACACCCATTCGGAATTGATTAAAAACCCAAATGCAAAAAAAACTCTCTTGACCCAATAAGCTGATTCAGTAGAAAATTAGTGGGGATAGACTTGAATTTTAGAGATGAGTCTCTTGTCTATAATCCCCTCTGAGTACCTATTGAACCGACATACTCTTTAATTATCGACTAAGTCAATAATCTCCCGTATTTCTCCCGGTCGCATTTAAACAAACAAGCCCAATTTATTGAAATACAATAAATTGGGCTAAAATCAGTCGGGGTGAGACGACTCGAACGTCCGACCTCCACGTCCCGAACGTGGCGCGCTAACCAACTGTGCTACACCCCGCACTTAGTTTTGCGGGGACAAAGATACACAAAGTTTGGAAAAAGTAAAACGAATCTTTCAAAAATCTATATTTAAAATAGAAATATCTTCTTTTTTCATTTTTACGGTAAAAAATTAGGAAGATAATCAAAAATAATTCTATCTTTGCACACGCAAAAATGATGGTGCCATAGCTCAGTTGGTAGAGCAAAGGACTGAAAATCCTTGTGTCACTGGTTCGATTCCCGTTGGCACCACACAAAAAAGGACTCGTAAAAACGAGTCTTTTTTTGTATTCGGACATTACTCACGACCAAGACACTCGGCAACATACAAAATATAGAGGAGCAGCGAAGACATTTCGACGAGTGTGAATATAATGCTTCCCTCTTCTCAAAATAAAAACGATAACCCGGCACAAACATCAGTCGCTACGATATCCGTGTTATAACGGTATTGTCCCCCTTTCAAATCAAGTTGCAACAGGTACTTCTTTCCTACTTGTCGAGAGCAGGTAAAAACGGCATAATAACCGACGTAATCGGAAGAAAGATTCTTGTAATTATAACACCATGCGGATAGAAGGGCGGCATCGTCAATCGAGGAAGGAGTATGAAATAACCGACTATCAAAAGTCATAGCATAATTCCCACCTATTTCCAGTCGTAAAAACCAATCTTTCGACATGCGGGAAACAGACAGCGCTACCTCTGGCGTAACTTCTCTCACACTCATTTCCCGCAACGGATAGACATACTCAGCTTTTACTCGCCCATAATTTACTCGTGGCTGTACAGAATAATTCCACCCTTTTCTACGAACCGCTTCATAGAATCCCGAAAGGGAGAGTCTGTATGCATGACTACTATACTGTTCGGCTTCTCCAATTTTCGGATAAATCTGGTTCGCCGCATCACCGAAAATATTTTCGGTCCCCAATTTCAATTCATAATTCCCAGTCAATTTTATACCCCAGCTCTCAATACCCGACAAACTTTTCCGATACAACCACTCTCCGGAGAAAGTATGCCGCCCAATCCGAGCCATAGGCAATTCGTTCAAGGAAGATATAATCTTTTCACACGAGAAATAACGATACGCCACATTCCCCACGAAACCACCCGAACGCGAAGTGTGCACACCCAAACTTCCTCCCCATTCGTATCCGTTATAATACGTGGAATAATTATTTCCGGCAAATCGGTTATAATGCATTCCCAACCCGGTGAGATGATAGACTTTCGAAACACCCAGCTCACTATAAAATTTAATTCCGTTGGTTTGCTTGTACTTTCGTCCTGAGACCGAAATATCGAACAAATAGGAAGGAGATACCGGTATCGACAAACCTAAGGAAAGCGATAAATCCGACGTGGTGTTTTTAGGTCTCGGATCTATTCCTCGATAAGCGACGGAGGCCTCGTACGAAAAATTACCGCCCCATGTTATCGATTCATAACGAGCGGCATATCCCCCTGTAAAGCTATAAATCTCTTTCGACAAGTCTCCGCCCACCGAATCGGCCAACAAATAGGGGTACAACAGCTCCCAATCGGAGGTCTCGTTCCACTTCAAATTTTTCACACGTCCATTTCTATACAACGTATTTCCCCACAAACAATAATTCTTTTTTCGTATGTACGAATCGGCTTGAAAGCCTATCGACTTTTCACCGTCTCCCGATTGTAACAACACAGGCTCGCTCTCCGAAGTATATTGTCCGCCGACGGTTGCCCGCGTAAGAGACGAAGAATACCGGTCATAGCGTACCGCAGGATTACGATACGACAATTCGACAAAAGATGCAACTACCGATCGATGTTCCCACAGACGATCCCATATAGAAACCCGAACCGTATCTCCGGCTCGTAACTCACAGAGACACACCAAGCATAATACGCAAAAGACACACAACTTTTTCATATCCCTCTAATCTATCAACTCTTGACCTCTACTCCGTCATAGGTTTCCGTTTCGGCCTTCGTACCATTTGCATCTATCGCCGTATGCTGTTGCTCTATCAAAGAGGGCACACACCCGGTATTGAAATCGGCAGACGAATCGTTGGTATCCTTCAATACCCGACGACCGTCACGGGTAAGATAAAGCATTTTTCGACGCACACTTTTGAAATAGCGAGTCTTATCGTGGTCTATCGTACCACAGTGTGTCCACCCCCGGTCCAACGAAGGGGCCGTGACATTCCACACATACTCCGATTGTACACTGGTATTCACTGCATCGATAATCCATTCGTTCGGTACTTTATAGGCGGTTTGCTCCATCGGGAAAGTCCCGGCCGGTAAAACCATAACATAGGAATAGGTATATAAATTTTCGGTCAAGAATTTTTCTTTTTCAATGGGAATTCTCGCTATGGCAAATCCCCTAAATCCCCGATTGTGGAGAACCCAAAAACTTTTCGTGTAACAATACCACTTATCGAGATTAGGGACGGTCGGACTGTCTATATCCAAATGAGCGGGAACCGAGGATTCGTCATACCACTCATAATCCGCCCGACTCAAATCAAATGAATTGGGATTCGCGATACGATGGTCTATACCCGTATCACAAAGAATAAACGACTCTCCGGGAGCGACCGGATGGTCTGTCCCGCTACCGGGGATTACATACACAGCCTGTACAGTCATGTGAGTGCTCATAATATCGGGGGTATAATCGAATTTTTGGGTCGTAACAAATTTCGACTCCATCAAAGCGACCCCATCGGCATATAGCATGTGATCGGTATTGTTATAGATTTTCACATAACCATCTCCATAGTATTGTTTTCCAGAAGACTGCAATGTCCCGGTAAAAAATATTTCCTCTATAATGAAGTCGTCTTTATTCTCTACCTGATAACTACCGATAGTAACACTTCCTTGTGTTCCCATAAGCTCCAATGACCTAACATACCCCGATAACGAAGTATGAATTGTGCTATCGGCAGTTTGATAAGTTATCGCAGCTTCATAAGAACAATCGTATAATCCCTCGGGCAATGTAATTCCTTTACGGGTCGTAAAACTGGTAACCATACCCGACGTAATATTTCGAAATTCAAAGGTTTCACTTTCCACAGAAATCCCCGACAAATCCGACGGATACCGGACATCGATTTCGACAGTCGTCCAACGTATATCCCGTTCCTCGTCACAGCTACAAAACAAAGCCAGCATGCATAAGGAAACACAGAGTGTAATTCTATTCATATATTTCATAATCAAAAATTTAATCGATCATAACGTAAAATTAAGTTCCATACCGAAATAAGGATCCACATTGCGCCGTATGAGCAGACCATTCATCTTATATGAAGGAAGATAATCTAGAATACGATTAGCGAACAATGACAATCTCAACCATTTGCCTATCGTTTTGGTCGCTTTCAGGTTTACATAAACGGCCGTGGGTATTGTCTGTTTTTTATACAAATCGCCGTTATATGTCTTTATAAGAAACTGCAATTTAGGATCGGCAGCCGACTCCTCGGTATAGGGATATAACTTTCCGTCGCTTGCTGCCATATAGCTCACCGGGACTCCATTTTTCCACATTACCCGAGTCGAAACAAACCACATGCACTGTACCGATGTGGAAAAAATCAACCCCCATTCGGGTATTTGAGTATCTAACTGAAAATTAGTATTAAACTGTTCGTTTACTCGACCGTCGTTCCAATCGTACAAACCCACGTATTCTTCCGAAACCGGACGGTTGTCCACTACATCGGCCACAGTCTCGAACATAGGACGACTATTCGTATATACCGAACGGAACCAAGCTCCGTTTACAACGACGGCAGTCCTCAGTGCCGATATACGTTGTGAAGTAAATTGAAACTCGATACCCTGTTTATCGATGCGGCTCCCGTTGGCCGACTGTCTATAACCGTTCAACGCCTTCATATCGGTATAAGGAATATCTTCCAAAGCAGGAGGCCCTTGTAACCCAGAGGCATCGACTGCCGAATGGTCATACTTCCGATAACTGAACGGAGCATAAAAAGAGGAAGTCCGAAATCCCGATGTAAGATTTTCATGAAAATAAGTTACCGACAACCGGTTTCCCTCAAATGAAATATCGCCTCGTACTTCCCACTTATGATTACGAGCCGGTTTCAAATCATAATTGGTTATATCTTCGATATAAGTAATTATATTTACCCGACTATATTCGAGCGGTTTATTCACATCGTAATAATTGAGTTGCACTATATCGTTATACCACAAATCGGGATAAAGATAGTCGAGCGTAGGCATCTTGGTCGTCACACCATAACCTCCCGAAATCGAAATGTGCAAGTCTCTCCCAGCGACAGGAATCGCAGGGAAGCTCCATTGTGCATTCGCACGAGGATCTATATAAGGCTTTCCTTGTAACAAATATCGCTCGCTCATTCCTATCTGTGTCACAGAACGAGCTCCTACTTGCAGTTCCAATTTATTCTTCCCCAGCAAGAACAATGTATTTCCTTCCAAAAAGAACGACAGATTCTGCAAGGCCGGAATATCGCTATAAGCCCGAGGGCGAGCCCCCCAGCTCGTCGAAATAGGGTGGGATAAATCATAAACTTGCCCCTTCCCGAAATTTTTGGAATAATTCCATTCTCCACCGGCTTTGGCGTTCAACCGATATTTTGCGCCTTCCCAGCCGAACTCCCCTTTGGCTTTCAGAAAAGCATTCACCGGTTTCCCATCGCATAAATAATCTGCCACATACTCCGAAAAAAGATAAGTACCGTCATGAACCCCGGGCTCCTTACCGGTAGGTGCAACCGTCGCTCGCTGAGGACTAATAAGCTTCGTCCTTTTCAACTGATCGGACTGAGCGCTCACCGACGCATCGAGATTTACCGTTTTTATCCATTTTAACCGAGGAAACGTCCATTTGAAATTATTTGTCAAAGAAGCTCTGTTATACGACGATTTATATTTGTCTATTTTTTGATAGCTCAAATCGGGATCTGTCTTCACGTTATCGAAAGATCCCGTATAATCCGCACTCGGTGTCCATGTCATCTCCCACTTATCCCTCTTCCATAACTTCGAAATGCGAACAGAAAAATTCACTCGCTTATAATTTTCAAGATTATTCCGGGGATCTACTTTCGAGTCCAAAAAACCGCCGTCGACATTCAATGTGAAATCATGGTTGGGAACTGTAAAACCTTTCCCCACCGAAAACAATTTGCTATATTCATCGGCTTTAAAACGAGCTGTAAGGGGTGTCGCCTTTCTCACTCTCTTTATATTTACCATACCACTGGTAAGATTTCCGTATTCGGCCGAAGGTATACCCCGCACAATCTCGACACTTTCTATATCGTCTGTTGTCAGCGTGCGCATATCT
>ERZ772879.710-NODE-710-length-25492-cov-3.803633_pt1 | contig 25492 bp, 20 predicted proteins | sample MGYA00580582_ERZ772879 | MGnify/ENA primary metagenome ERZ772879 (study PRJEB29015, sample SAMEA2737682) | human gut metagenome | biome: human gut; feature: human-associated habitat; material: faeces | place: China | collected 2012 ... | reverse complement strand
GGATCGTTTCTACCGTCAGCTTGAGTTTGGAACCGGGGGACTCCGCGGTGTGATCGGGGCAGGAACGAACCGTATGAATATCTATACGGTAAGACAGGCGACACAGGGACTTGCAAACTATATCATTTCTCAGAACGGACAGGAAAAAGGAGTTGCCATCGCACACGATTCCAGAATCATGTCACCGGAATTTGCCGAGGAGGCAGCACTCTGCCTGAATGCAAACGGAATCAGGGCTTATGTGTTTGACAGCCTTCGCCCGACACCGGAGCTTTCATTTGCAGTCCGTGAACTTGGCTGTGTTTCAGGAATTGTGATCACAGCAAGCCATAACCCAAGAGAATATAATGGATACAAAGTATACTGGGAGGATGGTGCGCAGATCACACCGCCTCATGATAAAAATATCCTTGCAGAAGTTGCAAAAGTAACTTCTTTTACACAGGTTAAGACCATGACAAAAGAGGATGCCGTGAAAGCCGGACTTTTTGTGACAATCGGAAAAGAAATCGATGACCGTTATATGGAAGAACTGAAAAAACAGTCCATCCATCCGGAGATCATCAAAGAGATGGCAAAGGACATCAAGATTGTATACACACCGTTACATGGAACCGGAAATCTCCCGGTGCGCCGTGTGTTAAAAGAACTTGGATTTGAAAATGTCTATGTTGTAAAAGAGCAGGAACTTCCGGACGGAAATTTCCCGACCGTAGCATATCCAAACCCGGAATCTCCAAAGGCATTTGAACTTGCCTTAAAACTTGCAAAAGAAGTGGATGCAGACATCGTACTTGCGACAGATCCGGACGCAGACCGTCTTGGCGTATACTGCAAAGATACTAAGACCGGAGAGTATGTGACTTTCACCGGAAATATGTCCGGAATGCTCATAGCAGAATATATTTTAAGAGAGAAAACGGCAACCGGAACGATGCCGGAGAATCCTGCACTTGTAGAGACTATCGTTACAACGGACATGGCAAAAGCGATGGCAGCTTCCTATGGCGTGGCACTGATCGAGGTACTGACCGGATTTAAGTATATCGGAGAGCAGATCAAATGGTTTGAACAGAACCACTCCCACAACTATGTATTCGGTCTGGAGGAGAGTTATGGATGCTTAGCCGGAACATATGCAAGAGATAAAGATGCCTGCGTGGCAGTCATGATGTTGTGCGAGGTGGCTTCCTGGTGCAAAAAACATGGAAAAACATTGTGGGATGCCATGATCGACCTGTATGAGAAATACGGTTACTACAGAGAGGGACTTTCCACGATGACCTTAAAAGGAATAGACGGAGCCGCCCAGATCCAGCAGATGATGAGTGATATGCGGAACAATCCAAAGAAAAGACTCGGTGGATTTGAAGTGCTTGCAGTCCGCGATTACAAAGAGGATACAAGAAAAGATTTAAAGACCGGGGAAGTGACAAAAACAGGACTTCCGGCTTCCAATGTTTTATATTATGAACTTTCTGACAATGCATGGTGCTGTGTGCGCCCGTCCGGAACAGAGCCTAAGATCAAATTCTACTATGGAGTCAAAGGCACCTCTTTGCAGGATGCAGAGGAAAAACTGGAAGCATTAAAAAAGGATCTTGTGGAAGAATAGATAAATGAATATTTGCAGAAGTTGTGATCGCCTCTGAGAAAAAGTAAATATATAATTTAGATTTAATATTTATACCAAATAAAAAACAAGAATCAGAGACAGAGAAGGAGAATCACATGTTTGATGACAAATTTGTCTGGGGCGTGGCAAGCAGTGCATATCAGGTAGAGGGAACTGACCCGGATGACGGAAGAGGAAAGACGGTCTGGGACACTTTTACGGAGCAGGGACGCATTTTTCAAAATCAGAATGCGTACACAAGCTGTGATCACATGCACCATTATAAAGATGACTATGCATTAATGAAAAATCTGGGGATTAAAGCATATCGTTTTTCCTTAAACTGGGCGCGGATTCTGCCGGAGGGCACCGGGCGTGTCAATGAAAAAGCGATTGCGATGTACCGCGACATGATTCTTACAATGAAGGAAAATGGCATTACACCATATATTACCCTGTTTCACTGGGAGTTTCCACAGGCGTTGCAGGAAAAGGGCGGCTGGCTGAATGAGGAAGTGGTAGACTGGTTCGGGGAATATGCAAAAGTGGTGGCAGAGAATTTTTCGGATCTCTGCGAGTATTTTATCACGATCAATGAGCCACAGTGTGTGGTTGGACTTGGACATTTAAGTGGTGTTCATGCACCGGGATTAAAATTGTCAATTCCGGAGACTTTTCAGATTGCACATAATCTGTTGAAAGCGCATGGACAGCGCAGAAGATATCGAAGCTGCCAGAAAAGTTTATTTTGGATTTTACAATCCGATGGATAACTGGACCTGGAATATCTCATGGTTTTCAGATCCGGTCTTTTTAGGTCATTATCCAAAAGAGGGACTGGAAAAGTTCAAAGAGTATCTGCCGGAAATCACAGAGGCAGATATGCAGCTGATCCATCAGCCACTGGATTTTATGGGACAGAACATATATAATGGCTATTACGTGCGTCAGGGCGCAGACGGCGAACCGGAGTTTGTGGACCGGGAACCGGGATTTCCAAAGACGGCGTGCAACTGGCCGGTGACACCAAAAGCATTTTAATATGGAATTAAATTTTTGACGGAGCGGTATCCGCTTCCATTATATATTACAGAAAATGGTATGTCCTGTCATGATAATGTGAGCTTTGACGGCAGAGTACATGACAATGACCGCATCACATTTCTGGATAATTTTGAATGGTCCGAGGGATACAGGGAACGTTTTGGCATGATTTATGTGGATTTTATGACACAGCGGAGAATTGTAAAAGATTCTGCGTTTTGGTATCAGGATGTGATCGGGACAAATGGAGGTAATTTATCAATGAATCAGACCACGAAAGAAATTTTATTTTTAGATCCGGTATGTACACACAACATCTGGGGCGGTACGCGATTGAGAGAGGATTTTCATTATCCGGTCGAAGGTGATGATTTATGGGAGTGCTGGGGAATTTCTGCACATCCAAATGGAGACGGAACTTTAAGAGACTGTGGATTCCGTGGAATGAAGCTGTCCGAATTGTGAAAAAAACATCCGGAAGTTTTCGGAAAGGTGGACAGTGACCGTTTCCCGCTCCTGATCAAAATTATCGATGCGAAAGATGACCTGAGCATTCAGGTACATCCAGACGATGATTATGCAAAAGTCCATGAAAATGGTTCACTTGGAAAAACAGAGTGCTGGTACATTCTCGACTGCAAGGAAAATGCAACGATCGTTATCGGACACAATGCAGGGACAAAAGAGGAATTAAGCCGGATGATCCATGAGGGAAAGTGGAGTGAATTTATCCGTGAGATCCCGATCAAAAAAGGCGATTTTCTTCAGATCGATCCGGGAACAGTTCATGCGATCAAAGGCGGAACACTCATTCTGGAAACACAGCAGAACAGTGATATTACCTACCGCGTTTATGATTATGGCCGTCTCTCCAATGGAAAGCCGAGAGAGTTACATATCGACAAGAGTATTGACGTGATCACTGTGCCTGCAAAATCGGTTGCAGACAGTGTGAAATCGGTGGCAGATCTTCCGGTCAATACGTTAAATGAACTGTATGTCTGCAAATACTTTCATATCTATAAAATAGAAGTTTCAGGTAAAATGACTTTTGAGCAGAATGCGCCTTTTATGAATATGACAGTTACGGAAGGCAATGGAATCGTCAACGGCCAGCCGCTGAAAAAAGGAGATCATTTCATTCTTCCAAATGGCTTCGGAACCGTGGAATTGCAGGGTGACATGCAGATCATTGCATCCACGATATAAAATCCATGCAAACAGTCTTGAAGAATCTTGAGGGGTTCTATATAATAAAAAAAGAGATAGATAATGCCAAATTTCCGAAATTAACCAACCGTGTGCAGTCCGAATCCAGATAACAGAAAAACATAATGAATTATGACAAAGAAACCATTTTTTAAAGGATGGTTTCTTTTTTTTAAGTTCATTTAAGGTTCGCCTGATAAGATATGCGCAAAGGAAAGGAGACACTTATGGCAGATCAGATGATATTTAAAAGGTGTGAGATCAAATATATGTTGGATATCACGCAGGCGGAACTGTTAAAAAATCAAATGAAACAGTACATGACCGCAGACGAGCATGGAGTGAGTACAATATGCAGTCTCTACTTTGATACACCGGACTATCTGCTGATCCAAAGATCAATGGAACACCCGGTTTATAAAGAAAAACTGAGATTGAGAAGTTACGGCACGGCAGACAAGGACACGACCGTTTTTGTGGAACTGAAGAAGAAGTATGAGTCCGTTGTATACAAAAGAAGAATTGCAATGACGGAGGACGAGGCAGAACGTTACCTGCTTTTTCATGAAAAAGTAAAAGACACACAGATTACCAGAGAAATCGATTACTGTCTGAAAAATTATAAAAAGCTGGCTCCGGCAGTGATGCTTTCCTATGAGAGAGAAGCTTTTTATGCGAAGGACGATCACGAGTTCCGGATCACGTTTGATCAGAACATTCTCTGGAGAAATTACGACCTTTCTCTTTGTAAAGGAATTTACGGAGAAGCAATTTTAGATAAAAATAAAGTGCTTATGGAAGTGAAAACGGCGGGCGCAATACCGCTCTGGATGGTTCATTTTCTGACAGAAAATCAGATTTACAAAACGTCATTTTCCAAATATGCGACCGCCTACCGCACGATTTATGCGAGAGAGCAGAGAAGAAGCTGTCCACCGGAAAATTTCTTTGTGTTTACCGGAGATGAGGTTGTGCAGCAGGCAATAAAATGTTAAAAAAGAAATGGAGAAATTAATATGTTAAACAATTTATTTACAGGAATTTTTGATACAGCAGGTGCGGCGGTGATTTCCGTGCCGGATTTTTTGCTCTGTATTGTGGTGTCACTGCTGATCGGGGCATTCATCACATGGGTTTACACTTATAAAAACCGCTATACGACAAGCTTTGCAGTGACACTCGCAATGCTTCCGGCAATCGTTTGCATTGTTATCATGATGGTAAACGGAAATGTAGGTGCCGGAGTGGCTGTGGCAGGAGCATTTTCGCTTGTACGTTTCCGTTCTGTGCCGGGAACTGCAAAAGAGATCGGAACCATTTTTCTTGCAATGGCGGCAGGACTGATCGCAGGGATGGGGTATCTTGGATTTGCAGTATTGTTTTCACTCATTATGGGAGCCGTGATGTTTGTGTTAAATGTGACCGGATTCGGTGTAAAAAAAGCAGAAGTAAGAGAGAAAACACTTCGTATCACAATCCCGGAGGATTTAAATTACGGAGCAGCATTTGATGATCTTTTTGAAAAATATTTATCATCCTGCGAAGTAGTCGCTGTGAAAACCTCCAATATGGGAAGTCTTTACAAACTTACCTATCATGTGACGTTAAAAGACAATGCGGAAGAGAAAACATTTCTCGATGAATTGAGATGCAGAAACGGAAATCTGGAAATCAGTATGATGAGACAGGAGGCAAATGTCAATGAGTTATAGAAGAAAAAAACTGCTGGCATTGTTTTGTGCTACGGCATTATCCATGACGGCAGTGGCAGGCTGTACAGGGACAAAGAGCAGTACTGGCAATGTTGTTTCCTCGGAAACAGAAACAAATGCAGAAGAAACATCAGCACAGAGTGAAGCAGGAACTTTTTCAAGTGCAGATATGTTTACTGAGCGGGATCTGGCGGGAACCTATGAGGAGAGTGGGGCAGTTTATGTCACACTTTCCGATGATGGTATCACGGGGGAAACGGATGGCGTTGTGATCGATGGACAGATGGTGACGATCACGGCAGAAGGGACTTATATTTTTTCCGGAACACTGTCGGAAGGACAGATTGTGGTGGACGCAGATAATGCGAAAGTGCAGATCGTATTTGATAATGTGGACATTACCTGTGCTTCAAGTGCAGCAGTGTATGTAAAAAGCGCAGAGAAAGTATTTGTAACGCTTGCAGAAGGATCGCAGAATACGCTTCGCAATACGGATGAGTATGTTGCGATTGACGACAACAACATTGATGCCGTGATTTTTGCAAAATCAGACCTTACGTTAAACGGCACTGGAAGTCTGACGATCATATCAGCAGAAGGACATGGAATTGTATCCAAAGATGATCTGAAAATCACAGGCGGTACATACGATATCACAGCAGCAGGGCACGCATTATCGGGAAAAGACAGTGTGCGTATCGCAGATGGAACCTTTATTTTAACCGCAGAAAAAGATGGCATTCATGCGGAAAATGCAGATGATGAAGAAAAGGGCTATATTTATATTGCAGACGGTGATTTTACGATCACAAGTGATGGCGATGGCATGGACGCTTCCAATATCGTGCAGATCGAGGATGGAACACTTGACATCACAGCTGGGGGCGGCGCTGCAAACAGTCTGAAAACGCATGAGTCAGATGTGCCGGGTGGACCGGGTGGCGGAATGCCACAAAACGGCGAGAAACCGGACGGAGAAAGCATGCCACAGATGGGGGAAAAGCCGGACGGAGAAAATATGCCACAGGATACCACAACCGATGAGAGCGGCACCAGCACAAAAGGAATCAAGGCAGGTGGCGGCATGTACTTAAATGGAGGCACTTATCAGATTGATTCCGCAGATGATTCCATCCACAGCAATGCAAATATTACGATCGCAGATGGAACATACACGCTTGCGACAGGCGATGATGGTGTGCATGCAGATGATGCACTGACAGTAAATGGCGGTACGATCACCGTGACAGAGAGTTATGAAGGTCTGGAAGGCCTGACGGTGACGATCAACGATGGAACGATTGATATCACGGCAAGAGATGACGGTATTAATACAGCAGGCGGCACGGATCAGAGTGGTTTTGGAACATTTGGCGATCACTTTAAAGGCATGGATTCTGCGGATGACGAGACAGAAGAGACAACAGATAATGAAATGTGGATGGAATTAAACGGTGGATATATCCACATTCTGGCAGGCGGCGACGGTGTGGATTCCAACGGCGATCTGACGATCAACGGTGGTGAGATCTACATTGACGGTCCGTCTGATAACGGAAACAGTGCGATCGATTACGGCGACCGGTCGTCTGCGTATGTGAACGGCGGAACGCTTGTGGCAATCGGCAGCAGCGGCATGGCAGAGGTGATGAGTGATTCTTCCAAACAGAAGGTTCTTATGGTAAAATTAGGAGAACAAATGGAAGCCGGCAACGTTGTGCTGACAGACAGTGAGGGAAATGTGATCGTAAGTTACACGGCATAAAAAACCTATGACTGTGTGATCATCAGCACCGCAGAGGTGGAGAACGGAGCAACGTACACGCTCACAACATCGGGAACGACGACAGAAGTGACCGCAGAATAAAAACAGCTGAGGGCAGGAATCGGTATCACTGTGAAATAAACGAAAGGCATGGGATTTTGTATGAGGTTATTGCTTGCAGAAGATGAAGAGGATTTGAGCCGTGCGCTTGTCACGGTGTTAAAACATAACAATTATTCGGTAGACGCTGTGTACGATGGTGCAGAAGCCTTAGACTATCTGGAAAACGGCGACAATTATGACGGCGTGATCTTAGATATCATGATGCCCAAAATGGATGGTATCACCGTATTAAAAACAATCCGCAGACATGGAAATTCCGTTCCGGTCCTGCTGCTCACAGCAAAGGCAGAGATTGATGACCGTGTGGAGGGTTTAGACAGTGGCGCAGACGATTATCTGCCGAAACCATTTTCCATGAAAGAGCTTTTGGCGAGGATCCGGGCAATGACAAGGAGGCAGACGGACACGACCGATAATGTGCTGGCATTTGGCGATATTGCACTGAACCGTTCTACCTATCAGCTCACAGGACCGGAGAATCCAGAAGGTATCCGTCTTGCTGGCAAGGAATACCAGATGCTTGAAATGCTCATGTCTAATCCAGGACAGGTCATTTCCCCGGATCTTTTTATGGATAAAATCTGGGGCTACGACTCAGAAGCGGAACAAAATGTCGTATGGGTGTATATTTCCTATCTGAGAAAAAAAATAACCTCCATTGGAAGTCAGGTGAAGATCAGGGCGGCCAGAGGACTTGGATATTCATTGGAGAAAGACAATGCTTAAAAAATTAAGAAGAAAATTTATTGCAATTGCAATGCTGTCTGTTTCTATCGTGCTGATCGCAATTGTCGGAACGATCAATATTGCAAACTACATCACTACCAATCAGGCGCTGGATGCAAGACTCTCCCTGATCGCTGACAATGGAGGTACTTTCCCGGATATGACACCCGGAGATTCTGGAAAAAAATTGGAACCTAAGACAGATCAGCCACCGGCAATGAATGACCTCCAAAAACACGGAATTTCGCAGGAAAGCCCGTTTGACACCCGGTATTTTACAGTGACGATCGCATCGGACGGTACGGTGGGGTCTGTGGATACCGGAAAAATTGCTTCCATTTCAGCCGGGACAGCGGAGGAATACGCAGCGGAGCTGTGGAAAAAAGGAAAGAAAAAAGGCTTTTTCGCTGATTATAAATACCTTGCAACGGACAGTGCCGGCTCGACGATGTATGTATTTTTAAACTGCCAGCGGGAAATCTCTACCATTAGAACGTATGTTCTTACGAGCGTGGGAACAGGAGCACTCGGACTTGTTATCGTGTTTGTCATGATCTACTTTTTCTCCGGAAAAGTGTTAAAACCGGTGTCAGAAAGCTATGAGAAACAGAAACGCTTTATCACGGACGCAAGCCATGAGATCAAAACGCCGCTCACGATCATCGATGCCAACACCGAAGTCATAGAGATGATGGAGGGGGAAAACGAGTGGACGCAGAGTACGAGAAAACAGATTGCAAGACTGACTTCCCTCACGGAAAAACTGGTGTTTCTCTCCCGCATGGACGAGGAAGGGACAAAGCTGGAAAAAGTGTCATTTTCACTTTCGGATGCAGTGCTTGATACCGCAGAGGGATTCCGCTCTGTCGCAAAAACAAAAGGAAAACAATTTGAGATCAATGTGGCAGAGCATGTGGAATATATCGGCGATGAGAAAAATATCCGGCAGATGATCTCCCTGCTTTTGGACAATGCAATGAAATATTCCTCAGAGCAGGGCATCATCCGCATCGCACTAAAAACTTCCGGAAAAAACAAAATCATCACCGTGTGGAATACCACAGACCAGATCGAAAAAGGAAAGCTGGACATGCTTTTCGAACGTTTTTACCGTATGGACGCTTCCCACAATTCCAGGACCGGGGGCTTTGGAATCGGACTTTCCGTCGTGTATGCGATCGTGAAAGCACACAAGGGCAAAATCTCAGCCAAAAGCGAGGACGGAAAATCAATCTTATTTACCGTGGCATTGTAGCGTCTGGCTTCCCCCTCTCTCCCGGCTTTTACTTGGTTTCATTATGGAATAGATAAAAGGGTTCCTTATAAAACTTGCTCGAATTGCGGCTTTATCAGTGTTCACATTTTGACTTTTTTGATTGTTTATATTCATTCAGAAATGGACAGTCCGCACAATGTGTTCGTCTGCGGCCACACTTCCTTCTTATCTGTATCGTGCGCAAGTTACATGCCGGAAAATCAGCAGATGAGCAGGTCAAAAATCACTCGGGCTTTTTTTGATTTTTGACCTGCAATAAAGGATGCTGATTCCGGCATTTACTTGCGCTAGATACAGATAAAGGAAGTGTGTCCCAGACGGACACATTGCGTGGACTGTCCATTGATGAATGTACATAAACTTAAAGTCAAAATGTGAACACTGATAAATGCACTCAATTCTCACAAAAGTTTTATAAGGAACCCTTTTATCCATTCCATAGCTTTACACTTTGGCAAAAGCCGGGAGAGAGGGGGAAGCCAGACGCTACAATTCGTCAAATGAAATCTGATTTTTCGTCAGAAAGCGTTTGAGGAGGGTGTCCCACTCGTGCTCAAGAGTTTTGTCGGTCGAGAAGATCCGGTAGGAGATACCCGTGGTCACGGTCAGTTCTCCATTCTGGAAGCGGATATTTAAGAACACGGCGGAAATATCATTTTCCGTGAAAGAACTTCCGGTCTGGGAGAGGGTGCGTTTGAGATTTTCCGGCGATAACAGGAGGGAAAACTTGAAATAGGAAGGTGTTTTCTTTCCTTTGATCAGGTTGAAGCAGGAACTGCGCAAAAGACCATACGGAACAAAGGAAAGCCCGGTGAGATTCTGTTCTTCGAGTTCTTCTAAGGTGTAGAAGTCTTTTTGCAGCGTGCCGTCGATATGGCAGGACACATTCGTTGTGATGACAGCCTCCTGAATGAGAAAGTGGTCAAACACATCCTGGCACAGTAATTTATTCATAAAGTCCTTGACTTCGGCAATTTTTAAAGCGATCATAAAATCCTCCCAAAAGAAAATGGTATCAACATAAATTTATCATTGGTTTGTTTTCTTGTAAATAACTGAAATGACAAATTAGAGAAAATATGCTAGAATACAGAGGATTTGCGAATGCAAAATACGGAATGATTATACAGATTTGCAGCCGCAGATAAAAAGTCTGAGGTTTGATGGAAAGGTTGGTAACAGATATGACAGAGACAGAAATTTTATTTGATTTACTGGAGAAAGGAATCTCACCGGCGCACGCAGTGAGCGCATGCGAAAAAAGACTGACAGATGCCGGTTTTGAAGTGGTTGATTACGGTATGGCATGGAATCTAAAAGCGGGCGGAAAATATGTGATAAATCATCATGAAACGACATTGTTTGCATTCACATTACCGCAGAATTGGAGTGACAGAGAGCCTGCAATCCGCATTGCAGCAGCACATACAGATTTCCCATGCTTAAGGATCAAACCGTCCTGCGATATTCAGACAAACGGATACGCACAGGTGAATGTGGAAGTTTACGGCGGCGCAATCTTAAATACATGGCTCGACCGTCCACTCGGTGTAGCCGGAAGAGTTGCAGTGCGCAGTGGGGATGTGTTTACACCGAAAGTGGTCACGTTCCAGTCTGAAAAAAATCTTATGACCATCCCGAATCTTGCAATCCACATGAACCGTGAGGTGAACAAGGGCGTGGAATTAAATAAGCAGACGGAACTGCTCCCAATCTGCGGACTTTCCGATGATGCAGACTATTTCCTTGATTTTCTTGTAAAAGAGCTTGCTGTGAAAAAAGAGGATATTCTGGATTTTGAGCTGACCATTTATAATAAAGAAAAGCCGGAGTTTGTGGGATTAAACGATGAGTTTATCTCTGCATCCAGACTCGATAACTTAAATTCCTGTTCTGCACTGGTGTCTGCGATCATCGACAGCGACAGGGCGGACGGCATGAATCTCATTGCACTGTTCGATCACGAGGAGATCGGAAGCCGTTCCAAACAGGGTGCCGGTTCCATTCTGCTCCATGATATGCTGGTGCGCATTCTGACTGAGTGCGGACTGGAAAAAGAAGTGTGGAACAGACTGTACAACAGCATGATTTTATCCGTGGATGTGGCACATGGACTTCATCCAAACTATGCCGGAAAGATGGATCTGACCAACAAGCCGGTGCTTGGAAAAGGATTCTGTATCAAGGAAGCATGCTCGCAGTCCTATGCGACGGACTGTGGTGCGGTCGCAGTGATCCAGCAGATCTGTGAGAAGGATCAGATCCCATATCAGAAATTTGTGAACCGTTCGGATCTTGCAGGAGGCGGCACATTAGGCTCGATCGCATCAGCGTTACTTCCGGTTAAAACAGTAGATATCGGAATCCCATTGCTTGCAATGCATTCTGCAAGAGAACTGATGGCAGCAGCAGACCAGCAGGCATTGAAGGATCTGGTGAGCGCTTATTTTGGCTGAACTGCAAAAAAGATGCATACAGCGTGAAGTATGAATTTGACAGGAGAATCAGGTGAGAAAAAAATTTTTTTCCTATGTGGCAGGGAGTGCAGCGTGTGCAGCACTCATTCTGCTTTCGGGGTGTCAGCAGACAACTGATCAATTATCCGATATTACCCGCTATGTGGAAGAGAAAATTGCGGAAGGAAAAGGCACGGAAGTAAAAAGTAAAGAACAGAAAACGGACACTGAGCAGGCAGCAGTTTGCGGGGAAACAGAGAAGCAGGCAGAGCCATCCGTTGAAAAGCAGTCTGTGGACTGTTATGTATATCAGACGCTTCCGGAGGAAGTACGCACTGTGTACGACGAGGTTTATGATGCAATTCTCTATGAAAAAGAAGATGTGGCGCTGAGCACGTTAGACAACGAAGTCCTGCATCAGGCGTATGTTTCGGTGATGGCGGACCACGGCGGACTGTTCTGGGTATCGGGCTACACTTACACGCAGTATACCAGAGGGGAAAAGCTGGTGGATCTCCATTTTACACCAAAGTTTACCATGACGGATGCCGAGCGGATGGACATGCAGGCACAGATCGACGAGACAGTCAGTCAGATTTTGGCAGGGATCGATGCGGAAGCGCCGGATTATGACAAAGCAAAATATGTGTTTGATTATCTGGCTTCGAATGTTGCGTACAGCACAGGTGCGCCGGACAATCAGAACATTATCAGTGTGTTTGTCAATGGGGAAACGGTTTGTCAGGGATATGCTGCAGCAACGCAGTATCTTCTGGAAAAACTGGATATTCCCTGTGCAGTGGTGGCCGGAACGGCAGACGGACAGTCTCATGCATGGAATCTGGTAAAGCTGGATGGGGAGTATTATTACATGGATACGACATGGGGAAATGCCACCTACAGCGGTGATGGAATGGGGCTGGATTCCTTTATCAATTATAATTATTTTGCAGTTACGACCGGGGAATTACAGAAAACGCATCAGCCGAATGACGATATTATCGTTCCGGTGTGTCAGGCGGTAAAAGACAATTATTATGTCCATGAAAATCTTTATTTTGACACATGGGATGCAGACAACATCGGAAATGTATATCGGACTGCCTATGAGCAGGGAGATGGTTTCTGCTCCGTCAGGTTTGCAGACAGGGAGCTGTACGAACAGGCATTCACCTACTTTATCACGGATCAGAAGATCGTGCATTACTGCAAAGGACTGACATCTTTATATTATCTGGAAGATTCCGACCAGAACGTGCTGACTATAAAATTTTAATAAAAAACATAATATCCTCTATACAAAGTAAAGTTTTTGTGTTAATGTTACGTAGTAATCAATACTACATGTAATAGAAAAAAGAAACTTTTGATATAATAATGAATATCACAAGGAGGCTAAATCCTCTGCTCACCAGAGGGTTCGCATTTTGCTTCGCAAAACAAGGAGGATTTATGTATAAGATTGTAATCGACAGTTGTGGGGAATTACCAGAAGAATTAAAACAGGATGGACATTATGAGACCGTTTCATTAGAGTTGGAAGTGGACGGATGCCGTATCAAAGATGACAGCACTTTTAATCAGTTAGACTTTTTGAGAAGAGTGAAAGAGAGTCTGAAAGGACCAAAGTCCTCCTGCCCGTCACCGGAGCAGTATATGGATGCATATGAGGGTGAGGCAGACCATGTTTATGTTGTGACATTGTCCGGCGGCTTAAGCGGCTCTTACAACAGTGCAGTGCTCGGAAAGAATCTCTATGAGGAAGAGCACGGAGATACAAAGAAAATTTATGTGTTCAATTCGAGATCCGCGTCCATCGGTGAAACTCTCATCGGCATGAAGATACAGGAATTTGAGGAAGCCGGATGCGGTTTTGAAGAGGTTGTGGAGAAGGTGGAAGAGTACATCAAGTCCATGAACACCTATTTTGTATTGGAGACGTTAGAGACATTGAGAAAGAATGGCAGACTTTCCAATCTGAAAGCATTTATTGCCAATTCATTAAATATCAAGCCTGTTATGGGCTCAACAAAGGAGGGCTTAATCTGCCAGTTAGATCAGGCGCGCGGTATGAACAAAGCACTTGAGCGTATGGTGAAGGATATGATCTCTAAGACAAAAGACTGTGAGAACCGTGTTCTCGCAATCGCACACTGCAACTGCCCGGAGCGTGCAAAAGCAGTGAAAGAAAAAATCGAGAAGATTGCGAAGTTCAAAAAGATCATCATCATCAACACCGCAGGTGTCAGCAGCATGTATGCCAACGACGGCGGTGTGATCATGGCAGTATAGTCAGATGCAGACATTAACTTACGAAGAAACAGTAACAGCGATTGAAAATAAAAGAAGATTTGGAAACTTAAAGGGTGTCGAGATCTCAAAGATAATGTTAGAGCAGTTAGGACACCCGGAGAAAGATTTACGCATCATACACATAGCAGGGACGAACGGCAAAGGCTCAGTCTCTGCTTTTTTGCGCTCTGTTTTCGAATGTGCAGGATTGAAAACCGGGATGTTTACTTCTCCACATCTGGTGGATTTCAGGGAGCGCATCCAGGTGCAGGGAGATATGATCTCAAAAGAGGATACCATGCGCCTTGGAAACAGGCTTCTCTCTATGGATTTTGGCGTTTATCCGACAATGTTTGATTACTGTCTTGCAATGGCATTGCTTTATTTTAAGGAACAAAAGTGTGATGTTGTGATTTTGGAGACAGGACTTGGCGGAACGTATGATTCCACGAATGCCTGCGGAGTGCCGGATGTGACCGTCATTGCAAAAATCGGTTTTGACCATATGGCGATCCTCGGTGACACACTCGCCAAAATTGCAGCAGAGAAAGCAGGAATTATCAAGCACGGCACAGCGCTTGTGTTAGAGAGCCAGGAAAAAGAAGCGATGGACGTGTTAAACAAAGCCGCAGAGCGTGCAGATATCAAAACTATAAAAGTCGTAAACTTGGATGAGATCAGGATCCTGCCACAAAAGGACGGAAAACAGTGTTTTTCATACGCTGGATACGATGCAGTCACAATGAAAATGCTCGGTGTGCACCAGTATGAAAATGCCGTGGCGGCAATGCTTGCAGCAGAATTATTTTTTGAAAAATATTTTGCAGGAAAAAAGAATGTGCCGGAACGGAAAGCTTTGCAGCATGCGATCCGGGAAGGGATCGACCGGACGCAGTGGATGGGGCGCATGGAGCTTGTGAGCAATGATCCGTTTTTCCTGATGGACGGTGCGCATAACAGTAACGGTGTGGAGGCGCTGAAAAAAAGTCTGGAGACAATGTATCCGGATGAAAAATTCCATTTTATCATGGGTGTCATGGCGGATAAAGATTATGGGGAGATGATCCGGGAACTTCTTCCGCTGGCACTGGATTTTAAGACAGTGACTGTGGAGAGTGAGAGGGCATTGCAGGGAGAGGCGCTCGCAGACTGCATCCGGGAAAAAGGAATCCCGGCGGAGGCGTATCAGAACCTTGCGGATGTGCTGCCGGATTTCTCAAAATCATCCACAGAAAAGACAGTGGCATTCGGCTCACTGTATTTTATCGGGGAGATCGAAGCATTTCTGCAGGGAAAACAGTAACATGGTTTCCGGAAAATCTGAGAAAAGCAGCGTCCGTGCCTAATCATTACAGAAAAGTTACAAAATAGCATGGATTTAATATATTTTTAAAATTAATCATATGGTAATATTTATTTTTTTCATCTATAATAACAACAGTCTGTGCATATAATAAAAAAAGAAAACAGGCAGTTATTTTTTGTGAAAAACAGGTAGAGTTTTTGCAGAAAAGCACGTTGAACGTGCAGCACAAGCAGGAGAATGAGAGAAAGAATTACGTATGGTATTTAGCAGTTTTGAATTTTTGTTCCGGTTTCTGCCGGCTTTTTTAATCATATATTTTATCACACCGAAGAAGTTCCGCAACGCAGTACTCTTTTTGGGGAGCATTGCCTTCTACACCTATGGAGAGGCGCAGTATGTCCTGTTGCTGTTAGCGTCAGTCACGGTGAACTATGTGATCGCACGCAGCATGTATAAGACACCGGAGGACGGAAGAGGCAGAAGACAGGCAGTACTGCTTGTTCTGGCACTTTGCTACGATTTCGGAATGCTCTTTTTCTTTAAATACAGCGGTCTGACTACAAAGCTGCCGCTTGGGATCAGTTTTTACACCTTCCAGATTGCAGCGTATGTGATCGATGTGTACCATGGCATTGTCCCGGCAGAAAAATCTTATGTCAACCTTGGAACCTATCTGACGATGTTTCCACAGCTGATCGCCGGACCGATCGTAAACTATACCGAGGTAAGCAGCTGTCTGAAAAGAAGGACGGTGACAGCACGGGATTTTGAGAGCGGCGTCCGTATCCTTGTGATCGGACTCGGATCCAAAGTCATTATCGCTGACCGGGTGGGAATGTTGTGGAACAACGTGCAGACGATTGGGTTTAACAGTATCTCAACGCCGTTGGCATGGCTGGGTGCGGTCGCATATTCCATGGAGCTGTATTTTGATTTTGCGGGATATTCGATGATGGCGGTCGGACTTGGAAAAATGTTGGGATTCCAGATTCCGGTAAACTTCCGTTTCCCATATATCTCAAAATCAGTGACGGAGTTCTGGCGCCGCTGGCACATTACACTGGGACGGTGGTTCCGCGATTATGTATACATTCCGCTCGGAGGAAGCCGGAAAGGCAGACTGCGGACGATGTTCAACCTTTTTGCTGTGTGGACACTGACGGCACTGTGGCATGGGGCAGGATATAATTTTCTGATCTGGGGCGGCATGCTGCTCGGGGCTTTATTTCTGGAAAAATTGTTTTTGCTTCCGTTTTTACAGAAAAGCAAAGTGATCGGACATGTCTATCTGTTGCTGTTTGTGCCTGTGACATGGATGGCATTTACGATCACGGATATTCATCAGCTTGGAATTTATCTGACACGTATGTTTCCGTTTGTGAATGCACATACCGGCATGGTCAATTCCATGGATTACATCAAATATCTGAAAGATTATGACAGCCTGCTGGCGATGGGAGTTCTTTTTGCAACTCCGGTTCCGGCGGTGATTTATGGAAGAATAAAGCGGGGGATGCTCGGTACGCTGGCAATTGCGGTGATCTTTGCACTCAGCATGTACTACCTTGCGGTATCTGCAAACAATCCATTTTTATACTTTAATTTTTAGATAACAGGAAGGAGCAGAAATGAAAAAAATCAGATATTGCAAAATCACCATTCTGATTTTAGCTGGCTGGGCAATCCTGTCAGCGATAGGATTTCTGGGAAAAGATACGATTTACAGCCGTTATACGGTCGATCCGGTAAAAACACCGTACTTTGTTCTGGTCATGCAGGGCATACACGATGGGATTTACCCATGGAGCAGCGACTATGAGTCACTCTGGGATAAATGGGAACATCTGGCAGAACTGAGAAGAGATGAGGAGCAGATATCCGCGACTGAGAGCACAGAACCTGCCGTAGCGGGAACGGAGAGTATGGTAGAAACGGAGGCAGTGGCTGAGACAGAGCAGGAGGAAGTAAGAAGCTTTCACCCGGTGGACGCCGGGTACTTCTCAGACGCAGTGTTTATCGGTGATTCGAGAACCGTGGGACTTCATGATTACGGCGGACTCGATGACAGCACTTTTTATGCGACCGTCGGCATGAATGTATACAACCTCTGGACAGAAAAGTTCTGTGAAGTGGACGGGGAAAAAGTGACATTAGAGGAAGCGCTTAAGGCAAAAAAATACGGGAAAATCTATTTCCAGATCGGGATCAATGAGATGGGAAGGGGAACGCTGGATGGCTTCATGACAGCCTATGAGGATTCTGTGGAAAAATTCCGGGAACTGCAGCCGGACGCTGTGATCTTCGTTCAGGGGATCATGAAGGTTGCAAAAGAAAAAAGTGATAAAGATCCGATTTTTAACAATGTGGGGATCGAGCAGCGGAATGAGCGAATCGCTGCACTCGCAGACGGAAAAAATATCTTTTACATTGACATGAATGAGGTTGTATGTGACGAGGAAGGCAACTTAAAGAGCAGTCTGACTTTCGACGACATTCATCTGTATGGTTCCAAATATGGAATCTGGGTGGATTACCTGAAGGAGAATGGAATCTGAAAAAACGCTATGGTGCAGGAAATAGCATCATAGCGTTTCTTTTAATCGTTTTTCTCAAAAATCGTGAAGGTATTTTTGTTGAATTCCAAAATGCCGGCATCTCTCAATTTGCACAATTCATTGGACATGGCAGAGCGGTCGACAGAGAGATAGTCGGCAAGCTGCTGGCGGTTGAATGGAATGGTAAAGGTTGAAGCATTGGCTTTTTTTGACTCCATGGACAGGTAGGAGAGCAGTTTCTCTCTGGTGGTGCGCTTGGACATATGTTCTAACTTGCGGTTTAACTGGAAATTTTTCCGGGACACTAACGTTAGAAGATTGCGGATCAGCCGGTTGTGAAACGCACAGGCAGATGGGCAGACCGTCAGAATCTTAGAGACCTCCAGAAACAAAATGCGGCAGGTGGAAGCAGCAAAAATATTCATTTCCAGAGGTTCGGTGGAATTGATCGCATAGGCTTCCCCGAAAATATCGCCCGGGGCACATTCTGCCATCAGATTGGCATTGCCCCAGAAGTCCTCTTTTACAATGTGTACACTCCCCTCCAGCACAATGCCGATGCCTGTGATGGTTTCCCCATAGGAAAAAATGATCTCGTCTTTGGTAAATGCCGTCTCCCGTGCAGAGAGGCAGGAGAGCATGTCCCTGATCTCATCGGTTGTGATCCCTGTGAATACAGAGGTCTGTAATAAAAGCAGATCGTCGTTTGTCATAGAAACTCCTTTCGAATGTATGTATAGAACATTGGCTCGGTAATTGTGAAACTCCTCGTAAGCTGTACAACATTGTTCAAAATTAACAAAATTTTCGAAAACACGCTTTCGCTACGTGTCGCTGGTAACGGTACTAAGAAGCCAGTCGCAACTGACGTTACGCCTGCCTTCTAAGTGCCGACCGCTCCCCAGTGTTTTCTCAAGATTTTGTTAATTTTTCACAATTTGATTTACGTTATGAAGGAGTTTCACAATTACCTGCCCAATGTTCGTAGAATAAAACATAATTACGTTGTAAAAACAACGGAAAAATTTTCTTTATTATATTAGTATGCACATAGAAAGTCAAATGAAACAAATAATAGATATGCAGACAACAGGAGGAATGGAAGATGGTAAGAAGAATTATAGAGATCGACGAGGAAGCATGTGTAGGATGTGGTCTTTGCGCAGAGGCATGTCATGAAGGAGCGATCGCAATGGTGAATGGAAAAGCGAAGCTTATGCGCGATGATTATTGTGACGGTCTCGGCGACTGTCTGCCGGCCTGTCCGGTAGATGCGATCCATTTTGTGGAGCGTGAGGCAGCAGCTTATGATGAGAAGGCAGTGGAAGAGCATAAAAAGAGCAAAGAGGCGGCAAAGACACCATGCGGATGTCCGGGAAGTCAGGCGAGAGCCATCCGGAGAGAGGCAGATGCAGACAGAAGCGCAGAACTGCAGGCGGCAGGAGAAATCCGTTCCGAACTGACACAGTGGCCGGTACAGATCAAGCTTGCACCGGTCCGTGCGCCATACTTTGACGGCGCAAAACTGCTGATCGCAGCGGACTGCAGCGCATACTCCTACGGAGATTTCCACCGTAAATTCATCCGCGGTCATGTGACACTGATCGGGTGTCCAAAGTTAGATGATGTGGACTATTCTGAGAAGTTGACAGAAATTATCAAAAACAATGACATCAAATCTGTTACAATAACACGTATGGAAGTGCCTTGCTGTGGCGGAATTGAGATGGCTGCGAAAAAAGCATTGCAGAACAGTGGAAAATTCATTCCATGGCAGGTAGTGACCATTTCTACGGACGGAAGAATCCTGGAATAACAGTAAAATTCTGCGGTTGTCTCCACTTACAGGAGATATTTTGGAAAAAAGAAAGAGAGGACGAAAATATGAGTGAAACAAGCGTAAATCAGAGAAAAGTGGCAATGATCGGATGCGGTTTTGTAGGATCTGCAACAGCATTTGCATTAATGGAAAGCGGTCTGTTTTCCGAGATGGTTCTGATCGATGCTGATAAAAACAGGGCAGAGGGAGAGGCACTGGACATCAGCCATGGACTTCCTTTTGCAAGACCAATGAAAATCTATGCCGGAGATTATGATGATATTGTGGATGCAGCGATCATCATCGTGACAGCAGGCGCCAATCAGAAACCGGATGAGACAAGATTAGATCTTGTCCAGAAAAATGTTGGTATTTTCAAATCCATCATTCCGGAAATTGCAAAAAGAAACTGCGGAGGAATCCTGTTGATCGTTTCCAATCCGGTGGATATTCTGACCTACACGGCATTGAAATTGTCCGGTTTCCCGGAAAACCGGGTGCTTGGCTCCGGAACGGTGTTAGATACTGCAAGATTAAAATATAACCTTGGAGAGCATTTGAATGTGGACAGCCGGAGTGTACACGCATTCATCATCGGCGAACACGGCGACAGCGAGCTTGCAGCATGGAGCAGCGCCACTGTTTCGGGTGTGCCGATCAATACATTCTGCGAGATGCGCGGACACTTCAACCATGACGAAGCGACCGAGCGTATTGCAGAGAATGTAAAAAACAGTGCTTACGAGATCATTGCAAAGAAAAAGGCGACCTACTTTGGAGTTGCAATGGCAGTGCGCAGAATCTGCGAGGCGATCATCCGCGACGAAAAATCCATTTTACCGGTATCGAATCTGATGCACGGAGAATTCGGGATTTCCGATATTTCCTTAAGCATGCCGGCGATCGTGGGAGCGCACGGTGTGGAAAACCGGATCCCGATCACTCTCGATGAGGAGGAAACAGAAAAACTGCAAAGTTCTGCCGGCACTTTAAAGAAAATTATTGAAGAAGTGTTATAAAAAATGATAGAATGAAAGAAAAAGCCAGACATATTTTGTGTTTGGCTTTTCTTAAGTCTGGAGAGAAAAACATGGAAAAAATATTAATCTATCAGGTAAAAGAAAAAGAAGCGGTAAAACAGCTGCTTGCGCCAATGAAAATCCGCCTGGAGGAGATCAAAACCACAGATTTGCGGCAGAGTATCGGGGATCTCGCAGAGGGAAAAAAGAACGTGCTCACAGCACCATTTACCGGCAGCGCACCACAGGAGAGCCTTATGGTATTCTGCGGTGTGAATGAAAAGCATTTTGACAAAATACTGTTTGAACTGCGCCGGAAACAGATTCCGGTTGACTATAAAGCAGTCCTTACACCATCGAACCGGAAATGGAGTGTGCTTATGCTTATGCTGGAACTTACGAAGGAGAAAAACAGCTTCCGGCAGGGAAACTGAAACGGAACAGGGACAGATCCGAACCGGAAATGGACAAGCGTGCAGATTCTTGTATGAAATGTAAAAATATGGTAACATAATGATATATGTCTGCGTACAGAGACAGTATCTGACGGCAGACCGCGTATGGAAATATGATATTTCACACGAAGGAGAATGAAAAATGGAACATTTCATGAATCTGGTGTTGATCAAAAATATATATATTGGTATTCCAATGGCTGCACTCATATGCTATCTGTTTTTACTATTCTGTTTTCTGAATGTTGCAGAGAAATCATCAGAAGTAAGAGATCTCAAGGCAATACTGTCGGCATTATTGTCCTGGACAGGCGGCGCTGTGCTCATGAGACTGCAGATCAGCCCGGGGATACAGTTCTGGTATCATGTATCACTGATGGGACTTTTTACGATCCCGATACTGATATATGGATTTTTGTTCCATTATCTTGACATCCGGGGAAAGGACAGATTTCTGGATGGCTGTATGGCTGTGACAGTATCAGCTGTCCTGTTGAATGTTTTTACCGGTTGTATTCTCCCACCGCCGGAAGTGCAGATCATGGCGAATGGCGGTATATCCTACCATTATCATGCAAAAACAGGCATCTGGTTGCTGGCAGCAGCAGAGATATTTCTGTTAGTGTATGTAACGCTGCTTGCCCACAAAAAAATCGGGGAACAATTAGAGTACCGGAAAAAACTCGTCCCATTATTAATAGGAACACTGCTCATCATGGGTGGAAATATTCTGTGCGTGATGCCATGGAGCGGTGATTTCCCATTCGATACCCTTGGCGGAGTGGGAATGGCGGTCTGTTTTGTATACATTATTTATAAACAGTATCTGTTCTCATTCTCCATGCGTGCGACAACAGGTGCCGTATATTTGATCGCAGTAGTTGTAGCGTTTCTTCCAATGATTATTTTGGAGCCAAACATTGACCATGTGATTGGCCAGACGGACAGCTTTACCAGACAGTTTATCACAGTGTTTGTCGTTCTGCAGTGCCTCTGGATGGTGCTGGTCATGAGCTATGCCAGAAAATGGCTGGAGCGTATCCTGTACCAGAAGAAAAAACACATTGTGGAGAGCCTTGTGGAATTTCAGGATATGGCGGCCTCGATCCTGAATAAAAAAGAACTGTACCAGAAAATCCGAAGCACCGTCAGTTCGGCAGTACCGGACTCGTATGCACGTATTTTTGAAAAAAGAGATGGCCATTTTGTGGAGTGTACGGCAGACGGAGACCGGGTGCTGGACATAGAGGAAGAGGCAAGGCTGAGGTCATTCTGTGGCACCGGCGGCATTCATAAAAAACCGGAGATCGCAGTTTTTAAGTATGACGATAAAATTTATGGATTTTTATATGTGGAGCTTCACAGAAAAAACAGGCTGATCTATGATGAGGCGGACTGTATCCGGCAGATCGCAAATAGCGTATCCGGCGCATTAAAAAATATCAGTGCCTATGAAAAAGTATATCAGGTGTCCATTCATGATGAACTGACAGGTCTGTATAACCGCAGCTATTGCAGTGAATTTATAAAAAATCTGGACATAAAGGAACATCCGACAGGAATGATATATCTGGATATGGATAACTTCAAGTTATACAATGACCTGTACGGCGAGGAGACCGGAGACCAGATCCTGAAGTGGAGCGCATCCCAGGTGCAGAACCTCTGCAGTGACAAAATGTCGGTATTCCGTGTCGGTTCCAATGAATTTCTTATTATTGCGGAAGAAAGCAGAAAAGAAATACTATTGTCGTTTGCGCGGCTGATACAGAATACGATATTAGAACAGAAAGAAGATAAGCCAAAAGTCATCCAGCCGATTACGTTCAGCATTGGAATCGCATGGGACAAAAACATGGCAGAAAGTGCAAGAAAATTATTCCGCCAGGCAAGACGGGCAGCCTTCTATGCAAAAGGAAATGGTAAAAACCGTATCGAGATTTACGAGAAGAGTTTTGAGGGACAGGAACAGAGCAGGGAGAAAGGTTATGAGCAGGTAACGCCGACGATTTTTGCGCTGATGGCAGCAGTTGATGCCAAGGATTCGTTCACCTTTGAACACTCTGAGAATGTTTCCGGGTATGCGATGAAGCTTGCAGCAAAAATGGGGCTTCCAAAGGATGATATCCAGACTGCAAAAGTGGCAGGGCTGCTCCATGATATCGGAAAAATCGGTATCCCGGAAAGCATCTTAAAGAAGAAGGGCAAACTGACAGATGAGGAATACGAGGTAATGAAAACTCATGTGGAGAATTCCATTGAGATGATCCATTTCCTCCCGAATATGAACTATGTCATTCCGGCGGTTTTATCCCATCATGAACGCTATGATGGAAAAGGCTATCCGGGCGGTGTCAAGGGAACGGACATCCCGATTTTAGGCAGGATCCTTGCAGTGTGTGACAGCTTTGATGCAATGGTGTCCCGGAGGGCTTATAAGGATGCCTTAAGCGTGGAGTATGCGATCGGGGAATTAGAAAAAGGAAAAGGCACGCAGTTTGATCCGGATGTCGCAGAAGCATTTATTGAATTGATCGAGGAAGATCCTTCGTTTCAGGTGAAGGCTTCGTAATATCTTTTTATTATGATTTCAAGGAAGAGTGCGTTTACCGCTTTGATGTTTAAAAAGCATCCCAAAATGCAGAGAATGCCGGAAAAAAAGGGGGATTTTATGGCGGTATTCTCGGCATTTTTTTGTATTGGAATGTATTTATTTTGTGACATTGTTGAAAACGAGAAGTAAGATAGAATGAGTAAGTATGTATTACTATGTGATGATCATTGGATTAGGGGGAAAGCAGAGTGAAAGAGTTAAGGGTAGATAAAAAATTAAGAAATAAAATTATAGGAACAGGATATAAAAAGACTGTGGAATGGACACAGGCAAAAATAAAGAGAATTATTTTTATTGATATTTTTGCAGCAATACCGGAAGTGGCAGCATTGATAGCACTGATAGATGCGTTGTTAAAAAAAATGGAGACATGGGAACTTGTTGTGATTCCGGGAGGTGTGTGGTGTAGTACTGCATTGGTACCGTTGTGTGTGGCAATAATTTATTATAAGATAATTAGAAACAATTCATCCGTATATTATGAAATCTATAATACAGAACAGTTGTTTTATGACGATGAAAGATTTTGTTTTTGCTATACGGATTTTGGCTTGGATGAATTATGCACTTTCAATATAGGATATCAAGAAATTGAAAAGATTATCGATTATCCCAATGTTAGTATGATAGAGATCAAGGGACATTTTAGGGCAGAGCTGACCAGAGACAAAGCAGTGTTGATGTTTAATGAAAATTGTGAAAAAGAAATGAAGATCTCAATCGGTTACTATTACGATGGATTCGATGATTTTAAGAGAATTTTATCCGAAAAATCAGGATTGACATTTGAAACAAAAGATTATTGATAAGGGATTGTATATACAAATCATGCAATGTAGTCTGGAGGTGCGTATGGAAAACAAGATTGAATTTATTAATAAAGTATACATGGGGAAAGAAGCGAAAAGTGGGAAAAAAGTTTTTTCGGTTATTGCGGGGGTTTTGTTTGCAATCGTTTTAATTGGCTCTTTTCTTATTGCAGGAGGAGTCGGTGGCATATCAGTATCCGTTTTAGGCTTAGTGGTATACAATTTGTCTAATACAGGTGGAAAGAAAACAAGTACCTATATTTTAACGGTAGCATTTTTTGAAGTGGATTCTGAGGGAGTTGTGTTAACACATTCGTTGATTGATTACAATGACAAATTGGGGATCAGGGATGAGATCAATTCAATGAAATGGGATGCAATAAAAGGAATTTCCTATAGTGAAGAACTAAATTCGATATGCATTGATGGAAAGGGAGAAAAAAAGACCATTTGGAAAAGTGAAAAAAGAAAAGAACGTTCACCTCGAAAAAAAGCGATAAATAGGATTATTCTCTATCTACCATATGATAGCAAAGATAAATTTATTCATTTGTTTAACTCCTTTCTAATATTGTAAAATTTTATTTAAAGTAATCTTAAACTTTAATTCCATTTTTCTAAAGCTTCTATCATAAATGTTTTTACATCAATTCCATAAACTTCTTTAAGCTTATCTCCATTTAATACTTCCTTTGCA
>ERZ772879.699-NODE-699-length-25635-cov-8.605356_pt1 | contig 25635 bp, 19 predicted proteins | sample MGYA00580582_ERZ772879 | MGnify/ENA primary metagenome ERZ772879 (study PRJEB29015, sample SAMEA2737682) | human gut metagenome | biome: human gut; feature: human-associated habitat; material: faeces | place: China | collected 2012 ... | reverse complement strand
TTTGGACGTTGTTTATGAAGCGCTATGTTTCGGCTGGATCGATTCTACCTGCAAGCGGGTCGGCGACAAGATGTTGCAACGGCTCACTCCCCGTAAAAAAGGAAGCAATTGGACCGAGCTCAACAAGGCTCGTTTCAGGTATCTCGAACGGGAAGGGACGATGACCGATGCGGGAAGGGCGGTTTTTCCCTATTTGCTTGAAACGGAATTTACGATAGACGATATTATCGTCGAAGAGCTGCGGAAACACCCTGTGGCGATGGACAATTTCTCTCGGTTCCCGGAGCTTTATAAGCGGGTGAAAATAGGAAATATACAAATGAAAAGAAATAATTCGGATTTGTATCGGCGACGTTTGGACAAATTTATCCGGTTTACTTGTCGAAACAAGATGTACGGCGAGTGGAACGACAATGGGAGACTGTCGCAGATATATGAGAATAAATAAAAAACAAAGGGCCTATGAAATATATCATTGTTTTGGGCGACGGTATGGCCGACGAACCCATCGGGGAATTGGGTGGGCGAACGCCTTTGCAGGCGGCCGATACTCCGGCTATGGACTGGTTGGCAGCTCATGGTCGTTGCGGTTTGTTGAAGACAGTCCCCGATGGTTATCACCCCGGTAGCGAAATCGCCAATTTGTCGGTATTGGGTTACGACCTCGACCGGGTGTTCGAGGGTCGAGGCTCGTTGGAAGCGGCGAGTATGGGAGTCGATATAGAGTCGGGCGAGATGGCGATGCGCTGTAATCTTGTCTGTATCGAAAACGGTCGTATCAAGAACCATTCGGCCGGACATATCTCTACGGCCGAAGCTGCCGAATTAATTGATTTTTTACAAGAAGAATTGGGCGGTGAGGATGCCAACTTCTTTCGAGGCGTTTCGTATCGGCATTTGTTGAAGTTGAAAGGCGGAGACAAGCGAGTCGACTGTACCCCTCCGCACGATGTTCCCGGTACGCTTTTTCGTGAGGTAATGGTTCGTCCCCTCGTTCCCGAAGCCGTTCCGACAGCCGATCGTCTGAACGAGTTGATATTGCGTTCGCAACATATTCTGCCGTTGCATCCGGTCAATCGGAAGCGTGTCGCCGAGGGTAAAGACCCGGCGAACAGCATCTGGCCGTGGTCACCCGGTTATAAGCCCCGCATGGAGACATTGGCCGAGCGTTATGGGATAAAGAGCGGCGTTGTCATTTCGGCGGTAGATCTTATTCGGGGTATCGGGGTATATGCCGGTCTGCGGCCTGTCGAAGTCGAGGGAGCGACCGGGTTGTATGATACCAATTACGAGGGTAAAGTTCAAGCGGCGATCGAGGCATTACATACGCACGATTTTGTATATTTGCATATTGAAGCCAGTGATGAGGCCGGGCATGAAGGCGATGTCGATTTGAAAGTTCGCACGGTTGAATATCTCGATCATCGGGTTTTAAAACCGCTCATCGATGCCGTATCTCGAATGAGCGATTCGGTGACGATAGCCTTGTTGCCTGATCATCCCACCCCTTGCCGGTTGCGCACTCACACGGCCGAGCCTGTCCCGTTTGTGATTTACAAATCTGGGGTGGAGCCCGACGGAGTCACCCGGTACAGCGAGTCCGATGTAGCCGGCGGCGCTTATGGGGTGCTGGTGGGAGAGCAGTTTATAAAAGAGTTCTTTCGGAAAAATTAAAATAGAAAAGAGCGATGCAATTTTACAGTACGAATAGAAAAACTTCGCCGGTTTCCCTCCGCGAAGCAGTGGTGAGAGGATTGGCGGCAGATAGGGGGCTTTTCATGCCTGAGGTGATTCGCCGGTTTCCCCCGGCATTTTACCAAAATATGAAAGAGATGACCTTGCGCGAAATTTCTTTTGTCGTGGCCGAGGCCTTTTTCGGGGAAGATGTGGAAGCCGGTAAATTGAAAGAGATTGTCGACGAGACGCTCAACTTCGATATTCCGTTGGTGCAGGTGGCCGATAACCGGTATAGTTTGGAACTTTTTCACGGACCCACGTTGGCATTTAAAGATGTGGGGGCGCGCTTCATGGCTCGGTTACTCGCCTATTTCAATAAACAGGAGGGCGAGCGGCAGGTCAATGTGTTGGTAGCTACATCTGGCGATACGGGCAGTGCCGTGGCAAATGGATTTTTAGATGTTCCGGGTGTAAAAGTATTCGTGCTTTACCCGCAAGGGAAAGTCAGCGAGATACAGGAAAAGCAGTTTACCACACTCGGTCGCAACATTACGGCATTGGAAGTGAGCGGTACATTCGATGACTGTCAGGCATTGGTGAAGAATGCCTTTATGGATAAGGAGCTGAACGAGAAACTCTATCTTACCTCTGCCAATTCCATCAACGTGGCCCGTTTTCTGCCCCAGTCGTTCTATTATTTTTACGCCTATGCGCAGTTGTGCGGGTTAGTCGGGAAGCCCGAAGAAGTCGTGTTCAGTGTGCCCAGCGGAAATTTCGGCAATATTACTGCCGGTTTGATGGCTAAACGCATGGGACTGCCTGTGAAACGGTTCATTGCGGCCAACAATCGCAACGATGTATTTTTGCAATACCTGCGTACGGGAGTTTATACGCCGCGGCCTTCGGTCGCCACTATCGCTAATGCGATGGACGTGGGTGATCCCAGTAATTTCGCGCGAATACTCGATTTGTACGGAGGCTCGCACGATGCGATTTGTGCCGAGGTAAGCGGGGTAAGTTACGCCGATGAACAGATTCGTCGAACGATGAGCGAAACTTTCCATAACGAACGATACTTGCTCGATCCTCATGGAGCCTGTGGCTATCAGGCGTTAGTCGACGGATTACAGCCCGGCGAGACAGGCATATGTCTCGAAACGGCACATCCGGCTAAATTTCTCGAAACGGTCGAATCGGCTGTTGGCGAGACGATTCCGGTTCCCGAAAAACTGCAAGTCTTTATGCAGGGAGAAAAACAAAGTATCCTTATGCCGGTCGGCTTCAACGCTTTCAAGCACTTTTTGCTCAATCAGCAATAAAGATTCTGTTACGTAAATCAAACAGCCGGGAAATTTTCCCCGGCTGTTTGATTTATACGATTGTATTATTTATTGTTTTTGAAATTCTTTTTCTAACAGGATTTTTCCGTCTTCCTGTTTTACTTGAACCTTCAATGAATGGTTTGAGGCAAACAAGGTCAATACCGAGTTGTTCGAGTTCACGATGATGGGGAAGGAGGCCGCATTTCCTTTGTCGGAGAATCCGAATGCGTGCTCGTGACCGCTCAACATTAAATCTATTTGTGCTTGTTCCAATAAGGACAGTAGTTGTTCCCGCAGCCGTTCGGAACCGTACCAACCGCCTTTCGTGAAAGGAATATGTGAGATAACCACACGGTAGGAGGCGTTCTTGAACTCTGGGTTGTCTATCTCCCTAGACAGCCAATCCTTTTGTTCGAGCATATAGCTGTCGAAGTCTATCAGTCCCGAGTATTCCACATCGGTGTCGGGTTTGTCTTCCCCGCAGTCCAGCACGATGAAGCGAACGGGACCATAGGTGAAGGCATAATAGAATTTACCGTTGGGGCCGGCGAGGTATCGGGAGAAGTTGCGGGCATATGCTCCGCGGGTTTCGTGATTGCCTCTTGCGTACACGAATGGCTTTTGGGCGGCGAACAACTCGATAGAGGTGTTGAGGAAACTGGTAAATATGTCGCTTTGCCGGTTGATGTGGCTACACATGTCTCCGCAGAAAAGTACCATGTCGAAGTCCTGTGGCGGAGCCATGCCCAGTAGTTTCTTTTGCAATTCGTTATTCCCATGTATGTCGTTGACCATAACCATTGACAGGGTTTCTCGATGGTTGTCGAGAGTTGTGAAGGTCAACGGTTTTTTCCAGATGTCGGTGGATACTACGGAACCCATAACAGGACGGTAGGCCCGCAATTCTTTCACTTCTTGCGACAATACTCTGTAAAAATAGGTCGTATTTTTTTCGAGTCCTTTGACCGTCACCCGGTGCAGCGTGTCGACACAATATAACCCGTCTTGTGAGGCATAGGCTTTTAGTGGCGATTGGGAGTAGAAACTTTTCCCGGCTTCCTTTTTGCTAAATTCCACCCACGATTTGCAAGGCTTATCGGTGGTCCACACGACTGTTACTTCATCTTCGGACAGATTCTGTAAATAGGGGCCGTGAGTAATTTGGGCTGAGGGTTGTCCGGCTATGGCGTAAAGGGGAAAGACTATCCCTGCGACTATTGCAATGATTAATTTCTTTGTCATATCGGTAAATTCTAAAATAAATTATTCTTTAAACTGTGTTTTGTGATAACTATATAAAGCGGGCATAACTCGAAAGGAGGATAGGTTTGTGAAGAATTGATTACGGTATTTGTGTTTTCAAAAACTTAAAGCGACATTTTTATCCCCTTTTGTATGGGATAGAATATTTTTGCTTTTCCACAAAGATAACATATTTATTGCTTGTGTGATGCTTCTCGTAAAAAAATAAGAACGGTTTTTAAGTGAAGGTGTGTGATTGGTTCCCGTGAAAAGGGGCGATATAAAACTTGAAACGTCCCTATCCGTATATCGGGCAGGGACGTTTCGGCGCATTATGATGATTTATAATTATACTTTTTCCAACGCTTGTTTCAAATCGTCGATGAGGTCGTCGATATGTTCGGTTCCTATGGAGAGGCGCACCGTGCCGGGGAAAATTTCCTGTTCTTCTTTTTCTTGGTCGGTAAGTTGAGAATGGGTAGTCGAAGCCGGGTGAATGACCAACGATTTCACGTCGGCGACATTGGCGAGCAGTGAAAAGATTTTCAGATTGTCGATGAAACGATGGGCTTCTTCTGTACCCCCTTTTATCTCGAAAGTGAAAATTGAACCGGCTCCCTGTGGGAAATACCGTTCGTACAATGTATGGTCGGGGTGGTCGGGCAAAGCCGGGTGGTTTACCCGTTTTACTTTCGGGTGTCGGGACAAAAAGTCCACTACTTTCAAGGCGTTTTCTACATGACGTTCCACGCGCAGGGAGAGGGTCTCCAATCCCTGTAAAAGCAGGAATGCGTTGAAGGGGCTGATGGCTGCTCCGGTGTCGCGCAGGATAACGGCGCGTATGCGGGTGATGTATGCGGCTGCTCCGGCCGCTTGGGTGAATCGGATACCGTGATAACTGGGGTCGGGTTCGCTCAACTGGGGAAATTTACCCGAAGCCGTCCAGTCGAATTTGCCCGAATCGACGATTATACCTCCCAACGATGTGCCGTGGCCTCCGATAAATTTTGTCGCCGAGTGTACGACGATGTCTGCTCCATGTTCGATAGGGCGTATCAGATAGGGCGTACCGAACGTGTTGTCGATAATGAGCGGTATGTTGTGGCGGTGGGCTATCTCGGCGACGGCATCGATGTCGATGATGTTCGAGTTGGGGTTACCCAGAGTCTCGATAAAAACAGCTTTCGTGTTCGGACGTATGGCTTTCTCGAAATTCGACAAGTCGGCAGGATCGACGAACGTTGCCGTCACGCCGTAAGCCGGTAGGGTATGATCCAGCAAATTATAGGTTCCGCCATAGATCGTCTTGGCAGCGACAATATGGTCGCCGGCAATTTCTGCCATTACACGAAGCTTGTTGAGCTTTGCCAGCTGCTTTGGGTCAAGGTTCAGCACTTTCAGGTATTTTCGGATGGTACGCTCATTGCTGGAATGAATGAGGATATGAACTGCATCGGAAACAATAATCAAGTTTGAGTAACTGTCATCGCCACCCAGCACCAACGGCTTTTTGTGGTGACAATCCACTTGACTTGCATCCAGTTCCACTCCAGATACAGCACATCTTCCCTTCTGAGCAACATAGAGTGCAATGCGGTTATCATTATATTCCACACTCTGCTTACCGCACGGACGATTCATCAGGTGATAGAGGACTGCCATATTGATACTGGCAAGATTCTTATGAATCTCAACGCGACCCTCTGGCGTGTACTTATTTACCCGACTTTTCTTGTCCATAGGAACTCTATGCTGAACATAGGCAATCGGGACGATTGCGTGACCATTCAGGTAGCGCACTTCCCGGCTCGTGCCATATTTCTCCTTGATATACCTGTTCGTGATTTGACCGCTCTTTTGCAGCCTGTGCTTCAATCTGTTGTAAAGGCTCTTTTTGACATCGAAAGCGATTTTATGGAAGTCCATGTTCACATGGGTTGCAATGCAGTAATAGTTGTGAACGCCCATGACATAGGAGTTGTATTTCTGTATCAGACGATATTCCATCCTTTTATCATAGGTCTGCCGCAGCTGTCCTATGATTTCTTTGCTTTTCTCCCGGATTTTCAGCAATGCTTTGTCCTTGATATGCGCTTCTACCACATACCGCGGCTGTCCGTCAGGCTTCTTTCCCTTCGTTCGGACTTTCAGCTTAAAGCCCAGAAACTCGGAGCAATGGCGCTTCAAATTTACGATTTTTGATTTCTCCGGGCTGATTTCCAGCCCAAGACGCTCTCTAAGCCATTGCTTTGCAGCTGCAAACAGCTTGACCGCATCTGTACGCTTTTTACAGAAGATTTTGAAGTCATCTGCATAGCGGACAAGATAACACTCTTTCAGTCTGGTGTAATTGCGCAGGGTACGGATAGTATTGCTTTTGTCAGGCGTTCCATTCGCATAGATTCTGTGTACATAGTTCCTTCGGGTGGGCATTTCTTCCCACTGGCTGACAATCCACCAGTCCAATTCGTTCAGAACGATGTTTGACAGCAGCGGAGAAATGATGCCGCCCTGCGGCGTACCCTTCTCCGGGAAGCCGATTCCTGCCACTTCCGCCTTCATCATAGCAGAAATAATAGACAGCAGCTTTTTATCCCGGATTCCAAGTGTCCACATCTGTTTCAGCAGTTTTCCGTGGTCCACATTGTCAAAGAATGATTTAATATCTATGTCAATGACGTAATGGCAGCCTAAGCCCTGTATCATTCTTTCTGCTTGGGCAATAGCATTTTCCGCACTGCGATTTGGTCTGAAACCATTGCTTCGCTTGAAGAATTTTGCTTCACAGATAGGTTCTAATACTTGCAGAACACATTGCTGAATGAGCCTGTCCATAATCGTCGGGATTCCAAGGAGACGGGTTTTCCCGTTGTCTTTGGGTATCTCCACTCTGCGGACAGCATTGGGAACATACCAGTCCAGCTTTCGTTGAACATGGTCAACCAGTGCAGTTTCGTTCCACTTGTTCAAATCGCTTATTGTCTTGTTGTCCACACCCGCCGTTCGACTGCCGCTGTTCTTGCGAATGTTCCTGTATGCCAGCTTGATATTTTCAGGGCGCTTTATCAGTTCCATCAGATGGCGAAACCGTTGCCCCTTGACACTCGCTGCATACAGTTCGTCAAAAACAAACTGCATATCGTAGTATTCAGCGTTGCGGATTTTTTGTTTCTTTAAGGGTTTCTTCTTGTTTGCCAAAGTCAGGTACTTTCCTCCTTATGAGAGGATTTCGCTTTTCTTAGTCATACTCGAACCTTTGTGTCTGTATAGTTCTCAATTGATTGTTTGCTGACGACTAATGGCTATCCCGTCACCGTGTTTCCACGGCTTTCTCGGTACTGTGCCATCTCTCTCAACTGGATAAAGAATTGTTATACGCAATGCGACTTCCAATCCAACACCTCATCGCCCGTAACCAGCTCCGTGTTCCAGTTTTTCCACGTTCCAATATTCCTATCTGTACATATCTGCCCTTAGGTGTCCCTCTGAGCCTGTATGCTGGGCGATGCCTGTCGCATCGCAAGGACTTTCATAGTAAAAATTCTTACTCATCCTCACATACTTCCGTAATCGGAAAGGAACATTTCTGCTCCTGCGCCTTTTAGACCCGTACATTCGGGATTTCGTCAGTCATCATGACATTCTGACCATAGGCAGTTTGTAGACCTCCGGCGTATCATGCACACATCCCACCGCTGGGACGCTTTCCGCGGCATAATCCGTTTGGGTGCATTTCTGCCGACTTTCGCGAGCGTTATACCGCATTCCTTGTTACAGAGGACTGCCGCATATCGCAGTTTATAAGGTAGGCGTTTCAGGGCGTTACCCCATCATTCCACCTATCGGAATATTAGTTCTCCAAGTCTTTTCAGGGACTCCTTTCTGGTTCCCAATTCTATTGACTTGTGCGCAACCTTTTCAGTTGCGAACGTGTCACACTTTTCCCTGCCCCCACTTCGTGTGCCAGCAGCGTATTGCCGCCGTACAGGATGTGTGCAACGGCGTTCCGTTGATGCTCGCGAAGCTGAATATCCGGAGTCATGCCGCCGAAGGTGATGTGTTGCCCGTCGTACTCACGGGGACGGGTGGCGTTGAACAGCTCGTTATACTGCGCCACCAGCGTTTCGCGCCGGTTCGGGTCTTTCCAAATCCACTCGCGGAACGCCGCCTTGATGGCCTGCTGCTTCTGCTGCGCCAGCGTCGTTTCCTTCTGGTTGAGGACGCGCCGCTCCTTTCCATCCGAGTCAGTGACCATATCATAGATGCGGACATCCCGCAGATTCAGCGTGTCCTCCAGAATCCGATAGGCGTTTGCCCGTCTTGTGCCATACGTCACATACGCGGTCACGTTACTCTCGGATACCGCAGATTTCCCCGAAATGTTCCATTCCGCCGTATATTCAGAATAGTTCACATGAATCACCCGATGCAGATACATCGGCGGCGCGAAGGTTTCGAGCATAAAGTCCTGAATCACCGACTTGTCCAGCCACGTTGCCCCCAGCCGCACGTCGATTTCGGAAGCATCCAAATCCTTGGGCTGTGCGGCTTTCAGGGCAGTTACATTGGGAAGATACAGGGGATTTTGCACTGCTGCCTGCATTGCCTCCCGCAGTTTCTGCCGCACATTGCCCGACAGATATTCGTCGGCGGTCACATAGATGTCTTGATTCGGAACCGGGAAAATAACGCCGTTCAATTCCTTGGTCAGCTGTTCCGGCTCAATGCCCGTCAGCTGCGCCATGTAGGGCAGGTCAACCCGCGCTTTCTCCGCAATGGAGACCGCCAGCGCTTCCGCCGCTGTATCGACGTGCGTAATGACCGTCTGCTGGCGAATTGTCCGCTTGGTGAACATATCCGCCTTGCGTGCCAATCCGCCCTGCTCATTGAGGACTTCCAGCGAGCAGAGCAGATAATAGGAAGAATCGCTCGAAAACGCGTTGGCATTGCTGCGGGCGTTGATGAGCCCGTACTTTGCCGTAAACGCATCGTACTGCTGATTCAGCCGTGCCTGTATCGGCGCAAGGGCAGCATCATCCGCATTGTCCAGCTGCGCCTGAATGAGGTCGTTCACCTGCTGCCGGAGGTCAACCATGCCGCGGATGCGCTCCAGCGCGGGCAAGGGCAATTTCTGCCTGACCATAACAGAGTTGGTGCGGTAATATACCTCGCCATCCACCATTGTGAAGGCGTAATTTTTCATATTGGGGTCAGCTGGAATCGTATCTGCCGCTGCTTCGCCTTCCAACTGATTCGGCAGTTCTGCTGCCTGATATTCGCCGCGGATATGCTGCACCGCCTCGGTCAGCTGCTCGGAAAGCACTGCCCCTTCCAGCGGGATGCACGCGGTTTCATTCTCATTGCCGTAAAGACCGGGTTCGCGCACCATTGTCCCCAGCATCATTTCAGGATGCGCCGCGAAATAGCTGTTGACCGGAATGCCGTTTGCCGTCTGTCCCAGATGCACCCAATCGGGTTCGACCGCCAGCGGGCGCTCGCGTTTCTGCAAAAAGAGGATGTCCGACGTGACTTCCGTACCGGCATTCGCCTTGAACGCTGTGTTCGGCAGCCGAATCGCGCCTAACAGTTCGGCGCGCTCTGCAATGTACCGGCGCACTGCCGGATTCTGCTTGTCCATCGTCCCCTTGGAAGTGATGTAGGCAATCACGCCGCCGGGACGCACCTGTTCCAGCGTTTTCGCAAAAAAGTAATCGTGAATCAGGAAATTGTGGCGGGCAAAGGCTTTGTCCTGCACCTGATACGCCCCGAACGGCACATTGCCGATGGCAAGGTCAAAGAAATCTCTGCGGTCAGTCGTTTCAAAGCCTGCAATGGTGATGTGCGCCTTGGGATACAGCTGCTGGGCAATGCGTCCCGTGATGCTGTCCAGCTCCACCCCGTACAGGCGGCTTTCCTTCATGCTGTCCGGCAGCATCCCGAAGAAATTGCCCACGCCGCAGCTGGGTTCCAGCACATTGCCCGACCGGAAGCCCAGCTGTTCCACCGCCGCATAAATGGCACGGATGACAAGCGGGCTGGTGTAATGCGCGTTCAGGGTGGATGCACGGGCAGTTTCGTATTCTTCCTGTGTCAGCAGGGATTTCAGTGCGCTGTATTCGCTGTGCCACGCCTCGCTGCGCTCGTCAAAGGCTTGCGGCAAGCCGCCCCAGCCCACATAGCGGGACAGCACTTCCTGTTCCTGCGGTAATGCCGAACGATGCTCGCTTTCGACCATCTTCAGCACGGAAATGGCTTCGATGTTCGCACTGAATTTCGCCTTTGCGCTGCCTTCCCCCAAATGCTCATCCGTAATGCGGAAGTTTTCTGCTGCTGGCTGTTCAGGCGCTGGTTCGCGCTGTTCGGATGCGCTGGCGGACAAATCAAGCACGATATTCCGCAGCGCGGTTTCTGCTGCTGGCAGGAAATGTGCATTCCGTTCGTCCGCTGCCAGCAGCCGCTCAAAGCGTGGCAGACTTTCCGCTCGGAAAATAGGATAGCGCTGGGACGGGTCGCGCAGCTGAACGCCGAACGCACTTTTTGCCTCGATCACAAAGAGCGTGTCGTCCAGATAGACCGTATCGCCGACCGCATAGGCGCGGTTTCGGAGGAAGCTGGATTTTCAGCGGCATCAGCAGGTGCGGCGCTTTCCTCGGCGGAAACAGATTCGTCTGCTTCTTTGCCTTGCTCCGCCCGATTTTCATCGTCCACATCCGGCGCTACTTCCTTTGGGAGGGCATCTTCGTCTGCTTCTTGTCTGCCACGGTCGGCGGCTGCATCCTGCGTCAGGTACTGCCCCCGGCGAATCAGCGTGTCAATGCGCGCCGCTACCTTCGTCCACTGCATTTTGACAGGCGCGCAGCCGTTTTTTTGCAGCACAATGCCCTTGCTGTCATGCGCTTCATTGCTGCCATCCGCACCGGATACCGCAGGAGAACGCCCGCCTATGCCATACTCGTCTTTGAGGAAATCCGCCTTTTCGGTCATCGAGCGTGCAGGTGCTTCGGTGAAATACTGGTAGATGCGCCGTTTGCCGCCCGACATATTGCTGCCGCTGCGCAGAAACTCATCCACCACTTCCTGCGGTACAGAAAAAGCGAAGGGTGCTTGCGCACTCTCCGCCTCAAAATTGTCCACCAGTTGAATCTGCTCGTTTTCTGTCGGCAGGAAAAAACTCATCTGCTCCAGCTGCGGCGTATAACCGCTTAGCTGTAAATCAGCTCCGAAAGAATCATTTCCTCCGCCTGATGTTTCAGGCTGTTCATCTGCGCCGCCCAGCGCATCGGGTTCTCCGCCTTCATGTCCTCGGTCACGCCGTTCTGCTTCGGCAGGGTGTGCATCAGGCGGTTCAGCCGATTCTGCGCGCTCTGCTCGATTTCGTGCAGGTGCATCATCAGTCGGCCGCTCAGGAGCAGCCGCGTATACAGCCCCGGACGCTCGCTCGCCAGATACTGCTGGCGCATCATCCCGTACTTGCCCAGCGGCTGCTGTTCCTCTTCGGTCAGTTTCATTTCCGGCAGCAGGCAATCCCCGTGCTGTGTGTACTTCAGTTCGCTCATGTTCCATGCTCCTTTCCGCATTTCGGACGTTTCTTTCTATCTGGCGGAGCACCTGCTCGGCAATCGTGCTGACTGCCTTGCCCAGTTCCGCCGCGGCTGCGGGCGTGTTCCAGTCCATGACCTCTTGAAAATCCTCCCGCAGCAGCTCCGGCTCCAGTCCGCATCGGGTCTGGATGACAGCCAAGATGCTTGCCGCCGCTGCTTTTCGGAAGGATGCCCCCGCCGCAAAATCATCGTACTCCGATAATGCCGAATCGTCAACACTGTCGAGAATGTCGCGGCGGTGTTCGTTCCAGTAGGCAAGCGCCTGACGCTCGGCAAGCTGGTCAATCTGCGCGGCAAGGCGCATCGACGCATCCGCAGAAAATTCTTCTGCCAGCATCTTGCGGACAGCCGGTTCTGCCGCTTCCGTCAGCTGCCACACGTCTACATTCCGCGAATCTGCCCGCGTTCCCGTGTCCGACACATCAAAGACATATCGGATGCGCATCCCATTGGCGGTAGGGTTCAGCAGGGCAATGCCCTTTGCGCCGCGCCGGATGTAGCGGTGCATAGTGCCGTTCCAGAGCTCATACGCGGCACAGGCGCTTGCATCCGGGCGCTGCGCATAAATCATCAGCTGGTCGTGATAGGGATATTTATAGAGCCTTGATGCCGTGGTCAGGAACGACAACCAGTCAAGGTAATTGCCTGTGATTTTCAGCGATGTTTCGTCCGCCAGCTGCACATAGGCTTGTACTTTTGTCTGCATGTTTTTCTCCTCTGCGTCAGTCTGCGCCGCTCGCATACCACAGCGCGTAGGCGGCAAGGTCGGTCAGCGTCCAGTCGGCGGGCATTACGCAGTCAGCAAAATAGGCGCAGTCGAGGCTTCCGGCTTGGAAGCTGCGTTCGTCCTGCTCTATCAGGCTGCAGCGCTCGTCCGTTTCCGTGCAGAATCCCTGCCGGCAGCGCGGGCATTCCTGCTGTGCAAGCAGTCCGATGCAGTCCACCATCTGCGCGGTCATCAGGAATCGGGCAGCAGCTGCGAGAGGGCATGAAGCAGCGCGCAGAGCGCCGTCTGCTCGTCCTCCGGCACGGACTGCGCACGATGCTCCGGATAATCCGCAGGGTGTTCGCCGCCGTGCATCAGGAGTTCCTCAACGGAAACATGGAAGGCGCGCGCAAGGCGGAGAATCGTGCCCGCCTTGCAGTTCTCCAGCCGCACGCTGCCGCTGAGCAAATCGCGCAGGGTGGTGTCCGGGATGCCGCTCTTCCGGGAAAGTTCCGCCTTGGTCAGGCGCCGGGCGCGCATCAGCTGATTTAGGTATGTCATTGTTTTTTATCGCTCCATTTCGTTCTTTTTGTTTTGGTGGTATGAGTGCTTCGGCGCAGGAAAAGCGCAAGTGAGATAATCTGTAAGTGAATTTTCTGCGTCAAAGATGAAGTTTTTCAGTTATAGCTGAAAAAGTCTTTTGTTTCTGCTTGATTTTTCTTCGCAGATGTGCCATACTATGTGTATCATCGAAGGGAGGCTGTGCCGCATGATTCAGCGGGAAATGTACATGAAGCGTATCCGTCCGTTTATCGGGACAGATTTGGTGAAGGTGATGACCGGCATCCGGCGTTGCGGCAAGTCCGTCATGCTGAATCTCATCCAGGACGAGCTGAAAGCATCGGGCGTTCAGGATGCGCAGATGATTTCGTTTAACTTTGAAGTCATGAGCAATGCGCACCTCTGCACGGCGCAGGCGCTGCACGACGAGGTGCTGAAACGGGCAGCTGCCATCACGGGCAAAGTCTATCTGTTTTTTGATGAGATTCAGGAAGTTGCGCAGTGGGAAAAAGCCGTCAACTCCTTCCGCATTGAGCTGGACTGCGACATTTACATCACCGGCTCCAACGCCAAGCTGCTGTCCGGCGAACTGGCGACCGTGCTGGGCGGGCGTTATGTGGAATTTACCATTTACCCCTTCTCTTTTGCCGAATTTCTCGAACTCTACCGAACAGTTGAACCCGTTGCATCCGACGCGGCAGCTTTTCAGCAGTACCTGACGCTGGGCGGGATGCCCTACCTTGCCAATCTCCGCTATACGCCCGAACCATGCAGGCAGTATCTGCATGACATCTACAATTCGGTCGTCCTCAACGATGTGGTCAGGCGCAACAAAATCCGCGATGTGGATTTGCTCGCCCGCATTGTGGCGTATGTCATCGGCAATATCGGCACAACGTTCGCATCCACATCCATTGCGAAGTTTCTGAAAAGCGAACACCGCACGGTTGCGCCCGAAACGGTGCTGAATTACATCAAGTACTGCACCGAAGCGTACCTGTTCTATCAGGTCAATCGGGAGGACTTGCAGGGCAAGCAGATTCTCGCGACGAACGAGAAATACTATATGGCAGACCACGGCTTGCGGGAAGCGGTGTTCGGCGGGAACATGAAGGACATCAACCTCATTCTTGAAAACATCGTCTACATGGAGCTGCTGCGCCGCGGCTACACCGTCACTGTCGGCAAAATCGGCAGCCGGGAGATTGATTTTGTCGGGCAGAAGCAGCACGAAAAACTCTATGTGCAGGTATGCTATCTGCTGGCTTCCGACGAGACGATTCAGCGGGAATTTGGCGTTTACGCTTCCGTGCCGGACAACTTCCCCAAATATGTGGTGTCGATGGACGAGCTTGACATGAGCCGCGACGGCATCAAGCACCGAAACATCCGCGACTTTTTGACGCAGCCTGAATGGAACTGACCCCAGCCGCCCTTCCGGAAAAATCGGGAGGGCGGCTGTCGTTTGGGAGAAATCGCACCTCCGTTATTCCAGTACCATGCTGCTTTCCTTTGTGCCGTCGGAGAGAATCAGTGCGTACTTATATCCGCCATCCGCCGTCATCTGGCGGCAAATCCGCAGCCCCTACTGTTCCGTAACGCTGCCGTGCGAAAGCGTCAGTTCAAACTCCGACTCGTTCCAGTAGCGTTCGCGGCGGGTATCGTATTCCTGAATCTCCCATGTGCCGCAGAAATCAGCGCGCGTCCCGTCTGCCAGCACTGCGCAGCCCGTCATGCTGCCATCCGCAAGGAAGGTCATCTGTTCCGCAGCCACGGAGCTGCCCGCATACAGCTTCCAGCTGCCGAGGATGGCGCGGTTCGCCTCGCGGGTATCGGTGACTGTCCCCAGCAGACACTCGGTGGGGACGAACCCGCGGAAGCGGCTCTTGCCCGTACCCGCTTCGATGTACGTCCAGTCGCCCATGCTCGCAAGCGCCGTCACGCTGGTGTTTTCCGTCAGGCGGGTCAGCGGCGTCTGGCTCATCAGCGGGTCATCCGTTACGGAAACGTCATAGCTGACGATGGCGGGCACGGCTTCCAGCGCCAGCGCGGGAACAGCAGCATCTTGAGGCAGTGCATTCTTGTCAATATACCCGATGCGGCAGTGCTCCGGGGTGATGGCATACTGCACCAGCAGCCAGTCACCTTCCGCACCGAACACCTGAATCCAGCCGTTGGTGCTGACCCGCGCGCGTCCCTTCGCACCGCGGATGCTTCTGCTGTCCGGCGCGGAATACACCGCATAGGTTTGCCCCGGCGTAAACGGCGTTACCTCGGCATTCAGCGTTTCCTGCGGAATGTCCGGTGCGCTGGCAGTATCCGCCAAGGCAGCAGCAAAACAGGTCAGCAGCGCAAGCAGGAGCGCCATGAGTTTCTTCATTTTCATCATCCTTTCATCAGTCAAAACGCGGGCGCAGGATTGCCCTGCCATCCTTGCCGAAATCAAGATGCAGCACGGCATCATAGCGGGCGTTAGTCCGGATGGAGTGCAAACCGTTTTTGCGGACAGCCCCCTTTGTCAGCAGCGTCTTTGCTTCGGCGGCGGTCAGGGGCGTTTCCGCATGGGCAAGGATACCGCCCTTTTTCCAGAGTGCAAATCCGCAGATACGGTTTTCGCACAGATACCCTTGGGGATGCTCCGTGACTGCCGCGCCGCATTTGGGGCAGCTGCCGATTTTCTCCCGGAGCGGTGGGAACAGCGTCTCCGCATGTTCAACTCGCTGCGGATTCACCGTCAGCTCTTTGACGAAACCCTGAATATCCCGCATGAAATCTTCGGGCTTCTCCGCACCCTGTTCAATTTGCTGCAAACGCTGCTCCCATGCAGATGTCAGCAGGGGCGAACGCAGACTTTCCGGCAGAACCGCGGCAAGGGCTTTCCCCTTGGTCGTCGGCACAAGCACCTTCTTCCGCTTTTCCCCGATGCGCTCAATCAGCTTCGTTTCAATCAGCTTCTCCAAAATGGCGGCACGGGTGGCAGGTGTGCCGATTCCTTTTCGCTCCGCCGCTTCGGGCATATCCGCTGCACCGGCGGTTTCCATTGCATGCAGCAGCGTTCCTTCGGTGTGATGCGGCGGCGGGGTGGTCTTTCCTTCCTCAATGGATGCGCGGAGAATCGGCAGTTTCGTGCCTTCTGCAAGGTCAGCCGAGATGACGTTTTCCTGCATCTTCTCCTCTTCGTTCACCCGTCCGCCAAGACTTCCGCGGAAGGTGTACCAAATGCGCTTCCATCCCATCCGGGTAATCCTCTTGCCTTTTGCCCCAAATTCATGCGCGCCGCACATCAGTGTAACGGCTGTTTCTTCATACACGAAAGGTTCTTCCAGCGCGCACAGCAGCCGGGTGCAGACGAGGTGGAGCAAGTCGCGTTCGCCCGTCGTCAGGGCATTGATGCGCTGCGTCTGAGCGGGCATTGCGGCGGTTGGGATGATGGCGGGGTGGTCGCTGACTTTGCTGTCATCCACAACCCGTTCGGGATGCAGGTGCAGTTCCAAGGCGGATGCGAACGGCAGCGCACGGCACACGCGGGCAGCCAGTTCCGGCAGTTTCTCCTGCATGTCCTGCGTCAGATACCGGCTGTCCGTGCGCGGGTAGGTCAGCAGCTGCTTCTCGTACAGACTCTGGGCGTAATCCAGCGTCTGCTGGGCAGTGAAGCCAAACAGCCGGTTGGCATCCTGCTGAAGCGTGGTCAAATCATACAGCAGCGGCGGATTTTCGCTGCGCTGCCTGCGTGCAATCTTCTGCACCACTGCATACGGCGCTTGGTTGCAGCATTCCAGCAGGGTACGGGCTTCGGTCAGGTCATCCATGCGTTCCGACTTTGCGGCAAGCGGGTCAGTTTCGAGCTTTACGGCAAAGAACGGGGTGGATTGAAAGTCAGCAATCGCCGCTTCCCGCTGCACCAGCATCGCCAGCGCCGGGCTCATGACGCGCCCCGTCGGAAGCGGCCGCCCATACAGCAGCGAATACAGGCGCGTGGCGTTGATGCCAATCAGCCAATCCGCCTGTGCGCGGCACAGCGCCGCCCGATACAGATTGTCATAGTCGTGCATCGGCTTCATATGGCAAATGGCTTGGCGAATCACACTTTCTTCTGTTGAGGAAATCCATAGGCGGCGCACCTCCTTCCGGCAGTCTGCCATTGCATAGACCAGCCGGAAAATCAGCTCGCCTTCGCGTCCTGCATCGGTCGCGCAGACAAGGCTCGTCACGCGGCTGTCATGCATCAGGCGGCGGAGAAGCTCAAACTGCTTTTTCGTCTCTGCGACGACGCTGTACTGCCACTTGTCGGGCAGAATGGGCAAATCGCTGTAACGCCAGCGCTGATAATCGCTGCGGTACGCTTCCGGCATCGCCAGCGCTACCAGATGTCCGATGCACCAGCTGACCATCCTGCCGTTTCCCTCCCAATAGCCGTCTCTTCGCTCATTTGCGCCGATGACGCTGGCAATGGTGCGCCCCACGCTGGGCTTTTCTGCGATATATAATTCCATGCGTCTCCTCCTTATTCAGCACTTTCGTCGTCATCATCCAGCATAAAATCGTTGTCTGCCCGATGCCGCGCGCTGTTTCTGCGGTACTTCACCAGCACAAAAGCACCCGCGCCGCCCAGCAGCAGGATACCGCCCAGCGCAAGCACTGCCGTCATTCGGTCGGAGCTGCCTCCCTTTTCCGGCGCAGCCGTTGGCATTGGTACGGTCGTAGGGACAGGCGTTACATAGATGATTTCGGGCGACGGGGTCGGCAGTTTCTCCTTCTCTTCGTCGGACAGCAGCGCCAGCAAATCCCGTTCATCCACCAGATTGAGGAAGTATGTCTCGTACATTTCCGCCGCTTCGTCAATGGGCTTGTCGTAGTCGATAACGAGGTAGAAGGTGCTGCCGTTCTTGCTTTGCAGGGTGATAAACTGTTTGTTGGTCGCAGCGCTGTACAGCACGTCCAGCGTATGGGCATTGCCGTCCGCCTTGTAGGGCATTCCCGGTCCGATAGGAACGTACTGGATGACTGGTGTCGGGGACGGCGCTTGTGTCGGCGCTGCTGTCGGCGCAGTTTCTTCGCTAACGTAAATCAGCGAGCCGCCCAGCCCGTTCGGACGCTTCGTTGCCGTCGGCTGGATGGTGATTTTCTCCGTAGAATTGGGCTGCCTTGTCGGTTTCGGCGAATTGGTCGGTGCTGCCGTCACCCGCACGGCATCTTCGTAGCAGGGATTATTGAGCAGCACAGGCTCGGAGAAGTTCCCGGCATAGTCGAAAGCGCGGATGGACAGCGTGTCGTACCGCGCCAGCGTATCATCCAGCGCAATCCGAATGGTGCTCCCTGCCTGCTGCTCGGTGAAAAGCATGCTGTTGACCTGCACACCTGCCACGCCGGAGAGGTCGTCCTGCACTTCTACCTGCAAGGTCGTCCCGGTGATGCTTGCCTGCACAGTCGGTGCGCTTCGGTCAATGACAGCGACGCGGGTGCTTTCTTCAAACGTATGCCCGTGTGGGTCGGTGATGCGAAAGGTAAACATGCCGTTCTCATGCACCGCGATTTCCGCCTTGCTCTTGTCAAACAGCTGCTCGCAGTCCGTCCAGTCGCCGTCGTTCATCCGATACGCCATTTGGTACCAGCCGAGATTCTGCTCGTCCTTCACATTCACCGTGATGACAGCGCTGTTGCTGCGGTTCCAGCCGCCGGGGGCTGTCAGCACAATGCGGTACGGAGCGCATTCTTCCTGCGTCAGCGCGCTTTCCGCCCGCGCAAGATGCAGGCTCGCCGCCAGCAGCATCAGCAGGCAGAGGAAGGCTGTCCATTGTTTCCATTTTCGCTTCATTCATTTTCTCCTTCGGGCAATTGGGAGGCAGCGGGGATTTCAGTGGCATTGTCCTGCGTGTCGAATTTCGTGCGGAGGAACGCCGAGAGCATTTCCGGCGTCAGCGCATACAGCTCGCAGGTGGCATTGATGGCAGTGCGGTCTGCTTCTTTCACGCGCGCACGCAGCTGATTGACCTCTTCGGTTAATCGGCGCAGCTCATTTTCCTTCTTATCCAGCAGGGCATGGAGCTTGATGCGGTCTGCGGGATAGCGTTTCTTGGGTTCACTCATTCGCCTGCGCTCCCTGCTGAACGGGCAGTCTGCCAAAGGCATAGATTTTCTTCGCCCATTTGTCGCTCTGCAAATCCGCAAAGCCAACCGGGTCGCCCGCGTGAAGCATCATGTCATTGCCGACATAAATGCCCACATGGGTGATGCCCTTCACGTCTGCGCCCATCGTTTTCGTGAAGAATACCAAGTCGCCGGGGCGCGCCTCGTCTCGACTGACATCCGTGCAGAGCGAATACAGCCCTTTTGCACCCAGACGACCGGTATCATAGACCCCCGACTGGCGGAATACCCAGCACACGAAGCCGGAGCAGTCAAACCCGGTGGACGGCTTGCTGCCGCCGTATACATACGGATAGCCGATGTACTTTTCCGCTTCCACCATCAGCGCCAGAAAGTTTTCGTCCGCCCGGAGCAGCGTTTCCGGGATGGTGTAGCGCACCAGCTTGTTTTTCGACTTGACCCCGGCGATTTTCACATTGCTTTTGCCCTCCGAGGTGATGACGGGAATATCTGCCTCTGCTTCCAGCGCAGGATATTCCGTGCTGTCCGCCGTCTCACTGACAATCATCGGGGATACCGCTTCTTCCGCCCGCGCCGGAATCAGCACGGACAGCAGCATCAGCATCAGCATCGCAATCAGCACCTGCTTGGCAATATCCATTGCTTCCCCTGCGGGAATCGAACGGTTCATGTTTCTCTGCATATTGTTCTCCTTTCAAATGTGGATCAAAATTGGGTAGGAAAAAGGGAGTCCATGCGCTGGACTCCCCGAAAATTACAGACCGGGCATCCGCCCAAACGAATGAAAGTGACTTTTCCAGTAGGCATCGTTCAAATTCGCGTAGCCAATGGGACTTCCGCTGTGAATCATCATACCATTGCCGACATAAATGCCGCAGTGCGTAATGCCATCCACGCCGTCGCCCATCGTGCCTTCAAAAAACACCACGTCGCCCGGTTCTGCCTGTGCTGCCGGAACGTTCCGGCACAAGCTCCGCAGTCCCTTTGCGCCCAGCCTGCCCGTATTGTATACGCCGGAATTGGTGAATACATAGCTGACAAAGCCCGAACAGTCAAAACTGGTTTCGGGCGATGCACCGCCCCAGACATACGGATAGCCGATGTATTTTTCCGCCTCCGCCATGAGTGCGGCGAAAGTCGGGCTGCTTGCGAGCGTCTCGTCGGGAATGTCGTACAATGTGGGGTCTTTGAGCGGGGCAGCGTAGGGATTGCCGTGGAAAATGCCCTCCATATTGCCGTGCGTCGCCATGTACAGCGCGTACATGCCCATCGTGTGATGGCTCATGCTGACAACGGGCAGGTGCGACAGATTCCTGTTTTCCAGCCGCACATGACAGACTGTATAAGCATACGGCACGCGAACCGTCACCATCTCCAAGCGTTCTGTTTCCGGGTTGTAGCGCTGCTCGGTTTCCATGCGGTATCGTGTTTCTTTCGTTACGGATTCTGTCACGATGTACTGGAGCTTGAAGTATTTGTCCAGCACCGGCATAGCGGTTTCCAGCGTCCAATCCTGCCCATCGAAGCAGGCGGAGATGATGGCAATCAGCACATAGGGATCGTGCCAAATTTCGTCTGCATCCACTTGCACTTCATCATATTCCGGATGATTGCGGGCGTAATTGCTCATTTCCTCTTTGAGCTGCCTTTCCATGTCGGCATACGCACTTTCTGCCGCTTTTACGTCCGCTTCCTCCGCCGGATAAGTGCCAATCACGATGGATTCCAGCACCGACTGCGCCAGCGGCGTACAGGATTGCAGGCTGCTCATCACCGCAAGGAGCAGCGCCGCCAGCGCAAGCACCGCCCAAGCCGTCGGATGGCGGGCAAACGTCTGGCGCAGCCTTTTCTTGATGTTTTCGGCTTTGGGAACTGCATTTGCTGCTACCTTCGGCGCGGGAGCAATGTGATTGGCTGGACTGCGGGAAGATTTTGCGGCGGCATACTCCTGCCGGATGGCGCGTTTCTGCTGCCAGCGGGCATTGTGCCGCTTGGGGGCTTTCCCCGCGTGCGCCGCCGCCCGGAACGCTTCTTCCTGCATGTCGTCTGCTGTCAGCGCGGCTTGCACAGCGCTGTTCTCATCTTCATTGGCTTCTGCCGCCTGATGATGGAGCTGGACATGGGCTGCATGAATACCTTGGTGAAGCAGCGGCGAATGGCTGCTTTCAGGCTGACCGGCGCGTACTGCCTGCATCTGTTCCTCCTTGCTGAACTGCAAGCGGGATGCGCCACGATTGCGCCTCTTTTCCATCAGCGCCGCCCTTCCTTATGCTGCATCCGCTGATACGCTTCCTCGCTCCCGCGGTCTGCTTCCGCTGCCGCGCGCAGCAGTGCGTACACCGCCAGCGTCAGTACGGTGCAGAAAATGCAGCTGCCCAGCATCAAACCATATGTCATGGAATGCACCTCCTGTATTTAATGTTCATTCTGCACTGCCTTGTCCGACAGTTTGGTGGTCATCACCTTGTACAGCATGGTGTTCTTCGGGAAATGATCCTGAAATGGAAGAATCACATTGCCGTAAAACAGCAGCCCTTCGCCCTCGCCGCTCTGCGTGACGTAGGAAAGCTGATACGGCGAAATGCCCAGCTTCTTCGCCAGAATCTCCCGGTCGCCGGATGCCTGATTCAACATGCAGATGAAGTCGGAGTTTTCCAGAATGTTCTCGACTTCCTGACTGGCCAGCAGATCCTTGACGTTCTGCGTAATGCCCGTCGGGATGCCGCCCCACTTGCGGAATCGCTTCCAGATTTCAACGGAATAAGCAGCGGTCTGCTCCTCGCGAAGCAGCAGATGAAACTCATCCATGTAATACCGGGTGGACTTGCCTTCACTGCGGTTTGCCGTCACGCGCCCCCAGACCTGATCCTGCACAATCAGCATACCGAGTTTTTTCAGCTGCTTGCCCAGCTCCTTGATGTCATAGCAGACCATGCGGCTGTTTACATCCACATTCGTGCGGTGGTTGAACACATTCAGCGAGCCCGTCACATAGATTTCAAGCGCCGTTGCCAGCGTCTGCGCTTCCTTCTCCGTCTGCTGACGAAGCGCGTTGTACAAATCTTCCAGAATCGGCACGTTTTCCGGCTGCGGGTCATTCAGGTACGGCTGATACACAATGTGGACAGCACGGTCAATCACCGTTTTCTCAATGGGCTGCAAACCGTCCCGCCCGCCGACAATCAGCTCGCACAAGGACAGAATGAAATCCGATTTCAGCGACAGCGGGTTGTCATCGTCGCTGTAATTCAGGTTGATTTCCATCGGATTGATGTAATTGCTGCTGGTCGGCGAAATTTGAATGACCTGACCGCCGAACTGCGCAACAAGCAGTGCATATTCGCCCTCCGGGTCGCAGATGATGACATCATCGTCCGTGACCAGCATGACATTGCTCATTTCGCGCTTGGCGGAGAAGGATTTGCCTGAACCGGGTGTACCCAAAATCAGCCCGTTGGGATTTTTCAGCTGCTTCCGATCCACCATAATCATGTTGTTGGACAGCGCATTCAAGCCGTAGTACAGCGCCTCTGCGCCGTTTTGACACAGTTCCTGCGTCGTAAACGGCATAAAGACCGCCGCCGCCGAAGTGGTGAGTCCGCGCTGAATCTGGATTTGGTTCTCGCCCAGCGGCAGGCAGGACACCATGCCATCCTCCTGCTGGTAGTCCAGCGGAATCAGCTGACAGTTGTGCTGCAAAGCAATGCTCTGCGCCTGCTTCACGTTCAAATCCAGCTGATGTTGGTTGTCCGCCGTGTTCATCACCAGCAGTGTCGCCAAGAAGAAGCGCTCGTTGCGGTTCTGCAATTCTTCCAGCAGCTTTTTTGCTTCGCCGCCGTAAGCAGCCAAATCAGACGGCAGAATTTCCATGTCATATCCGGCGCGGACGGCTTTTTTCTGCTCATCAATCTTCATTTGATCCAGCGCCGTGAGCTTATGCTTAATGTCCTTGATGGCTGCGGTCTGGTCAATCGCCTGCAAGTGAAAGCTCACCACAAGAGAGGAATCCATCGCGAGGAACTCCGCCAGACAGCGGTCATTGAGTTCGGACGCAAGAATGGAGAAGAAGCTGACCGCGCTCACTTTGCTGCCCATGCCGAAACGCTGCCGCTCCCCGAATTTGAAGGAAGAGGGAACGATAAAGTCCTTCGTGCGCAGTCCGGTGGGGGCAAGCCATTTCCAGTCGAACAGGAACGGTGTCTGCGCATCCAGATGAAACATGTCGTACATCAGCTTCAAGCGTTCTCTGCCATCCATCGGAGCGGCTGCCGCCCCAAGGCGCTTGAAGTGATTGAGCAAATCCGTCTCAATGCGTTCCAGACGCGGCTTTGCCGCCCGGTAGTTTTCCGATTCCACGCCGAAAGTCAAATACTTTCGCTTGCTCAAACCATTGCTGCCCTTGGCAAGCTGATTTTGCAGCATTTCTGTGTATTCGCGGCGGATTGCGTCGAAGCCGTCCGCCTTGTCGGGAAGCAGAATGCGCTGCTCAACGGCATCCGCATTCGCTGTCAGGTTCAGAAACGAGAGCTGCAAGTGCACGCTGCTGTCAAAGGCGTTCAGGAAGTCGCACCAGCCCTCGAAGATGGCGCTTTTATCTTCGTTCTGCGCCAGCTGATAGTTGATGTCCCAGAACTGCACAGTCTTCGTGTAGTAACTTGGGCTGACGCGGCAGATGCCATCCGGCCACATGCGTTCATACGGAATCGTCTCCTGTACGGAATGCGGCGGTTTCTTCCGCTGCTGACGGCTGCGCATAAGTGCCTGCAGCTGCCGTTTCTCAGCCCTTGTCAGCTTGATTTTTTCTTTGTTTGCCACGAAGAATCTTCTGCACCTCCTGCTGATTGCGGATACTCCGCTCAATCGTTTGATAGAAATTGTCGTTCTGCCAGACGCGGATGCGCGGACGCACGAATCGCGCCTGAATGAAATGCCGAATCAGCACTTCCAGCGGCTGCCCATGCCGTTCAAACATCGCCAGCAAAAAGAACGGCAGCATAAGCAGCATCATGAGCAGCACCGAAGGGCTGACACCCAGCGCATCCTTCGCCAGAAAGAAGGTGGGAACGCCCGTCAGCGCCCCCAGCCCGAAACAGACGACCTGACGCTTCGTCAGGTTGAAAAGAAACTTGGACTTGACGCGCGACAAGTCCTTAGGAATCGAGACATATGCCATTGCCTATTGCTCCTTCCTGCGGCGCATAGGTTTTGTTCCCTGCGCCGCTGTTTTCCACAGTCTTTGCAGTGCCTGTGGATTTCTTGTGGATTGCTTGTGGATGCCATGTGGATAAGCTGTTCCCAGAAACCTCTGCTACTGTTTTGGGATGAGCAGTCAGCGGGCATTGAACACGGACTTCGCGACGCTGCTGGTTTTGAAGAGCGTGAAGCACAGCAGCACCGTGTAGCCGATGCACGTCCACAAGGCGGTGCCGATGTCGCCGCCGGCGCTGATGCCCTGCACGAGTACCGCATAAATCGCGACGCAGACCATGATGAGGAATGCCTGAAAACCCAGCGCAAAGAGCGACCGCAGATAGTTGCTGCCCATCTGCCCCCATTCCCGATTCACCATCGTCGCCATCGGAATCGGCGCAATGGATGTGACCATGTAAATCTCAATCATACGCCCATATATGACGATGAAGATGCAGATGCTCAGCACCCACGCCAAGATGCCCATCAGCGAGGACTGAAACCACAGCCCGAACAGCGGGCCGATTTCCATTGCCATCAGCGCCTGCTCCATGTCTCCAAGCAGCGCGGCAGCATCCAGCGCGGTATCGCCGATGATGATGCCCGATGCCTGACTGACGACGTTCTGCGCAACATCGAAAACCGCCATCACGATATTCCATGTGTTGGTGACAATCAGCACTGCGGCGAAGGTCTTGAAAATCCACTTGAAGAAAAGGAAGGTGTCAAAGTCATGCAGGCTGTTTCGGTCAATAAGCATCTGAATCAGTTCTAAGCACATGATGAAGGTCAGAATAATGCCTGCAATCGGTACAACGACGTTTTCCGACAGGCTGCGAATCATCTGGAAGATGCCGCCGTGCCATGCCTGCGGCGTTGTGCCGACGACCGCCGCCGCCTCGCCCACGCGGGTGTTGATGGCATCAAACAGACCAGACAGGTTGCTGATGATGCCGCTGACCAGCAGCCCTTTCAGCCATTCCGTGATTTTATCCCAGATGAAATTCAAAGGACATCCCTCCTGCGGAACCCGCTTCCGTTATCCTCCGGAAGCGGGTGAAAGATGGTGCTTTGATCATCCGAACAGACCGGACAGCAGCGGAACAAGGGTGGTGCCAATCAGCGCCACCCCGCCGCCTGCCATCAGCTGCTTGATGCCTTGGGACTTTACTGATGTGCGATAAAGAAGTAATAGAAGTGTAAAAAATTTTGCCGTTCCTATCCGGCA
>ERZ772879.691-NODE-691-length-25847-cov-12.284778_pt1 | contig 25847 bp, 16 predicted proteins | sample MGYA00580582_ERZ772879 | MGnify/ENA primary metagenome ERZ772879 (study PRJEB29015, sample SAMEA2737682) | human gut metagenome | biome: human gut; feature: human-associated habitat; material: faeces | place: China | collected 2012 ... | reverse complement strand
TTCATTCACGTTAGCCAGAATGAAAAATTCGCGGCGCATCTTGGCGCATTTTCATTTGGAAATAGTATTATGCCCATGCACCCGCTATCATAGGGGAACGTTCTACAACAAAAGTGTAGATTTTCTGACGGCAGTTGGTCATATCCGCGTCCGTATAGCTTGTGGGGAGACTGTGCCACAGCGTGTCGCGGATGATTTTTGCCATTTCAGCGCGGGTGGTTTCCTTTTCGCGCCAGTTGTTCATATTGGCGATAGCTTTACGAATGGTGCTTAGCAGCTCTTTCGCAGAGGCTTTCAGCATCTTGATTTCCTCCTTGGACAGCGTGTCCTTTTTCAGCAAATCAAAAAGCGCAAGCTGCTCTTCGTTGTCGAAGCCCTCACGGATATAACGCTCCGTTTCGATGTCTAGTTCATTGGCCAGTGCAAGCAAATCGGTGAAGGACTTTTCGATGGCAGCGCGATTCTGTTCGGCGTTGTAGTTGCTGATAATGGTTTGATACCGCTCGTAGTAGTCGATTCTTGTTGGATTGCGAGCCATCATTTCAGCAAGACGACCTTCAATCAGCTGCTGCAAATCCCGCAAAAGCAGATTTTGATGTTTCCGCCGCATAAATTCCGCGCGAAGCCGTTCAAAATCAATTTTGCTGATGTCAAACGTCTTATCCTTGTTATCATCGTTGATTCTTACATCAATCGCGTCGCTGACAATATCATTGATGCGCTTCATCAGCGTGGAATTGTCGGCATGAAGGACACGCGCGTGCATCACATCGTAAATCGCGCTGATGGCATCCTTCTCCTTGCGCTCGCTGTCCAGCTGACCATGTTCGACATACTTGAACATGCGGAACAGCTCACGCGCGATGATGCCGAAGCGCTTGCGCGTATCTGCATCGCCGGAAAGTGCATCCGCACCATCTTGCACAGACTCGATTCGTGCAAAGCTGTCGCTGCAAACGGCGGTGTCCAAATTAAACGAATGCGCCAGCATCAGCTGTCGGATTTCGTCGATAACTGCACGAATCTTGCTGTACAGCTGGCTAATATCCGGCGTGGGGTCAACCGCAATTCGCCCGCCGGATGTGTAGTCTGCCAGTGCCTGCCGAAGCGCTTTCACAACGCCGATGTAGTCAATTACTAAGCCGTTCGTTTTGCCCTCGCAGACGCGATTGGCGCGGGCAATGGCCTGCATCAGCGTGTGCGCTTTCAGCGGCTTGTCCAGATACAGGCAGCTAAGGCTCTTGACATCAAAGCCGGTGAGCCACATGGCGCATACGAATACCACGCGGAAAGGATTTTCGCTGTCCTTGAACTCTTTGTCCAGCCTGCGCTCTTCCATTTTGGCGCGGTGCGGGCGAATGTCCAGCCCCCAGTTGTCGAAGGTCTGCCACTCGTTCTGCTCCTGACTGATGACAACCGCCATTTCGGTTTCTTTCATCCATGCCAACTTGCGCTGCATTTCCTGCGCTTCCTGCTGGGAAACCGTGCGCAGGCTCGCATCTAACTGGCGGATGGCATCTTGCCAGTATTCCTGCACGAAATTGTACATGCGCACGCAGGTCACTTTGTTGATGCACACGAACATCGCCTTGCCTGTGTCCCACATGTCGGTGTAGTGCTTCACAAAGTCCTTTGCGATGGCGCGCAGCCGCTTTTCGGCGGTGATGATGTGAATATCCTTCGCTAATTCCCGTTCCATTTTTGCCTGCTGGTCGGGTGTAAGGTTTTCACTGTCAAGCAAATCGGTCAGTTCGTTGGAAATGTTGGGATTGGTGATTTCCAGCTGATCGGCGCGATTCTCGTAGTAGAGGGGAACCGTGGAACCGTCATCGACCGCCCGTTTGAAGTCATACACCGATATATAGCCGCCGAAGGTGCGCTCGGTGATGTTGTCGTAGGCGAACAGCGGCGTACCGGTAAAGCCGATGCGGCTGGCGGTGGGCAGCAGCTTCATCATGTTGTCGGCAAAAAGCCCGTTCTGCGTGCGGTGAGCTTCATCGCTCATGATGATGATGTCGTGATTCGGCGTGATGGGGTCGGGGTGGTCATTGTTGAATTTCTGAATCAGCGTGAAGATATAGCTGGGATTGCCCTTCAGCATCTCAACGAGCCGCGCACCGCTGGACGGGACAAACGTGCTGGATTTCATGCCGTTAAGACATCCGCAGCTCTCGAAAGTAGCGCTAATCTGCTTGTTCAGCTCGTCCCGGTCGGTCAGCACAATGATCGTCGGACTGCCCGAAAACTTGCGGCGGATTTTCTGCGACAGAAACACCATGGAGTAGCTTTTGCCGCTGCCCTGCGTGTGCCAGAATACGCCTAACTTGCCGTCGCGCAGCTTGCGATCTCGATAGGCTTCAATGGCTTCATTCACGCCGAGATACTGGTGATTTCGTGCCAGAATTTTGGCAGTATGATTGTCGGAATGGTCATAGATGATGAAGTTTTCCAGCAAATCGAGGAAAGTTTCCTTTTTGCAGATACCGCGCAGCATGGTTTCCAGACTGACAACACCCTGTTCGCCCTCATTCAGGCGTTTCCACTCGCTAAAATACTCATATTTGCTGCCCAATGTGCCGATTTTGGATTCCACGCCGTTGGAGAGCATCACAAAAGCATTGAACCAGAACAGTTGCGGGATGGTATGCTGATAATCGTGATAGTTGGTATCATAGGCTTGGCGAACATCCACGCCGAGCTTTTTGAACTCCACAAACAGCAGCGGAATGCCGTTCACAAAGCCGATAATGTCCGCACGGCGATGATACAGTGCGCCGTCAATCTTCATTTCCTTTACGGCGAGAAAGTGATCATTGGCGGGGTTGTCGAAGTCGATGAGCCGTGCCATGCGCGTTTCCATGTTGCCGTTTGGCAGGCGGAAATTGACGGGAACGCCGCCAGTGATGAGGCGGTATTTCTGCTCGTTGGTCTGCATGGGCGTGGCAGAAAAGGAGGTTTCCATGAGCGACTTGACCACGCTGTCCGCATAAGCCTCCGTCATCCAGCTGTTCAGGCGGAACAAAGCCGGATGCAGGTACTTGGTGAGCAGCACCTGATGGTAGTCTGTGCGCCCCAACGTGCCGTTTGCGCCCAACGTTTCACGGTTGTGCGCATAAACCAGCTCCCAGCCCAGCTCGTCGTGGAGCAGGTCGCCGGCGGCACCTTGAACAAGGACGTTTTCAGAATAGGAGTAGCTCATATTCTTTCATCCTTCCAATATTATTTATCCAGTAAATTGTGTTCTTCTTTTTTTTGAAGAATAAAGGCATTAATAGCATCGTAATCATCCTTTGTACACATTGATACCCATTGGGATTGTAATGAGTGATACTCGGCGTCCGTGAGGTAAGGACGAATCTCAATAGAAGCAATTTCAAACTGACTGCTTAGTTGCAAAGGCAATAAGCAAAATGAATATAGAACTATGATGGAGATTGTTGTGAAAAAACAAACCTCTATGACTGAAAAAATCATGCTTTGCTTTATTAGCTTGCTTTTAGTTTTGCCTTGAACAATTGCATGGTTGTTGCTGGAAACAGAAACGGTGTCTGTTGAAGACGGTGCAGTATTGATATTTGCTTTGGCATTGTGATTCAAAGAGGGAAATTTTTTTGCAAAGTCTGCAATTTCAATGATTGCAATGAAAAATAAAACACATAATACAGTCAAGACAAGCCATTCAACGACAGTGTAGTGAGTTATTTGAGATGCTCTTCTGTATATAGCATTAGTCCATGAAGGAATAAATGAATCGCCTACTACTTCAAAACTCTTTTTAATAGTGTCCATAATTGTTGTGGCGACTATCGAAGTAAGAACGCCCATTGCGAATTCCTTTTTATGCTCATGCAAATACTTCAAGTTTTATACCTCCATTTCTCCGTCCATCAATTCAGGCAAAAGCCGGTCACGGGCTTCACAAGCAAAAGTAATTTGGTTATTCAGAAGGATAATTTGTGAAATTATAGGTTCTACGATGTTTTTAAATTGGAATAATAAATTTGAGGATGGAATTAATATGCGAATTTTTTCAGCCCTAATAGGACTCAGGTTTTGTTGAGCAACGCCATTGGACAATGCTGTCATCTTATTCAACATCTCTTTGCTTCTAAACATGCAATATGCATATGCAGGATGCAAAGTTTGCAATTTTGCAACACGTTGATTCAGCAAATAGTTATATCCATTAACGATGCATACTCTACCAATATTTCCAGTAAGAGAAAGAAGAATATCTCCCTCTGTCAGTATACAGTGTGAAGGAACTTTATCCGGAAGCTGATCTATGTAGTCTACGTTGTCAGGGGAAAACTCGCCGTCTTTAACATTCTTTATGGTAATAAGTCGATATTTGCCGCTGCTAACATATTCGGAACTTTTGAATGGGTAGCCACTCAACAGTTTGACTATGTTATCAACTGTGCCCTTCATCCACCCCTCCGGCACGCCATCAACTACCTTCACACTCTCATGTCCCGGAAAGCGCAGTTCCACAAACCACTCTCTATAGAGCCGTTGTGCAGCTTCTTCCAGCAGCTTAATTTGGCGGCGGTTGTTTTCAATTAGATCGTCATAAGCAGAAAGGATGGAGGCAATGCGGCGCTGGGTGGGAAGGTCGGGAAGATTGATTGTTAGATTTTGCAGACTGCTAAGACTGATTGTTCTTTGAGCTGCGCCAATAGCTGCTGCATCAGCTTGCAAAAAGAATGCCTTACTTAACATTGAATAATACATATATGCTGGCTCAACAATGTGTGGGTTAGGACGTAATATTGCGATATGTCGCTGAAATGTAAATTTGACATTCTCTTTCATCAAAACAGGTATGCCAAACGAACCGACAACAGAATATAAAATGTCACCTTTCTGCGGTTTTCGCTTGGCAAGTAAATTGTCATAGTATGATTGCGGTACATGCATGCAATTTGTAAAATCAAAAGAGTTGTCCTTGATGTTCGATATGGTGACAAAAGGAATGCCTTTATTGCTCTTCGGTGGTGCTTGATGGTCACCATCGGAAATGCTCTGACAGCATTCAGATAATTTTGCTTTTTTCCAACTCATACCCCCATCTCCTCCCAATTCCGCGAGATGGTTTCCATCAGTGCGTCGCTCTGCTGTTGCAGCGTCAGCAGTTCCGCGTGGATTTCGCGCATCCGCTCCGCAAAATCCACATCATCCGTCTGCTGTGCCTCTACACCCACATACGCGCCGGGGGTTAAACTCCAATTCTTTTCCTCAATTTCCTGCAACGTGGCGGCCTTGCAAAGACCGGGAATGTCACGGTATTCGCCGTCTCCGAATTTGTCGGTTAGCCAGCACGCTTCCTTCGCAATTGTCAGCTTCTCCTGTATGGCAGCGAGGAATTCGTCATACTGCGCCTGTATGCGCTTCTTGTCCTTGCGGGCTGCCGCGGCAACGGCATCCTTGCATTCTGCGGTGACGCTGGCTATCTCTTGCTGCAGCTGCTCGGCGCGCTGGGCGAAGGTGCAATCCGCCGCCATATCAAGCGCGGCGCAGTAGTCAGCCACCAATGCGTGGTATTTCTCTGTTTCGCCCCGATGCAGCCACACGATGGCGTTCAGGTTCTTCATCTGCCACGGACTCCACTCGTTCAGCGTGCGATCCACGGCGGTGTAGTAGTTGCGGCTGTCGATGAACAGCACTTTGTCGCGCAAGTCGAGTTTCTTGCCCTTGTCGAAGAACCATAGCGTGCAGGGCAGGCTCTTGGTATAGAAGAAGTTCGTACCAACGGACAGCATCACATCCACCGCCCTGGTGGACACCAGCTGACGGCGAATGTCTCGATCGCGCCCGTTGCTGTCGGTGGCGGATGCTGCCATGACAAAGCCCGCACGCCCGTGCTCATTCAGATAGCTGTAAAAGTAGCTAATCCACAGATAGTTGGCATTGCTGACTTCTTTGCTGGGATTCACGCTCGGCATCCCGAAGGGCAAGCGCCCAGCAGAGGCGGTGCTTTCACTTTTTACTTTGTCCACATTGAAAGGCGGATTCGCCATCACAAAGTCGCACTTGCCCTCCAGACCAAAATGGTCGTGATAGAAGCTGTTCGCATCGTCCCCGGAAACGATTTGCGCATTCAGCCCATGTACTGCCATGTTCATCAGGCACAACTTGGCATTGTATTCCACCTTCTCTTGACCGTAGAAGGTCATGGCCATATTCGCGTTCGCGCCGTACTGCTCAGTGAAGTCCGCAGAGGAAACGAACATGCCGCCGCTGCCGCAAGCGGGATCCAGCACAATACCGCGTTTGGGCTCGATGATGTTCACAATCATGCGCACCAGCGATTTGGGCGTGAAGAAAACGCCGTCATCCGAGGCCACCGCCGGGGCAAACTTGTTGAGAAAGTACTCATAAATGCGCCCGATGATGTCGTCCTGAATGTCGTTTAGGGCGCTGTTGTTGAAGATGCGCAGCAATTCCCACAAGAGTTCGTTCTTGAAAGACGTGTAGGTCTTGGGCAGCACGCCGCTCAGCTGAGGGCTTTCTGCTTCTATCAGCGTCATGGCGTGGTTGACCTTTTCGCCGATGTTGACTTTACCAGCTTCCAAGTTCAGCAGATATTCATAGCGTGCTTCTTCCGGCAGAAAGATAGCGCTTTTCTGCTGGAAGTCGATGGATTCCACCGGCAGTACACGCCCGTTGCGAACCGGGCGGTCTTTCATAATCTCGGCTTCCACATAGCGGAAGCGGCTATACGCATAGCGCAGGAAAATCAAGCCCAGCACGGGCATACAGTATTCCTGACTGGTCAGCTTGCTCTCTGCTCGGAGCAGGTCGGCGGATTCCCACAGCTCGCTTTCTAACTTGCGAAGGTTAATCATGGTGCATGTCCTCCAGTATATCACACACAGTGCGACCACACATGATGCGGCACTAACTCTATTATACCTCTTGAAGTGCATTCAGGTCAATTGCTAAATCAGCTTCGCCTTGCTTTTTGCATGAAATTTGCAAGGTGCCTACAGAAACTCTTATCGCTTGATATGAATGAGTGGCCGAATGGAAAAGAACAAATTTTCAAAATGTACAGTATCATCTTTAGCGACTGCAAGGAGCAAAGCACACAAAAGCTGTATTCCGAGTTACTTGCACGGAATGGAAATAATCAATCATTGAAAAAAGAACAGAATGCTGCCGATGAAACTGAAAAGACCGAGCAAAATGGCGAGGAAAACTTATTGCTGCCGCAGTCAGCAGTAGATTCGGAATCGGGAGCATTATCTTCCGAAAAAACAATGTGCAAGGAAAGTGAATGCGAGAATAAGCAGGATGAAGTAGCTGCTACTGCGGCTGAAGAAAATAATGCACACCAAAGACAAGCTGGAAAACTGTCCGATGGTGTTGCATTGGCTGAAGCACTATTGGCATGGACTTATGAGCAAAAGAAGAAAATGCAAAGTCAAGCAGAGCAGATTGCGGAACTAACATATGAGCTAAAAAAGAAGCAAACAGTGCTTGAATATCAAGCTGCGCAGATTGCAGAGCTGAAAGAACGTACTGAAAAGCTGCTTGCGATAAAAATCAATCTTGAATCGGTCATTGAGACGGCTAAATCCGAAAACGAAAAGCTAAAAACAGCGAAAGAAAAAGCGGAAAATACCATTGCACAGGTTCAACAGATGGCAGGAAACTCTGCAAAACAGGAGCTGGAAGGCTTTAAGGCAAAGCTGTCATCAGAAATGTCATATGCAATTAAGTGCTATCAGGACGGCTGTGCAGAGGATGAAAAGGCGGAGATTTATGGAGCTTTGCTTGAAGAAATGATTGATGTTCTCGCAAACAATGGTATTTCTGCGGAGGAATAATGAGTATGATTTCGTTTGGCATAGACTTTGGGACGACAAACACAGCGGTTGTTGGCTGTTTAACAACAGAAAACGGACTGACGACGACGGCTTATGGCGAAAACAATCAGCCTTTTCCTTCCTTGGTGGCGTTGCATCCGGAAAAAGATACGCTCTTTGGCAGTGAGGTGAAGAAACGGCGAAGTCAGCTGATTTCCGAGGGATACACGGTTCTCGCATCCTTCAAAACAATTCTGGGTTCGGGAAACAGTATCGCTGTCGGAAAGAAAAAGTATAGTCCGCTCGATGTAACTGCGTTGTTCCTTGCCTATATCAAGGAGCGTGTAGAGAAAATGGCTGGCTGTGCCATGAATGAGGCAGTCATGGCAATTCCTGTTGACTTCTCATTCGAGCAGCGCGCTGATTTGCGTGAGGCGGCACATAGGGCAGGAATATGTATCAAGTCGTTTGTGAGCGAGCCAACGGCAGCGTATGTTAAATGTCGGGATGAATTGGCTGGGGCAAGCAATGTCGCTGTTTTCGACTGGGGCGGCGGCACACTGGACATCAGCTTGATTTCTATCGAAAACAGAGAAGTATCAGAACTTGCAGTTGCAGGGATGCGTCTTGGCGGCAATGATATTGACCAGATGCTTGCACGCCATATCCATGCGAAAATTATGCGGCAGGTATCGACAGCATGTCCTTTTGATGACTTATCCCCGAAAGAACGCGACGGCCTTCTTGACCGTGCAGAGGCAGCAAAAAAACGCTTGTCCTCCGATGAATCTGCGCCTGTGATGCTGATAAAATACGCGGGAAGACCCACTGTACGAGAAAATGTGACATTGGATGAATTTTCAAAGCTGATTGATGCAAAAGTCAACGAAGCAATTCAGCTGCTTTTTTCGGCAGCGGATAAAGCAGGGGTCGCGCTGGGGCAGATGGATGCCATCTTAATGGTGGGCGGAAGTTGTGAAATGCAGGCGATTTACCAACGTATCGAAGAGATAGGGGAAGAGTATCACCTTGCCGTTTGCCGCCCGGAGCGTGTACAATGGTCTGTGGCTGGCGGAGCAGCAATTTTGTGCGAGAAAGAGCCGGTCTATAAGCTTTGCAGCGCTTTTGGCGTTTTGCTTTCTGATGATTCCTTTTATCCGGTGTTTTTACCCGGACAGGAAGCACCCTGCAAATCGCATGAGTTAGGCGAACTGCGAACTTCGCAGCTAATAACTTCTTATGGTGTGGGGACAATAGTCGATTTCAAAGAAGAAACCGCTATTATTGGTGGAGCTGATGACTGGAAAACGGCGGATGAAGATGACCCACGAATCTTACACTGTCACAGCTTGGAAAAGGTGCTACAGCGTGCTTACTTCGTAAAGCCTAAGTATGATAAGAAAAATCGAGCAATCTATGAGAAATCGTATAGTCGTGACATTCGTGCATATCGTTTCCCTGAAATTTTGTATTGTCCAGCATGTACATATCTATGGAAGGACAAGCAGTTTGCTGGCTTGCAGAAAGGAGAACTGCGCTGTCCAGAATGCAACCATAGATTGGTTCCTTCACGTTTTATTGTTGCATGCCGTCATGGTCATATCGACGACTTTCCGTATTCACGATGGGTTCACCGAGGTGCCGCGTGTGAAAAAAATCAGGGAGGGGAACCTGAACGATTAAAGCTGTTCAATATTAATGGGCGAACAAACTTGGGCAGTCTGATGGTATCCTGTGAACTGTGTGGAAAAACACGCAGTATGCAAGAAGCGTTCGTTCCAGGGGCATTAGCAGCCGTGTATAAATGCGCTGGCCGCCAACCGTGGTTGGAACACGACGCTGATTCGCCATGCACAGAGAATGCTGTTGCTCGAATGAGAACATCCGCTGGTGTCTATATGCCCGTTAATATTAGCGCGCTGAATATTCCACCGTGGAGTACACAGGTCAACAAAATTCTATTTCGACATCTCGATGCGATGGAAGGAAAGAGTGATGAAGCGCTGCAATCCTATATAGAACGAAAAATCCGCCCGTATCTTCCGAAAATCTCAAACAAACAGATTCTGGATGCTTACCGCGTGCTGTGCACAGAACAGAACAAGCCGCATCCTGCGTCGCTCAGAGAACTATATGAGGAAGAATACCGCGCACTTTGTGAAGAAACGGAAGATGAAAATGCGGATTTCAGTTCCAGACGAATTTCTCCTCCGAAAAAGTATCATATGCTGCTGGATAGTGTCACGGCAGTTGATTGCCTGATAGAAATTGTGACAATGGTTGGATTTACACGTTTGCAAGGCTGGGATGGAGACATGAATAGCCCTTGCTTAGCACCAATTTTTTCACGAAAGCAGCAACAATGGCTTCCGGCAATTGATATGCATGGCGAAGGAATTTTTATTCGGTTAAATGAAGAGAGAGTTTCAGATTGGGAAAAGCAAAACCAGCATATCTACCAGTTAATGATGGAGCGGATTCAAGAAAACAAAATCCACTGTGAAAATGCTTCGCCAAGGTATGTGCTGCTTCATACTTTTTCCCACTTATTGATTCGTTCGCTTGCCAAAATGTGCGGCTATCAATCGGCATCACTGAAAGAAAGAATTTATTCAACATATCCCAGCGGCGAGAATATGGCAGGGATTTTAATTTACACAGCTTCTTCTGATGTGGAGGGCAGTCTTGGCGGTCTTGTTGCGCAGGCTAAATCGGAGCATTTGGAGAAGATAATTGATGACTTGCTTGATGAGGCGGAATGGTGCTCTGGCGACCCGCTTTGCATGACATCAACGGGTATCAATGGACAGGGGTTATATGGACTTAACTATGCCGCATGCCATCAATGCACATTATTGCCTGAGACTTCTTGTGCTATGCGCAATCTTCTGCTTGACAGGGCTGCGCTGATTGGGAGGACAGAAGATGGCACGGTTGGGTTCTTTATATTATAAGGCGGGCTTTTGTATTTCAAGCGACGAGAGCATTCTCCATAAAATTCGACATTTCACCTTGCCGAATGTCTGTAAGTGTGGTAAAATACACACGACGTAACGAATTATGCCATTTTAGGCGATGCTATCAGCAAAGGGGGGCACACCATGATTATCAAGTGTAAAATGTGCGGCGGGGACATTGACTTCATTCCGGGCGCGACGTACGGGACGTGCGAGTACTGCGGCAGCACGTCGACGATTCCGCAGGCGGAGGACGAGAACAAGCTGAACCGCTACAACCGCGCGAATCACTTCCGGCGGCAGTGCGAGTTCGACAAGGCGGTTGCGGCGTACGAGAAAATTCTGGAGCAGGACGACACGGATGCCGAGGCGCACTGGGGCGCGGTCATCAGCCGATTCGGCATTGAGTACGTTGAAGATCCGGCAACGCATCAGCGAATCCCAACGTGCCATCGCGTGCAGGTGGCGTCGATTCTGACGGACGAGGATTATCTCGCGGCGGTGGAGAACGCGCCGGATGAGGAGAGCCGCCGCATCTATCAGGAGGAAGCGGCGCGGATTGCAGAAATCCAGAAGGGGATTCTGGCAATTTCTGCCAACGAGAAGCCGTATGACGTGTTCATCTGCTACAAGGAGACGGACGAGAACGGTCAGCGGACGCGCGACAGCCAATGGGCGCAGGATGTCTATTATGGGCTGACCGAGCAGGGCTTGAAGGTGTTCTTCAGCCGCATCACGCTGGAGGACAAGCTTGGGCAGCAGTACGAGCCGTACATCTTCGCGGCGCTAAACAGCGCGAAGGTGATGGTCGTTATCGGCAGCCGTCCGGAGTACTTTAACGCCGTGTGGGTGAAAAACGAGTGGAGGCGCTATCTGTCGCTGATGAAGCACGACCACAAGCGGCTGCTGATTCCGTGCTATCGGGATATGGATCCGTACGACCTGCCGGAAGAACTGTCGGCGCTGCAAAGCCAGGACATGAGCAAAATCGGCTTCATGCAGGACTTGCTGCGCGGGGTGCAGAAGGTGATGCAGCAGCCGACGAGCGCGCCGCAGGGGGTGCGCGTGGAGACTGCGACGGTGGAAACCAATGCGCCGGGCGTGACGAGCCTGCTCAAGCGTGCCGCGCTGTTCCTGGAGGACGGCGACACCGCGAGTGCGCGCGAATACTACGACCGCGTGCTGGACATTGACCCGGAGTGCGCCGAAGCCTACATGGGCAAGGTGTGCGCTGAAACGGGCTGCCGCAAGGAAAGCGACCTTGGCGCGCTGAATTACTGCGTGGACATGCGCGGCGACTGGCAGAAGGCGGTTCGCTTTGCGTCGGCGGCACAGAAGCAGAAATACGAGGGCTATATGGCGAACGTGCGGGCGCGGGTGGAGGAACACTGCCACGAATTGGCGATTGACTGCGCCTGTGCGGTGGCAGTCGGGCGCGGCAGCCGTGCGAAGATGGACGACGCGCTGAAGGCCTACCGGGCGAATTGCCTGACAAAGGGCAGCGAATCCACCGATTACAGCGCGGAGGAGGGCGCGTCGTGGCACTTGGCGGGTTACCAGAGCATCCGGAACACGCTGGCGCAGATGATAGCGGACAACGCCCCGCGCGACGTGACCGAAGGCATGCTGAAAGTCGCGGCGGCGATGTTTGGGCAAATCAAGGGCGAAGAAGCGCGCGCCCAGCAGTGCCTTGTGCTGGCGGAACAGGCGCGGCTGAAAGCGATTTACGAAAAGGCAAGCCGAAGAAGAATGGAAATCGGAATGCCCAACTTGACGGATGCGGCGGATTTGGAAGCGCTCGCCAAGCAGTTTGGGCAGATTCCGGGCTACAAGGACGCGAAGCAGCAGGCGGAGCAGTGCTTGCAGGACGCAGAGACAACCCGCGAAACCGTCTACAATGATGCTGTGGAGGCAATGCAGGAAGCTGAAAAAGGAAACTTCGGCTTCAAGTGGGAAAATGCAATTAGGATGCTGGCACGCGAGGGGCTGAACGGCTACCGCGACGTGGAGGAGCTGCGGAAGCAAGCCGAGCAGCGGCGTAAGGAACGCGAGAACGCGGAAGAGAAGCAGCGGCAGGAAAGCGCGCGCAGGAAGAAAGCGCTGACGATTGCGGCGGTTGTTGTTGTGATGATTGCGTGCGCTATTGCTTGGTGCATTCCGAATGTGATTATCCCCAATAACAAGTATCAGCAGGCGGTGGCACTGCGTGAGAGCGGGCAGTATGACGAGGCGATTGCTGCGTTTGCGGAGCTGGGGGATTACAGCGACGCGGCACAGCAACTTTCGGAAACGAAGTATCAGCAGGCGGTGGCGTTGCGCGAAGAAGGGCAGTATGACGATGCAATTGCAGCGTTTGCGGAGTTGGGGGATTATAGCGACGCTGCACAGCAACTTTCGGAAACGAAGTATCAGCAGGCGAACAATCTAAACGCTGCGGCACGATATGATGAAGCGTACGCCATCTATGTGACGCTTACCGGCTACAAAGACGTTGACAAACTGCTGGCAGAAGATGATAATATGATAGCAGCAGCACGCGACGCGAAGTTTGCTGTCGGCAATTACATCACTTTCGGGACGTATCCACAGACAAAAGCAGGAAACGATGCAACGCCGATTGAGTGGCTTGTGCTGGCGCGGGATGGTGACAAGGCACTGCTGATTAGCCGCTACGGGCTGGATGCACAGCCGTACAACAAAGACTATACCAGCGTTACATGGGAAACCTGTACCCTGCGGACGTGGCTGAACGGCACATTCTACAACAAGGCGTTCAGCAGTGCTGAACAGGCGGCGATTCTGACAACGAACGTGGATAACAGCAAAAATCAGTGTTACAGCGGATGGAGTACGAACGGTGGGAAAAATACGCAGGATAAGGTGTTCCTGTTGAGTTATGCAGAAGCCAACAAGTATTTTGGTGTAACGTATAACAACAGCAGCAACACGAAGTCGCGAGTAGCACCGACAGCGTACGCGATTGCACAGGGAACAGGGAAAAATTCTTCCTATAAAACCGCTGATGGCATTGATGCCGGATGGTGGCGGCTGCGGTCGCCTGGCGTCAGTCAGTACGATGCCGCGTATGTGAGCACCGACGGTTCTCTCTACGCTAACCGCGTCAACGTTGGCTCTGGTTCTGTCCGCCCCGCTTTGTGGGTGAATCTTGAAGCTGGAATTTTCTAATCTTCAATCATTCTAACAGAAGAAACTCAGGGGCGGGAACGCCGGAAAGCGACTGCGCCAAAAGCGCTCCCGACCTCTTCTGAAAGGAGGAACAACACGAATTACAAATGCAAAACAAGAAATATGGACAAGGAGGATTGAGCAGTATGACACAGCTCAAATGGAATCAATTTGGCTCGATAGAAGATGTACCACAATTGATGATGTATCTTGATGGGCGGCAATATAACCATGAACGCTATTTCCACTATACATCCCTAAAAGCAATAGATGGAATACTGGGAACACGCACGTTTAGAATATCGAACGTATCAAGATTTAACGACCATATAGACCGGAAACAGTTTGATACCCCGCAATTTTATTTTTCATTGTGTTTCAGTACGGGAATCAATGAAAACTTACCATTATGGTATCTTTATGCAGGCTTAACTGGGCATGGTGGACGAATCGGATTTACGGATACAGCAATGAAGGACATGCTGAAGTCTGCAATGTTTGAATTGGCAGAATATGATGACAATGATAAACCTGTTGTAATTTGCACCTTGGAAGACGGAATTAACATGGAAAAGAACTTCCGAGATGTGCTGTATTGTGGAGGAGATACGAAAGAAAACTTGAGCTTGAAATACAATACGATGACAAATTATAAAATCCCAGCGTATCAAAAAGAAAAGTTAAAGATGAAGTACAATGGGTTTCTAAAGGGGCTTATATGGTATTACGAAAAAGAGACGCGTTTGCTTATCAGAGTTACTGGAAGAGCGGCGAAGAAGATAAAACCTGATAAGAAATACTGCGTTTTGATGCATTTCAGTGAGAAAAACTATAAATCTGCACAGTTGACATTTGCGCCGGAAGTAGTGGACATTCCGGCAGAATTAGCACAGTACGATGCAATCAGAAAATATGTCATGGACACATCAAAAATTTCCGCAAGTAAGTTTCAGGGCGAAATTGAAATGAAATTGTGCGATAGCTGTACCAGAAATGCGCATCAAAATCCCTCAACTGAATAATATCCAACGGCGGCGACTTCCTTCATGCGGAAGCCGCCTTGTTTTTGTCGCATCCGGGCATAAAAAGTCGCAAAGCCCCCTGTAACCACTTGCAAAGCGGGTACACATGCAGTATAATCAAAGTGGAATGTTTTCCTTTCACATGCGCAATTTCCAGCATGAGGAATGAGATAGAGGAGGAACTGCCGTTATGAGTAAATTCGTTATTGCCTGCCCCGTCTGCCACCAGTATGTGCAGGCCAGCACGGGTCTGTTCGCAAGCCGCCGCGTCCGCTGCGCGTGCGGCAATATCATTGATGTCAAAACCGAAAGGTTAGCCAGCCGCAAGTGCCCGTCCTGCGGCAATCAGGTCGTTTTCGACCAAGCCGATGGGGTGGATGCCCGCTGCCCGGTGTGCCAGTCGGCGCTGATGGTGGGGGAAGCCGTGTCGTTCCGCTGCCATCGGTGCGGCTGCCAGCTGAACGCGGACAGCACGGTGGATGAGGTGGACTGCCCCGTTTGCGGTGCGGTGAACGACGTACAGGCGGAGGTGAAGAAGGCGCAGGTGCGCGCGGAGGGCATTCCGGCGGTCATCCGCTATGAGGGCGACAATCAGACGATTGTGTGGAAGCACCCGCTGACGGATTTCACCACGGGAACGCAGCTGATTGTACACGAAAGTCAGGAAGCCGTGTTCTTCCGCAACGGCGAAGCGCTGGATTCCTTCGGCGCGGGACGCTACACGCTGGAAACAGCCACGCTCCCCAAGATGAACAGCATTTACCAGCTGCCGACGCAGGGCACGCCCTTCCGTGCAGAAGTCTACTTCGTTAACCTGACGACGCAGCTGGGCATCAAGTGGGGCACGCCGAGCAAAGTCGGCATGTTTGACCCGGTGACGGGCATCCATGTGGAACTGGGAGCGTCGGGCGCGTTTAACCTGCGGGTCAGCGACGCGCGGCGGCTGCTCATCCGCGTCGTCGGCACGGCAGCAGGGCTGAAGCAGGAGGAAGTCTTTAACCAGAACGGGCTGGGGTACTTCCGCACGCTCATCATGACGCAGGTGAAGGCGAATCTGGCGAAAATCATCAAGAGCAACCACATTTCCGTCCTGGAGCTGGACGAGCATCTCGACACCATCAGCCGCGGTCTGCGCGATGCCATCAACGCGGAACTGGCATCGTACGGGCTGGAAGTGCCGGAATTTTACGTCAGCAACATCGTCACGCCGGACGACGACCCGAATTTCCGCCGCATGAAGCAGCAGCACGCGGATTTGTACCTGAAAACGCGCGACGAGGAAATCCGCAAAGCCGAGGCGGAAGCCGCGTTCGAGCGCAAGGCGGTGGAGGCGCAGACGGAAGCCCGCCTGAAAACCATCACTGCGCAGGGCGATGCCGACGCGGCGCGAATCGCGGGTCAGGCGCAGGCAGACATCTACCGGATGCAGGCGGAAGCCGAGGCGCAGGAGATGCGCATGAAGGGCTACACCTACCAGCAGGAGACGAGCCGTCAGGTGGGTCTGGAAGCCATGCGCAACGGCGGCGCAGCGGGCGGCATCAGCGGCATGGCGAGCGACGCGATGCAGTTAGGCGTTGGGCTGGGCGCGGTCGGCAGCGTCATTGGCATGACGAAGGACGCGATTCAACCGGTGATGCAGAGCGCCTTGACCCCGGAAGCTCCCGCAGTCGAGGGCTGGACGTGCACCTGCGGCAAGGCGGGCATCACGAGCAAATTCTGCCCGGAATGCGGCGCGAAGAAGCCCGAAGTGTGGGACTGCGCGTGCGGGCAGACGGGCATCACGAGCAAATTCTGCCCAAATTGCGGTGCAAAAAAGCCGGAAACGTGGAACTGCGCCTGCGGACAGGCGAACATCAGCAGCAAATTTTGCCCGAACTGCGGCAAGAAGCGGGAGGACTAAGCAATGAAACTGAGCAAGCACGCATGGACAATCTGGGGGATTCTTCTGGTGGTGGCACTTGTGCTGATGGTGCTGATTCCGTTCAGCCGGACGGCATCGTGGTGGATTGCAGCTATCTGCACCGTGCTGATGTTCCTGCTGGCGGCGTGGACGTTCTATGCCGCGTTCCGCAAGGATGGCTTGGAGAGCAAGATCCTGGGCTGGCCGATTTTCAAGGTGGGCGCGGTGGCGCTGGCGGTACAGGCCGTTCTCGGCTTTGCGCTGATGGGGCTGGCGGCGCTCTGCCCCGCGTGGGTGACGGCGCTGGCGGAGGTGCTGATTTTCGCCGTGACGGGCATCTGCCTGACGGTGAAGGATGCCGCGCGCGTGGTGGTATCGCAGAGCGAAGCGCACATGGCGGACAGCACCGCCGCGTGGAAGGTCATCCGGCAGAAGGCGAACGCGCTGTCCGCATCGGGGGATGCGGACATGAAGCGCCTTGCGGAGGAAATTCGCTTCGCCGACCCGAGGCCCACGAGCATCGACGGGGAGATTGCGGCGCAGGTGGATGCGCTGGCGGCAGGGAAGAATCCCGAAGCCATCAGGCGTTTGATGGCGGCGCTGGCGCAGCGCAAAGTGATTGCAAAGCAGGAGAAAGCGGGGAAATAAAATCATGATAATCAAGTGCAAAATGTGCGGCGGCGACCTTGCCTTTGAGCCGGGCAGCACCGTCTGCGAATGCGAATACTGCGGCAGCAAGCAGACCATCCCCAGCGCGGACAGTGAGAAGAAAACCAACCTGTTCAACCGCGCGAATCGCCTGCGCATGAACAGTGAGTTCGACAAGGCATCCGGCGTGTATGAGCAGATTGTGGCGGAGTTCCCCGAAGAGGCGGAGGCGTACTGGGGGCTGTGCCTGTGTGCGTACGGCATCGAGTATGTGGACGACCCCGCCACCGGCAGCAAGATTCCCACCTGCCACCGCACCCTGCCGACCTCCATCATGGAGGACAACAACTTCGAGCAGGCGTGCGACTACGCCGACCCCGTCGCGCGGAAGGTCTACCGCGAGGAAGCGAAAACCATCGACCGCATCCAGAAGGATATTCTGTCGATTGCGCAGAGCGAAACGCCCTACGATGTGTTCATCTGCTACAAGGAAACTGCCGAGGACGGCAGCCGCACCGAGGACAGCGTGCTGGCGCAGGATGTTTACGAGGCGCTGACCGCCAAGGGTTTGAAGGTGTTTTTCAGCCGGGTTACGCTGGAGGACAAGTTGGGCACGCAGTACGAGCCGTACATCTACGCGGCGCTGTCCTCCGCGAAGGTGATGCTGGTGTTCGGGACGACGTACGAATACTATGATGCGGTTTGGGTGAAGAACGAGTGGAGTCGCTTCCTCGGCATGATGAAGGCGGACAAGCGGAAGGTGCTGATTCCGTGCTTCAAGGGGCTGGATGCGTATGACATGCCCAAGGAATTTCGAGGCTTGCAGGCGCAGGACATGGCGAAGCTGGACTGGATGCAGGATCTTGTACGCGGCGTGGAGAAGCTGTGCGGGAAGGGCGGTACGGCAAGCAGTGCGCCCAACACGGTAGTGCAGAAAACTGTGGTGCAGGAAGTGCAGGAGAGCGGCAAAGCAGACAACCTGATGAAGCGTGTGTATCTGTATCTGGAAGATAGGGACTTTGCGAAAGCCAGCGAATATATTGACAAAGTGCTGGATGTGGATGCGGAGTATGCCCCGGCGTATGTGGCGCAGGTTTTGGTGGCGAAAAAGCTGACAAAAGAAGCGAATTTGACGATACTGCGCGCGTCGATTGACGATGACCCGACGTGGAAAAAAGCACTGCGATTTGCGAATGAGGAACAGAAGCAGCGTTATTTGGGGTATGCGAAGCAGATTAGTGTGAATGAAGCGTATGACAAAGAGCAAAGGCGGTTGGCGAGAGAACGCAGGGTGAAGCAGAAACAATATCACAGAGCACTTTCGGCAATGAACCAAAAAGACTATCCTGTGGCATTACTGATATTCAAAAAGTTTGGAGATTATGAAGAGAGCAGGAAACTTTTTCAGCAATGTATTAGTGAATATCGGAATGCGCTTGCAACATAATTGGAGGATTCCAACAAGGCGAAGCTCCTTTTAGCACAGAAAGAGTTAACGGAAGCAACACAGCAAGTTGACTTAACACAGAAAAAATCAAGCGAGCTGACAAATGCAACATTGGAAGCAGAAAATCGAAAAAATAAGCTTCAAGAACAAATTTCCCGTCTTAATGGGGAAATCGACGAACTTCATGGATTATTTATCGGAAGAAAAAAACAGATGCTTATAAATGAACTCACGTCTTTGGAAAGAGAACAGACAGAAATAGAACAGCAGCAATGCTGGAGTGAAAAAGAGACAGCGAAAGCACATGTAGAATTGCAAGCAGCAAAAAACGCATTGGTGCAAGCACAAATTTTGCTAAAAGCAGCTGAAGAAGAACAGAAAATAGAACAACCTTCTTGGACAGATGAAGAAATTGAAGCGAAAGCGATAGAAGTAGCTACTCAGGCGGGAAAATACGTTACTTTTGGTCACTATCCGCAAACCAAGTCGGGAGATGATGATAATCCTATTCAATGGCTAATTCTGGAGCGCGATGGACAGAATGCACTACTTATCAGCAAGTGTGGGCTGGATACAAAACCGTATGATACAAACGAGAATGGCACCACATGGAAAAAAACACGCTACGGATGTGGCTAAATGCTATATTCTACAATAAGGCATTTAACAGTGCTGAACAAGCGATAATACTGACAACAAGCGTTGATAATAACAAAGAGCAGTGTTACAGTAGCTGGAGCAAGAATGACGGCAATAACACGCAGGACAAGATTTTTTTGCTAAGTTATGCTGAAGTGAAAAAATACTTCGATGTTGTATACTGGAAGAATGCTGGACCGAAGGAAAATAAAAAGCCGCGCATAGCACCGACGGCGTATGCAATAGCACAAGGTGCGTCTACATTCTCCCTCTACAAGACTGTTGATGGCGCAGATAGTGGGTGGTGGTGGTTGCGATCGCTTGGGCAGAACGGAATTGAGGTTGCGGCTGTGGGTGCCAGCGGTTGCCTTCATAGTTTTAGTGCCTACGAAACATCTGCTTCTATCCGCCCTGCCATGTGGGTCAATATCGACTCGTTAATCAAACAAGTCTAAATCAGCCTATTTCAAAATTTCATCCAATCAGGAGCGCATCACCCCTCTGCAACTCCCTGTCCCCTCAATTGTATACAACCAACTAAGCCCGCCGACCACCTGTACAAATCACAGGCAGCCGACGGGCTTGCTTTCTTGCCTTATATTATTTCCGGATTCACCTGCGCCATCTGCTTGCGCCTTTTCATCCGGAAATAGTATTATTTCGCTTGATACACCATTTCCGCCTGCTTCTGCGCAATCAGGCACAGTTCCGCCGCCTTGAAGGCGTGCGCCTGCGTCATCGCGTTTTCCGTGCGGTTCAGGCTGTCCAGAATCAAATCACCGAAGAACGGGTAGCCCGTCAAGCCGGTCGCGTTGATGTACTGCTCGCCTTGGTCGTTGACGAGGAACACATGGTTGCCGCCGTCACGCTCCGTACCGACATCCACATACTTGCGGATTTCAATGTACCCCTTCGTGCCGATGATGATGGTGCGCCCGTCGCCCCACGTCCGCAGGCCATCCGGCGTGAACCAGTCCACGCGGAAGTAGAACGTCGTGCCGTTTGCACCGTTGATGGCGCAGTCGCCGAAGTCGTCCAGCTCCGGATACTGCGGATGCGCGTAGTTGGCAATGCGGCTGCGGGAGACGGTGCCGTCCTCCTCGCCCGCGTAGAACAGGTACTGCTCGATTTGGTGGCTGCCGATATCGCAGAGGATGCCGCCATACTTCTCCTTTTCAAAGAACCACTGCGGCCGCCCTGCCGCGCCCAGCCGATGCGGCCCGAAGCCCTCCACATGGATGACCTTGCCGATAGCGCCCTGCTCAATCAGGTTGCCCGCCAGCACCGCGCCTTCCACATGCAGCCGCTCGCCGTAATAGACCATGTACTTCTTGCCCGTCTGCGCCGCCATCTTCTTGGCGCTGTCCAACTGCTCCAAGGTGGTGAAGGGCGCTTTGTCGGTGAAGTAGTCCTTGCCCGCCTGCATGGCGCGCAGCCCCAGCGCACAGCGCTCGTTTGTAATCGCCGCGCCGCAGACCATATTCGTTTCTTTGTCGTTAAGCAGTTCTTCCTCGCTCCGGGCGACTTTCACCTGCGGGTACGCCTTTACGAACGCTTCCACCTTCTTCGGGTCGGGGTCGTAGACGTACTTCAGCGTGCCGCCCGCTTCCAGCAGGCCGTTCGTCATGCCGTAGATGTGCCCGTGGTCAAGGTGCGCGGCAGAAAAGATAAATTCACCCGGCTTCACGACGGGCTGCGCCTTGCCTTTGGGCGCATAGTTCATGCCGTCTGATACTTTCATCGTAATGACCTCCAATTATTTCTGCTGATAATCGCTGCCGAGCGTAATCGTGCCGTCAAGCGACGCGGCAGACGTGGTTTTCTCGTAGAAATGCGGTACGGCGCGCATCATGCCTTCCACCGTGTAGAACGGATCGTCCTTTTGCAGCGGCAGCGTGACCGTCTGCTTCGTCGCGCCTGATTTATAGATGGCTGTAATCAGCTCAATCGTCCGGCGGCCATCCTCGCCGCCAATCGCGGGCAGGGTGTCGTTCTCCAGCGCGGAGAGGACGTTTTCCAGTTCGCCCGCGTGCCCTTCGTAGGGAAGCTGCGGCTGCGCATCCACAAAATCGCGGATTTTCTGCTCCAATTCAGTATTTTCAATCGGGAAGCCGTTCGGTTTGGAGATAGATGCGTACACGCTGAACGGCGCGGCGACTTTCGCCTTCTCGCACTGGAAGACCAGCTCCTGCTCTTCGCCGTGATGCACGACGGAGGCCGTCAGCTGCGCCAGCGCGCCCGGATATTGCAGCACGGACAGCGACAAATCCTCCACCTCAGCGTTGTCGTGCGCGACGTTCGCCATCACGCTCGTCACGGCCTGCGGAAGACCCATCATCCAGCACAGCATGTCAATATGGTGAACGGCGTGGTTCAGCGTGCAGCCGCCGCCCTCCTTCTCCCATGTGCCGCGCCACCACAGGTCGTAGTAGCAGTGCCCGCGCCACCATGCCGATGTGACGGATGCGCACAGCACTTTGCCCGCAAGCCCGCTGTCCAGCAGTTTCTTCAGGTTGCTGATGGGCTGGCGGAAGCGGTTCTGGGCGATAATCGCGAGTTTCTTGCCGCTTTCGTCGCGGGCGCGGAGCATTTCGTCGCATTCTTCCAGCGATGCCGCCATCGGCTTTTCGCAGACGACGTTCTTGCCCGAACGCAGGCTGTTGATGGAAATGCTGGCGTGGACGTACGGCGGCGTGCAGACGTCCACCAAGTCAATATCCTTGCGTGAAAGGATTTTCTGGTGGTCGTCGTAGACCTCCGCTTCGGTCAGGTGATAATCCTCCTTCATCTTCTGCGCCTTTTCCGGCACAATGTCCACCAGCGCCACAATCTTGCAGCGCTCCGGGAAGCGCAGGTAGGCCTCCACATGGGCGTGGGAAATGTTGCCCGTACCCACAATGGCAATCCGAATCATGGCATTCGCTCCTTCTTCAATACTCAACGCTGCGTGATGCGTTATCTGCATGATAGCACATTGACATCAAGATTTCTATGCGAATCTTGTTTTCAATTCGGCGGATTTGGCAGATTGTCGTCCTAATCAGACAAAACAGCAATTAGTGTCCGCCGCTGCGCTGCTTGCGGTAGGCGTTCGGAGCCATGCCCGTCATCCGCCGGAAGCTGCGCAGAAAGCCGGAATAATCGCCGAACCCGCTGCGGTCGGCTACTTCACTCAGGCTCATGTCCGTCAGCAGATTCTCCTTCGCCAGCTGCACGCGGCGGTAGAGAATGTATTCGTAGACGCTGCGCCCGGCGTAGTTTGTAAACTCGTGCGAAAGATACGATACGCTGATGGCGAAGCGGCGCGCAATGTCTTCCAATTTTAGCGGTTCGGTGAAGTGGTCGTTGATGTATTGCAGCACATCGAAAATCACATCGTTGACAACGCTTGGCTGAATAGGAGCGGTTGTTCCTTGCACGGCTTGGCAGACCATGACCATGAAGTCGATGATGCGCCCGTAATTGCGGAACTGCACCATCTCGTCCGGCATGTCCTGCTGTGCGGAGATGTCTATCAGCAGCTGTTTGCACGCCAGCGCATCCGCCTGCGGCAGTTCATAGTAGAATTTTCCGGCCTGCAGGCGGCTGTCGAAGTAACGCTGGAGGTCAATCTGCCCGAAGCCAAGCTTTCGCAGCGTTTCCGGGCGCAGATACAGGAAGCCGCGCTCGTAGTTCTGCAGCGAACTGCCGCCCACCAGCCCGTGCATCCGAAACGGCGGCATGATAATCAACTGATTGTTTTGCAGCGGAAACACGCTGCCGTCCACATAGTAGAGCTTGCCACCTTGATAGTGGATGTAAAATTCGTAGAAATCGTGGCAATGCAGCCCGCCGACGGTGTGGCGCTCTGCTACGGCATAGCACGCTTCGTACTCCGCGTCCTCGCGCCCCATCGCGTTGTAGCCGTTGATAGTTTCCGCAAATTTCATCGCTTCAGCTCCTTTCGAGGTTCGGATGCTTTGATTATACAGCAGGATTCACATATTTTCAAGCAGGATTTACATTGAATTGCGCAACTTATGTCGGCTATAATTAAAGCAACGATACGGAAACGGAGCGTGACGTTTCCGTAACAGGCTGCCTCGTGCAGCGTTTCTCATGGTTTCCCGTTGGCAGTGCCGGTCAAATGTCGGTCGGTACCGCTGAAAGAAACAGCAGGTGTTTTGCATGGATTCAATTTTGCATCCCGCAAAAGAGAGCTGTTTTTGTACGCTCCTGCGGAAACCATAATTCGTCAGAAATGGAGGTTTTTGCTTATGATGAGAAATTCCGCGAAAACCGCTGCATCGGTGCGTCCGCGCCGCAAGCGCGGGAAGCATTGGCTTCAGCGCGACTGGCGGCTGTACCTGATGCTGCTGATTCCAATTGTCTGGTACATTCTGTTCTGCTACAAGCCGATGGCGGGGCTTCAAATTGCTTTCCAGAAGTACAACATGTTCAATCCCGCCAAGAGCAAGTGGATTTGGCTGAACAACTTCAAGTTCGTTTTCGGCATGAGCGACTTTGGCATCGCGCTGAAGAACACACTGATTCTCAACGGGCTGGACTTGCTCTTCGGCTTCCCCGTCCCGATTATCCTCGCCATCCTGCTCAACGAAATGCGAACGCCCATGCTCAAGAAGTTTTCGCAGACGATGCTGTACCTGCCGCATTTCCTCTCGTGGGTCATCATCGGCGGCATGGTGCTGCAGATTTTTGCGCCGACGTCGGGCGTCATCAACTCCACGCTTCTGCGCTGGGGCTGGATTTCCGAGAACATTCCTTTCCTGACGGATGGCCCAACGTGGACGTTCACCTATGTGCTGGTCGGCGTGTGGCAGTCGATGGGCTGGGGCACGATTCTCTACCTTGCGGCGATTACCGGCCTGGACATGAACCTCTTTGAAGCGGCGCGCATTGACGGCGCGAACAAGCTCCAGCAGATTTGGCATGTCACCTTGCCCGGCATCCGTTCCACCATCGTCGTTCTGCTGATTATGAACATCGGGCGCATGATGTCCATCGGCTTTGACCGCCCGTTTATCATCGGCAATACCAAGGTCAAGGACTACTGCGACGTCATTTCCACCTTCGTTTACCGCGCCGGCATTACCAACAGCCAGTTCGCCCGCGCAACCGCCATTGGTCTGTTCCAGTCCATCGTGGGCTTGGTGCTGATTACAGGCGCAAACACCGTTTCCCGCCTGTTCGACGAACAGAGTATTTGGTAAGAGGGGAGGATTTGTCATGACTGCGATTTCCACACAGGCGCATGTTTGCCCTGAGAAGAAGAAAAAACTCGGTGCAGGGCAGATTGTCCTCATCATCGTGATGATGCTCTTCGTGCTGATCTGCACGCTGCCGTTCATCAACGTCATTGCCATGTCGATGTCCTCCAAGTCTGCGATTCTGCGCGGCGCAGTGTCGTTCTGGCCGGTGGAATTCAACCTCGATGCCTACAAGCTCATCGTCAACGACAATTCGATGTGGCACAGCCTGCTCTATACCATCGAACTGACAGTAATCTACACCGGGCTGGCGATGATCATGACGATTCTGGTGGCGTTTCCGCTGTCCATGCGTCGCCTCAAGGGGCAGCGCGTCATCATGTTCTTCATCGTCTTTACCATGTACTTCTCCGGCGGCACGATTCCGATTTACCTGAACGTAAAGGAATTCGGAATGCTTGACAGCATGTGGTCGCTGATTATTCCAGGGCTGATTTCCACGTTCAACGTCATCATCCTGAAGAATTTCTTTTCTTCCCTGCCGTATGAGCTGGTGGAGGCAGCGTCGATTGACGGTGCGACGGATTTCCAAGTTCTCACCCGCATCTTCCTGCCGCTGAGCTTCTCCTCGCTGGCGACGCTTTCCCTCTTCTACGCGGTCGGCAAGTGGAACAGCTTCAATGATGCGCTGTACTACATCACCTCGCGCGACCTCCAGCCCCTGCAGCTCAAGCTGTACAACCTCATCAAGGGCAGCCAGTCGGTGGAAGTCGCCGTCGCGGAGGGCAGCTCGAATGACCTGAGCACCAGCGTGTCCGAATCCATTCAGTCCGCAACCATCATTTTCGCGACGCTCCCCATCCTGATTGTGTACCCGTTTGTGCAGCGCTACTTCGTGGCGGGTGTTACGATGGGCGCAGTCAAGGGCTAATACTAATTCTCATCTAAACCATGACATTCGCACAGCATCTTTTTCGCCCCGGCTTTGCTTTGTTCCGCTCGCGCGTACCTCCAGTACGCCTCGCTTCAC
>ERZ772879.684-NODE-684-length-26020-cov-3.761333_pt1 | contig 26020 bp, 30 predicted proteins | sample MGYA00580582_ERZ772879 | MGnify/ENA primary metagenome ERZ772879 (study PRJEB29015, sample SAMEA2737682) | human gut metagenome | biome: human gut; feature: human-associated habitat; material: faeces | place: China | collected 2012 ... | reverse complement strand
AGCTCCTTGCCCTGGCAGATGATGGAGTCGATCTCGTCATAGCTCAGGTTGAGCTTGTGACCGTACTCCGCGGCCCAGCAGCCCGTGCAGTGCAGGTTGCAGGCGCTCGTGGGGTCGAGCAGGATGGCCCAGGGAATGTTGCAGCGGTACTTCTCGCGCATCTTCTCCTGTATGCCCCACGCTATGAGGTTGGACTCGACCAAGACGGTCTTGATCATGTCGTTGCGAACCGCGGGGTTGAGGTCCATGATCCGCATCATGAGTTGGTACATGTTGTTGTCGGGATCGGACATGACCTTCGTGAACGCCTCGCGCTGCGCGGGAAACAGGGCATCGGGGCAAATGGCGTTAATCTTGTCCATCACCTTGCTCATGTTGTTTTCGGGATCTGCGCAGAGGTAGTCGACGAGCTTGTTGGCCGCCGTGCGCTTTGCAAAGTCCATTGGTCTCATAATCCGGGCCTTTCCTCTTGCCTGGCCGAAAGGGCCGCAATACCGCGTTTTGCTTTTCTGACTAGTCTAGGATTCGCCACGACGCACAAAAATGGCCGATATGCGGGATACCGGCCAATAATGCGACTATGGCTTCAATGCGCGATGATAGCTGGAGCGCGATTGCGGAAATGTGCTCGGTGAGCAAACCTATTCTTCGAAAATGTGCTCAGCAGCCAAAGCGCGCTCTGCGTTGCGGCGAAACACCGCAGGGTCGCGAATGTAGTTGTACATGACCGGCCTCAGGACATCGCGATAGTAATCATCGTCAAGGCTGTCTAGCTCAGCCACGCGTTCCAAATCGAAGTTGGCCACGAGCTCTTCCAAAAACGAATCCTTGCGCTTGGCTCGACGCAGCACGTCGTGATTGCGAGGGCAGACCTCCTGGCATATGTCGCAGCCGTGGATGTAGGTGCCCATGGCCTTTGGATCGGCTTGTCCGTTGGGGATGAGGCAGTTGAGCAGGATGCACTTCATGGGGTTCAGGTGCCGCGGCGACTCGATGGCTCCGGTCGGACATGCCTTCAGGCACAGGTTGCAGTCCGGCGGACCCTCGTTCTCGACCGGAGCCTGGTCATAGGCGAGCTCCGCATCCACGAGCCACGTGTAGAGGACGACGAACGATCCGTCCTCCTCGGTATAGGCGAAGTTGTTGTTGCCGTAGGTAACGAGACCGGCCTCCGCGCAGATGGGCCGGGCGGGCAGCTCGATGTTACCACGATAGACCTCCATGCCCTGCGATTCCAGAAACTCCCCCATGGCCTCCAGGCGTTTGCCCGCCATGTTATCAGGGACGGGCACATAGCAACGGGCCAGGTATATGCGGCCGATGTACTTCAACAACTCGGGCGGGTAGTCCACATCGCCAAACCCGAAGGTAGCGCACACGATGGACTTGCCCTGGGGGAAGAACTCGGAGGGAAAGCACCCGGCGTAAAACGACGCGGGATTGTCGATGAAGCGCTCGTAGCCGTCGCGCTCGCGGACCTCGGCGGCGTAGTCCGGGAAGTCATGGCACGGTATGACGCCCACGTGGGAGAACCCGAGCTCCAGGCCCTTCATCTTGATGCGCCTGGTCAGTGCCTTGCGAGCTTCATCGTCCATGATGCACCCCCGATTCGTCTAGGTAATTCTATCCTGCCGACGCTGCAGATTCCAACGCAAGACGATGAGGGAGGCCCCTATGGAGGGCACGAGCATTGCCAGCCACATGAGCGAATACGCCTCGGGTTGGCTTCCGAGAACCGGCGTCGCGGCCTCTATGACCATTCCCCCGATGATGGGACCGATGAGCATTCCCAGGTCGAGCCCCGTGAAGGCGGTATTACTTGCGGCGCCGCGTCGAGACGGGGGCACAGAGGCCAACGCAGCAGATTGGAGCAGCGGGCCGCAACATCCGAATCCGGCCGAGCCCAGAATCGCGGCGATGATGAACGTCGCCAGATTGTCCGCAGCGGCAAATGCGACATAGGACGCCGCGAAGAACGTGATGCCAACAAGGAGCACCCGCGGGGCTCCAAACCTATCGGCCATGCTTCCGAATAGGGGGCGTGTTCCCAATAGGCAGAGGGAATACACGATGAAGAAGACCCCCATCTGGGAAACCCCCACGGAGTAGCCATACAGCACGACGTAGGCGCCCATGCACGAAAACGAGGTCGCGAGCAGCATCAGGGCGACGCCCTTTCCCACTGCCTCCGGCGCGAACATGCGATTAAGTTTTAGCTCGTAGCGCAAGCGCTCCCGATACGGCTCCCTTATGAGTCCCACACCGCAAATGGCCACCAGAAGGCAACCCGCAGCGAGGAAATAGGATGGCGAAAAGCCGATGGCGTCCACTAGGTACAATCCCGCTGCCGGACCGACCACCTGCGCGAAAGACTGCGCCAGGGCATAGATGCTAATCCCGCTCGCGAACCTCGACTCCGGAAGGAACTCCGATACGAGCGACATGGCAAGCGGGCCGCTACAACCAATCCCAATGCCGTGCACGAGCCTGACGATGACAAGCCCCTGCAGGGAATCCACCACACCGTAGAGGAACATGCAGGCGCATATGATGCATTGCGATGCCATGAGCAGGCGCTTGCGCGAGAAGCTGTCGAACGCAGGGCCCGCGAAGGGCCTGATGAGCAATGCCGTCACGGAAAACGAGCTCACCACTATGCCTACCACGGAAGGAGATGCTCCCAGCGCATCGGCATACACCGGAAGCGTGGTGTTGGCCATGAACGCGGCCATGGACTGGAAGAGGTTCACCACCATCAACGCGATGTAGGGAAAGCTCCAGATACTCTCTTTTTGCTCTTTCACACGGCCGCCTTCGTCTTGGTACGCACACACTATAGCCGTAGGCTAGCCTATTGCCGCACGGAAAAGTCCAATCGAAACAGGTGATGTGCCTCACTCCGGCAGCTTGCAGACGTCCACCCACTCGCTTTTGGGAACAATCGCCGCCAGCTCGTCGGGCGTCAACGCAATGGCGCTGTTGGAACTTCCGCACGCCGGATAGACCATGTCGAACCTGCGCAGGGACTCGTCGAGATAGACATCGCACCCGTCCTTCACGCCAAAGGGACACACGCCACCGACGGCATGGCCGATGCGTTCCTCCGCCTCGTCGGCAGACAGCATCTTCGCCTTGCACCCGAAGCGCGTCTTGAACTTCGGATTCGCTATGCGCGTGTCTCCGGCGCACACCACGAGCGCCACCCGATCGCCCACGGCAAACGAAAGCGTCTTGGCTATGCGCTCGGACTCGCAACCGACCGCCTGAGCGGCAAGCTCCACCGTGGCGCTCGAGGTCTCGAATTCCAAGACGTCTCCGTCGCGTCCGTATCCGGCGAGATACCTCTTTGCCCTCTCTAACGACATGGCTCCTCTTCTCTCTATACTGCCTTCGGGAATGATAGAGGGCTTATGCAGCAACGGCAATCTGCGACCGAGCCTCAGGCTTCAAGAAGCTTGCTTCCCCATCCTGTGTCATCTCCTGTGTCATCCTGTGTCATCCCCCAGCAGCTCGCGATACAGCCGCTCGTCCGTCTCCCCGTACACGTTGAAGACGACATCGAGGTCGTTATCGTGACCGTCGAGCCATTCGCCCATCGTGGTCACGGCGATATGCGCCGCCTCGTCCTGGGGAAACCCAAACACACCCGTGCTGATACAGCAAAGGGCGATCGACTCGCAGCCCGCCTCAAGCGCGGCATCCAGGCAGGCAGTGTAGCAGTTGGCAAGCAGTGCACGGTCAAGGTCGCTTGCCTCACCGCGCGCGATGGGCCCCACGGTGTGGATGATGCGCCTGCTCGGCAGGTTGAAGGCGCTGGTCACCTTTGCCATGCCCGTGGGTTCGGGATAGCCCTGCTCCTCCATCAGCCGCGCGCACTCGAGGCGCAGCTGGATACCCGCAAAGGTGTGGATGGCATTGTCGATGCAATGATGCCCCGGCACGAAGCATCCGAGCATCTGGGAGTTCGCGGCGTTCACGATGGCATCGACGCCCAGCGTCGTGATGTCACCACGCCACAGGCGCATGGAGTCGCATCCCTCAACAGGCTCGATGTCATCGAGGGCCGTCGTGCCCCGGTACTCCAGAATGCCCTGCAAGAGACGGTCCTGCAATACGATGAGCTCCTCGGATGCCGGGACAGGCGAGCGCGTGTTCACCAGGGCCCGGAACAAGTCCCATTGCGCTTGGGGGCCCTCGGGAACGGTCACCACGTCGTCACGCTCTTCGAGCAGCAGTTCGATGACCGCGGGAAGGACCTCCTCGATCCTTTGGAGCAGTTCCACCCTGTCGCTCATGACAATCCGTCCTCTCCAAGACCAGGCCCCGCTACCAGCGCATCCAGCACCGCATCGATGTCGGCGTCGAGGCAAATCGAGCGATCCACTATCAACCTTCCAGCCATCATGTCACAATACGTGGCGCTTGCTGGGCCTGCTGCCAGGTAATGTGCGCTCATGGTCGTGTCACCAGCCACCACGCCGCATTTCATGGCAATTACGCCAAGCAATGTGCACGCATGGTCGCGCCCTCGACCACCACACCACCATACGTGACACTTGCGTTGTGCATCGCCAAGCAATGTGCACCTGTGGCTTCGTTGCTTACCACCAGACCACAATGTGTGGCGCTCGCTGGAACCGCGGCTTGTCCTTTGGTAAACCCTAAGATAGGATTTTTGGTATCGCTTAGGAAGTAGGCACAATATTGTGCTGTAGGTGCCTAAATGCCTAGCGGTTCTCCTCGACGACGCGCTCATAGGGCTTGGTGCCCTTGTAGATCTCGTCCTTGAGCGGGTTGAGCTTGAGCTTGCGAATGCGATAGAGCTGGTAGACGGCCACGGCGACGTTTGCCGCCAATGCGATGAGGCTCACCACGAAGAACGCGGTGGGATTGTGCGTGGTGGGAATGGGTGCCAGCACGTCGGCGAACTGCGGAACCGTCATGACGAACATGATCCACAGCGCAAGTGTCTGGGCCCGGTGCTGCAACCACGCACCCCGCTTGATGAAGAAGGTCGGGATGGTGCACGCCAACAGGAGGGCCAGGCCGCAATAGGCCGAGTGGTCCGAGATGCAGTTGTAGGTGTAGGCGAAGTTCCACAGGTCATAGGCGATGATCCAGGGCCAGATCATGTCGGGCCAAATCATGTCCTTGGAGGAGTCCTTCGAGATGAAGATTCCGAACCAGCCGCAAATCGTGACGATGTTCAAAATGCCCGCAATGCCGTTCATGATGTTCCACGGGCCCGATATGGTCCAGAGGTTCTCCACGACGCCACCACTCCACAGGGCAAAGCCAAATACCTGGAAGTCGCGGATAACGGCCTCGGCGATGTTGATGGCGAGGATGAGCGGCGGGAAGCACAACGCCCATTTTTTTTCGTACAGATAGTGGACCTTGCCGTCCTTGCCGTTCCACTTAACGAAGCGCAAGGCGATGAAGCCAAGGCAGCCCGCAAGGGCCGAATAGGTCTTCACCCAATTGAACCAGGTGCCGGTTCCGTACTCGTTTCCGGGCGCCGCAGTCTCGGGCCAGACGAAGATGGTCAGCGCGATGGGAACGATGGCGAATAACGCCAGGCCGGCCCACAGCTTCACGCGTCCCAATTCGTTGAAGGCCATGAGCGCGAACAGGACGAACAGCCAGATGGCCCAGTAGATAGGATCGGCGGCTTGATACAAAATCCCCATGATGGTTCCCCTTCCCTCGATTCCTACTTGGAGACTTCGGGCTTGTCGCCCACCTGCTCGTCCACGACGATGGCGGCCTCGGTGCTCACCGGGTCTCCGTACTCATCTATCAGCCCTTCCTCTCGGCCAACGAGGTATTCCTCCCGGGCCTTGCGCCGACGAAAGGTGACATCGGCCTTTCCACTGCTCAGCTGGTAGCAGTACCAGAAGACGAACGGGATGCCGATGATGCCGTTGATCATGCCCCACCAGTACATCACGTCGGGGTTGAACCAGGCCGCGCTGTTCATGATGGTGGGGAACAGCAACGGGAAGCAGCTGCGCAACAACAGGTGTATGCCCAGGGTGTAGATTCGGCCGGTGATGTAGAGCTCCGGCTGCCGCTTGATGATGGGATAGAGCTCGGCTGCGGCCAGGATGCAGCAGGTGCTAGCAAAGAACGCATGACCCTCGGCATAGACGAAGCACGCGTTCCACGTGGTGTAGAGGAAGTTCCACATGGGCACCGTGTAGGCGATGATCTCGCCGTAATGCGCGGTATCGTACTTCCAGTACTTGTCGCCAAAGGGCATCGTGACACACAGGATGAACCCGGCCAGGGCGTTCATGTAGTTACCCATCTCGACATCGCGCAGGGTCGCCTCGGCGATGTTGCAGAACACGATGCCGTAGAGCACCCAGCGCACCCAGCGTTGGCGCATGAGACGCCAAAACGGAGTGTCCTTTTGCTGTACGGCGGCGATGCGCCCGATTCCGGCATAGATGAGCGGCAGTATGACCGACAGGTTCTTGGCCCAGCGGAACCAATCATCGGCCGGTATGTTCATGATCCAGAACGGGATGGTGGCAAGCGAGACCACCCAAAACCACATGGAGGTGCGGTAGTGGCGACGCATGAACTCCGTGAACAACATCAGGAGTATGGTGTATATCACCATCGAAATTGGAGTGACCCAAACAGGAACCGTCATGGCGTGCCTCCTCACCTCGGTGTTTTCCCAGCTAAATGCGGGAAATCAGCCGCAGTGTATCATCTCGGAGTATAATAAGATTTAACATATTGGCCTGATATGTGAAAGACATGACGAAATTTGCCAACCTAGGCCAGGTGAGGACATGACGACAATCCTCGAATATGGGGAGCGTTCGCCACGCGAAGCCGCTTCGCATGTTCGCCCTCATAGACAGAACCTGAGTGAGACACGCCGGCTCACGGGAACGCGCGGCAACATCGCCACGGCTGCCCGCAAGCTCTTCGAACGTGACGGCGTACGGGCGACCACGGTCAGGGCTATCGCCCAGGAGGCCAACGTGACCCGCGAGCTCGTCTACTATCATTTTGGAAACAAGAACGGCATTATCGAGGCGGTCATCGACGATTACGTCGAGGATCTGGTGGAAAGCGTCATCGCATGGAACGAAGAGCGCGTTTTCGGGGACACCCGGGGTTCGCTCAGGAAGTGCGTGCGCATCTTCCGCTATGCGCTCTACGATGCCGAAGGCACCCCGCGTCCGATGATCCGCGTGCTCGAGGAACTCGGTGTGCGCGACGCGTTTGACGTGAGAGCGACCCGGGAAACGGCTGAACTTCTCTACGATCACATCGCCACCGAATACGCCGCATACCATCAGATAGAGATCGACCTCGTCTACGAGATGTTCTGCGTCGCAATCTTTGGCCTGGTGGGGCTCGTGAAGGTCAAGCCCGACATCAGCGACGATGATCTGATGAAGGTCGTCGAGCAGACCCTGCGCCTCGACATGATTCCCCTCTCGTGAGGGGAAGAGAGTCGCTATAAGCTTACGATGGAACTCGACCAGTTGAGAAGCGCGTGGGCGAGTTCCCCGGTCTCGAAAGCATCGGGGGCGTCGTAGGCATCCAGGAACATTGCCTCCCGCTCCGTCACGAGTTCTCTCATGGCGGTGCGGCTCGGCGGATATTCGCCGGTCTTGGCATAGCGCAATGCGCGCATGACGAAAAAGGCCGATTTCACGCAAACGGCGACGATGGCGTCGAGCGAGCCTTCGGCGAAGACGAGCTCGTGGCTCATCGCGTGGTAGATTTCCGAAGCCCCTACCTTGGCAGACAGCATCGCATCATCGGCAGTGAAGTCCGTATCCATGAAGGCGAAAGAGCCGAGCACGACGCGTGTATCCTGGACCAAGTTGAACACGTCGTGGCGCGGCCATGAGATGAGGAGTTCCGGCGACCCCGTAAACCCGCAGGCAAGATCGCCGTAGGGCATGGTAGCCAGCAAGGTGCGATAGGCCGTGAGGTCATCGTCATCCAGCCCCTCCACGACCAGCACGACGTCGATGTCGCTGTCGGACCGAGCCTCCCCTCGGGCACGGCTGCCCTGGATACCGACGAGCTTCAGGCGGGGGCCAAAAACGTCGACCGCCTTACCGACGAGAGCATCAGTCCAGCTTTCGATGTCGATTTCCTCGTTCATGGGAATCCCTTTCACCGCGCTACGAAACAAGGAGGGCCATGATAGCAGAGGAGTCGTGACGCAAAGGTTCTTTGGGCAGGCGCATTTCCCGTTTCGACGGAGATTTGAACCATTTTTTATTCATGTTTTCCATTGAAGTGGAAATTCCGTATTTTATTCTCTATAATTTCCAGTGTGGTGGAAATTATAGAGAGGTTCCGAATGATGGACGAACACCTGATACCGCGCCCCTTATATGACAAGAAGCTCGACAAGAGCATCGGCACCTCGAATATCAAAGTGCTGACGGGAGTCCGACGGTGCGGGAAATCGACCCTGCTGCTCATGCTCGTCGACCGGATGCTCACCGATGGCTTCCCGTCGCAAAACATCTTCTACAAAAGATTCGATCAATTCGGGATGCCAATCAATCCCAATGCGGAGTGGCTCCTATCGGAGCTGTCCTTGGCAATGGATGCGTCCAATCCGGACATCCCTTTCCGCGTTTTTCTCGACGAAGTGCAAGAAGTCACTTCATGGGAGAAAGTCGTAAGGCAGCTCCACACAAAAAGGGGCGTAGATGTTTTCATAACGGGATCGAATGCCCATGTGCTCTCTTCGGACCTCTCGACGTTTCTGGCAGGAAGATACGAGCAAATCGAAATCTACCCCCTGTCGTTTCTTGAATACAGAGAATTCGCAAGTGCCACCGATGATTACCCGGCAGATGGCAATGAACTGTTTCGCGCATTCATGACCTACGGGGGCATGCCCGGGCTGTTTGAGTTGCCCTTCTCACAAAACCAAGAAAGGCGAGACGAGCTGACCTCCCTTTTTGATGCGATTATTTTGAACGATGTTGCCCGTCGCGCTCGCGTAAGCGACGTGGATTTGCTCACGAAACTGATCAAGTACGTATATTCCACATCCGGGTCACTATTCTCCACGAACAAAATATCCAATGCCCTCACAAGCATGGGCAGAAAAGTGAAGCCCGAGACAATAGACAACTACCTCGTCGCCCTTGAGCGTGCATTCGCGCTCTATCAATGCAATCAAGAAGGGGTCGCGGGCAAGCAGATACTAAGGCCGCTGAAGAAGCTTTATCCGGTGGACACGGGTTTCAGAAACCTGCCGAATGGCTTTTCGGGCGTCGATCTTGGGTTCCAGCTAGAGAACATCGTATTCGTGGAATTGAAACGCAGAGAATACAACGTCTGTGTCGGGGCGATGCAAAATGCCGAGGTGAATTTCGTCGCGACCCGAAGGGGCGAGAAGGAATATTTGCAGGTGACCACTTCCCTTCTTGATGAAACGGTCTTTCGTCGCGAGCTTGCGCCTCTTGAGACAATCGAGGACTCGTTCCCCAAGACAATCCTCACGCTTGATGGATGGCGCACGGGCATCACGCCCTCGGGCGTGAAGATCATGGATATGCAGGAATGGTTGCTTGAAAGCAGGTGTTAGCATTTGCCGTAATTCGAGGGCGTATACTATTCGCAACGAAAGCTCGCGAGAAAGGAAGCCACCATGGCAGCCATGACCCAAGACGTGAGGGAACTATTCGAAACCGCCGAGAACATGGTCCTGTGCACGGCATCTGCCGACGGGACGCCCAACGGAGCCGCCATCGGCATGAAGACCGTCATCGACGAGGAGACGGTCTTCATCTCCGACCAGTTCTTCAAGAAGACACTGGCTAACCTGAAAGAAAACCAGAAGGTCGCCGTCGCGTTCTGGACCGGCCATGACGCGTTCCAGATCCACGGCACGGCACGCTACGTCAACGAGGGCGACGAATTCGCCGTCCAAAAGGAGATGGTTGACGCGAAGTTCGCCTCCATGGGGCTGCCCATCAAGGCGAAGGGCGGCTGCTTCATCCATGTGGACGCGGTGTACCAGATGGCCGCTGGCCCCACGGCCGGCGAGCAGCTGGCATAGAGGGACTAAGCCAGCAGCGGGGCTATCATCCCTCGAGCACGAGGAGCAATCCCGCTAGCATCAATCCAATAACGGCACCGCCCAGAAGCTTCACCATCATGCCGAGGGCCGGGTGTCTGCGCGCAAAGCCTTGCGAGTCGGGCTCGTCCTCAAGCTCTCCCTTGAGAAACCGGTCAATCTCCCGGTAGGTGACGATGTCGTGCTTCTTCTTCAAGCGGTCGATGGCGATGGCCATGCCGAATCCGATGGCATAGAGCACGATAAACGTAGCCGCCCCCGCGATGTTACCCTTGCTCATGCGGGCAAATCCCGACGGTTCTTGCCAGACTAACGAGAACATGAGAAGGAAGAGGAAAGCCAGTACAGAGAAGCCGATCATCCCGTATGACAGGAGCCTCATCTTGCGCGAGTCTTCCTTGATGGCCTGCTGCATCGCAACTGCGTCTCCCTTGATGAGTTCATCAATGGAGACGCCAAATAGCTTGCTGAGCAGGAGCAGGCTCTGCACATCCGGGTAAGTCTTGTCGTTTTCCCAATTCGAGACGGTCTGGCGTGACACGAATATCGCCTTCGCGACCTCATCTTGAGAAAGCCCGCACTCTTCCCGTTTAACTTTCAATTGCCGAGCGAGCTCCATCAATCTCTTCCTTCCGATTGCCCATCGGCGTATCCCGATGCCATGTAGGCCGAAATGATAGTTCACGCGCCTGGCAAAGGGATGCGAATGCCACGAATGCGCTTGTCAAAATCCTTTGACAAGTCAGCTGACCAGGGATTTTACGATAATTCTTCGCTTGCAGGCATAGGGACGAATGAGAAGAATGATGTCTGCAAAGGCCGCTTTTCATCAACTCCAGGCGGCACATGCATCCCGCAGGTTCGCATGAAAGGAATTCCCCGATGAAAGAAAATGGCGATCGTTTCGTCCAGGCATACATGCAACAAGACGGCCTGGCGAATCGCACGTACGTTCTCGTCGACCGTCAGACTGGAGTGAATTATCTCCTAGCAGGCTTTCTAGCGTCTTCTGGTGTCAACTGCACCGGCATGACCGTCCTTGTCGATTCGTCCGGCAAGCCCATCGTCACTCCCGTCAAAGAATAGAACAGGTAAATCATCGATAGCGAAAGGGACAGAATAACCATGGCTCGCGAGGAAAAGGTCTGGAAATACGCAATCGAGGCGGGATACACGCCTCTGGAGGGTAGATGCATCATCGTCAAGGGCGCGGCGGGAGATCTGAGCGAGAAGATCGTCCGTTTCTTCGGAACGTGCGACGTGGCCGTTCTCCAGATGTGCGAAAACGAACTCATCCTGCTCCCGTTCGATCCTAGCTGGGCAACGCTCGAACGGGACGTCTCCCTCATCGTCCCCTATTCGGAAATCGAATCGGTGAAGCTCGTCGATGACTTGCTCAACGTGATCATCGACATCGAGACGAACAGTGGCAGCGTCCGTCTCACCACCCAGCAGAAGGAGCTGAGCGACGTCCGCCTCTCGGGCATATACGCCTCGCAGTACGCCGGCGGATACAAGAACTGGCATGCCGAGAACGTGGATGCGACCCTTGGAGCGCTCGGCGAGCTCGGATGCGCAGCATAAGCATGCCGCGCTTGAATCGCCCCGATGTTTGCGAAGCTCAATGACGACGTGCTGTTCGGGAAGGTGTGGAGCGACGATACGCTGACACTCAAGATGCGCTCGGCCCTCACGACAATGACGCTGGTGGCGAAGGACAGCTGGATGAGCCACGTTGCCTTCGAGGCCTGCGGCACGGGGATGTCAAACGAGTGGTGCGAGCCCGTCAGCGATGAGGAGTACCTCAAGCTGTAAAACCCGTCTTCCATAGCCCGAACGATACCTGCGTCTGACGATGAGCCGGGCGCAGGTGGTGCAGAACGGAATAAAAGGGACGTTTCAAAATACTCTTAACGAATAACAATCGAAGTAAAAGGATGCCCCAATGAGCGTTTTGGAACGTCCCCTTTGCTCGGAATTGGCTTCGTGCTTTGCTGCGGGAATCTATGGAAAGCCGTTTACCCACATTTGGGGAGGGCGACTCATGTCTTTAGCCGGAGGGAGTCTATGGTGGAGAGCATCCCGCTGCCGAGAGGCCGTTGGAAAAATTCCCGCATGAGCTCCTTGTCGCTGGCAAGTTTCGCAGCCGACCTATCGGAGAGCATCGACACGACGCCCGCGAAGATGAAGTCGAGCTCCGCCTCCTCCAAGGGAGCAAGCCCTTCCTTCGACAGCCGAAGCGAACGCAGCCATATTTCAAGAAGAGCTTCCTTGAGCATTGAGGACAGCTCCCCCGAACCGTCCGAGGCGAAGAGGATCACCTTGTCCAGGCGCTCGGCCGTCGCGGCTGCGTGGCTCGCATCCTCGGCCTCCATGCCCGAGACGAGCATGGGCAGAAGCCTTGGGTCGAGCACTTCGTCGAGGGCGGATCGTACGACGCCCCGATAGCTGCCAAAGTGGCTGTAGAGCGTGTTGGGGCTCACCTTCGCCCTCCCGATGAGCGCAGCCACGGTTATGGACTCGTATGGCATCTCCGCAAGAAGCTCCCAGAACGCGCCCAGCAGGCGCTCGCGTGCGCTCGGTTCCGCCGAATCTTTCCTTGGCCTCGCCATGATCTCGTCCTCTCGGGCAGCCGGAAACGGTAACAAGTCGCCCCTGCGTTCCATTTTCTGAAAACCATAACGACGTTATTATAAATGGAACAGATAAACGAAAAGGGGCAAAACATGGATCTTGCAGAGCAATTCTGGTACGCATGGCCCTGGATGGGGCTGGGAGCAGCTGTCGTGATGATGGTGCTGCTCTTCTGCACAGACCTTCTCAGGAGCGACGAGGGCAGAAGATGGCTCGACCCGGTGTGGCTGGCATGGCTCGCGGTGCCGGTATACCTGCTCCACCAGTTCGAGGAGTACGCTTGCAACCTCGCAGACGGCGAATACCTCATCATCGGGCAGGTGTTCGCGAACGCGGGCGACATCATGGACTTGAGCCAGCTTCCCCTGGCGTTCTTCCCAGAGGTCAACATCCTGCTCGTATGGGTGACGGTTCCCATATCGGCATATCTCTGCGGGAGGAATCCCGTGATAGGTCTTGCCCCCTACGGCTTCATATTCGTGAACGGTCTCATGCATTGCGTCGGCTCGCTCACGGGGCTCATGCCGATAGCGCTCAATCCGGGGTTCTGGACGGGAACCTTCGTGTTCCTGCCGCTGGTGGCGCTCGTTGTCTACGCGACCTTCAAGCGGAGGTTCATGAGCGGAGGCGCGCTCGCGGTGGCGTTCGTCGCGGGAGCCATTAGCCATGTGTTCTTCGCTATGGGCTACGTCGTCTCGGCCTTCGTCGGGGGCGGTGCGGCCCTCGTCGTGGGCGGCATCGGCGTGTTCGGCTCCATTTTCTTCGCGTGGCTCGGCTGCAAGGTGTTCCACGTGAGATACGTGTCGTCAGAAGACAATGCGCCGAACGATTAGACCGTCTATGTTTCATGCGTCACATCCTTGGGACCCGGAATGAAAGCGCTGCGATGCTTTCATCGGGAGTAAAAAGGAGCACCCGTTAGCCTTCGCGGACCTCTTCCCTGGCCTTGGGGCGGACGGTGCCCGCTATGGGCTTCTCTCCCGGGCGCCCGATGGGCCCCACGAGCTCGTGGGCCAGGTAGGGCTCTTCCAGGTAGTCCATCTCCTCCTTGGAAAGCTCGATGCCGACCGCGGCCACGGCATCGTTGACACGGGCCGGTTTCGAGAAGCCGAGCGTGGGGCTTTCCACGCCCCTATTCAGGTGCCAGGCGATGGCGATCTGGGTCATGGGCACGCCGCGCCTTTCCGCCACCTCGGCTACCCTGTCGATGATGGGCATGTCAAGAGACTCGGCCCGGTTGTACTTGTCCGCCATCGTGAGATCGGTGCGGCTCCGCAGCGATCCTGAGTCCCAGGTCCTTCGCGCCAGGTGACCCGAGGCCAGCGGGCTGTAGGGGGTGAGCGCCATGCCGAACTGGCGGCAGACCGGGATCATCTCGCGCTCGTTTTCGCGGTAGAGCAGGTTGTAGTGGCATTGCATGTTCGTGAACTGCTCCCAGTCGTTGCGCTCGGCGACCACCTGCATGTCGTGGAGCTGGTAGGCGAACATCTCGCTCGCGCCGATGGCGCGCACCTTGCCTGCGCGCACCAGGCCGTCGAGCGCCTCCATCGTCTCCTCGACGGGCGTGTCGTAGTCGAAGCGGTGGATCATGTAGACGTCGAGGTAGTCGGTGCCGAGGCGCGTAAGCGTGCCGTCTATCTCGCGCTCTATCGCCTCCTTGGAAAGGCCGCCCTCGTTGAAGAACACCTTGCTCTGCAGCACCACCTCGTCGCGGGGGATGCCGGCCTTCCTGAGCGCGCGGCCGATGTACTCCTCGCTCGTGCCGTGGGCGTAGCAGTTCGCGGTGTCGATGTAGTTGATTCCGTTCTCGAAGGCATGCGCGATGACGGCCTCCGTCTCCTCAGGTCCTATCGTCCATTCGTGGTTGGCGGCATCGGGCTCGCCGAAGCTCATGCCCCCGATGCAGATGCGGGAGACCTCTATCCCGGAATGCCCCAGTTTCGCGTATTCCATGTTCCCTCTTCCATAGGTGAAGCAGTCGTCTTGGTCATTCTCGAACTTCAACCATGGTTTAAGTCAAGGCTTGTTTCTCTTAACATCAAGGAGGAGTAAAGGGGACGTTCCAAAATACTCATAATCAACAAATGCAGCGATTCGAATCACATCCAGATCCGCACGTTAATCCCTCGAAAGGAGCATCCATCGCGCCGGTCAATCCCTGTTCTCCTCTCCCCATAGGCACAGGAGCTTCAACACCTCCATGAGCGATTCACCCCGCTCCGTCAGCGAATACTCGACCTTGGGCGGGATCTGCGGGTACTCGTTGCGCGCCACGAGGCCGTCGGCCTCCAGTTCCTTCAGGTTCTGGGAGAGCGTCTTGTCGGAGACGCGCTCCAGGTAGCGCTTTATCTGGTTGAAGCGCACGGGCTGGTAGCGCATGAGACAGTAGAGAATCACCATCTTGTGCTTGCCGCGTATGAGCGAGAGCGCGTAGGCGTACCCGGTGTCCGCGAAGTGAGCGCTGTCGATGGTCTGCGTGTAGTCGATTCCATGCTTTCCCATAGGATAGTGCCTAACCTTGAAGCCAGTACTTTCTTGTATGAGGATTGTCGCATAATCTAGTAAACAGACACAACTTGCGAAAGGGGCGCATCATGGACATCGAGAAGGCGACGGTGCTGTTCTTCAGCGGGACGGGGACGACGGAGGCCTACGCCCACGCATTCGCGGAAGGGCTTCCCTTCGATGCCGAGGTCTTGGAGGTCAGGCACGATGCGGTCATGTCCGAGGCCGTGGGGTCGCACGAGCTTCTGGTCCTCGCCGTGCCGGTCTACGCCGGATGGGCGCCGCCCTTCGTGTGGGAGAAGCTCGAAGGTTTGCGCGGCGATGATGCCCCGGCCGTGCTTCTGGCGGTCTACGGGGCGCGCGACTACGACAGCGCGCTGTTCGAGATGGAAGAGAGGCTGCGCGAGAAGGGCTTCGCCACGGTTGGTGCCGCGGCGCTCGTGGCGAGACACTCCATCGCGCAGGAGGTCGCATCCGACCGGCCTGATGCTTGCGACCTAGGCGAAGCGCGTGACTTCGCATGCGAGGTGGCAAAACGCCTGCGCAGCGTGGACGGCGCAGGCAAGTGGCCGTCTTACGATTTCAAGCACTACGAGGTGGATCTCAACTCGCATGTCTATCCCATCACGACCGACGGGTGCACGATGTGCGGGACGTGTGCAGACGAGTGCCCGGTGGGAGCCATCCCCCTCGACGCGCCGAACACGCTTGACCAGGAGATATGCGCATCGTGCCTTCGCTGCATAGAGGTGTGCCCCGAGAACGCTCGTCGCCTGCCCGAAGGGCTTGCGGAGAGGTGCGCGGCCATGCTTAAGCGCGAGGGCGCAGACCCGAAGAAGCCCAACGAGTTCTTCTAGGCCTCCGGGCATCAGGGGTCTTTGCGCAGCGCCTAGAAATTCCCCTTCCAAGTGTCGTACCTCATCGGGCTGCGAAGAAAGCTCTCTTCTGGCAAACGCTTACACGGTAATAGGGCAATCGTTACATCAATGGCTTTCCGCTGCTCCAAGCCTGGCCGACCTCTTCGCCGATCACGCGGTAGATGCGCCTTGTGGAGTCATAGCAGATGGGCTTGAACTTGTCGAAGTCGATACGCCCCTCGCTGTCTAGGATATCCTCGTCCACCCGCGTGTTGATTATCTTCCCGATAAAGCGTTTATCGCCGCCGAAATCCTGCACCTCCACCACTTCGCACTCCATCGTGAGCGGGAACTCCTCGATGACGGGCGCATCCACGTGCGCGGATTTCACGAAGGTCATCTTCGACGCCTCAGCCTTGTTCACCTTGTTGCCGGTAGCCATTCCGAAATAGTCCGCCTCCACAACATGGGCGGCATCTGCCGGAGCCACGGTGAAGGCACCTTTGGCAAGGATGTTGTCCGTGGTCTTATGCGAGCCTATGTTGATGGCGATGCAGTCGCGCGCGCATTCGCCGCCCCATGCCACGTTCATGGCATTGGGAACGCCGCTCTCGTCATAGCTTGCCACGATGAAAACCGATTGCGGGAACAACTCTCCTACGCTGCCCAGGTCCTTCTTCATATGCATCCTCCTTGCAATCGCTTGATTTCTTGCTGGTGATGCGAGTATGCTCTAATGAGGTAGAAATGATAAGTACTGTTTTACATGACAGGCACTTTCTCAAAGGAAAGCTATGAGCAGCATTACTCCCAACATCAAAGACTCGCGCTTTTGCGACACGGGGTACAGCTACGCCATGTCGCTCATCCAAGGGAAACACAAGATGGCCATCCTCTACTGCCTGATGGAATACCAGCCCGTTCGCTTCAATGAAATGCGAAGGTATTTGGACGGCATAACCGACAAGACGCTATCGCGCAATCTGAAGGAGCTCGAAGCAGACGGCCTCATCACACGGCACGAGTATCCCCAGATTCCCCCGAAGGTTGAATACAATCTCTCTGATCTAGGAGCATCCCTCATGGAAGTGCTCGACCAGCTCTGCATCTGGGGCACCAAACATATGCCGAGACAGGATACAATGGAATAAAGGTCTGGACATGATTGTTTTACCGTGCGCCTCAATCACCTGTCGTCTACCTCAGCAATGCCGCCATGGCTCTCCTTCTCTCCACTTGAAGCATTTTTGGGCGCAGAGCCAAGTAAGATTGACACCTTCTGCCCTCGCCTGAATCCGGAAAAGTAACAGAACAGAGCCTCGGCAGTATCAATGATGGCATTCGAGAAAGGCCATTCGGTATTCGCCAGTGCAGTCAAAGCTGTAGTTGGGTCAGCCGAGAAGATCGAAGGCGCAGATCTTCCGCAACTTGGACGTCCCTTTTACTCTGACAATATCGCACCTGACCTATAGCCCTGTTAGGAACACAACGAGCGGAATGGTTACGATGCTCGCCACGAGCGTTACAACAGTAATGCCTGTCGCATATTCGTACTCCTTACCGTTGTTGGCAACCACCATGGGCACCACTGTCATGACGGGTAGCGCCATGATGATGGCAAGCGCGAGCACCATTTGCCCGGGGAAGATTCCTGCCATCGCGATCAGGCGAGCGGCAACTACGGGGAGGACGATCATCTTCACCGCGATACCAACATAGAGCTCTGGCCTCTCCAAGACGGGAAGCACCCTTGAAAAGCTCGCGAGCGTGCCGAGGTATAGCATGCACATGCCCGTGGTCGCCGAGCTCACGGTTGATAGACCCAGCTGCAACGGTTCGAAGATGGGAACCTCCGCCATAACGAAGATCAACAGGCTTATGACCGCGTAGAAGAGCGCGGCTAACAGCACCATCTCCCAGTTGCCGATTATCGTCTCCCGCTTGCAGTTGGCGTAGGTAGAGTAGAAGATCATGCACGGGAGCAGAATCTTGGTGATTATCTGGGCGAACGCAGGAAGAGCGTCTTCTTTGATGACCTTTAGTCTTGATGCGGCAAAGCCAGCGGCGAACACCAAGAAAAAGACATTCATGTGCGATAGCGTGACTTGAAAGGCCATGCCTAGTCTCCGAAGATCCTCCGCTGCGAGATGAGCCCCGTAGGTCTGTCGATCGCCCAGTCCAAATGGCGCTTCGCCTCCGGGGACTGTGAGTCACGCGCAAATTCGAGGCACGAGTCGCTTATCGACTTGAGCATGTCCTCGAGCGCAGTGTCCTTCTTGCTCTCGATGTATCTCTTGAACACCTGGTATAAGTCGGTGCGCTTGGGCACTTGAACCACACCGCCGCGCGTGGTGATCCACTGGTGCAGGGCCGCGTCGAGATAAATATCCTGCTCGCGCCCGAACTGCGAGAAAGCTTCATCGAGTGGGGTCCAGTACGTCTCGAAAATCTTCTCCTGACCGCTGGAGCCGAACCTGACGAGAAGCGTATTGCGTATGAGATCCGTCGTCGAAAGCGGCTTTCCCTTGGCGTTGAGGCTTTCGAATACCTGCTGTGGGGCATCCCCGGGCTCAAGCTCAACCGCGATGACGGCTAACGATTCCAGCGCGGGTAGCACTTCGGACAAGAATGAGCCCGTTTCTGCCATCTTATTGCGAAAGAACTCGAGGTTACCCAGAAGGAAGCTCGACGCATCTGCATCTCGGGGAAGTTCAGATCCCAACACTAAGCGCTCGAGAACCGGCTGGTCCTGTTCGAAGAGAACGAGCTTGCATCGCCGTTCAGGCGCTTGGAGATACGTCTTGTCTATCTCGTTGGCCTTCATGGCGCATTGTTCCGATCCTTCGGCGCAAAGCATGTCGCGCAAAGCGATGAGCATCAACGTCATGGTAGTGAGGCGTTGCTGTCCATCGATGATCTCTGCGCGACCCACAGCACCGACTCGGCTGTCTGGTTTGGAGATGAGCATGCCCATGAAGTGCATCGACTTCGCCTCGCTCGCCTCGAACATGTCTACCCAAAGCTGTTCGCATTGTCGCTTCGTCCATGAGTAGACGCGTTGAAAGATAGGGATGACGTATTGGGTGTCTGACCTGCCGAGCACATCGAGTAGAGACTTGAGATTGGCTTTCATGGCTACCTCCTACCAGCGCGAATCGACTTCTCGAAGTTCTTTGCGCACCCGCTCGGCGTATTCTTCGTTATCGGCTTTCTTGAGCTTGTAGCCCGCTGTTAGCGTCGGCATGCCAATTTCGGCCCAGTCTGAGCCCGACTTGTACTTCTTAGTGCCGTGATATCTGTAGTTCTCGGCCCACATGAGGCAAAACCCACGCAGCTCGCGGAGCACTGGCTCCTTATCGCCACGGTACTGATCTTCGACATACTTCTTGAAGGAGCTATACACCTGGTCGGCACTAAGAATCCGAGCTCCCTTTAGCCTGATGGAGATCCAGCTCTTGATTGCACCATTGAGCCGCAAAGACCCAGGATCGGGCGCGAACATCTCTTGGCTCGGCTTCCAATACTCCTCGTAAAGACGCGTCTGCTCGTCATGGGACTCGGCAAGGAGCAGGTAATTGCGGATCATGTCTGCGACATTCAGCGGAACGCCTTTGGAATTGATTCCTTCGAAAATGGATTGCGCCGTCCTGGAATCCTCAACCTCTACTGTAATCACCGCAAGGTTAAGCAGCCCTTGTTCAAGCTCCCCGAGCTCAAAACCCTTTTCATCCATCTTGGCCTCGAAGTAAGCGAGGTTCCTGTTGATGGCGGTTCTCGCAGCGGGCTCCCGACCTTCGAGCGCGGCGATATAGGGTCCGACATCGTAATGGGAAGGCACCAATTTGGGCACTTCTTCTCCGTCTTTGTCCCGGCTTCGCAAATAGCGGTTCTCCAGGATGTTTGCAGCCGAAGAGTCATCCATATGCTTTTGTATATATCGGGCTAGCGCAAGCAATATCAAAGATATGCTTGTCATCCTCTGCTGACCATCGATGATTGCCAGGCACTCATCGGGAGAGCTCATCTCTCTTGAATACAGAATAGTACCGAGGAAGTGGCTTCGATCGAATCTGCCCGCGCGAAGGATGTCGAGCCATAGCTCCTCGCACTGGGATTCGCTCCATGTGTAGATGCGCTGATATGCCGGAATGACAAAGCGAACATCGGGCATCCCCAGAAAGTCCAGAAACCGTCTCTGACCTATGTTCATATGGCCTCCTTAAACGAATCTCGATGGTTCGATTATGCGGTCATCACCCGGAAAGACCTAGACAATGTCGTACAATCTGTTCAATAGTGATTGGAGGAAGACGAATGAGCAAAGTTGACGACGTGCGCTACCGCAAAAGCGAGGAGCGTATCCAGAACGCGCTTGGCGAACTACTCTCCACCAAGACACTTGCCAATGTAAGCGTGAGCGAGCTAACGCGCAAGGCAAACGTGAGCAGAGCGACGTTCTATTCGCATTACGACAATGTCGGAGACGTTTTCAACCAGCTGGTAACAAGGACGCTTTCGGATGTCCGCCCTTTCGAAGACCGATTCCAGTGCAATGCCGAGCCATGCAGGGAATCTGGAAGCATCCCCTACTGCGAGCGCATCCGATCTCGAGGTGACGGGCCATGGGGCGACATTGCACGAGACGCCCAGTTCTTTCCCTCCATGATGTCGGCACTCTCCAATGCCGAACCGCCGTCATTCGACGCCGCAAGCCTCAACGTGTCGAAAGGCGTCGCCGAGGCGCTACGTCTGTTCCAAATGAGCGGATGCCACGCCGTAGCCACTTCGTATATAGCCGAGAAAGACTACTGGCCCATCGTACGCGAAGTACTGGACGTCTTTATCGAGGGCGGTCTTGAAGCGGTCCGCACGCGACGGAAACCTCATTGATGCCCCGTCAGCACCACATCCATGTCTCTTGTGGCTTTCACCAGTCGAAACCCTGTCATATGAGTCCTTCCTGAATGACCGCATAGAGACTCAAAGGGATTCCCCAAAATCCCCGACGATACGAAAGAGCTAAGGTTATAATGAGTGGCCGATGCGGGCGTCGCCAAGTGGTAAGGCCCAAGCTTCCCAAGCTGTTGCACTACCAGGTGCAATTTCTCTTGAAAAGCCTTTCTGACCTCGTAAGATTTGTAAACCGTCTTTCATTGTAACAAGCGCACGGGATAAAAGACGGGAAAAATCGACACGTTTTCATTTCATTTCAAAATGCTCATAGGAATGCAAGAACGCCGTCTTCGAGACGGCGTTCGATTTTGTCATATGGAGCGGGCGACGGGACTCGAACCCGCGAAATCCTGGCTTGGGAAGCCAGTGCCTTACCACTTGGCGACGCCCGCGTTCCGTCAAATTATACGACATTGCTCTTCGATGGCTCCGACTAATAGATAAAACCACAATCTTGACCGGCGGAACGGATGTAGTCAATGTATCTACTTCCTATTCCCATGGCCGTGTTCGGAACATAGCCAGCGTAGAGATCGAGGGTGTACGACGGGCTCTCGTGGCCCATAAGCACCGATACGGTCTTGATGTTCTCGCCGTTGGCGAGGTTCAGCGTTGCGAAGGTGTGCCGCAGGGAGTAGGGACGGATGCCCTCGAAGCCGTTATCCTCGATGAACTTCACCCAGTGCTTCCGCCAGGTGTTGTAGGCATAGGGCCTGGGCCCTTCGGACATGAGCGGCATCCTCATGGTGGGCATCAAGCCCATGTCCTCAATCATCTGCGACTTGACCGCGATCCATTCTTTGGCCGTGTCGGCCAGGATCGAGTCGCTGGGGATGGTCCGCCGCCCGGCATCGGTCTTCGGGTAGTCCTCTATCTTCACGCCGCCACGCTTCACCGCGCTGGTGATGCGTGTCGCGGGCTCCGGGCCGGTGAACAAGAAGCTGCCCGGCATCAGAGCCTGCATCTCTTCCGGCCTTATCCCGGTGCAGAAAAGCGCGAGGAGGCTCAGCTTGACCCAGCTAAGCGGCAACTTCAAGACGGCCTCCAAGAACCGCATGGCCTCGTCGGCCATCAGCGGGTCGATGAGCGGCTTGCTCTGCTTGAACACCCGGCTGAGAAAGCGTGCATGGGCCGGGTTCTTGGGCACCTGCTCCTTCTCGAAGGCGTAGTTGTACATCTCCCGCAGGAACTTGAGCACTTTCGCCTGCGTGTCCGAACCGGCAATCGGGGGCTCTTTGAGCGGGGTGACGAGGGTCTTCTTCTTTTTGGCCCAGGTAGCGGTCTTGCGGTTCTCTTCGAGCTGTTTGATGCGCTCCTGCCCCCATTGGCGCGAGAGGCGGGGAATCGCGATCAGGCATCCCTCCACGTCATCGGAGGTGACCTTGCATACCATCTTGTCGCCGATGGTCGCGTTGATGTAGCGGAGGTAGTTGAGCTCGTTCTTGATGGTTTCCGGAGAGACCGAACCGTGGCTCCTTACCTCGACATAGCGCTCTGCGTACTCCGTAAGCGTCGAGGTGCAATAGCCGTCTTCGCCAACAGGAAGCGACAAGGCCTTTCGCTCTGAAGATTCGAGCGCCAGCTTGTATTCGGCAATGGCCTTTTCCAGCTCATCGTTCTTCTCGTCCTCGAAAGCCCTGACCTCGTTTTGAAGCTCACGGCGGTTGAGGGCGAAAACCCTCCGCGTGAACTTCGTCTTTCCTTCGAGGTAGACTCGGTAGTCCTTTGGGACGCGAATCGTGAGCTCGTAGAGCGTCGTGCGGGAATCCTCCCTTGCGATGCGAGGCTTGCCCTTCGCTTTGCGAACCTCATCAAGGTTGTATGGCTTGTCGCATCTCAGTAGCTGCATAGGTGCCGCCTTCCTTCTCGCGGCGATCCTTGTAGAGGTAGTTGAGCAAGCCCAGCTTCGGGATGAACCAGCGGATGCCGATGCGGCAGCCCTGCATGTCCCCGCGGCACAGAAGCTTGCGGATCTCCTGGCTCGTCGTGCCCGTGAAGGCGGCCACGTGGTCGGGGGTCATCATGTAGGGGTAGTCCTCCAACATGAAGAGGTAGAGCCCGTCCGGGTCGGCCTCGCGCAGCCTGGCCTCGTCTATCTCAAGTTCGCCTGTCTGTACTTCCATAAACCCTCCCTTCTCTTTTCTTCATGCAGCGAGGGAGCGTACGCGCAATCATGGACGCGTGGGTCTTGTGGGCCAATGATGCGAAACTCCGACGCGCAGGGTTGACACCCTCGCTGCTCTGGTCGTTTAGTTGTGTGCGCATTCGGCTGTCAAGGTACGTGCAGTGAGCTTCATCCTGCTCACGCGTTTCGCCACGCGCGACAAGATGCATCCATTGCATCCATGGCAACCCTATCCATTGATATTGAAAGACGGAGACGGAAGTATCAGAAAAAGGTCATCTGTCAGTGATTGGGGGAAATTGTGGCTGGCGGCGCATACTTTTTTAAAGAAGCGTCTTCTGTTATAGACGGCCTGGGCCAGAGCTGACCAATGTCGCCGATGGGAGCTTGACTATGGAGTAACTCTATAGTTGACAATGCCTTCCGAGCGAAACCGTTAGGAAGGATTGCATCATGCACAAGCGCACGTCTCAAGAATACGACCGGATCAAAGCAAGGATAGAAGAATGGGCGTTAGAAGATGCTGACGCGATAGCGGATCTATGCTCGGAACTCATTCAGTGCGAGACACCGAGCGAGCCTGGGGATACGCGATCCGCGGCAGAGGTGGTGGAGCGGTTCCTTCAAAAGGCCAGCCTTCCCTATGAAGTGCTCTCACAGGACGAGACGATGCCCAGCATCCTCTCGTCCTTCCAAGGTGCGCGCGAAGGTCGGCATTTCATGTTCAACGGGCACATGGACGTCATGCCAGCGGGAAGCGAGCCCGGTTGGAGCGATTCGCCCTGGAGCGGCAAGATAGAGGATGGAAGGGTATGGGGCCGCGGCACACAGGACATGAAGGGCGGTCTTGCCGCCATGCTTTTCGCCTACGTCTATTTGGCGCGACTATCTGACCAGTTCGCGGGGCGCGTGTCGATCTCTATCGTCTCGGACGAAGAATCCGGGCTCGGGCGCGGAACGGGGTTCCTCTTCGAGGCGCGCCCGGACGAGATGACGGCGGACTGCGTGCTCGCTGGCGAGCCCTCCGGCGTCGATGCGATTAGCTTCTCGTCGAAAGGCTACCTCCAAGCCGACGTCATCGTGAAAGCCCGGGGAGCCATCGCCGGCATCCTCAAGCCTGCGGATGCCGCCCGAGCGCAGTAGCGGCCCAAGGCGCTCGCGCCCGTAGGCGAGCCCCATGCGCTCCCCGGAGATCCTTCTGGTGGGATGATCGGCGAGCGCGTATATCCAGTCGCGCCTCTGCGCCTTGGGCGAGTTGTCCGTGACGGTCACGCCCATGGAAGAGAGCACGCTTCGGAACTCCGCCTCGCTCCTCGCCACGGTGCGGGCTATGCGCACGCGGGCGCGGATGTCTGCTGTCCAGGAGTACTCGCCGCGCTCCGTGAGCTCCTTTTCGACGCGGCGCACGTACTCGCTGCGATATGTCTCGGGATGGCGTTTCGGATTGCGCCTCTGGGCCCGTGCCGCCACGCCTGCAAGCTCCGGCGGCCGCAGGACGGAGAGCCCCTGGCGCTCCGCCATGTCCTGCAGCGATGCGGCGAGCGCCTTGGGGTCCGGGTCTTGGAGGCGCCTGCCCGTCTCGATGTTGGTGTTGTTCACGACCACGTGAGCATGGGGGATGCCGCGGGCGTTGTCGTCGTGGTAGACGATTGCGACCTCGTATTCGGAGAAGTGCTCGGCCGCCCATGTCGTCGCGAGCTCCCGCAACGCCTCAAGGCCTATGCCATCTTTCGGGTCGGGAGACACGACGTAGTGTTTGTAGGTGCGCACGCGCTTTCCGCGCCAGGGCAGGTCGTTTCCGAAGGCGTGGCGCGTGGAGTCCATGACGCGCGCCCAGTCGAATACCACGTCCGAAGGCATGGGACCGGGAGCGTCGATGTTGATGTAGTCGCTTGCGAGGGCGCGATTCTTTCGCGTGAGGTAGCGGCAGATGCCGCGTGCGGAGGTGTGCCCGGCGATGGTCTTGAGCATGGGCACGGTGCGTCACCGCCCAATGCCCGCGATGGCGCGTTGCGATATGGCTTCCGCCTCGCGCTGCAGCTCCTCGATGCCCGGCTGCATGGCGGCGAGTTTCCCTGACGTTCGGTCGAGCTCTTCGAGCACATCTGCCGTGTCCATGTCGTTGGCGCAAAGGTAGTAGGCGATGGCGTTCAGGGCGTGCACCGCCTGGTTGTAGTGGTGTCCCCACCGCCGCATCTCCCGGACGAGCTTCACGGCCGTCGTGCGGTCTATGACGATAAGGGAGCCACCTTCCCCGGCCGAGGATACGTGCAGCTGCAGGAGTACGCGGATGAGATCGGAGAGCGTCATGTCGAGGTCCTGAGCCAGCGCCTTCGCGCGGGCAATCTCACCCTCGGACATGCGCACGTGGATCTGCTTGGGGTGTCGCTCCATCGCGTCGGCTAAGGGCCTCCTTCCGAGTTGGGTTTCCAAGGAGGCTCAGCCGACGCTTTCAGGGGCGCGGGGAATCCCCCGCAAAGAGCGTAGCCGAGCACGGCGAGGCGTGCGATGCCGCCGTGCCGTTTCGGGAAGGTTCGTCCTTATAACGATGCCGCCCGAAACGTGCATGAATCGCGCCTCCCGAAGAGAATGCAAGCGGCGGCCAAGAGCTATTCCGTGGACTGTGTACACGGAATAGGCCTCTTGCTTTGCTGCAAAACATATTGACACATTTCGATGTTTGAATATACTGCTAATCAATATATAGAAATGTATCAATATGTTGAACGGAGAATTATGGATGCAGTAGGCTCGTTCCTCATGGACCAGCTGCTCAAGATGCAGTGGCTCTCGGATTTAGTAGCCATGCTCGTAGGTGCATTCGGACTGGATGTCACCTCCCAGTGGGGAGGCACCATCCATTTC
>ERZ772879.683-NODE-683-length-26038-cov-14.343378_pt1 | contig 26038 bp, 17 predicted proteins | sample MGYA00580582_ERZ772879 | MGnify/ENA primary metagenome ERZ772879 (study PRJEB29015, sample SAMEA2737682) | human gut metagenome | biome: human gut; feature: human-associated habitat; material: faeces | place: China | collected 2012 ... | reverse complement strand
AACGGCCCACAGACAACAAAAAAGGCGGCATTTCTGCCGCCACGTTCTACGCGAGTGATACGCTGCCTGCGTTACTCTTTTTGGAATTTGTACAGATGTGTGCCCAGGACCTGCCGGTTGCCGTCTGTGAAAGCTGCCACCGGCTGTTTGTTCCCTTCTCCAGCCGCGCCAAGTATTGTGATCGGGTGCTGGACCCGGAATCCGGTGCCACCTGCAAGGACATTGCCGCCAAGCTGGCCTATGCCGAAGAACTGAAAGCCAACAAAGCCAAGGAACTCTACAACAAGATGCGCAACCGCTACCAGATGCGCTGCTCCCGTGCCCCCGGCAATCAGAAAATGCGGGATGACTACAACGCCTGGCGCAAGCAGGCGCAAGTGGCGCTGAGTAAGTACCAGTTGGGGGAGGTAGGCTGGGAGGAGTTTCAAAAGGTTATTATGGACATGCCATAAGATATAATGGTACTTAAAACAAATCTGTAATATGTTCGCCTATTATCAAAAAGTAAAGGAGCCACCTAATAAAAAGGCGGCTCCTCTCCTTTACTTAAGCGCGGACATACCTTTTATGAGGTTTACTATCATCTATGATAACCACACCTTTAACCTTGCCGGCTCGTACATCTTCAGCAAACCATTTTCCGTATGTGCATTTTTGACCATGCGGGAGTTCTTCCCATGTACCAGGAATAATTTCCTTCGTATAAAATTCAAATCCAGTTTCAATGCCTTCCGCGGCTTTTAGCATATCATCATAAAACTATGTCATAATATTACTCCTTATTCATTAATTTTAATCTCGATAGGTTTCTTGTTTCCTTCGATAACTTCGATAACTATATGATACCACAATTCCAATCCCATAAACCGTACTTTAAATATCAGATATACCATATAAAAAAACAAATCCGAACGCACCTTCGAAAAGAAGTACGTTCGGATTTGCTTGGTATGGTGCACCATCGGGGACTCGAACCCAGGACCCACTGATTAAGAGTCAGTTGCTCTCCTTAGTTGCTCACACTCATGGTGTATGCTGTTGTAATAAAAAGCACTTTTCTAACGATCAAAATCACTAAATATATCCTATGCAAAGTCATTGACCAGCACCGTTTTTGTGTGGCGCTGGTCTATTTTCTTTTACGCACTAATCAGCGGTATAAGTTTCTGTTCTTCTGTGATTTCCAAGAATTGCTGATATTCCATATTTAGCTTTATCGTAACCTGATACTTTCTTCCGACCTCCACTCTTTCTATCAGTTGGCTCAGTATCATGCGTTTGATTTCTAATGGTGCCGCATCGAATTCTTCTGCCCAGCCTCTAAATTCATCATAGTAGGTACGCAGTTTTCGAATCTCTGCAGCTTCGTTCAGCCTCGCATTTTGAAGTGCAGCATACTCTGCTTTCGCATCATCCAGTTCTTGTTGGTATCGCCGGATTTGCTTGGCAATCATATCCTCGGTAAAATTGCTTGTTCCATCAAGGCATTTCAGAATCTCACCTTCAAAGCGTTCCAAAGCATGCTGTGCAGTTTTAATTTTCTTTTCTACCGAAGCGCGTTTAGATTTTTGTAGATTTGATTCCTGCCTTATTCGGTTTTCTGCCATCCTTGAGTACGGTGTATCTCTAATCTGCTCAAATATCTTTGATACCGCTTGCAGAACGATAGCATCTACCCTCTCCGCAAGATATAATGCCTGTCCATCGCAGTCTCTGCCGCCTTTGTTTCGCTGACCGCGCTGAAAGCAGTTATATTTGGGCTGGACTTTTTCGCGGATACTGCCATCCGCCAGTTTGTAGCGATCCGTATGCATAAATCCCGACATCTTCGCACCACAGTGAGCACAGTACACGATGCCCGCCAGCAGCGTTGGATTCTGACTGGTGTGGGCGATTTTTCGTTCTTGCTCCGATTTGGCTTTTCTGCGGTTTATTATGTCATTTGCCTTATCGAATGTTTCCCTGTCGATGATCCGCAATTCTGGAATATACTCAGAACGAGCATTTTTCGTAATTATGTAGCCTGTATACCCCTCGTGGCGAATAATTCGGATTATATTGCTCGACTGGAACTTTGCTCCGGCACGGGTACGCAATCCTCGGTTATTTAACATTTCAGCCAGAGCATATCCGCTGGCGCCTTCTTGGATAACCTTATAAAAGAGCTCCCGAACCCATGTAGCTTCTTCCTCATTGATGACCAGATCCATAACAGGCTTATCACGCTTGTTTCGTCTACCTTGGTCTTCTAACTTGTAACCATAGCATACGAAACCACCTGTGTAGTGACCACTGGACACGATTTGCCGGATTCTATCGCGGGTTCGGATGGATGTTTTCTCCGACTCCCCTGCTGCCTGCCAAAAGCGGATGTAGTTCATCAACTTATCGCCATGTGTCTCGATTTTCTGCTGACCTTCGTGGGTACTCCACATTTGAATTCCATGCTGGACGAACCATTCCAGCACAAAGGGAGTTTCGCTTTCGATTCGTCCGAGACGGTCAAACATATAGACCAGCAGAATATCAAATTCGCCGTTGGCGGCTTCTTCTTTCAATTGCTGGATGGCATCGCGTTTTGATGCCGACACCTTAGAACCGGAGACGCCCTTTTCGGCCACCTCTTTTACCACCCGCCACCCTTGCTTTTGTGCAAACTTTCGGCAGTCAATTTTCTGCATTGGAATATCATCGTGGTCTACCTGCCCTTTTGTCGATACTCGATAAGCCAGTGCAACGCGCGGTGCATCCGCTTCAAGATGCATCTGCTTTCCCTTAAAATAGGCATCATCCAGCCACATCTGGTCCGCTACCGAAATTTCAATAGCTTGACCATCCGCTGAATGAGGCAGTGCCGCATTTTTCCACGGTGAGCTACAACTTCAAGCACCGGTTCAACCATGGCACGGTGGAGTATGTATTCCGCTGGGTGCTGAAAGCGGCGGCAGAGGAAGGGTATCTGGACACAGAAGCGATTTTTGTGGATGGAACCCATATTAAGGCAAGTGCCAATCTGAAAAAGCAGGCCAAAAAGGCGGTTCCCAAACAGGCGAAGCGGTACGCAAAAGAGTTGTTTGCTGAGGTAAACAGAGACCGGGAAGAACACGGCAAGAAGCCCTTTTCCGACGACAGCGACAAAAATCCGCCCCAGGAGAAGCAGACGAAGGAAACGGTGGTATCCACCACCGACCCGGAAAGCGGCGTGTTCCACAAGGGGGAACACAAAAAGTGCTTTGCCTACGAGGCGCACACGGCCTGCGACAAGCACAATTTTGTTCTTGGTGTTTACGTCACTCCCGGCAATGTCCACGACAGCGTAGCCTTTGATCCTTTGTATGATGAAGTGTGCAGAAACTACCCCGAGCACAAAACCGTGGTGGCGGACAGCGCCTACAAAACGCCTTGGATTTGCAAAAGGATCTTCGGGAGCGGCCGCGTTCTTTCCACTTGCTATACCCGTCCCAAGACCAAAGAGAACGGCCATCCCTGGTGGATGTATGTGTATGACGAGTACTTTGATGATGTGATCTGCCCGGAGTACCGTGCGCTGCATTATTCCACCACAAACCGGGAGGGCTACCGGGAATACAAAAGCCGGGCTTATCTTTGCAAAAGCTGTCCTACCAGAGGGATATGTACCGAAAGCTCCAGGTGCGAGAAAACGGTGATGCGCCATATCTGGCAGGACTATGTGGAGATGGCGGAGCATGTCCGGTATATGCCGGTGTACAAAGAACTGTACCGGCTGCGAAAAGAGAAGATCGAGCGTGTATTTGCCGATGCGAAAGAAAGGCACGACATGCGTTACACCCAGTACAGAGGCTTGGCCCAGGTGACAAACTGGGTGAAGCTTAAATTTGCTGCCATGAATCTGAAAAAGCTGGCCACCTGGAAATGGAATGGCCGCCATCCGGCACCGGATGGCGGCAAACGGTCCAGATTGCGCGAAAATGCGCCTGACATTTCACTGCTTTTTCCACCTGTCTTCTTGTTTTCAAACAGAACACCTGCTCTGGCCTGATTGCCAAAGCAGGTTTTTCTACAGGCTGAGCCCGGCCTTGGGGGCCGGGCTGGGGATAGCGGAGATCAGATCACCACGGAGTGAGCTCCAGATACAGGTCTTTGTACTGCTTGGCCGAGTTCTCCCAGGAAACATCCTTGGCCATATCCCGCTGTACCACCTCGTCCCAGTGGTAGCGGTTGAGGAAATACTCGGTCTTGGCGCGGTTGATGGCGTCCAGCAGCAGACCGGCGTCGTAGCGGTCGAAGGTGAAGCCGTTGCCGTCGCCGTTGAAGACGTTGTAGGGCTGCACGGTGTCCTTCAGGCCGCCGGTTTCCCGCACGATGGGCAGAGTGCCGTAGTGCATGGCGTTGAGCTGGGTCAGGCCGCAGGGCTCGAAGCGGGAGGGCACCAGCAAAGCGTCGGCGCCGGCGTAGATCCGGTGGGCCCGGGCCTCGTCGTACTGGATGCAGGCGCTGAACATGCCCTTGTAGGCGTTCTCGTAGTAGCGGAAGGTGTCCTCATACTGCTTGTCGCCGGTGCCCAGTACCACCACCTGGGTGTTGCCGTCCATGACCTGGGGCACGATGGCGTTGACCAGATCCAGACCCTTCTGGTTGGTCAGGCGGGAGATCAGGCCGATGACGAATTTGCCCTCGTCCTGGACCAGGCCCAGCTCCTGCTGCAGCGCCAGCTTGTTCTCGTGCTTGTGCTGCAGTACGTTGGTGATGTCGTAGTTCACCGCCAGGGCGGGGTCGGTGGCGGGGTTCCACATGCCGTAATCGATGCCGTTGACGATGCCCCGCAGCTTGTAGTTGTGGTAGCGCAGATGGTTTTCCAGCTTTTCGCCGTATTCGGCAGTCTGGATCTCCTGGGCATAGGGGCGCTGGAGGGGCGCGGAGCTTTTTGCCTGAAAAAAAGCGGGCGGCAGATGCCGTCCGCTTGGGGGCTGATTTTCTTTTACATGCCCGCTTTGGAAGGTGCGGAGAGCTGGATGAAAAGCTCGATTTCAAACGGGCGATGCCAAGGAAAGGAAATTTGGCTGATTTCCACCTGTGCAGGGAGAGAAAGCCCTTTGGCCAGCCGGCACATCTGCCGTGTCACATATTTTGCAAGCAGCTGTTCCTGCCAGGAGCCGTCAAAAGAGAGCCCTTTTCGCTGCGCGTATGCAGCAACGTCCCGGCGCACCAGGCTCATATAAAGCCAATCCTCCAGAATCCGATGGCAGGTGAACAGGGCACTTTGTGTGCTATCTTTGCCGCAGAGCATTCCCTGGGCGATGCAGCAGCCGGCAGCATTGGCCGCTGTGTTCCAGCCTGCATAGGCATAGAGCGTTTTCAACAGATTTTGCTGCTGCAAAAGGTCCATCCATTCCCGGTCGGCTCCGTTTGTGACAGCCAGGTCGGCCAGAATCACAGGCTTTTTGGCGGCCAGCGCCCGCAGATTGGCGGCGAGATCGGGCAGGCATCGTTCGCCAAAAGCAGAGTGAGGGGCGGGAGATTTGGCGTCGCCCATGGCGCTTTGCCCTTCGGTGGGGGCGTTGACAACAAGGATGTAGTCGGCTTCTTGCAGGGAAAAGCAGGTTCTGCCGCCGGCCGCGGCGACCAGCCATTTGAGGTTTTCGCCCAGCGGCCGGTCTTCAAAGCGGGGAATAACCATAGGTGCGCCGGCGCTGCTGTAACAGATGTGCACCGACGGGGTTATGCCGCGGCTGTGGTTGACCGCCCGTGCCAGCAGGATGCAGCCGGCCTCATCGGCGCCGGAGTAGCTGTATATGCGGCTGCCCAGCGCGTGGCTGCGGATAGCGGCGGCGAGCTGCTGCCGCTCTGCGGCGGCCCATCCCAGGAGAGCACAGTCGTCCAGGGGAATGGTGAGAAAATCCAATACCCCCTGTTCCGCCAGAAAAATAGTTTGCAGATTCACCGCGTGGTTGGTGCTGCGCCGGCTGCAGAAATCGGAGAGGACGGAGCGCGGAATGCTCTGTTCCAGGCCGGAAAGCTCGGATTTTTCTTCGGCTGTGGCCAAATTGCGCTGGATTTTGTCCCGCAGCACTCCCACACGGAAGAGGGAGCTCCCGTGCTCGGCATAGTAGTCCGGCTCCTCGTCGGCAGAATTGTAGCAGGGCGCCCGCATGATAAGGCTGAAGGCAAAGAGCTTGACCTGGGGATATCGCGCGCGCAGATCGGCCAGAAGATGCAGGCGATCCAAACATTCCCGGGTGGTTTGATGGTGCAGCCGGGAAGGGACGATGCCGCCATATACGAGCATATCAATCGAGATCACCGCATAGTCACAGCAGGAAAAGTTTTTTCCCAGCCATTGCGCCAGCAGCAAAAACGGGGCAGGCCGCTTTTTGCTGCCCATCAGCTCTTTGGGAGGGAGCAGCAGCTGGACATCGGTGCATTTTTCGACCATTAACGCGGGATAGAGAAAGTTGCAGGGGCGCTCATCCAATGGCAGCAGTAGGATACGGGGCATAGCCAGTCCTCCTTTTTATGGAGCGAGAATCTCGTCGATGAGCTTGTCCGCCATGGAAAGGCTGCGGGGCACGTGGAACGGGCCCTTGAAGGTGCTTCCCTTGCAGGCAGGCAGCGTGGGTTTGCCGTCCCGGCGCAGGTATCCATACCACTCCCCGTATGCAGGGTCGGCGAAGTGGTCGCGGCAATAGGCGATGGTTTTGTAGAACCAGTCCAGATAGGTTTCGTCCCGGGTGTCGCGGTAGGCCATGAGGCTGGCGATGAGGATTTCGTTGTGGGGCCACCACAGCTTCATGTCGTGTTCATAGGCTTCGGGGGGCAGCCCCATGCAGTCAATGAAATAGAGCAGACCGCCGTATTCCTGGTCCCAGCCGGCGTTGATGGCAAAACGGAACACATCCTCGGCCTTCCGGTGCAGGTCCCGGCTGCCGATGCGGTTGGCTTCCTCCATCAAAAACCAGCTGCACTCGATATCGTGGCCCGGGTTGACGACGCGCCCCGCGGAAATGTCGCTTTGAAATTCTCCGTTCATCCCCACCGATTCCAGGGTGCAGTGCAGATCGGGTTTGTGGTGGTAGGCGAAGATGTCGTGGACGCACTGGGCGGAATACTGGTCGTAGAGAGCGGCCTGTTCCGGGTCTACACGGCGCAGAACGCTGGTCATGTTCAAAAAGATCATGGGGTCGGCCAGAGCGCGCCCCTTTCGGGTTTCGGGGATGGTTTTGGGGCCAAGGCCGGTGGGGTCGGGAGCGCCGTGGTTCAGATCGTATACCAGCTGATAGGCCCGGCGGGCTCGTTCCAGGCATTTTCTGTCGCCGGTAATGCCGTAGTATTCCGCATTGGCGATGGCATAAAATTCCTCGGAAAAGCAGTACCGGCGCTGGCGCAGGGGCTTTCCGTCTGCCGTCACGGTGAAGTACATCCGGTTTCCGGCACTGCGGTTGATGCAGTGGTCTTCCATAAAATCCAGACAGGACCGGGACGCTTCCAGCCATTCCGGCCTGGTGCCGTACAGGCGGCACATGTGGGCAAAAATCCAGCCGCACCGTCCCTGCATCCAAACGCTTTTATCGGTGGAAAACACCTTGCCTTCCCGGGTCAGGCAGGTGTAGATGCCGCCGTGCTCGGGATCCATGCCGTTTTTGAGCCAAAAGTTCACAGAGGATTCAAGTTCGGTGCGAATCCAGCTTTGCCAGCTGCGCAGTTTTTCGGTATCCATTGTTGTAAAAACCTCCTTGTATGTGATTGCCGCCCTGGTTGTCTGGTCAGGGCGCTGTGGGGGCGGAGAGCCCCAGCGCCGTTTTGATGATCCGCCCGGCACAGCTGCGCAGCAGCCGGCGGTCCAGCCTGCCATCGCGGAGAGCGCACAGCAGCGCGCTGTACTCCCGCCGGTTGCCGGGCATCAACAGGTCGTTGCCGGCCTGGATGCAGCCCTCGGCGGTGCAGCGGCGGCTGGACGTGGTGTCCCAGTCGGTCATAAAGATGCCGGCAAAGCCCCATTCGCAGCGGGCGATGGCTGTGCAGAGGGCGGCACTGTTTGCCGCATGGACGCCGTTTACCAGATTGTAGCTGGTCATAATGGCACTGGGCTGGGCCGACTGTACGGCGATTTGAAAACCCCGCAGATAAATTTCGCGCAGAGCCCGTTCCGAAACCAGGCTGTTGGATTCCAGCCGTTCGGTCTCCTGGTTGTTGCAGGCAAAGTGCTTGAGGGTGACGCCGCAGCCCGGGCAGGACTGGACTCCCCGGGTGATGGCGGCCGCCATCTGGCCGGACAAAAGCGGGTCTTCGGAAAAATATTCAAAATTGCGGCCGCAGAGTGGGCTGCGGTGGATGTTCATGCCGGGCGCCAGCCAGAGGCTGACCCCAAACAGAGCCATTTCGTAGCCCACGGCGGCCCCCACTTCCTGCAAAAGGCAGGTGTTCCAGGATTGGGCCAGCATGGTTCCAATGGGAAATGCAGTGCAGTACTGGTAGTGCCGGGTGCCGCCCGGGTTGTACTCGCCGCGGGCCAGAAAGCCGTTTTCAAAGCACTGTTCCAAAGGCGGGATCAGCGGCTGCCCTTTTTGGGTGAAATAGCAGCTGGCCAGCCGCAGGCCGGCGGGCCCATCCGCCAGGACCAGAGAGGGAACCCGGATGTCCCCGCCGATTTCCTGGGTTTCGCCGGCAGACCCGGGCACGCTCACCCCGGCGGACCCCAGTTGGCTTTCGTCGTCTTTGTGCCATTGGCCCACACAGAGCCGCACCAGCGAATCATCATCCAGCTGCGAGGCGATTGCAAGGGCTTTTTCGGCGTTGGGGTCGGGGTGCGGACGAGAGCGGGCGGAGCCGAGCAGCAAGCCCGGGCGGACCGGCAGGATGGGCAGCCCCTGCTGCAGGAGTTCTTTTTCCAGAGAGCGGCGCTTTTCCAGGCAGTGCTTCATTCCGGGAGAAAACCAGTCCTGCGGTGCGTCCGGCCAGCAGAGCGAAACCTGTTCCAGTACCTCCCGCTGTTCCAGCTGTATGCCGCCAATCAGGCGGCAGCTCTGCAGCGAGTTTCCCAGCCAAAGGCCATAGGTTTTGGCGTCCAGTACCCAGCCGCCCGCCTGCGGATCAAAAGAGGCGAGAGCATCGGGAGAAAATTCCAGTGCAAGTGTCTGTTTCTGCCCGGGCGCCAGCAGGCCGGTTTTGGCAAAGGCGACCAGCCGGCGGTATTCTTTTGGCTGCAGGGCGCAGGGACAGGTGGCGTAGAGCTGCATCACCTCTTTTGCGCTCCAGCGGTCCCCGGTGTTTTGCACGGTGCAGTCCAGCACAAACCGGGGCCGGTTTCCCCGTTCCAGGCGCAGGCAGCCGGCCTGGATGGAAAACTGCGTGTAGGAAAGGCCATCTCCAAATCCAAATCGAACCGGTACGTCAAAGGTGTCAAAGTAGCGGTATCCCACAAAAATCCCCTCATGGTACCGAACGGTGCGGGGGTCAGGGGAAGGCTGCTGCATACAGAGGCAGTCCTGCAGCCGCAGCGGCCAGCAGTCGGTGAGCCGCCCGCTGGGGGACACGGCGCCGCGCAGCACGTCGGCCAGGGCGTTTCCGCCTTCCATGCCGGGCTGTGAGAGCAGCAGCACGGCATGGATCCGGGGCAGCTCGTCCAAAACCGAAAGGTCCACGATGCCGCCGGTGTTCAGCACCAGAATGACAGAGGGATAAAAGCTGCACAGACTGCGCAGGTCCTGCATTTCCCATTTCGAGAGCAGATAGTCGCCGGGCTCGTTTTTGCGGTCTGCCCCTTCTCCCGAGGACCGGCTCAATACATACAGTGCAGCATCGCAGGCCGCTTTGGCAGGCGCACAGGCGGGAGCCTGAAAGGGCGTGTTGACATACGCGGCAAAAAAGTGGGGCTGCTGGCCGGTTTCCAGCTGTTCCCAGACGCGGTCCCGCCATTTGCTGCGGGCCTGGCGATAGATGGTGTCACAGTGCTGCAGCCAGGCTTCGTTGGCGATCTGAAAGCCGGCGGCGTACAGGCCGTCGCGGATGGAAACGGTTTCCCGGGCGTTTACATCTCCCGATCCGGTCCCGCCCTTCAGGGTGTGCAGAGCGCCTGTGCCGTAGAGGGCAATGCGGCAGCCGGAGGGCAGAGGAAGCGTGTGGTTTTCGTTTTTCAAAAGGATTATGCCTTCCTCCGCAGCCCGGCGGGCAAGGGCGCGGTGCACTTCTTCGTAGGGGCGGGGGGAGCAATCGGTGCAGCGGGGCAGGTGACGAACACATGGCATGGGGAATACCTCCGGGGAAAAATCAGGTGCGGCGGGCAAACTGAAGCAGGTCGATGCAGGCGCCGCCCTCCAGCCGTGAACGCTCGGCAGCAAGCGCCATGATATGGCTGTCGATGGAAACGTCCACCGAGGTGAGCGAGGCGGGGTCTTCCCGCTGGAAAAGTGCGGCCAGGGCGTCCATCATCCGGTCATCGCCGCCGCCGTGCCCGGCAAAGCGGTCGGTGAGCTTGTCCAGCTCGATGATCTGCTCGGGCTGCCCAAAGCGGCGCAGCATCACGCGGTTGCGGAGCATGTCGATCTCCAGCTCTCCCAGCGAGCCCATGGCGCGCATGGTGCGGCAGCATTCCTGGGTGAAGGCGGTCACGGTGAAGGTGGCGCAGACGCCGTTGGCAAACTGCATGTTCACACACTGGTGGTCGGCCACATCGTTGTCACAGGCGTAGACACAGCGCCCGTAGGGCCCCTTTTCCAGAGCGGCGCGGATGCTGTCCGGCGTGGGCGTTTCGCTCAGCACCGAGCAGGGCCAGCCGGCATTGCCGCCGAGAATGCCGGTCTTTTCATTTTCCATGTAGATGCGCACAGCGCTGTACGGGCAGCGGGTGGATAGGGCACAGCGGGTGCAGCGGTCGTCCGCGCCTTCGGGGGCGCTTTCAGCGCGAAAAACAGACAGGCCGCCGTTGGAGGAGAGGGATATACAGGCGCTGCCGGCAAACCAGCGCAGCAGGTCCAGGTCGTGGCAGCTTTTTGCCAGAATCATGGGGCTGGAATCCTCCTCGCGGCGCCAGTTGCCCCGCACATAGCTGTGGGCAAAATGCCAGTAGGCCACATTTTCGATCAGATCCATGTGGATGAGCCGGCCGATCTCTCCGGATTCCAGCAGCCGTTTCACAGTGGAGAAAATCTGAGTGTAGCGCAGCACATGGGCCACGGTGACGATCCGGCCGCAGCGGTGCGCCGCTTGCTGCAGTGCCAGACATTCCTGCAAAAGGGGAGAGATGGGCTTTTCGAGCAGCAGGTGATACCCTTTTTCCAGGGCGGGAAGTGCCAGCCGCACATGGTCGCGGTCCTGGGTGGCGATGACAGCCACATCCCCCAGACGGGGCTGCTGCAGGAGGGATTCCATGGTTTCGTAGCACTGGCTGTCCGAAAGGCCCAGGTCCCGCTGCACATCCCGGCGGCGGATGGGGTTGGGTTCGGCGATGGCGGTCACCTGCATTTTGTCGGGGTTGCGCTTGGCATAGGAGGCGTATACCTCATATCCCCGCACACCCAGACCGCCGATGACGATTTTGATGGGAAGATCCATTATAATACCTCTTTCTTTTTTATATGCGTTATATGCGGCAGGCGGAGATGCATTCGCCCCAGGAATAGCAGCCCCGGAATTTGCCGTCGGCGTTGGTCAGGCAGCGCAGCTTGGGGCAGGCAAGGGTTTCGATCTCGTCGATCTCTCCCTGGTGCAGGCGCTGCATTTGGACTTCGGCGGTGCGGAATCGCCCGGTCAGGCCCGCCATGCGCAGATCGATCACCTCATAACCGAAAGGTTTGTTCACCGCTTCCCACAGCCTGCCCCAGGCGGCTCGGCAGCTCTCGCATTGCCGGGCACAGGCGTGGGCCAGGGCGGCCATTTGGGCGGCCTGGGGGCTTTGGCAGCGGGCGGCGGGAGCCTGAAGAAACCACTGGACCTTCAGCGCCAGCAAGCCGGCCAGCTGCTCGTAAAAGCGGTACATGGCCTCAAACCGCGGCTCCTGGCTGGTAAAGCCGTGGTACAGGCGCTGCAGCGATTCATACCGGCCCGAAAGGGCAAGGCCCTCGCAGTCGGCCTGAAACAGCGGCAGCAGCGGGTCCTGGTAAAGCAGAAATTTGGAGAAGTTTACGGGGTCGTCGGACACAGGGGCAAACAGGGCAGGCAGATCGAACTCGCCCAGACGGGAAAAAGCCTCGCAGGGCTCCCCCACGCAGCTTTCAAAGCGGCTGGCCAGGGCAGAGGGGCTGGTGTCGCCGGTATAGGTGAATTCGGCGTACAGCTGCAAACCGTACAGAATGGCGGGCAGCGGGCATTCGGCGCCGTTGTCGCCCCAGGCGGTGGCCAGCACGGTGGAAATGTGGTGGTCACGCGCTTCTTCCAGGCCGGGAAGGCTGGCGCTGCGCATTTTTTCCACCGCGGGCACGGGCCCCACCCAGCTCCACAGGCCGCCGGCAAACAGAACCGGTGCGCCGAACTGCTCGTGAACGTCAAACAGCTTGCGGTAGCTTGCCCGGTCCATGTGGTAGTAGTCCCAGTAAACCAGAGGAACATCCGGCAGAGCGGCGTCCAGAACGGGCTGGGGCAGCTGGTCGGGAACGTCGTAGTAGCCGCCGGTGGGCGAAGCGGCGCGCAGGTACATGTCGCTCCAGATCATCGGCGCGAAATTGTATTTTTGGGCAAGAGCCGCCACCCGGGAGAGGTGCCGGTTCATCAATTCCCAGGCGGGGACGATCCCGTTTTTGAAGCGGAAATTTCCCAGCCCCAAAGACCAGGCCTCGTCCATGCCGATGTGGATGCGCCGGGTGTGGAAACAGGCCCGCACAGCCTGGAACATCTGCTCGATGTAGGCATATACCTTTTCCTCCCCCACCATCAGGCAGTCTTCGGTGTCCCGCAGGTCGGGGTCATTCTGCGGCCAGTGCAGCGCCCGCTCCAGATGCGCCAGGGTCTGGATGCAGGGGATGAGCTCGATGCCCAGGTCCGCCGCATACCGGTCCAGTTCCCGCAGCTGCTGCTGGGTGTAGCGGCCCCGCAGATAGCCAAAATAGGGCTGCTGAGGGATTTCGTAGGTGTCCTCGGTGTACAGCATGGCTACCGACATGCCCATCAGGGCCATTTTGCGCAGCATCAGCTTCACCGTGTCGGGGGTCAGCACGGCATTGCGGGAACAGTCCAGCATTGCACCCACCTCGGCAAAGGCCGGCTGCTGCTTCCAGGCGAGGGGCTGGCGGGACGGCTGTTTCAGATAGGACAAAGCGCGGAAAAACTCGGCGGGCACCCGGTATTCCACCTCCAGCGAGTTTTCTTCCAGCCGGAAGGCAAAGCGGCCGGCCCGGCGCGCGGTGACCGCAATGCCGCCTTCGCCCACGGCAAAACCTTCGGATTCACACAGATGCCCCAGGCCCGCCAAGAGTTCCTCCGGCAGGCTGGAGGGGGAAAGAACAACCAGTTTCATTTGTAAAACTCCTTTAATTTGTCTTTGAGAACTCCCTGCAGCAGGCCGGCACAAATTTCGGCCACGGTCCAGCCGCTTTCAACGGCCCAGGGCCCCCAGCCCACATCGTTGGGCAGACCGCAGACCTCCATTTGCTCCGCGTCAAAGCCCCGTGCCCAGGCGCCGTCGATCCGGGGGTCCTGGCTGTGGATCTGGGCTGTGGACAAAAATGCGGCGTGCCGGCAGAACAAATCGTAAAAATAGGCATCTTCCGTGACAAAATAGGCCTGCATCAGCCCCAGGGGAACCCAGTTGTTGCTGTATAAAAGGTCACACACCGGGTCGCCGTTGCGGGCCAGCAGGGAACATTCGCCGTTTTCCTGCTTGCTGCATGCGGCGGAGTAGTCGTCGTCCCATTCCAGGTAGGCGCCGGAGAGGTGTCGCATCTTTTCCAAATCCCGGGTCACGGTGTAGAGCATCTGCCGGTATTCCTGTTTGCCGGTGGCATAGTAGAGCCAGGCAAAGGGGAGAAGAAGCCGGCAGAGCTCCTCGGTTTGGCTCTGTTCCCGGATGGTTTTGGGATAGGCCTGCAGCAGCGCCTGCATGCCGGTTTCGCCCACGGCCAGGCAGCGGGCGTCCTTTTCCAGCTTGCCGTACAGCAGTAGACAGGCCAGATAAAAGGCATTATAATGTGCGCAGGGGAAAGCTCCGTTCTGTCGGCTCAGCGCGGCAAAATCTTCCTCGGACATGTTCAGATTGTCGGTGCGGGCCGGCCGCAGGCCATCCGGCCCGGTGGTGTTCATCAAAAATTCCAGCGCCATCCGGCACTGGGGCAGATATTCCCGCCCCAGCCCGTACAGGGCTTTGAACAGGGTCACCAGCATGGCCCGGGCCATATCGTCCTGGTAGCACACCTCCCAGGCGATGTCGGTCCAGCGGAGCATGCCCTGAAAGCGGCCCGAGCGGATCTGCATTTTGTCGTAGACAAAAGCTTCCAGGTTTTGGGCCCGCTCCAGGCTGCGGGCGTCGCCGAATGCCAGAAAGTGCATCAGATAGGCCAGCGCCGCTTCGCCGCAGCAGTCAGTGCGGATGGAGGAGGCGGTTTTCTGGTGGCCGTCGGGGTAAATTTCGGTGCCCAGCCCTTCCAGCACGCCTCGTTTGCCCTCATCCACCAGAATGCCGGAACGGCTGAACCAGTCGATGCCGCTGGCGGCACAGTCGGCGGCGGAACGGGCAAAGCCGGTTTGGTACTGAGGCGGAAACTCCACCTCCTCCAGAACCGGCGCGCCGCACAGCCAGCCGATCAGCGAGCGCACCAGTCGGCTCCAGGCCGGCACCGGAGAGAATCGCGCCCGCAGAAAGTTGCACAGCCGGAAGGAGCAGACGGCGACGGCGGGGGTTTCCAGCCAGATGCCATATTGCTGGCAGTCGGTGCGCTCCTGTTGGCTGAGCGGCTGGCGGGCGTGTTCCGACAGCCCCTTTTTATACATTAAAATAGGTCTGGCCAGATTGTTGCGATAGTAGGGGGTGCAGCGCATATTGCATTGATCATCCAACAAAAGTCCATCTTCCAGGCCGGCGAATTCCGCGTCGGTGCACACCAGCCGGAGAAAGCGGGTGGAATCGGGAGATGCACAGTAGTTCTGGCAGAAACTCAGGGTGTATTCATACAGCACCCGTCTGCCGCTGTGCGAAAAATCCTCCACCACACTGCGGCATTCCGCCGGGAAAACCAGCGGTTCCTCCCGGGTGCCCCCCAGCACGCAGGCGCACTGGAAACCATCGAGGCAGTGGGGGGTGAGAGCGTTCGGGTGCAGGACTTCGACGGTAAGAGCCGGAGATTTCTGCAGCAGAGCGAGCAGGTCGCTGGGGCCGCAGGTGATGACGGCAACGGAAATAGACATAAGTTCCCTCTTTCTGGTCCGGGGACCGTTTAGTGTTAGCTATATTATAAAAGCACTATTTTGCAAGTCAATAAAAATCAAAAAATGTGCAAAATGAAAAAAATGTACGCAAAAATATTGCGAAAAGGAGTGCGGAAAAGGCTGCTGCAAAAGTTGCGCCCACGCTAAAAGTATTGTTTATTGCATTTCCGAAAGGGCCGGCGTACACTGAGATTGTTCAATCAAGCACATGAAGCAGGAAAGGCTGGTGGCAAGACCGTGCGAACTCCAAACGCAAAGACGGCACCCAAGAGAATCAATTATAAATTAAAAAGTCAGATACAGCTGTACGCCATTATGTCGCCGGTGCTGATTTTGATTTTCATCTTCTGCTATGTACCCATGTATGGCCTGCTGATCTCCTTCCAGGACTGGACACCCGGCATGCCCTTTATGGATTTCACCGGGCAGACCAAGTGGGTGGGGCTGAAACATTTTTCAACATTTGTACATGACCCGTATTTCTGGCGGCTCATCAAAAACACCCTGGTGCTCAGCGCCATGAACCTGGGCATCGCGTTTTGGATCCCGATCATTTTTTCGCTGCTGATCAATGAAGTGCGGCTGGTCAAGTTCAAAAAGTTTGCCCAGACGGCAAGCTACATGCCTTACTTCATTTCCAGCGTGGTGGTGGCCGGCATGGCGCTTTCCTTTTTGAGCAGCGACGGCATCATCAACAAATTCATCATGATGATGGGCGGCGAACCCTTCCTTTTGAATATGAAGCCGCAGTATTTCCCCATCGTGTACACAGTGATCAACATTTGGCGGAACTTCGGCTGGGGCAGCATCCTCTACCTGTCTTCCATGGCTTCCATCGACCCCACTCTCTACGAGGCGGCCAGTCTGGACGGCGCCAACCGGTGGCATAAAATCTGGCATGTTACCCTGCCAGCCATCAAACCCACCATTGTGGTCATGCTGATCATGGGCGTGGGCGGTATGCTGGGCGCGGATTCGGATATGATCCTGCTGCTGTACAATCCCGCAACCTACGAATACGCCGACGTCATCGGCACCTATCTGTACCGCTATGGCCTGGTGGGCGGCAACTTCAGCTACGGCACAGCGGTTGGATTTATGATCGCGCTGATCAACTTCGGCATGGTTTATCTGGCCAACATGGTCTCCCGCAAGGTTGCCGATTATTCGCTGTGGTGATCCGCTGCGGATGGAAAGGAGAAGAAATTATGACTCAGATATTGGCGCGCAAGAAACACGGCATTCCAAATGGATCGCGGCTGGTGGATGTGCTGATCGTGATCACGGTGGCAGTCATCTGCCTGTTCACCCTGTATCCCATGTACTATGTTTTCATCATGTCCATCAGCAAGCCCCAGGATGTGCTGGCGATGAACGTATCCTTTTGGCCCACGGGATTTGAACTGCAGGCCTATAAAAAAATCTTTACCGATTCCGATATGTGGCGTGCCTACGGAAATTCCATCCTGTATACAGTGTCCACCACGGTGCTGGTGATCATCACGAGCGTGATGGGTGCCTATCCGCTGTCGGTTCCGGAACTGCGGGGCAGAAAATATGTGGTTGCCTTTGTGCTGCTGCCCATGTACTTTGGCGGCGGATTGATCCCCACCTTTCTGCTCATGAGCAAGCTCAATCTCTACAACAATATTTTCGCCATCATTGTGCCGGCGTCTTTCAATATCTGGTACATCATTCTCACCCGCACCTATTTCACGGGGCTGCCCCGGGATATACGGGAATCGGCGTTCATAGACGGCGCCAGCAATTTTACAGTTCTGCGCCGCATCTATCTGCCCCTGGCAAAGCCCATTTTGGCGGTGGTGTCCATCTACTCCATCGTGACCATGTGGAACAACTGGTTTGCGGCGCAGGTCTATCTGCCGGATAAAAGCCTGCATCCGCTGCAGCTGTACCTCAAGAGGGTGCTGGTGGCCCAGACTGTAGATCTCACCAAGCTCAACTCGGCGGATATCGAAAATGCCATGAATCAAATGCTCTCCGCAACGCAGATGCAGTATGCGATGATCATTTTCACCACCCTGCCGATCATCTTTACCTATCCCTTCTTCCAGAAATATTTCATCAAAGGTGTTATGCTCGGTTCTCTGAAAGGCTAAATGAGAGAAGAGCAAAAAATAAAATCATGCACAAATAGGAGGAAAACAATGAAAAAAAGAAAAATGCTCTCCCTGTTTTTGGTGGGCTGCTTGGCTGCCGGTACTCTGGCCGGCTGCGGCGGAAAATCCAATTCTGGCGATTCCCAGAGCGGCAGCGACCAGGCTTCCAGTGATTTCAGCAAACTTAAGATCCTGGGCACCGAGGGCTGGGCTCCCTGCAACGACTGGAACGAGGTAGAGGAATACAGCGCCTATCAAATCCTGAAAAGCTGGCTGGACGATGCAAAGCTGGACATCGACTGGGAAGTGGTTGCCCCTGAGCAGTACTCGGTGATCCTGCAGACCCGGTTTGCCTCCGGCAAGGATCTGCCCGACATCGCCAAGGCCCATACCATGGACGACGCCGCCCTGATGGCTCTGGCGGAGCAGGGCCTGATCATCCCCATCAACGAGATCATCGACAAATATTCCCAGGGCCCTGCCAAGGAGGCTTTTGACAAAAAGTTCCCCACCATACGTCCGCTCACCACTGCCGAGGACGGCAACATTTATTGGTTCTGCAATGTGTCGAGTAAGTACTACGGCGACAATACCGACCCCAACGGCAGCTTCTCCATGCTCTACCGCCGCGACTGGGCCGACAAGCTGGGGATTGCCGAACCCACCAATCTGGAAGAGTTTACCCAGATGCTGCGGGACTTCCGGGAAAAGGACGCCAATGGCAACGGCCAGCAGGATGAGATCATGTTCATCGATCCCTCCTCTTTCCGCACCAGCATCGCCCAGTGGTTTGATCTGCCCACCGATATGATCGCCCTGGATCCGGTGGAAAACAAGATCGTGAGCCCCTGGAACAGCCCCAATGTCAAGCCTTATTTTGAATACCTCAACAGCCTGGTGCAGGAAGGCATTCTGGACCCCTCTGTCGCCGGCAACTTTGAGCTGATGGCCCAGAAACGCGCCGAAAACAAGCTGGGATGCCTGTGGGACTACACCAATGCCATGTGGAACGAGCCCACCGTGGCGGAGATTGCCCCCGATGCGCTGTATGCGCCGCTGATGCCGCTGCCCGCCCTGGACGGCGTGGAGCCCGGCTCGATGTCTGAGCCCGGTTCCATGGTTTGGGAGCGCTATGTGGTCACCAAGGATTGCGAAGACCTGGAGGCCGTTGCCCGCCTGCTGGATATTGTGTATTCCGATGAGTACGCTGTGCTCACCGCCTTTGGCCAGGAAGGCGTCAACTTCACATACGAAGACGGCGTTATGACTCCCATTCCCGATCTGACTGCGGATATGGCCCACGAGCAGCGCATCTCCGAAGGCGCCATGCTGTGGAACGGCGTTCTGCCCCGCGTGCAGGAAGTGGATATGCGCCAGCAGGTTGCCAATTGCGATGACTACAAGCGGCAGGTCACTTTGGACCTCATCGACTACGATCTGAAATATCCGGATCAGGTGAACAATTTCCTGGCTCTGCCCACCAAGGAAGAATCCGACAAGATCAATGCCCTGCTGCCCAATCTGCAAACCGCTTCCAAGGAGCTGGCCACCAAACTCACCCTGGGCCAGATCTCTGTGGACGACCTGGACAAGGAAGTGGAAAAGCTGGAAGAGCTGGGCCTGAGCGAACTGGTCGATATCTACCAGGCTCGCTATGAGCGCTACCTGGCCAATATGCCTTCCTGATGATAGAGCACGATAGATCAATGTAAATAGTCAAAGCCGTGCCGCAAAACGCGGCACGGCTATTGCACTTGAAGCTGGGCAGGTGTTTGCTGCGGAATGGATTGCTATTTGCCTATTTGTGATGTAATCTAGTAGCAAGCACGCTTGTTGGTAAAATATTGCGGCACAGAGGGAGAAAAACAGGATGCATCGTTTATACTGGCACTCAAAGGACTTTCAGCGCTATTTTTTTACATACATCGCTTTGTTTGTATGTGTTTTTCTTGTGGGGATTTCTATTTTTTCTGCCGCCATGCGGAAAGAACGCAAGGAAGCCAACGAAAAGTCCTTTTTAGCCGAGAGCCAGAAGGTGCGGGACGTCCTGGACGATATTTGGGAAGTGGGCAGCGAAGTGAGCAACGTGCTGCAAAATTCCATTTGGGTGCAGAAGTTCACTTCGGAGAGCAAGATTTTTGAAAATGAGTTCGGCCCGATGGAAAAACAGGATATTTCGGTCAATCTCACCGCTCTGTGCAGCCTCAACAGCGCTCTGCGGGATATCGCAGTGCTCTATCCGCAAAAAGATCTGGTGGTGACGTCCAGCGGGTGGTTTTCCGTTTCGGAGTACGAAAACTATTTGCAGCGAAAATTGCAGCTGCCTGCCAATCTCGTCACCGAGCATCTGCTGAATGTGCCGGGGTGCGAGGGCCCGCTCAAACCCAGCAATTTTGCTTTTCACAATGCGGACTATCTGGTCTATGTGCAGCAGCTGGATATTCTTACTCCGCCCCGGGCAATTGCCATAAGCTGCTTTGACAAGGCAGCCATGCAAAAGCTGCTTCAGCAGGTATGCGGCGAACAGGTGACCCAGCTGCTCGTAAAGGACTGGAACGGCCAGCCCATCTGGCAGGTGGATTTTCAGCAGACCTCTGCACCGACCCAAACATGCAGCACCAGCAGCCAGAGCATGCTGGTAACCTATGACCTCACCTGCGAGGATGCCCCCATTCCCTTTGCACAGAGCGCCTGGAACTATGTGCTGGTATTAGTGCTTGCCATGCTGGGCATTTTGGCCGCCTATGTGCTGGCCAGCATTCAGTACCGGCCTTTGGGGAACCTGATTCAAAAGATAAACAAAAAGGTCAAGGGCAAAAACGAACAGCAGGATATTGACACCCTGGCCACCTGCGTGGGCAGGCTGTACGACGACCACACCAATATGGAAAACACCATTGCGGCCTATCGGTATGCCCTGCGGGAGCAAACCAATGCGCAGCTGCTGCGCGGCTATTTCAACAGTGATCAGCAATCGGTTCCTTCCTCCTGCAATTACTGGTATGTTGTGGTGGTGTTCCGCCATCAGCCTGGCAATCCCGACAACGAAATCGAGGACACGCGGATTCACCTGGAATTTTTGCTCACCTTGAAAAAATCGCTGCAAACCATCAAATGCGGCCAGAGCCACTGCGAACTGGTGGAAAATATTGATGAGTGCACCGCTGTGATTGCAGAATTTCCCTCTCTGCCGGACGAGGACATCGCAATGGAACTGGCGCAGCCGCTGTACGATGCGCTGATCGAAGAGGATATAGAATGCAGCGTGTTTGTGGCCCGCGCCCGCAGGGGCCTGACGGGAATCAGCGCGGCGTACCAGGAAATCAAAGAGAGCATGCGGGAAAAGAAGGGAATTTGCGGCATCCAGTTTGCCAGCCCCAACATGGAGTATTACTACCCGCTGGATTGGGAAACGCAGCTGGTGCGTGCCATCCGGGAGGGCAGCGAAAAAAGAGCGCAGGCGATCCTGCAGCAGCTGTACGAGGAAAATCAGCGCCTTGGGCTGAGCTATACGCTCATCTGCCGGGTTGCCACCCTTTTGTACGAAACCATGCGGCGGATTATTTTGGAAGAAAAGCTGCCGGTGCAGATGTTTTTGAAAATGGAGGAACCGCAGCATGGCATGACGCTGGAGCAGGCGTTTGACCGCGCAAGAAACACCGTCAACACGCTCTGTGAGCAGATCATGCAGAAAAAGCAGCAGGCGGCCACCAACGTGAACCGCTCGCTGGTGAGCTATGTAAACGAGCATCTGCACGACCCCGATCTGTCGCTGAATTTGCTGAGCGACCATTTTGGCGTGTCCAATGCCAGCGTTTCCCGCATCTTCAAAAATACGGTGGGACAAAATTTCTACAACTATATCACAGAAAAGCGGATGGCAAAAGCCAAGGAACTGCTGGTGCTGAAGGGATACTGTCCCCGGGAAATTGCCACAGAAATAGGGTACGACAACGAGTATTCCTTCAAGCGTGCTTTCCAGCGCACCTACGGCATCACGCCCCGCGACTTTTTGGAAAAGGAAGGGAAAAATGCAAGGTGAATATTGCACATCCGGACAGAATACAGGCGGAATCCGGAATCTGGTATTGATTTATAATGGGTATTACGACCGGCAGCAGGGAGATTGGAGCGCACAAGAGCTGCTGCCCTATCTGCTGTATCAAAAACGAAATGCCGGTTTCGGCGAGCCCTTTTTCGATGGATTTCTCTTTTTGGGGCTTTTGTCCTGCACAGGCAACCAGCTGTTTGAGGCGGTGGACCCCGCCAAGGCGGCCACCTGGGAGGATTTTGAGTGGTATCTGAACAAAACGCTGCGGCCGCAGGGGGACCTGTGTGCGCTGCACGAGGCGGTGCTGCAGGCCAGAAAACTCAGCCGGCGGCCCCAGCTGCAGGCGCGACTGGTGCTGACCATTCCCTTTCCCTCCCGGCAGACCTTTGGCGGACCGGAAAGCCAGAAAGCGGCCATTGACCGGTATATGGACCGCATGGCGGAGCTGTACCGCCCCTTTGAGCAGCTGGACACGCTGCGGTTGTGCGGCCTGTACTGGCTGCATGAGGATGCTTCCCAGACAGAACTGATTGACTATGCAGGCCGAAAAGCCAGAGAGCGCGGACTTGCCTTTTTGTGGATTCCCTACTACCGGGCTTTGGGGTTTGACCGCTGGCAGGCAATGGGATTTGATGCGGCCATCCTGCAGCCAAACCACTACTTTAATGGAACGCAGCCGGTGCAGATTCAAAATGCAGCGGAACTCGCCGCCCAAAACCACATGGGGCTGGAATTGGAGTTTGACGAGCGCGCTTTTGACGACGAAAATTTTTACCGGCGTTATCTGGATTATCTGAAAGGCGCACAACGGTTTGGGTTCAGTGGATCCCAGGTGTTCAAGGGATATTACCAGGATGTGAAGGCCATATACAACGCGGCGAACAGGGGCGGCGCCCGCGGCCGTGAGCTCTATGAAAAAACTTTCGAGGTTGCAACAGGGCATAAAGGAGAGTAAAGCATGGCGGACGCAGCTGATTTTGACCGGCAGATGGCGGCGCAGAATGCCCGGGGGGAAGAAATCCTATGGCACGAAGTTCCCAACGAAAACATTCTGGTGGAAGGTTTGGGCTTTTTTGCAGAGGAAAGGCGATGGAACCGCCTCCCCCAATCTCTTTCCGGTATGCTGCAGGCCCAGCGGCCGGCGCTGATCGAATTGTCTTCTCACATGGCGGGTGCCTGCCTGCGCTTTCGGACTGACAGCCGGGCAGTGTGGGTAAAGGCGGCGGTAAACGCGGCTCCCTATATGGCGCATATGACTCCGGCGGCCCAGTGCGGGTGCGACTGCTATTTGAGGGCTTTGCCCGACATGGCCTGGCAGTTTGCAGGGCTGACAAAGTTTTCGCCGCAGGAGGACTCCTTTTGCTGCGAACTGGCGCGGGACCTTCCGCCGCACACCGAGGTGCTGGTGTATCTGCCGCTGTATATTGGCATTCGGTCGATTGCAATCGGCCTGGAAAAAGGGGCGCAGATGCAGCCGGCATTGCCCCGCAAACATCGCAGGACCATCGCCTTTTATGGCACTTCCATCACCCAGGGAGGTTGTGCCTCCCGGCCGGGTATGGCGTATCCGGCCATTTTGTCCCGGGAACTGGACCGGGAAGTGTACAATTTGGGGTTTTCGGGCAATGGCGTGGGAATGTCAGGTCTGGCTTCCTGCTTTTGCAGCCTGCCCCGGCTGGGGGCGCTGGTGGTGGACATCCAGCCCAACGCCGGCCCCCAGGGGCTGCTGGAAACCAACCTGCCAGCCTTTCTGGATGCGGTGCGCGGCTGTGCGCCGCAGCTGCCGGTTTTGGTGCTTTCGGCAAGCTGGCAGACAAAATGCGGCTGGAACAGCACCGAAGCGGAACAGTTTGCGCGGGAAGAGCGTTTTCAGCAGCAGGAGGTGGAACGCCGGAAATCCCGGGGAGATAGCTTTATCTGGTTTGCATCGGCACGGGATATGTTGGAAACGGTTGCAAAGGAAACCACCGTGGACGGCGTCCATTTGACCGATCTGGGCTTTTGGCTGCTGGCTCAAAAACTGCGGCCGCTGCTGTGCCGGATGCTGGAACAAGGACAGACAAACGAATAAAAACCATATAAGAAACACCCCGCAGGGGAAAAGCTGCCCAATGGCTTTTCTGCTGCGGGGTGCTTTTTGTAAAAAGCGGCCAAGCAAAATTTTTGCTGGCTCTGCCGGTGAAAAAAGTGTGGAAAACAGGGCGGGCAAAGGCCCTGTTTTTCTCGTTTTACCGGCAAAAAATATTGCTGCGCATTTGAAAATTTTGTTTATTGCAACGTTGAAATCCGGTTCCCATAATGGGAATCAAATGCATGTGTCCTGTCTGCGCTGCTCCCGAAAAGGAATGCGGCTGGACGATCGGAAAATTTCAAAAAGAAAAAGGAGATGCAACCATGAAAAGAACAAGCGAATGCAGGCGCTGCTGAGTACGGCGATGTGCGCGGCGATTCTGTTTTCCAATGCCGCCGCCGTATTTGCGGCCGAAGTTCCTCCCTTGCCGCGGAAGGAAGGCGAAAACCCTCTGGCGGAACAGTCGCCGGTCAACTTGCTCCGGCAGCCAGGCGCGGCGTCCTCCTACCAATACGGCGAGGATGCTCTGTATAATATGTCCAATCTTGACCTTTTGGGCAGTGATGTCAGTTCTCTGGACCTCGATTGCCAAAAGCTCACCGACGGCGTCAAGAGCAGCGCCGGTTCCATTGATTTTGACAGCGTAGTCAATTTTTATTCCAATTCCGCTTTCAACAATGCTGAAAATGGGGCAAAGTTCTCCAATCAGAACACGGTGGATTTTGACCTTGGCCAGCCGAAAACCATTGTGGAAGTAAATGCATACAGCTCGGCCGGGCTCACCGGCCGCTACGCCGGTTCGCTGGGCCATATCGGCAAATACAGCGTCTATGTGTCGGCAGACAAAAACCAGTGGACCTGCGTTTTGGATGGGAAAAACTGCGGAGAAGACATTTCGGAGCAGACTGGCGCCTATGTGGCCCGGTATGCGGTTTCCGCGGACAAGGTGCCGGGGCACCCCGATGCCACCGGAATCTACGCGCAGTATGTGCGGATTTTGTTTGAAACAAATGCGCTGTGGGGCAATTATTCCTTCCTCACAGCGGAAGAAGTGGAGATTCTGGGGCAGGATGGCAAGGCCCAGGGCGCCTTTGAGCCCGCCGGCGAACAAGAATCTCCCGCCGCTGAGAATCTGGCGCGGACCGCCTCCTACACCTACTCGCCTTCCACCGAAAAATATATGTTGACGGCGGAGAATGACCCGACATATTCGTCGGATGCCGACTGCAAAAAGATGAACGACGGCGTTCGGGGAGATGCCACCGGGGCGGATATGACCAATTGGACGGTCTTTGAACCCATTCCCTGGATGAATCCCGACAACGCTTCCAACTACAACAACGATCCCCTGTGCGCCATTTTTGACCTGGGCGCGCAGAAATCCATCACCGGGGTATCCACCGCTTCGCTGGTTACCCAGCAAATCAAGCAGAGTGCCAACCTTCAGATCTATGTTTCCAACGACAAGCTGGACTGGTTTGAGGTTTCCAAAAAGAACGGCTACGACCAGCAGGAGCCTGTGAACGGGGTGGTGGAACTGTCCTGGGATGCGGCTACGGACAAGGTGAAGGATCATGCCGATGCCACCGCGGTATATGCCCGGTATGTGAAGGTCGTCTTTTCTTCGGTTTCTCCCGATGCGCCCAGCCAGCAGGTGGCGTTGGACGAAATTGAAATCCTGGGCAGCAGCGACCGGATGGAGGGCGCCTATGAGCCCAAAGCCGAGGAGATAACCGGCGACACCGATCCTCATTATCCTGACAACCTGGCCTATCGGAAGTCTTATGAGGTGCTCAATGCCAGCGCGGCGGGGGACAGCTCCTACCCTGACCCCAAAAAGACCAAGCTGACCGACGGCGTGGAGGCCACTGCGGATTATCTGGATGCCCCCTGGACCGCCTATTCGGAAGGCGCCTACCGCGAGTTTGTCATTGATTTGGGCGAAATCTGCTCCGTTTCCGAAGTGGAGTTCAACAATCTCAGCAACGACGGCATTGCGGCCAAGATGCCCGGGTCGGTGGATGTTTCTTTTTCCAAGGATAATGCCAGCTGGTCCACTTTGAAAAATGCGTTTCTGATTCCCGATCGTCCCACCGAGGTTGCCAAGGTGCTTTACAACTGGAAGGCGGCGGACGACCCCTATGTGCCCAAAGCGGACGGACAGGCCACCGCAAAGGTGGAGGCCCGGTATGTGAAACTGCACGTTCCCATGCAGAACTGGTGCTTTATCGACGAGATCCGTGTGCTGGGCGAAAAGGGCGTGACCGACGATGCTGTCAGCCTGCCCATCGACGGCGAAATCGTGAAAACCTATATGCAGAAAGGCCCTCATACCGCCGGCATCGGCAATCTGGTGCTGCTCTATAACGGCTATTATGAAGATACAGGTCAGAAACCCACGCGGAGATACTGATTTTTGTCTCGCCGGTTGCCACGGGCAGACCCATGCTGCCAAGGTAACTGCCG
>ERZ772879.682-NODE-682-length-26064-cov-3.905725_pt1 | contig 26064 bp, 19 predicted proteins | sample MGYA00580582_ERZ772879 | MGnify/ENA primary metagenome ERZ772879 (study PRJEB29015, sample SAMEA2737682) | human gut metagenome | biome: human gut; feature: human-associated habitat; material: faeces | place: China | collected 2012 ... | reverse complement strand
TGCGGGCTTGCGAAGCGCGCGATGGCGGCACGGGCGGCCCAGTCGAAGACGCCCGCGTTTCGCAGCGCACTCGCAACGGCCAGCACGCAAAACAGGCAGCCGATGGTCTTCCAGTCGAAGTAGCCAAGGTATTCCTCATCGGGCGGCACGAAGAGCATGGAGACGAGGGCGACGAATGCGGCAGCGGCAAGCATCCAGTGCCTGCGCAGCAGCTGCATCAATCGGTATCGCAAACGCACGACGCCCTCCGTCCCGGGAATTACCGGGCGCCATTATAAGCGTGATGCGGCAATGCGTGATGCATGGAGGGTATGGATGGCAACAAGGGGCATGCCCCCCATTGCCACCGGGACCTATTCCGCGAAGTCGAACATGGCGGAGCTGAGGTAGCGCTCGCCGGTGTCGGGCAGGATCACCACGATGTTCTTGCCGGCATTCTCGGAACGCTGCGCGAGCTTTGCGGCAGCGGCTACGGCAGCACCGGACGAGATGCCAACGAGCAGACCGTCACGTGCGGCAAGCTCACGACCCGCCTCGAAGGCCTCCTCGTTGGTGATGGTGATGACCTCATCGTAGACGTCCGTGTCGAGCGTCTCGGGCACGAAGCCGGCGCCGATGCCCTGTATGCCGTGCGACCCGCTTCGGCCTTCCGAGAGTACGGGCGAGTCCGCCGGCTCCACGGCAACAACCTGCACGTCCGGGTTCTGCTCCTTCAGATACGCGCCCGTGCCACTGATCGTGCCGCCGGTGCCGACACCCGCCACGAGAATGTCAACCGTACCGTCCGTGGCCTCCCAAATCTCGGGGCCCGTCGTACGATAGTGGATGGCCGGATTGGCCGGGTTGGTGAACTGCGACGGAATGAACGAGTTCGGGATTTCCGCGGCAAGTTCCTCGGCCTTTGCGATGGCGCCCTTCATGCCGTCTGCGCCAGGCGTGAGCACGAGCTCTGCACCGTAGGCGCGCATGAGCTTGCGACGTTCGACGGACATGGTGTCGGGCATCACGATGATGATGCGGTTGCCTCGAGCGGCGGCGATGGCGGCAAGACCAATGCCGGTGTTGCCACTCGTAGGCTCGATGATGACCGTGTCGGCATCGAACAGGCCGTTTGCCTCGGCCTCGTCGATCATGGCCTTCGCGATGCGGTCCTTGATCGAGCCGGCAGGCTCGAAGTACTCCACCTTGGCGATGATCCTGGCATCCAGACCGTGATTGTTCTCGTAATTCGTCAGCTCGACAAGCGGCGTGTTGCCAATGAGCTCAAAGACGTTCTTATGTATGCGCATGGGATATTCCTTCCCTATTCGTGATTGCCATTATGCATACGTGCATTCTAGTACCAATTAGGCGACCGCCGATGAGGTCTTGGGGCGCGGTGCGTGGATATCGTACGGGTCGTACGAGGGCTCAACGGGCACATCGCCGATGATATCGAAGAAGTCGCCTGCGCTAACGCGACCGCCCTTGATCACCTTGCAGAACACACCCTCACGCGGCATGATGCAGTCCCCCATCTTGTGGTAGATCGCGCAGTGCTTGTGACACTGCTTGCCGACCTGCGTGAGTTCCAGCACCGCGTCGCCCACGACAAAACGCGTGCCGACGGGAAGCGATTTAAGGTCGTAGCCCTCGACGATGATGTTCTCGCCAAACGAGCCGTTCTCCACATCGGCGCCGAGCCTCTTGAAGGCCTCGATGCGCTCGTAGCCGAGAAGGCTCACCTGACGATGCCATGGGCCGGCATGGGCGTCATCCTCGATGCCCCAATCGGGAATGAGGTCGATATGCTGCTGCTCGGATTTTTGGATGCCCTTGACGGTGCTGGTGCAAACGGCTTTGACGGTGCCCATGTTGCACGCTCCTTTGCGAGAGGCGATGCATCGTGCGCCACCTCGATGCACCCGGTGCAACCAATGGGTGTTCCCTGGGCCGCTGCACGACGGCCTTCGGGCAAATCATGGCGTGAGCAGAGTATAGCGCTTTATTCGCGAATGGGAATAGAAAGTTCATATGTGGCATTGAGAAAGCTGTCTCCGGAGTGACACAAAGGACAGGTGATTAGGTTGGAAACGTCAATTAATGGTGCAGCTTCTTACGCATCTGCTTGAGGTGATTGGCCTTGAAGGAACGGCGGCCACCAAAGAGCTTGATATAGGTATTGGTCTCCTCGTGGTCGGCATAACGCTGAGCAGCGAGCTCCATCGAGCAGAAGTAGTCAGCGGCTTGGGCAAGACGGCGTTCTTGGTACCGCAGGCGCTTGTAGTCGGCGGTGTTGGTCGATAGCGTCTCGTCAAATGCACGGTGAATGGCGGCACCGACAGCGGCTTGACCACCATCGTAATAAATTGCAACTGTTGCGTACAGCTGGAACTCGGAGTAGCGATCTCGAATGAACGACGACAAATCGCGCTGCATGCGCTCGGACAAAGCTTTCGCAGTCTTGAATTCGGGACGACGATAGATGAACGTCCTGTACGTTACTGGCAACTTGCGAATAAACCCTTCGAATTTAGCAAACAATTTCTTGCGGGTTTCGAATTCGAGACCCGCATATCCGCCGCGCCTATGCTGAAGATCATATGCATGAAACGGAACATCAGGCAGCGACGACTCGCGCAGGTTCGTCTCATAGTCCGTGATAAGGCTGTCGATAGAATTTTGCTGGTCATGAAGCACGACCGTGAGGAGGTAGTACTTGGTGTCAGACTGGAACTTATTTTCCTGGCCACACTCATCAAAAAAAGCGCTCAGAGTACCCGACACTCCCACCCTCCTGATAAACAAAATGCGCGGGGACATCCCCGCGCGCTTGGCTGCCCTCGCGCCAAGCGCGAGATGCTAGTACAACTATATCACGGCTGAGGCGACATAGATGCGAGCCCGTTCGATTGTGAGCGAAATGCCAACGGAAACGTTCTGCCAAAGCTGCAGGATGTATTCCGACAATCGAGGGTCACAAGCGAGGGTCTGTCCCCATCTTCCCGTCCCCATCTTCCCCATCTTCCCATACGCGAATGCCCGTCCGCTGCGCGCTTTTGGCGCTTCTCTAGGATTTGCGAGGGCCGGGTGCGCGTTTTTGGCGCTTCTCTAGGATTTGCCGCGTCGCCTGCCTAGACTCCCGCCGTTTTTGCGCGCGGAACATCGCCCGACCCTAGAGATGGCCGCTTTTTGCGCTCGGGAGCCACGGGAACGGGCCCGAGGGTTCGTCCCCACCATTCCAGAAAAAGGGAATGCGCCGTCGGGGGGGATGACGGCGCATTCTGGTAAAGAGGAGGGATTGACTTTGTTTACGCCTTGTCGGCGGCGTTATCGATGCGCATAGCATCCTCGGCAGCTATTTCACCCACCGAGGAACCGTCTTTGACAGCCTCTTCCATGCGCTCGGCGCGGGCAAAGGCCTCGGTAGCCTCAGCAGCTTCCCCAGCATCACCCAATACGCCCATGTTGTCGTGTTCGCGAGCGTTGAACTCGCGCTCCATGGCCTCGGCTTTAACCGATTCGGCTTCCTTCATAGCAACTTCTTTTTCTAAGCTTTCGTTCATTTCAAGTCTCCTTTCCGTATTTTCCTTAGCACTCCGAATGTTCGTGAAGCACAAGGTCGTCCATCCGTCATACACCAAGCAACTCAGTCACTTTTTCTCGTGTAATGGCTCCACGCTCTTCCTCAGATATCTCCGTGAAAAGAAAACGGAGAGCATTTCTTACATCCGCGGCATTCTGGGCAAAATCCTGCGCAATAAAATCAAGAACATCGTCGTTAAGGTGTGCGATATCTGCGGATTTACCCACAAAGGAATTTTGTATACGCTCAGCAAATTGTCGAAGACCCTGGGCATCAAGTGGCTTAACTTCCACAGCGGAAAAATCGGCTAAGGCCTCGCGAATCTTTTCCGAAGCTATCTCCTCCAAAGGCACATCCGACACCGCAACGGTATCAAGCCCCGCTCGCTTACGTTGAGCCAAAAGCAGACGACAGATTTCGGCGCCCAGTTCTCCGGCATCGACAAAGCGATCCACTCCGTCTAGCAGAAGAACGTCTGCCTCTCCGATTCTGTTCAGGAACTCATCGTTTGCTCCGCTCTGGAGCACAGCAACGATTTCCCCCGCATGGCACGAAACAATGCGACGAGGCGCAAGTAAATCGCGCTCACGACCTCGTGCGTGGACAACCGTAGACTTGCCCGTGCCGGGCGGTCCCCAGACAAAGAGCTCGACAAAGCCCTCGTGCTCTCTGCCAATGGAGAGGATGGTCTCGAAAGCCTGACGATTACCGTCGGTAATCACAATCTCATCCAGCATCGACGCCATCATGCTCCTCCTTCAACAGTTTTTCCTTGCCTACCATGTCCCATAGCTGCAACCGGCACAAATGCCTGTTGTCCGCAGGATTCGCAGAGGCCTGTTTCGCCATCTACAAGGCCACCGCAGCTAAGGCACGGGATGGCGGCCGGGGGCACGTAATACACGCTTTCCTCGTCATACTTGCCACACCGGCCGCATTTGGTGCACGGATAACACATCCTTCGCAGCCTATCGGTCCACATCCACGAGCTTGATCCAATATTCCAGGGTCTTACCTGCAAAAGGATGGTTTAGGTCAATCTTGACGTTGTCCTCGGTTGTCTCCACGACAAACGCCGGCTGCCTGTTTCCGTCCTCGGGATTGCGATGAAACATGATATCGCCCTCCTTCAAGGTGTAGCCCTGGTCAAGCATGGAACGGGGATACCATTGCGCCAGACCGTCTTGATACTTTCCGTATCCCAGTTCGGGCGGAATTTCGACAGTCTTTTCCTGGCCCGGCACCATGCCCAAAAGAGCCTCCTCGATGCCGCGGGGCAGCTTCATGTCGCCGACCATGACAACGAGCGGCTCCCCTTCGGAGCGATCATCCGCGGCCGGCGCGCCTTTCTCACCTCCCTTATAGAGAATCGAAACGACGCTTCCGACATGAACCTGCTTATCCATTGCCCGCTCGCCTCCTATGAAGCTTCGTTCTCGTCAATCTCGCCCACCTTGGTGTCGTGGCGATGAACCGCATAGGCAGCTTTGCCGGTGCCCTGCACGTCAATATGGGCAGCCTTGTGGGCTTCCTTGTTCGAGGGAACGAACTTGCCCTTGGCCGTAATGGGATCGTATTGCGGCACCACGAGGAACTGCTTCGGCTTCTCCGCCAACTTCTTGGAGAGCTCCTCAACCGTGCCAAAGCTAATGATATTCGCCAGGCAGTGATGGACGCACATGGGCTCGCGACCCGTTCTCGTGCGCGATGCGCACAGGTCGCAAAGGTCGGTGACGACGGGCCAGTGGTTAAAGTTCCAGTGTTCGTCGTTTATCTTCCAAGGGCCATCCGTCATCACTTTGATGCCCGTCTTGCCCACGGGAAAGTCATGCTCCTCCTGGCAGGTCACCTGGCAAGAGCCGCAATTCGTGCAGTACTCGTAATCAATCAAAAGTCCATATGTCGCCATGGTTACACCAGCTTTCCGAACTTGTCCCAAACAAGATCCATATCGGTGTCGTAGCACTCGGAAATGGGCTCTACCTTGCAAACGAGGCACTTGTTGGGAGCACCAAAGCCGAGCTTGCCGAAATGGAAGTTTGGAAGCAGGTTGTTGATATTGGAGCGGAAGTTACCGTAGAGGTTCGGTTCGTTGCCGTCTTCCTCCGGGAACCACCAGGCATGCTGCGCATGAATCGTCTTCTCGTCCACGATTTCGGATACGCGCGCCTTCTGAACGCACTCGCCAAAGGGACTGGTGAGACGCACCCACTGGCCATCGGCAATGCCCAGTTCGCGGGCAACCTTGGGGTTGATTTCGGTGATGGGGTCGGGATTGAGCTCGCGCAGGCGCGGAATCTGGCGATTCTCGGAATGGAAAAACGCCGTGGTGCGGGCACCAGTGGTAAGGATGAAGGGATATTCTTTCATGAGCTCCGGGTCGACAGGGCCAAACTCAGGCTCCTCGTAGTAGGGCAACGGATCCTCGCCAAACTGGTTGAACGCCGTTGACCAGAGCTCGATGCGTCCCGTCGGGGTGGCAAAACCGGGCTGGCCATCGGTGCGCATTTCACCACGCTCATATTTGTAGTAGTCAACGGGAATCTGGCTGACGACGCATTCGGAGACCTTGTCGAAGTACTCGCCGTTCTGCCGTTCGCCCAGGCGCAGCGCCTCCATGAACTCTTTTGCAGAACGGAACTTGAACTCGTTCTCCCAGAGCTCGGGACGAAGACGACGACCCAGCTCATAGCAAAGCTCGTAGTCGGTCAGGCAGTCGCCAACCTCTATGGCCTTGTGCATGAAGCCAGCCGTGACCGTACACGGGGCGTAGTGCGTGAACACCGTACCGTCACGCTCGGCGATGGTCTTCAACGGCAGGAAGATGTCGCAGGACGCCTCGATGGAGGGGTTCATGAAGGTGTCGAAGCCGATGCAGAACTCCAAGGACTTTACGATGGCATCATGCCAGCGCTTCGGCTCCATGGAGGTGCAGCTCATGAGGTTATTGCCAGCATAGAAGCCCATCTTGATCGGATAGGGCTTGCCCGTCTCCAGAGCTTCCAGCATGAGGTCCGCGTGGGCGTTCAGGATGATCATGCAATACGCCGGATACTTGTCCAAGCCGATCATCTCGGCCTGCAGCTCACTGCCCACACCCTTCTCGAAGCCGAAACCGGACTCGTTGTGGCCCGCACCCGTGCCCGGAAGGATCTGGCCTCCCGGTACATCGAGATTGCCGGTGATGGCCATGAGGTCTACGGTTATCTGCCCGTGCTGCATACCATTGGTCTTCTGATCAGCTGCCAGGCCCCACTGGATAGCGGCGGGCTTTGCCGTCGCGTACATGCGAGCCGCCTCGTAGATCAGCTCCACGGGAACATCGCAAATCTCCGCAGCCTTCTCGGCGGGCATCGTTGCGACACGCTCGGCAAGCTGCTCGAAGCCATAGCACCAGTACTCCACGAAATCGTGGTCGTAGAGATCCTCTTTGATGATGATGTCGCACATCGCCATACCGAGTGCCGTATCCGTACCCGCGCGAAGCTGCAAATGAATATCAGCGCGAGCCGCAAGCCACGTGACACGCGGATCAATGACAATGAGACGGGTTCCGCGACGCATGGCGTCTACAACAGCATGGCCGAAGAAGCCGTCGGGGTTGGATTCGAGTGGAGCCTTGCCCCAAACGACAAGCACTTCGGTCAAATCATAGCGCGGGTCGTCCCAGCGACCGGGAAGCGCACCGGCGTAGTCCCATTCGGGATAGGTAGTGCCGCCGATATAGGCGATGGCGGCAAGACGCGGCGTATAGCATGCGTAACCCGATTGCGTATAGCAGAAGTTAGGCGTGCCAAAGCACATGGTGCCATAGGGTGCAAACGTACCACCCTCACGACCCGTACCCGCAAATACCACGATAGACTCGCGTCCGTACTTGTCGGTGATGCGATCGTACTCTTTCTTGATGATGTCGAAGGCCTCTTCCCAAGAAATCTGCTCCCACGCGTCGGCATTACCACGGTCCTTCGGGTCGCGCTTCATCGGATGCAGAAGGCGAGCGGGATTGTAGACGTAGTCCCTAAGAGTAATGCACCTCGGGCAAAGCCTGCCCTGAGTAACCGGATTGTTCTCGTCGCCTTCGACACGCACGAGCTTGCCGTTCTCGTCGACATAGAGTTTGAGGCCACAACCAACGGGATGGCATCCCGGAGGAGACCAGGGGCTCGTACGGGTAACCGTAAGGCCATCCTCCTCATAACGCCATGGCTTTCCGATGTCGTTCACATCGGAAAGGGTATCGAGCTTGACAACAGCTGCGGTCTTGTAGAAATCGTCTTCGCTCATGTCACTTCCTTCCTCTCTTTTCCTGGGAGACGCATGCATGTCCTGTAGAGCAGGCGCCTCCCTTGAAACCAATTTGTGTTTGCCGCCGCAGAGAGCCTAGGCTTCTCTCCGCGGCAAGCATCGCCTACGCCTTGGTGGTGAACAGGCTCCAGCGGCTCTCGCCGTCCATCTTCTTGGCGAGCTCCTCGACGTCGCCGTAGTACATGCACCAGGCCTGGCAGTGCTGCACGCACATGGGCATCTTGCCCTTGGCGGTGCGCGAGGCGCACATGTCGCAGGACTTGGTGATCACGGGCAGCCAGGTCCACTCCCAGCGGTCGGGGGCGACGGCCCCCTCGCGCTCGTAGGGGCCGGTCTCGGTGAGCTTGATGCCGAACTCGCCCTCGGGCAGGCCCAGCTCCTTCTTGCAGGCCACCTCGCAGGAGTGGCAGCCGGTGCAGTAGTCGTAGTTGATGAGTATTCCCTTGGTCATGGATCTACCTCTCTCAGTGGTCGTTTCCCTAGGCAAGAACTTCGCCAGTTTTCAGATCGATGCGAACACCCGATTTCTCGGTGATGGCGTTGTTCATCGGATCGTAAGTAGCACCCGCATCCATGTAGTCGTGATATCGCTCGATCTCGTCCTCGCGGGGAGATTCGACTTTCTTGTACCAAGGGAAGTTGCCTGTCTCGGCAATTTGCTCATAGGGCATCGTGTCGCCGTCTTTGACGGGATAAATCTTGCAAATCATCCCCTTGATGGGCGATCCAACACCACCCTGGCCCGTCACAAATGCCTTCGTGCAGTTGTTCGGATTACTCTCGAACGTACCGAAGAGGAACGGAGCGGCGCCATCGGTTTCGGGGAACCACCAACCATGCTCTGCATGGATGGTCTTCTCGTTGACTACGGGAGTTACCTTGGCCAGCTGCTTGAAACGGCCGTGGTCGTTCTCAATCCAGATCCACTGACCATCCTGGATGCCATACTTCTCCGCCGTCCTGGGGTTCACGAGAACGCGAGGCTGTGGATGCAGCTCGCGCATAGTGGGCAGCTGACGATGCTCGGAATGGAAGAACTCGAAGGAACGACCGCCACAGGTCAGAATCAGCGGATACTCCTCCATGAGCTCGGGAGTGGAAATGGGACCTTCGGGCGGCTCGGTATGATGCGGGGTAACCGAGAGCCCCCAGTAGGCAAATAGCGCCGGGGCGAGCTCCAAGCGACCGGACGGAGTACCGTAGCCCACGGAACCGTCAGGACGGAACATTCCCTTTGCGGCCTTATTGTAGGTAGCGTTGAACTCGTCATAGGAATGGCCGAGCATGCTCGGGTTCTTTACGAGCTCTTCCCAATCGGCGGTAAACAGGGTCTTGCCCGAATTCTTTGCGCCACCCTGATCAGTAGCCTCGGTCGTAGCCGAGAAGGAACCAGTACCGTCATGGAGATACCAGTTGAGCCAATCGATGTCCGTATCCCACTGGCCAAAGACCTCGGGATTCAGCCTATGGCCCAGGTCGAGAATAATTTGCTCGTCGGATTTCGCCTCATAGAAGTCCACGACCTTAACCATCGCGCGGCAGGGTGTCCACCAGGTGCGTGCAGAGTTGCGCTCCGGGCTCATGGCAACGGGCAGGATGATATCTGCCAGCGCCACGGACGTGGGAGTGATATAGGGGTCGGCATTTACGATGAACGGGATGCGCTTCATGGCCTCGAGAACACGTGGAGCATCCTGCGAGGGGCAAGAAAGCGTATTCGACGACTGGATCCACATCATCTTGATGGGATAGGGAAAATCGTCTTCGATAGCCTGAAGCAGGCCGTCCGATGAAGCATGCGCGACAAAGTCGCCTCCCTCGATACCGAGGGCAAAGTTGTTGTTCAGCTTCTTGAGACGCCATTCCACCGGGGTGAGTTCCTCACCGGAAGCGTATCCGGCGTTAATCTCAAAGGCGTTATGCATGAGGATGTTTCCACCGGGGACGTCGACGTTGCCACAAAGGGCCATGAGGTCGCAGCCCGCAAGTGTCAGCGCCATGGCGGAGAGTTGCTGATCAAAGGCAAGGCCCCACTGAATAGCACCAGGCTTGGCAGATGCATAGAGACGAGCAGAGGCACGGATATCATCAGCATCCAGGTCGCAGATTTCCGCAGCCCACTCCGGCGTCATGTCCTTCACCGATTCCGCCAGCTCGTCAAAACCGGCACACCACAGGTCAACAAACTCCTCGTCATAGAGCTTTTCGTTGATGATGACGTTGATCCAGGCGCATGCCAGGGCCGCATCCGTGCCAGGACGAATCTGGAGCCAATACTCGGCTCGGGCACCCCACCAGGTCAGACGCGGGTCGATGGAAATGATTTTCGTACCCATTTGGACACACTGCACGAGCCAGTGGCCAATATAACCATCGGCATTCGAGGCCAGTGGCTCATTGCCCCAGACAACGAGAACTTCGGGCGGCACCCATTCCGGGTTGTTGTAACGGTCGGGATGACCTTCGGAGGCATCTACGATGGGGAAATCGCCAAAGGGCGCGATGGATCCGCAAATACGCGGCATATAGCACGAGAAGCCCGTGAAGCCGAAAGTGGAGATGTTCGGGGTCTTGAGTGCAGCCTGCCCAAAGAAGGGGACCTGCCAGTTAATATTGCGGCCAGTACCATGGACGCAAATGATGGCATTGCCGCCGTCAGTCTCCCAGATCTCCTTGACCTTGGCTTCGATTTCGTCGTAGGCCTCTTCCCAGGAAATGCGCTCCCACTTGTTCTCGCCACGTTCCCCAGCGCGCTTCATGGGATACTTCAGGCGGTCGGGATGATTCACCGATTCGTCGAGAGTCAGACATTTAATGCAAAGCTTGCCGTTCGTGCACGGATCGAGGGGGTCTCCCTCGACGCGCTCAAGCTTGCCATCCTTGACATAGAGCAGCACGCCACACGAAGTATGACAGCCCGGGGGCGAGTAGTGATAGGTACGGGTAACGGTGTAGCCGTCTTCCTCCCACTGCCACTCGCCCTCGTGATATGCCTTGCGGTCAATGCCGTCAAGAAACTCCTGATAGTTTGCCATTCTTTCCTCCTTCTCTTGTGCAACGGGAGCACATCGCGCATCCTAAGATGCGTATCGAGCGTTTCGCATCCCGCGCTCCGTCCATACTTAGGACGGCGCGGGCATTATCTTTCCTTCCTAGACCGTCTAATGCCATGGGGATTAGACACGCTTCTACCAGGACAAACGCCTGTCCTTATTCCCATTGGGCGCGAATCTTCTTCTTTTGCGAGAGCGCGATGGCGACAAGCAGGGCACAGGCGATGAGTATGCCTATGCCAGCCAGGAACGAGCCGACGTAGCTACCGGTAATGTCATAGCAAGCTCCGACAGCCGCGGCGCCAAAGCATCCGATGATGCCGGACATACGCGAATAAGAAAGGATTTGCGCGAAGTACTTCTTTCCGAATATCTCCGAAAGCAACGTGGGAACCGAAATGGTGATGATCACCGAATTCATGCCAAACACGAAAGCGGCTACCATAAGCGGTACTTCGCTCTGCAAAAACGAGAATCCCAAGAGGGAGGCAGCAGTCACGCCAAGAGTGATATAGGTCGAGGCGGCGACACCTATCTTGTCCGTCACCCAACCCATAACAAGGGTTGCGACCGTGTAGCCAAGCTGTGCCAGGGCCAATATGCTGGCGCCAAACGCCGCTGTATACCCCAATGACTCCGCAAATCCCGGAAGATGGTTGTTGTAGCCACTAAACAACGCTTCGATACCTGCATACAGGAAAACGCACACGAACGCCAAGGTGACGATGGCCTTCTTTGCCGGCATACCATGAATATCAGCGGCTTCTTCGGCTACGCTCTCCTTCTCATCAGCTCCGTAGGGCTTCAAGCCCATCTCCTCCGGATGCAAACGGAATACGAAGAGAGTCCAGGGAAGAACGAGAATGCAGATGATAACGGCGATTGCGGGATACGTGAGCCTCCAGCCTATTTCCCCGATAAGCCAAGTACCGAGTATGGGAAAGATCACGCCACCAATGCCCGATCCGCACATGGCAATACCGAGGGCCGTGCCGCGACGCTTTGTGAACCAGTTTTCGATGAGTACCGTTGAGGCGACCACGAACACGAGTGCGCCGGCAATGCCGAGCACTACGCCACCCACATACCACTGCCATAGCTCCGTAAACAGGCCCATGCAAGCTTCAGTCGCAGCGATAATTAGAAAGCAGCCGGTCAAAAACACGCGGAAGTTCCACTTTGGCAAAAATTTCGCCACCAAAGGATAAGTAACAGTCGTAGCTATGAAGTAGAAAGTCAGGTAAAGCGCCAGGGCCCCACGATCGAAGCCAAGATCATCACAGATCGGCACAAAGAAAATCCCGCCGGAATTCATGATGGCTCCTAGGGCGCCAGCCTGCAAGAAGCAGCACCCGATCATAACGAGCCATGCGTAATGGATACGTCCTTTGCTCTCAGACAATGAAAACACCTCCAAGTTGAGCCGGACCCTCCGCCCAGAGACGAAGGGCCCGGAATTGGGGATTGGCTAGTTGGGCATGAACCACATGCGCCCGGGAAGATGAAGGCCCGTTTCACGATCAAAACGACCCAAAACGCTTGCTTTCCACAGGGTCATGGCCATGCACCTCCTTTCCGCAATCAAAACTCCCAAGTGGGGCTGAATGCCTACTCGGCCACCCAGTGCTCCTTCTGCGTCTTCTTTACAGTCGCATAGGTAATGAGCAGCAAGACAAGCGTGATGGCGAGAACGACGGCGCCAATGGTGAACGCACCGGAATAGGTCCCCGTCGAGGTGTAGAACAGCGCAATAATTGGTGCACCAAACGCACCGCCAAGGCCAACGCCCATCATGGCGTAGGACAGGACCTTGTCGAAGGAACGCTCGCCAAAGTGATGACGCACGATCATGGGGATCGAGATGGTAACGATTGCGTTATTCATTCCGAAGAAGAACGCAGTGATTGCCATGGTCGCCTCGTTGGTGGCAACAAAGGCCCAGCACAGGAATGTGATGACCGTAATGGCAAACAGGATGATGGTCACATTCTTGGCGCCGATCTTGTCGCAGAGGAAACCACCGCACAGGGATGCCAAAATATAGCCAGCCTGGAGCAGGGTCATGAGAGTTGCCGAGAAGGTTGCGGCATCGGGACCAAGAATCTCGATGCAGTTGGCCTGGATGTAGGAGTTGAATCCGCCGGGGAAGGAGCAACCGATGCAGGCAATGAACAGGATGACGAATGTAACGGAAGCAACGGCATACTTCAGCGGAATACCCGGTTTCACGCCCTCGGCTTCTGCAAGCGCCACGGCATCAGGAGCGGGACCAAAGGGCTCAAGTCCGCTCTTGGAGGGATCGGTGGAGAAAACCGTGAGGGAGAAAATGAGGATGAGGAGCACGAGCACGGCATTCACGTAGTACACGCCCTGCCAACCAATGCTCTGGAAGAGCTGAGTGAACACGAGCGGGAAGATGGCGCCGCCGATACCAGAGAACAGGTTCGCGATGCCGAGATAACGACCGGCGACCGCCTCCGTGAACCAGGAGTTGATGAACAGCGGGCAGGCGTAGATAAAGAACTGACCACCGAACAGACCCATGATGACACCGAGAGCCGAGAACTGCCAGGTCCAGTCAGGCGTTGCAAACGTGAAGCCCACCAAGCAAAGGGCTACAACTATGACGTCGATGGACAGGAACAGTTTCGCGTTCTTAGGCAGCAGAATACCGCCGAGGAACGTGCCGACAAGGGCGGCTATGCCGTACATGGAAATCCACATGACATAGGAAACCATGTCGACACCAGCCAAAACCGGCATGAACGCAAAATAGGCGGAAGACGAATTAAGCACCGTGCCCAGGCCCACGGCCTGCATGACACAGCACCCCACGAGCACGAGCATCGCCCGCTTCTTGGATTGTGCTTGAATAGTACTAGACATTTGTATTACCTCCTTGATTTCCCTTTCCACATATATGCTCATATCTGAGCAAGAGGGCGAGGAAGGGATGCCCCGTGTTTCCTCCCCCGCTCCTCGTCTCGCCTACGCCTTGGTGGTGAACAGGCTCCAGCGGCTCTCGCCGTCCATCTTCTTGGCGAGCTCCTCGACGTCGCCGTAGTACATGCACCAGGCCTGGCAGTGCTGCACGCACATGGGCATCTTGCCCTTGGCGGTGCGCGAGGCGCACATGTCGCAGGACTTGGTGATCACGGGCAGCCAGGTCCACTCCCAGCGGTCGGGGGCGACGGCCCCCTCGCGCTCGTAGGGGCCGGTCTCGGTGAGCTTGATGCCGAACTCGCCCTCGGGCAGGCCCAGCTCCTTCTTGCAGGCCACCTCGCAGGAGTGGCAGCCGGTGCAGTAGTCGTAGTTGATGAGTATTCCCTTGGTCATCTTCATTCCCTCCTTACGGCTTCATCGGCTCGAAGTCATCGCGCCAGCCGCCAAGCTGGGTGATCTGGACACCCGCCGGGGTGTCGCCTTCCTTGTACTTGTAGATGCGGCAACGCGTGCACTTGATGGGAGATCCGATTCCACCCGGTCCTGCCTGGAAATTACGCGTGAGGTTGTTCACGTTGTACTCGAAGCAGTGGTTGAGAGATGGAAGCGCTGCCTCTTCCTCGGGCTTCCACCAGCCATGCTCGGCAGAAACGCAATCATCCGGTACGCCGGCAAAGATCTTGACCATCTGACGGCAACGACCCTCGTCGTTCTCCATCCAAATCCAGTCGCCATCTTGCAAGTCATACTTGGCTGCGGTGTTCGGCGAGATCTTGACAAGCGGTTCCGGGTGGAATTCGCGCATGGTCTGCGCCATTCGATGCTCCGTGTGGAAGAACTCGTAGGAACGGGCGCCGTTGATCATGTAGAAGGGCAGCTCCTCCATGATCTCGGGAGTGGTCTCCCACGTCTCCGGTGCGGGCGTGTAGACGGGATACGGCGGAATGCCCCACGCCGTGAAGATGCTCGGAACGAGCTCAATGCGTCCCGAAGGCGTGTTGAAGCCCGGCTGACCGTCGCCGCGCAGCAGCCCCTTTTCATGTTTGTTGTAAGTCGCGTTCCACTCGTCGTAGGCATGGCCATTGGCATCCTTGACGAGCTGGTCGAAGGTGTAGGGGCACTTCGTCGTGATGGTCGGTCCACCCTCCTCGGAAACCGAGGTATGACCCCAATCCTCATCCGTGGCGGCAGAGAAGTTAGCCTTCTTGACCTTTCCATCCTCACCAACGACCGCAAGGTCCGTAAGGAGATAGTCATTGATGAAGTCCTCGACGGTTTCCCAGCGCACAAAGAGCTCGGGATTGAGGCGCTTGCCGAGCCACAGGGCAATCTCCTCATCCGACTTTGCCTCATAGAAAGAGGTGACCTTTTTCATGGCACGAAGAGGAGTCCACCACGTACGCGCGGAATCACGCTCCACCGACATGGAAACGGGAAGGATGAGGTCGGCAATGGCCACCATGGTGGGAGTAATCATGGGGTCTGCATATACGATAAAGGGAATCTTCGAGATGTACTTGTAGGCTCGAGCAGCAGCGCCCTCGTGTCCCGCAAAGGCATTGCAAGACTGGGCCCAGAACATCTTGATGGGGTAGTCCTCCCCTGTCACGGGGATCTTGCCCGCCTCCAAGACAGATGCCATGGCATCGCAGTTGGACATGCCCACGAAATCGAGGCCTTCATCCCCAACCATCCATTTGCGGAATTTCATGGCAAGCGCATCTTCATCCGCATACAGATCAACCGATGAATAACCTGCATTAATATCAAACGAATTGTGTACGAGCACGTGGGTGCCGGGCTTTTCGATATTGCCGCATATGGCCATGAGATCGCAGACGGCCTCGGTCCAATGCATAGCCGAAGACGTGCCCGCATCAAAGACGAGGCCCCACTGAATTGCGCCACGGCCGGCATTGGCATACATGCGAGCAGACCCGATGATATCTTCCACGGGCACGCCCGTGATCTTGGACGCCCACTCTGGCGTGAACTGCTGGCAATGCTCCTTGAGTTCATCGTAGTAAGCGCACCACTTGTCAACGAACTCGTGATCAATAAGATCCTCGTTCATGATGACATTGAGCCATGCGAGGGCAAGGCAGCAATCAGTGCCAGGATGAGGACGGAGCCAATACTCGGCTCGAGCTCCCCACCAGGTAAGAACTGGATCGATGGAGATAATCTTGGTGCCCGCCTGCACGCAGACATTGAGCCAGTGGCCCAGATAACCGTCACCATTGGACTTAAGCGGTTCATTGCCCCAGACAACGAGAACTTCGGGGGGTTGCCACTCGGGATTCGCGTAACGGTCAGGTAGTGTCTCAGACGCGTCTACGATGGGATAGTCACCGAGCGGACCGGCAGCACCACAGACACGCGGCATATAGCACCACCAGCCGGAGAAGTAGATGCCTCCGACATTTGCCGTGCGGAAGCAGGCGCCGGCAATGAAGGGAACCTGCCAATTGATGTTACGACCAGTACCGTGGCCCACAAGAATGGACTTGCGGCCCAAGCCCTTGTCGTCGATTTCCTCTTTGATATAGGTCTCGATCATGTCGAGAGCCTCATCCCAGGAAATGCGCTCCCACTTGTTTTCGCCACGCTCGCCAGCGCGCTTCATGGGGTACTTCAGGCGCTGGTTGCTTTCGACCATCTCGACCATGTCGAGACAGCGCATGCAGAGCTTTCCGTTTGCGTAGGGGTCAAGCGGATCTCCCTCAATACGGGCAAGCTTTCCATCTTTCGTGTACAGCAAAACACCGCATGAATCGTGACATCCCGGAGCAGAATAGTTGTAGGTACGGGTAACGGTATAACCGTCTTCCTCCCACTGCCACTCGCCCTCGTGGTACGCCTTGCGGTCGATGCTATCCAAGAACCCTTGATAATCAACCATAAGCCTTCCTCCTTCTCTCTTGACGCACTAGGCGTTTCAATGGAGGAAGCTTATGAGGGGTCTTTAGCCCCTGTCATCAACGTGATTTTGGGGTTCTTGTGCATACCTAATTATTGATGATTTCCCATTTTTCTCACGATTGCTTCGATTTGTAATACCGATTAGGGAATTCATGTTGTAAGACCAATGGGATAAGGACGATGAAAGTGCCTGGTAGTTTGCAGTGGAATCGGCGAGTGTCAGGCTTGTGCATAATTGCTCGACATTCAATCCTCTCCGTAAAGCTTGGTCTCTTCAATTAGGTCAAGGAGTTCCTGACGTGAGTGAACTCCAAGCTTTCGGTATATATTGCGGATATGGGTTTGAACCGTCGAGAGGGATATAACCAGCGTGCTCTCGATGTACTTTGCATTTCGGCCTTGGGCCATGAGAAAAAGCACCTCCTGTTGACGATCGGAGAGTTTGTACCGTTCGCCGACCGCCTGGCATCGCTGCTTCCAGATCATGCGGACATCTTTCTCCGCCACTCCCTGGTCCTGTTCCATTCCCGCCTCGGGAAATCGGGGTTTATGAGAGATGAGGGCCAGCATGCAGATTGCGACAGCAATGGCGAGCACCAGAAACGAGGCGTATCTCGCGGATAGCTCTTGTACGGCAAATCCGCAGGCCAGGCCCAAGACAAAGCCAGCAAAGTCTATACATCGCGCCTTTCCGTAAGTTCGTAGTGGGGCCAGATCGCAGATGCGCACATGCTCGACCAAGGCAACCAATCCGAAGGCAAGGTAGATGGAAAACACAATCGTGATAATGCAGAGAGCGATAAGCTTGGCTACATCTCCGAACGCAAGCATGAACATGAACGCAAATACGAGCAAGGGCGGCATGAGTGGCGCAAGGCTCCGCTCTGTTATAACGCGATCCGCCATCGTGTCTAGCACAAGCATGGATGCGGCCAGTATTCCGCCGATGAAACAAGGGACTATGACATCCGTGATGGTAGTCATACCCACGACAAAGCCAAACTCGAAAAACGTGGATCCCAGCATGATTGCCGAAGAAGTCTGAATCTTAGAACGCTTATCCGAATCCCGATTCTTCACCACCCCTGCAAAGGTCTTCGGTCTCATGCGTGCAAGAACGCAAACGCACCCGAAAGAAACCAGAGCGAAGAGCGCAAGGGCCACTTGACATGCAAGAGCCTCCATAAACCACATGCCAAGGCAAAGACACACGCCAACCAATGTTCCGAGGGTAATAAAAAGCATAAGCCCACTACCTCGAATATGGCATAGTTGCATGAACCACAGGGCTCCGAGGGCCGCTACGCCTAATGCCGCAAAAGCCAAGGACACGACCGCCTGCCACTCAAGACCCGCAACCATAAGTGCGGGAACTCCTATAAATCCGACAGCCCCTATAGCAGCACAGGCAAAAAGCGGAATTGAGCGACGTTGCGCCACAATCTGCGAAGTTCCATACACGATTGCCGCCATCCCCAGCAATACCAATCCGCAAAGGACTCGTACGCACAAAACACACGTGCCGGCAAAAGCCAGGGAAGGCAGAAGCACGAACAAGCCGATAAATATAACGATGAAGCTCGCAAAGCCGATGAAACACACGACAAGATCTATGCCAAGCTTCGTCGATGCTGAATCCCGCCTATCTGCGCCACCAGAACCCATTCGACGTCCCCTCCATCAGCTCCGACACCCCAAGCGCACGCTCAATGCATAACACGAGGACACCCCTGCTTTATCAGTCCCCTGCTCCCACTTTGCCGGATTCAACCCCCTCGACTAAATCGATAAGATCTTGTTGAGAATGCTGGCCGGTTTTCTTGTAAATCGCATATACATGCGCTTTCACCGTATGGGGCGAAATGACGAGCTCGTCACGAATGTAAGCGGTGTTACGTCCCTTTGCGAGCAGATAGAGCACTTCACGCTGCCGCTCTGTCAAGCCATACTCCTCCGCCACAGCATTGCATCGATTTATATAGTGCTGCCTGCCATCCATGATGCTGGCAATGTCTTGTCGCGTGAGAATCTGCCCATCGGTTTCCTCTTGAAGCACTTCGTCTTCCTCGCCTGGATAGTGGCTCCGGGAGGAAAGCAAAGAGAAGACGACGATCAGAAGAACAACGATGATGACTATCCATATCTGACGAGTCATCTCTCCAAATAGCTGGGTGTATAAGGAGGCATATCCAACAACGAGTCCCAGGCAAAGGCCGCCCGTTGAACAGAGACGTGTCCGCGTGTATATGCGCAGGGTCGAGAGCTGGCATGTCACAATATGCTCGCAGGTAGCGCTGCCGGCCAGAGTATAGGGAATAAGCGAAAAACAGAAAGCGGCAATGGCAGGTATAAAGGCCCATGGCTCAGGGATAAACAAAAAGACGAGTATGCAAGTTGCAAGGACAGGGAGAAAGAATTTGCGAACCAGGGTTTCTCGAAGCACGAGCCCGTGAAATGTGTCAAATAACACCATAGCGCTTACAACAAATGATATGCCACCTATGAGAAGCGGCATCCAACCATGGTATGCTCCGGCCATGATGAGCCACGCAAGGGAAAAACCCTGAACTAGAGATGCCATTATGGTGAGTAGCGACGAGCTCCAGGTTATCTTGCACCTTTTATCGCTTTCCTTCACATCATAAGAAGGGGGCATATTTGCTGACACAAAGCGCCGCCAAAGAAACAGATATATGCATGGCGAGACAACCGCGCAGGCAAGGAGCAAAAACGGAGCATACCTCGCATCGGCCATCATGATGCAAAATGTCCAGAGTAGCGCCAGAGCAAAAAACGTCGCAAGCGATGAGCGAACCTTGTTCTTGAACTGGGTACAAAGGAACTCGATCCATAGTGTCATGCTCAACGAAACAAAGGTTCCTGCGCAAGCCGCGCGAAAAATGGCAAAAACAAAAGCCGCCATTTCGCCCGATGGCACAAGGGGGAGCGACCCCATCACGCCGCAAACAAGAGCCGTTATCATCAGAGCGATTCGATGCTCTTGAAGCTTACCCGCCGCGCGCCCAAGAATAAAAGAGGAGATAAAAAGCCAGAGCGCAAAGTTAGCAATTTGAAGTATGGGGGAGAAGCCAATTCCAGTATCGGCCAAAAAGGTGGGCTGCAGCAGAAGCGAAAAATACCATGCCAGAGAGATCGAAGCGCCGACTATGCCAATGATGAGCGAAGGATTGACATAAAGCCATTCACTCGCGTCATCTTCTTGCACCAGTTCCTTGCGCCCAAAGAAACGTTTACAGCTATCAGAAAGAGTACTCCCCATACCGCTCATCTGTCACGGGTAAGAACGCAGCCATCGTATTAGCTGCGCTACCTCATGACGCCTCCCCTCTCCGCTCCCTCAAAAGCTTTGGTGAACAACCGCGGGCTTGTGCGCGCGGAGGGTCGTCGACTTTATGCATTGCATGCTTGCGTGGTTTGGAAGCCCCCCCCCCCGTGTGCATCTGCAGTCGGCATCTTGGGTGCTTTCGCACCAGAAGAACGACCTGGAGGGGCCGGAAATGCAAACCCGCACTGAACGCAAGCAGCAACTCCCGGCTCATTCACATACCCGCAGCGGCCACACATGCCTGGCTGAGGCATACGACCACACTTATTACAGTGTGAACAGGGATAACACATGATGGATCCGCCCCCGCTCGTTCCTCATACCCCATGTCGCATCATATACAACAAAGTGACTATAAAATTCCATGCCCGCCACCGACAATCCCTAATGATGCCTATTTTTTAGGTATTGGTATCTAAGGTTATTGGTATTAGATAGGGCCTTTTACCCGGTCAAATAATACTGCGCAGGTTTATGGCCTCAGAACGCATCGCTCTGACCGACGTACACGTAAGATGGTTCTTAGGAACAGTCCGATACCATCGGTAAGGAACTCTCGACTGCACAGCCCTCGGCGCCTGCGCCCGAGGCGACGACTGATGGAAGGTGGGGGTCTGGAAGCCGATAATCGAGGGTCGATAATCGAGGGTCTGTCCCCATCTTCCCATACGCGAATGCCCGCCTGCTGGCGCAAAAAGCGACTGTCTCTAGGATTTGCGGGGGCCGGGTGCGCGTTTTTGGCGCTTCTCTAGGATTTGCCACGCCGTTTGCCTAGACTCCCGCCGTTTTTGCGCGCGGGGCATCGCCCGACCCTAGAGATGGCCGCTTTTTGCGCGCGGGCGTCACGGGGACGGGCCCGAGGGCTCGTCCCCGCCATTCCCGTGAGGGTCTGTCCCCTTTTTGCCACCGAGCGGGATTTCTCGACTCTGGCGCTTCGCGCCTGCACTCGAAATGACAACTAGGGGTCTGTCCCCTTTTTGCCACCTGCGGTGATTCGAAGGGGTCTGTCCCCTTTTTGTCAGAGCTCTACCGCCGCGTCGAAAGCGCTCATGTTCGCCGAGAAGATGTTGCCCGTCTGGCGCGCATCGCCCACGACCGTGACCTGCGGCATCATTTCCACGAACTGGCCTACAAGCTCCTTGCTCGGACGTAAGCCGCATGCCATGACAACCGTATCGGCGGGAATCTCGAAATCCTCGCCACCACGTGTGTACACGACGGACCCTTCGCGAATCTCCTTCACCATGGCCTCGTCAACGAGCTGCACGCCATAGCGATCACGCAGCTCGATGAGGCCGCTTCGCAGCTCGTTCATGACCTCGCGCCAGAGCTTGTCCTCAGGCTGCGCATCGATGGCCGTGACCTCATGACCTTCGTAGGCGAGCTGAATGCCGCATTCGAGCGCGGAAAAGCCGCCGCCCACGATCACGACGCGCTTGCCAATGGGTGCCAGACCCAGGTCGGCCTCGGTCACCGTGATGACGTTGTCTCCGTTGGCGCCGGGAATCGGCGGGCAGATGTGCTCGCCGCCAATGGCGACGATGACCTCGTCAGGATTCTCCGCCATGACGAGCTCCGGCGTCGCTTTCACACCCAGCCGGATGTCCGCGCCGCTCTCGAGCGTTGCGCGCTTGTCCCAGGCGAGATAGCGCTTGTGGTACGGCTCCTTGCAGAAGAGGACCGACGCTTCCTTGAGGCGGCCTCCCAGTTCTTCATCGCGCTCGAAGAGCACGACGTCGTGGCCGCGTTTGACGGCGGTTTGCGTCGCCATCATGCCAGCCGGACCACCACCGATGACGACCACTTTCTTTTTGGTAAGTGCCGGCCGTATCTCGCGATAGTAAAGCTCGCGGCCAAGCTGCGGATTGACCGAGCAGCGCACGCCACCGCCCACGGCAGGCCGCGAGGCGCACTCAATGCAGCGCAGGCACGGGCGGATAGTGTCCTCCTCGCCACGATACGCCTTGTTCACCAAGTCCATATCGGCAAGGATATTGCGCGCGAAGGCGACGATGTCGGCCTTGCCCTCGGCAAGAATCTGCTCGGCGGTCTCGATGTTGGGGATGTTACCGACGCAGGTAACCGGGATGTCGAGCTGCTCGTGAACGATGGCCGTGCGCGGGATGTTGAGGCACAGCTCCTGCGGATAACCCGGCATCATGTACTTGACGTAGACCGGGTCGAAAATCCAGCCGCCCGAGAGATTCGCATCATCGATATAGGGCTCGGCCGCCTTAAGGAAGGTGATGACATCCTCGAGCGTCGTGCCGCCTTCGACGTATTCGTTCTGGCTGATGCGGAAATCGATGGCCATGTTCTCGCCCACGGCCTCACGCACAGCCTTCACGAGCCTGAGCGGGAAGCGCATGCGGTTCTCGAAGGATCCGCCGTACTCGTCGGTGCGCTGATTGGTGAGCGGCGAGAAGAACGCACTCACGAAGTTGCCATGCGCACCGTGGATGAGCACCATGTCGAAACCCGCATCGCGCAGACGCACGGCCGCCTTGCAGAAGAGGTCGATGACCTCGTCCATCTGCTCCTCGGTAACTTCCTCGAACAGCTCGGGGTCCATGTCGGGCGTGAGCCACGGCACCCACGCCTTGCGTCCGGCGAGCGCGTTGGGTTGCGCGATGCGCCCCGCATGCAGAATCTCGCACGAAATCGCTGCGCCATAGCGATGCACCTCCTCGACAAGGCGATGCAACCCGGGGATGTCTTCGTCCTTGCAAACGGAAAGGCTTCCGAAGAAATCGCGTGCACGGCCTTGGTCGACGGGCGATGCGCCGATTGTGACCATGCCGACGCCACTGCGAGCCTGGGCTCCCAGGAACTGTACGAGCGCCTCGGTAACCTGACCATCGACAACACCCGCATGACCTGAGACGACCGGCGAGAAGACGAGACGGTTCTTCAGCTCGAAATTGCGAATCTTAATCGGCGTGAAGATATGAGGGAAATTGTTGAAACTCGGCATATATGTACTCCTCGATTTTACGACGATGACACGATGGGGACAGACCCTTGCAACTCACACGCACTGGGAAGGTGAGGGAAACAGGGGTCTGCAAACAGGGGTCTGTCCCCTTATTGCCACCTGCGGTGATGCGGGAGGGTCTGTCCCCTTGTTGCCATTAGAACGTCAGGCCGACGCACATGGTGCCGCCATCATGATTGGCGACAACACCCGTGATCTGCGCCGCAGCCGGCGATGACAGGAAGACCGCCAACGCGCCAATCTCGAGCGGCTCGCCAAAGCGATGCATCGGCATCGTCACGTCGATGAACTCCGTAATCGACGGCGGAAGGCCCGCATCGAGATCGGAGTGCGTGGGACCGGGCGCAATCGAGTTGACGCGGATACCGTAGTCGCCCATGACGATCGCCAGGTGACGCGTGAGGTGATCGAGGGCGGCCTTCGAGGCATTGTACGAAGGCATGGGATGAGAGCGCGGGTCGCCGATGGCCTGGCCGCCAATCGACGAGATGTTGATGATCTCGCCGCCACGGCCCTCGTCCATCATCCACTGTCCGAAGACCTGGATCATGGCGGCGACGCCATTGAGATTGACGTTCATGACGCGCTTGAACTCCTCGAGACGCGCGTCGTCGAAGACGCCGTGCTTGCCATCAACGCCCGCGTTGTTGACGAGCGTATCGATGTGGTCGAACTCGCTAGCGACGACCTCTTTGGCCCTCAGTACGGAATCGAAATCCCCCACATCGCACTTTACGGCGATAGCGCGCGATCCGAGCAAGCGTAGCTGCTCGGCGGCCTCGTTACCAGACGCCTCGTTCCGGCACAGAATCGCAACGTTGGCGCCGCACTCGGCAAACGCCTGCGCGATACCGCGGCCCAGGCCGCGATTGCCGCCGGTAATAACGACATTCTGGCCAGCGACGGAAAACGCGTTCTTCATGCTGGTGATAGGTTCAATGATGATCTTGTCCATGATCGTTCCTCTCCGGGGTCTGTCCCCTTATTGCCACCTGCGCGTTTACACCTCGAGCGCTGCGTCAAAGCCGCTGTGGTTCGCCTTCTTGATGGTGCCAATATCCGCACAGTCACCCACAACGTACGTCTCGGGAATGAGCTCGCGGAACTGGTCGGGCGTGACGGGGCGTATGCCCATGGCGTTGACGACGTAGTCGGCCGGAATGACCTCGCGACGCCAATTCCTGTCCTGCACGTGCACGCCATCATCGTCGATGGCCTCGACGTTGCGGTCATCGAGAATGCGGACCTTGTACTCCTCAAGCAGCGCCATCAGCATGCCGCGCGTAATATGAATCATGCCGGCGGCAAACCTGTCGATCGGAACGCGATCGACGAGCGTGACCTCGCAGCCCTCCATGGCAAGCGCCAACGCGGACTCGCAGCCACTCGCGCCACCACCGCAAACGACGACTTTGCCGCTCACCTTCTTGCGTCCGGAATCGACGTCGCGCACGCCATACACGTTGTCGCGATCGAGTCCAGGAACAGGCGGATTGACCGGCACGGACCCGAGCGCGACGATGAGCGCATCGGGCTTCTCGGCCATGACGAGCTCGGGAGTCGCCTCGGTGTTGAGACGCACGTCGGCGCCACATTCCATCGTCTGCTTGACGTCCCACTCCGTATACTTCAGCAAATCGCCCTTGAACGGCAGCTTGTTGATGTCGTTGAGCGCGCCGCCCAGCGATGCGGACTTCTCGAACAGCACGACCTCGTGACCGCGCCTGATCGCAGTTTGAGCCGCCATCATGCCAGCCGGACCGCCACCGATGATGACGACCTTCTTGCTCTTGGCCGCCGGCACAATCTCCCAGTAACGATAGCCGCGTCCAAGCTGCGGGTTAATGGCACACGACATGTGGTTGCCGCCGCCCGCCGCACACGAATGGCAACGCAGGCAGGGGCGCACCGTCTCGGGCTCGCCACGATACGACTTCTTGAGAATCTCGGTGTCGGCCAGCAGGGCACGCGCGATATAACACGCATCGGCAGCCCCACTCGCGATGATGTCCTCGGCCTCGTTAATGTTGGTGATGCAGCCGACGACAGAGACGGGAATGGTGATTTCCTTGCATTCCTTGACCTTGCGTGACAGCTCCCTGTTGAGGCAATGCGGCTGGTAGTAGGGCGGCATCGTGAAGAACTGCGCACGCCAATCGACGATGAGGCCAGCCGAGATGTTGACCATGTCGAGGTATTCCTGCGCGAGCTTGAGGAATTCGATGACCTCCTCGACTTCCATGCCGCCATCGACCATCTCGTCGCCGCTGATGCGCATGTCGAGGATGAAGTCGTCACCGACAGCTTCGCGCACGGCCTTGAGCAGCATCAACGGGAAACGGCAACGGTTCTCGAAACTGCCGCCGAAATTGTCGTTGCGGTGGTTGGTGAGCGGCGAAAGGAATGCCGCGATCAGATTGCCATGCGCGGCGTGGATGTTCACGCCGTCAAACTGGGCCTTCTTGAGGCGCACCGCACAGTCGACATAGTCCGCGATGATGTTCTCCATGTCGCGGAACTCCATCTCCTTGAGATACGGGTACTGCCCCGGAATAGGCAGCGGCGTGGGCGCAAGTCCGTACTCGCTCTGGATGAGCTCGGGATGCACGCCGCGGCCGGCGTGGACGAGTTCGACGGAAATTTTGGCCCCGTGGCGATGCGCGACCTCGGACAGCAGCACCAGGCCGTTGATGCGCGTATCCTCGGTGACGTTTAGCTCGGCAGGATAATCGGGAGCGGTGTCCCAGTTGACCGGCGTCGCTCCCAGCGTGATGAGCGCCGCGCCCGTCCTGGCCTGCTCCTCGACAAAGTCAATGTAGCCCTGCGTCGGCTCGCCATTTGCGGTTGTGTAATCGGAAACCATGGGTGAGAAGATAATGCGGTTCTTGAGCACCTGCCTGCCTACCTTGAGCGGCGTAAACACGTACTCGTA
>ERZ772879.653-NODE-653-length-26780-cov-5.714724_pt1 | contig 26780 bp, 34 predicted proteins | sample MGYA00580582_ERZ772879 | MGnify/ENA primary metagenome ERZ772879 (study PRJEB29015, sample SAMEA2737682) | human gut metagenome | biome: human gut; feature: human-associated habitat; material: faeces | place: China | collected 2012 ... | reverse complement strand
GGAGTTTTTATAGTGTGAATATATCGCTCAGATTACGTTTCAAATTAGATTACTTATTTACTATAACATGGATGTAATGCTAACACAAGGATAAATATTCAATATGCGGTTTAATACAAAGAAGTAGGGTTAACATTTAAAAGAGTTAATAGCAGAACAAAAAAAGTTGTCAATATATAAAGCGAACCTATTTAGCTCATCGCAGCACTGCTCGTGGTTTTATTAGAAACAAGGCTACTCTTGAGGATTTGGAAGAATTAAAGAAGCTAATTGAAGAAAGAGAAAAATCCCTCACCTAATATTGTAGTGAGGGATTTTTTGTATGCTATCTGTTCATAACCGTTAATATCAAGGTACAAATACCTAGCATGGTTAACCCAAATTGCAACAATTCTTTTTTTTGTACACTCATACTTTTCATTAGCTCTTTAACTCCCATTAGTACTAAGATGGTAATAACAACGTAAAGTATATAGTACGTTCGCATTCCTGAAGCCCAGACCGTGGGAGAAAATCCCATAATTAATCTTGAGCAAAATCCCATTATCATCAAAATAACTAAGAAAGTAGCAGTTCTTTTATTGTCAAAACTTAAATAAATTCCAACAACTAAACATAGTAACAACCCCAAAACTGCTAAGGTGGCTATCCAGGTACCAGGATAAAAAAGTGACAGTTTCGTTCCTCCCTCTGTAAAGAGATTATTCAGGTTACTACTACTCCAAATCATTGCTCTTTTATTTCCATGAACATAAGTAAAACTTTGTCCCATTGTATTGCCAAAATAAATAATCAAATTTAAGAAAAACGGCAATGCAGTCAATATACGTACATAGTAGTTTTGACATTTCCTATATGTTAAAAGGAATACTAGGAAAAATAGCAATAAAAATAAAATATTCGTGTCTAAAAAAAATGGCTTTCCAAATGATGAAATACCTAAGTCTAGCTTATTAAGAAAGTTGAAATCTTTATATTCAGGAAACCATTTATTAATTTCATGCGTAGCACGTAATGCATTCCCTGGAGTTGTCAAAGAGAAAATCAATTCTGCTAAACTTATTAGTGAAAATACTGATAACTTATAATTGTATCGCCTATTAGCAATCAAATACAGACTAACTATGCTTGTTAGAACAAAAAAACAGGAGTTGACTTGTTCTTGATTAGTTGAAAATATCAACAGAGGAATACTTACCCAATATATTTTTCTAGTTATTTCTCCCCCTCTTAAAAGTTGGAAAAACGGATAAAAGGCTAGTAAACTAAACGCTACTGGCCACTGATAGTTTAATGTAGTTGCTCTCCAACCCGTTTCCCCCATTACTGTTAATGGTATTAAACAGTATATAGAACAAACTAATAACAAATTTTTAACATTTGTTTTCTCAAAAACATATTTGCAGAGTAATACTACAGTCCCTAACATAATCGTAGAATTTAATATTTTCCATAGCATAAAGTGTTTAGAAAAAAACATTAAGAATAGTTCCACAATAATTCTTGAACTCCATGTTTTGTAATGTTCTATCGAAGCACCCAAATAGCCAAGTTTATCTAATCTACTTGCGTAAGCTAAATCATCTGCTCTAATAGTCGGCATATACATATTAAAGAGCAAAAAGACAACCCAAATCCCTAATAGCATCACGATCAGTTCTTTATTGTACATTATTTTTCTATTATGTTTGTTCATTTTTATACTCCTTATTATATTTCCCAATAGAGTATAACATAGCTTTAAGCGTTACTTAAAGATAACTTTTAAGTTATTTTTTAAATACTTGTATGTATCCCCTCATGTGAGGGGCTAATTATAGCGTCAAATAGATATCAGAAATCCGCACGTCATTTACTGCGCCTTCACCGTTTGACTGATTGCATCGGCGCAAAATGATATCAATCTTCTTCCCTTTCATCCAACTAGAATCAAAAGTAACATCAAAACCTAGCGCATCGCCACCTTGATAGCCGTATGCCTTTTTGACATCTGGCCGAGCAATCCCTTGAGATTGGATACGTGTTAATTCTTTAGGTGTCCCATGTTCCATCACAAGTACGTAAGCATAAGTTCCAATTGCACCTTGTGGTTTATCAGGAACCAACCAACCAGCTACACGAACTGTTTTATCTGTTACCTTTTTGAAAATATCTAGTTTGCCATAAGCATTTCCCTGATGCGTTGGCGTGCTTGCTGATACTTTATCGTCATGATTTTGATCTTCTGTACTGCCATCAGGTTTCAATGCGGAATTATCATGGTATTTCTTGATTTGTGAAATAAAGTAATCTTGCATTTGAACAGTGATGGCTGCAGGAACTGCTAACGTAGAATCATAGCCACAATGTTCCATCAGTGAACGCTTAGGGCATTCAGTTGCTGAAAATTGATGATGGCATTTGACTATATCTCGGTTGACTGGCAATCCGTAAAAACGAAGATCTTCTGCTGCTTGCCAGAAAGCATTTTGTTCTGCTTGTAGGAAAACTGCTTTTGGTGTTTCACGATTTCCACGCACTTCATATCCGATATAGCTATTATTACCATCAGAATTAGCGACATGCCAAGCACGATTATAAGTATCTTCTGTGCGAATAATCGTGTTTTCATCACAGTAATAATGAGCAAATCCTGCTTCTAACTGTTTATCTGTCATTCCTGCTAAACGATTCATTTCTTGTTCTGCAGTCGTGTTTGTCCAAGTATTATGGATGACTACACCCTTCACGTCTCCTACACGTCTACCTGCTACACCACGACATACTGAATTATTGATAATATTGACCATTATTTTTTTCCTCCTAAAGTATTATTTTTGTCTTTTCCTTGTTCTTCAGATGAATCTTTTAATTTGCTGAATCGATCTTTCACAAAATCTGGAATTGGGATCCCTAATTGACCTAAATTCTCGATCACCGAGATTCCATAAACAGCAATGTATGAAAGCACAAAAGCTGTTGCGACTCCTTCAAAGTTCATGATTTTAAGATAGGGATACGCAATCAGCACAAGCGCCACGACCAGCAAATGCTTTACTACCCCCATCAGTCCTTTAGTACTATTTGTTTCTTTTCCAGCAAGTCCCTTACAAACTCCTGTAATGATATCCGCAATGACAATCCAAACAAAAATTTGAATATAAACGTTGCTTACTAGATTTTTAAACTCTGATAACAAAACTAAATTATCAATGATCACCATGTTTCCACCCTTCACTTTCTATTTTTAGCCATAAAAAAGCGCACTCGTTTGAGTACGCGCTAACTCTCTTTATCAATAATTTTGTCAGCTTCTTCTTGCGTGATGCATAAAGGAATAAATTGTTTCACTTGGTCAGCAGTAAAGCAATTCCAATCATACATCATCTTGATATCATCATAAGAATACATATTATTCTCCCCCTTCAAGTTGTTCTTTGATAGTAGCAATGTCTTTTGTGTTTTGAAGGGATGTCAGCATGGTTTTAGAATTGATTTGTGCTAGTGATTCCGCTTTTGAAGCAAGCTCTTCATTTGCTTTTTTTAAAGCTTCATTATCTACTTGTAAACCTGTAGATAAATTTTCTAGTAGTTCCAATTTTTTAGAATAATCTTGTGTAACTGCTTCTTCCCATTTATTTTCAGTAAAATTGAAAAACTGGGATTGAGAATCGCTCAAACTTTCTAAAGGTTTAATCTCAACAAATGGTAAAGTTGTTGGAAACTCCTCTTCTACTTCGTGTTCTTCATATCCTAATGGATAAAGTACCTTATAAATTAATTTCATTTTATAATCCTCCTTTTTATTATTTGCGACGTCTTACGCCAATTTCACGAAAAACAAATTTTTTATTTGCATCATTCATTGTATTGATTGGATCCCCTGTAATAATCAAAGATGTTCCTGATTTTGATAAGGAAATACGTTTTACACCAATAGTCGAGTTGCCAGAAGCGGAACCTTCCCACGCTACTCCCATCATGTCATACTTCAATTTTGTAATATTGGGTGTAACAGGAAATGAATAGATTATTCCGCTATAATTAGCATTATAACGAGACAACGTGAATACAATTTCGTCTACTATTTCGATGTTAGGTATAGTAACGGATTGGTTTTCGCTTAGATACACACCAGTTCCATCCCAATAATCAATGATCCTTTCGTATGTCGTTGCGGCAGCAATTGCTACAGATTGACCTGCAATTTGAATACCATCTTGAAAGTTTTTAGTACCCAAAATAGTTTCATTCCCCGTAGCTTTAACTAATTTTCCATCTACACCGTCTATGGCATCTGCATGTGTCTTGAGATACTTAGCAACTCCGTCTTCTTTTAATTGAACAATATCTGGCATTATACGGTCCCCACTTTCTCAAATGTAATATTTGCTAATCCATCGAGTTTAGCTTTATCTTCCTTGGACATCAAACCATTAGCTGTAGTTGTAGCCACAGCTGTCGTTGTTGCATTTGTTCCAGGATCTCCCTTGTCTCCTTTATCCCCTTTAGGCAATACAAAATTAAACTTCGCTGCACTTGCAGTACCAGCATTTGTGACACTAGCTGTTGTACCACTCGTTACTGTCCCTACAGTAATTGTGGCAGCCTGTCCAGGATCTCCTTTATCTCCCTTAATAGTTTCCGGCTTCCCCTCAACAGCATCCCAATGAGTTTGGGGGTAAACCTGAACATCATTCTGTTTTACTTTTACAATATCTGTCATTTCTCTATACCTCCCCTACTTTTTCAAACGACACACTTGGTATTTTTGAATCTGTATAAGCTTGTGCATTTTGGTAAGCTTCACTCATTTTTTGGTCAACATATTCTTGAGTGACACCGCCACCTTCTCCACCACCAGTTGCAGAGATTACTCCTGTATTTGAAATACTGATATTAGCTCCGGCAGTATAGTTGAATTGCTTATCAGCAGACAAAACATCATCAGTCATCGTTAATCCTTCGCCAACGCGAATACCACCTTTTACAAATTCGGAGGCAGTGGGTAAAACGTAAAAACCAGTCACATCTGCATTTATTTTTCCATCTTCATCAATAGTGATATTTTCTCCTGCAGTGTAATTTTTCAGTGAATCGAGCTTTTCTTTTAACTCTAGTGAGAAATTAACATCAGATTGTCTGACTGCAGAGACTTTTCCTGTCTCATCAATCGTCAATAATTCACCAATTTTTATGCCACCCAAACGGTCGACAGTGGCAATTGGCAACACATAGTCACCTTCTCCACTGTTTAAAATTTTTTGATACATTTCTGCAGTGATAATTCCGTCATTCTCTTCACTTGCATAGGGCAATTCTGTGATAGCATTTCCTAATCCTAGATCTTCTTTAGTAATAACAACAGCGCCAATTTTCCCATTGACAGATAGAACTTTTGCATCACCAGCCATAAATTCCTCTAACCCAAGAACTGCAGAAACATGAGTGATTGGGAAAAACTGTCGTTGTACGCCCGTTTTTTCATCCGTTTCCATCATGCGTTTTGTTTTAGCCATTAGATCCCCCCTACTTTCTCAAGAGTGAAAACATTCTGTTTTGGATCATCTACGGTTGCAATAATCAAAGCTCCTTCTTCAATTGGAAATTCTACTGTTCCGATCTTTTCGACTTCGTGATTATCTGAAAAAAGATCATCCTGTAAAATGTCAGTCACTTCAATTTCACCGTATTCAATCGTGAAAAGTGCTGCTTTCATTTTTTGATACAAATAGTTTAGATCGGCTAGGAAACGTTCAGAAATCGACTCATGGCGTACACCTTGAAGATCTACACGCGCATCCATTAATTCGGCTAACATTACTCCACCTGGATCGATAGACTTCAAAATATCTTTGATTGATTCAAACCAGTTCAAATAATCGGTTTCTTGTCCGTCTCTCCATGCTTCAAATGTATTTTGTTGGTCTTGACGCCATTGTTCAAATTCCTTTTTACGTGCATTCATCCAATCTGTGAAGTCGCCTTTGTTTTCATTGATAAAAGCTGTCATATCCGCAATTAAATCTTCGACTGTCTGCCAATACGATCCCATTTCGCCCTCTGTTTTTGAGACGGCTTTAATAACAAAATAGGAGAAGTCTTGCGTCGTAGCAATTAACTCATCCTCTTTATAAATGATGAAATCTGCTATTTGGCGATGTAGGCATTGCATCGAATACTGATCAAATGTGTACTGAATTTTTCCTTTTTTTGCATCGATAACTTTAGTACCTAATTGAACTGGATATTTGTCTCCGACAACTGATTCAAAATAGACTTTACAACTAGTTAAATCATATGGCATTCCATTTTCAGTAATAGTTGCTTCCATAGTTTCTGAATTCTTATTGCCTTGTCGTACCTGGATCATACCGACATAATTATAAGGTTCAGTTGTGCTGAGTACTACGTTCCACTTTGCCTTTAATTACCACTCCTTTCTCAAAATCAGGTGGGATACAAATAGAGGCTATCTGACCAGATCCGAAGAATTCACGATCATATTCCGCCACAATTCCACCTGATTCTGCATTTTGTTCATAGGTTTGAATACGCCCATTTTCTAGACCTTTGATTACACCTGTGTGGCCGTAATATTCATGGCTTTCAAATGTATCACTGATTTTTGCGTTTCTTTCCCAATTGATAATTGAACCAACAACTAGCTGGTCATACTCAGGATGAGCGATAACCGTCCATAAATACAATGACCATGGATAGGCTCGTCCAATTTCTGCAGCGGAAAATACATTGCCATGACGTACTTTAATCTCATATTTAGTGCCAGCTCCCATGTCAGGACCAATCATCACACCGGAATATTCCGCAGATAATGCATAACATTGATGATTTCCGATAGGTTGATTCAACAAACTTTTCAAATGATTTAATCCTTTTTCTTCGATCACAAAATCACCTCTATTTCTTCGCTCTGGCGAAACAAACATCGCCACCGTTTAACAAATAACCGAAAGACCAGTCTACGCGACCGATACCAACACCATTGGAATTCATACCGCCCATTTCAACAATAGACGTGCTATATCCCTTCCAATCCTCTGCTAAAATAGCGGTATGGCCATCATTACCAACGCCTGCACCTAAATTAACAATGATGATATCTCCGGCTTTCGCTTCATTTGGGGATATTTCAGTAAGATACTGACGTGCTCCTCTTGCATCTGCAGCCATTGAACCCGTGTACCATAGAGTCCCACGTGTTGCGGTTTTATATCCCGCTTTTGTCAAAGCTAGCCAAACAAAAGAAGAACAGTCAGCATATCCATTACGATCAGGGTTCTCGACACTGCCAAAATTCCAACGCAATGGTTGAGAATAATGGAAATAACCCATCAAGCTTTTGGCTGTACTGAGAATACTGCCAGCAGATGGGACTTGAAGATCTCTAAATTTGTTATACCAATTAACTGCCCATCCTTGTCGTTCTGGATGAGTCGTGGCTGGTCTTTCATAATTTCGTTCAAATGTATAAGCAGCAGCTGCTGGATCCGTCATTGCTTTAAATCCAGAAACACTTGTCGGTTGAACAATTCCTAACCATTGACCGTTATACATCGTCCAATCTAATAACTTTCCTTGAGCTGACATGGTTCGATAATCTTCTGTAATTCCTGCAGCTCTCATCAGGTTCTGGACATAAGTCCTGCCATCCCATGTTGCTGGAAGAACCAAAGGATATGCTGAACCATCCCATTGAACGATTCCATAAGCTGAACCGCCGACTTGTGCAACATCTGGATTCATTGCAGCACTGGCTTCTCCTTGAACATTTCCAAGGATTCCAGCAATGGATGCTTTGGAATACCCTCTAGAAAGAAGCATGACCCATAATTCCCAAGCAAATTTGTCTGCTTGACTGGTAACCTCTGGTGGATACATGCCATTCCAACTACCGCCATCATTATTTCCACTTCCGCCTTGTCCAGGGAATACTTCTTGTCCGTTAATTGTTAGTTTTCCGCGAATATTAACGTTTTTCATAAATTCCGCATCACCAAAGGCATTTAGCTTTTCCTGTAGATTTAAACTTCCAAATAATATAGAAGTTCCATTCCCAAGGATTACCCAACCTTTTCCTTCTTTTGGTGAAATGAGAATATATTTTCCATCGCCGTTTGTTCGAATGACTAACGAATTATCTTCTAACGGTGTAGGAGTGGATGCGCCAGGAAAAGGATTACCTGCAGAATCAGTAGTACCAATTGTGCCAATGGATTCTTTGGTGTTCCAGAACTCCATCCCTTTTTTGGTTAGCTCCATGATTTTTTTGTTGCTGTTCACAATTTGCAAAGCTCCTTTTACTAGCTTGAGCTGATCACCCACAGCGTTAAATGAAGTTTCAAAAATATCTGCTCTAATACGTCCAGATTGGATATAATTGGCATTGAAGTTTCCATCAATCGTCCATGCCGTTTTGAAATTTGACTCATTGAATTTCCCATCAATAAAACCAATCCCTTCCGAATTAGCTACAAGAAAATGGTTAGAAGTATCAATACTATCCCCATTCATCCAAACCATCTGATATGGTTGACGACTTTCGCCTTTACCAGTATCCCAAGGATTCATCATGATAATTGATCCACCCTTTGCTCCGCGAATGATATCCGACTGCCATTTAGAAACTTCGGTGGACTCATAAAAGGTCATCTTCTTCTCATCAAGAGTCTGTATGGCAGTTTGAGTATTTGAAGCTTGACGTGTTGATGAAGTATTTAAATTATCACCTAAGCCAGTTTCGACTTTTCCTGTTAATCGATCAATCTTCACACTGAAAATTCTAGTCTCGTAATGATAGCCGCGGTCATCACGATGAATACGTATAATATTACCTAAACTATCTGCTCCGAAAATAGTTGCTTTAAATTGAACTAGCGGACGTGAACAGTTAACCAATTCTTGATAGGTAAGCTGAATTAGTTCAACAGGATCTTCGCAGTCTTCGAATATAATTACCTTCTCACGCTTACGACGTTTTCCGTTTTTAGTAGGAATACCATATTTTTCAATCATCTCAGGGATTTCCAAATATATCTGGCCAGTAGGCTTGTTTAACGGATCCCCTTTTGATTTGGACCAGTATACTTGATCAAACTCAATTCGACGACCATAACCATCTCCAACCTCTTCACCACGACCGCGGCCGATTAGAGAAGTATAGATGTTACTTCGATTCACTTCTTTTTCAATTGTCAAGGCTTTATCACCGTACTCATATCGCTCATTACTGTATTCGCCAATCTGCTTGTAAACTTCTATCCATTTATCTGTGATGCCTTCTCCACTTAGATTGCACCTAAAAACAATCTCGCATCCTAACGTTTGTAGATTTTTTAAGGCTTCGCGGATACTACAGTAGTAAAAAGTCATAGAAACTGCTGGCAGTGTTGAATCTAAATGACCAACTCGCCACTCACCTAATGTAAAATCTATGACTCTCTGGATGGTTTTCTGAAAAAACTCGTTAGCCGGACGAATATCATTAATGATATAAGCATCCAATTCATCAGGACCAAAATTAATCCCAGTAAATATCAACAATGAACCCGGATCAGCAATTCCGATAATTTTATACATAGAAAAAGACGACTCACTTTCACGAACCGCCATATAAGCTGATTCTTTAATTTCGTCATCAAACTCCATGCTAACTGCTAACTTATCATTAATTAACTCATCTTTACTTGGTGTGATTTCCTTTTCTTGAACTACAGAAAAAAGTTTATCTTCCCCTACTATTTTTATAAGTTTTTGGCTTTCATCGAAAAAATAAACATCTTTGTCCATTACAACCACACTCCTCTATATCGTATTAAGGGAGTGCCGTTATCACACTCAACTAGATCACCGGTCCTAACCATAAAGTTTTTAAAGGAGCTAGTAAGATCAAGAATTCTCGTTTTATTCACTCCATTTACAAAAACTTTTCCCTCAGCTATGTCCATCTCGATAAAGTCACCTTTTTTTATCATTGAGTTAGTCACACTAATATTTTGACGGCCATTTGTAATTCTTAAGCTCCCATCATTATTAGCCTTTAAACTAATTGAAATCGGAGCTACTTCATACGGAAGATATTCTGCGACTATGCCGTTTGTTTCAAATATACGTGTATATTTTCTGGGATCAGAACAGATTATAGAGAAACTAGATATTACACTATGAACGTTTCCTGGAATATTATCACAGGTCTGATACCTTCCGTAATAATACATATCCAACTCATCGTTAAAGTGAATTTCTACATCTTTATCCCTGTAAAGCAGCCTCATCAATTTATTAAAGCTTCGTTGAAATTCAATAGGATTCTTTTCTTCTAATTTAAAATGTATAGTTAAAATCCTCTCTGGAAGTCTTTGAGAACTAATACGAACACCTATGCTCACCGCTTCACTCTCAATCTCTAAAGAAACCATTTCTCTACCTTCCACATACAAAGTCTGGTACCCTTCTATATAATTCTCGATAAACTTCCCATCATAATTCAATGCAGACGTCGGTATCCATGTTTTCTGACTGTCGTTTTTAATCGTGTCTCTGAATTCATACATTGGATTATGCCACTCCATCATATTTCCCTCACTTTCTAGAACAATAAATTAATATCCGCCTCTTTACCTTGAATGTTTGAAATATCCTCAACAAACGCTTCAAACACTTGATTTCCTATGCGAATATTGAAAACTGCAGGACGTTTATTTTTGCCGTAGTTAACACTATGCTCTATTTGTGTTGTGAAATTTCTATTTGCATTTTTTAAATTCTCTGAAAGATCAATACTAGGTGTACGAGTAAAACTATCTGCAATCATATTAGCCATGTTTCCTACATTGCTTTGGACACTGGCAAAGCCATTAGTTAAACCTGCGTTTAGTCCATTCATGATTGCTTGCCCAGCTGGGATTAACAATTTTCTATCGTATCGAATAGGTCCTTTGTGTTCCCTAATCCAGTCACCAATACCTCCAACAAAATCTTGGACTCTTTTCCATTTTTCTTTCAGTCCATCAAATAAGCTGTCCATGATTGCTTTACCAGCTTCCCAAAGGTTAATATCTTTAATTTTATTAAACCAACGCTTCACCTTATCAACCGTATCACTAACAGCATTTACTAAATTATCCCATGCCTCTTGAGCACCATTTACTAAATTGTTGAAAGTATCTATAGTACCTTGTTTTAGGTTTTCCCATCCCTGAATGATGTTATCCTTAGTTCCAATAACTAGATTAATAAACCAAGCTTTGAAAGAATTCCATAAATCTTTCGCTCCTTGAATCATATTATTAAACAGATCGATTGTCCCTTGTTTTAGGTTATTCCATCCCTGTTTAATACTATTTACAATATTGTTAGTTGTCTCTTTGATCCATGTAGTAAAAGAATTCCACATATCTTTGATGGTAGAAGTTAACACATTCCAGATATTTATCACAGTATCCTTTAAGGATGTGTAATAACCAATAACTATATCTACAAACGTTGTGATAATGTTTTGGATATTTGTAGTTAATGTAGTCCACAGCATCGAAGCATCTTCTTTTAACTGATTAAAATTACCTGTTATCAAATCAATCAAAAGTAGAATTGGACCCATTACAACAGTTTTTATAATTTCCCATGCAGAGCCTGCGATTGATCCAATTTGAGACCATAGGTTCGTAAAGAAATCAATCATTGGCTGAAAAACATTTTTTATGGCAATAACATACGGTGCTAGAATGTTTACAATTTCTTCCCAAGCGGAACTAGCAGCTTCTTTGATGCCATCCCATATACTCGAAAAGAATTCTTTTGTTTCAGTCCATTTATTCTTGATCCAATCTGCCGCTTTTCCAGGAGCTTCTTGAATTGTAGTCCAAACATTGTCTGCACCTTCTTTAATGGACTTCCATAAATTGTTAAACCATTCTCCTGTAGATTTCCATGCATTCTGAATCCATTCTACTGCCGAGCTTACAGCAGACTTGATTCCCTCCCATAAGCCAATCCAAAAGTTTCTAAAATCTTCACTCGTATTCCAAAGATAGATGAAACCTACAACAAGTAGTGCTACCGCAGCTATAACCAATCCAACTGGACTGGTAAGAAAACCTATGGCGGAACCTAATTTCTTGAACAAAGAGATTCCGTTACCTAATACACCTAACCCCACTTTCATGGTTTGAAACGCTTTAACCACCATTCCTAATGCATACAATACTGGCCCAATTGCAATAGCGATTGCTCCTATGGCCACTACTAATTTTTGAGTTGATTCTGGAGCACTTACAAATTTTTCTACTAAGCCGGATATGGCATCTGCTACTTTTTTGATGGATGGTGCTAGAATCTTTTGAATTACAATAGCTGCTGACTCAAAAGCTCCAAACATTTGCTCGATGGAAGAATTCATATTATCTTGCATGGTCCGAGCCATATCGTCAGCTGCACCATCAGAATCTTTCAGAGATTTTGTTAATTTGCCCAATGAATCAGGTCCTTTATCAATCAAAGCCATCATCCCTGATAATGATTCTTGCCCATATAGTGTTACTAAAGCATTTTGTTGTTGTTCAGGCGTTAGGCCTTCAAAAGCTTTTTTAAGTAATTCTACTTGAGTTTTTAAAGGTTTCATTTTACCGTCAGCATCATAAAACGAAACACCTAAATTATCCATTGTATCTTGCATAGCCTTTGTTGGCCTTGCTAACCTAGACAATGCTCCTCGCAACGTTGTACCTGCTTGAGAACCCTTAATGCCTGCGTCACTCATAATACCAATAGCTGCTGCAGTTTCTTCCAAAGAAATCCCCATTGAATTAGCTACAGGAGCAACATACTTCAATGCTTCTCCCATGTCTCCAACTTCCGCATTGGTGTCCGCAGCAGCACGAGCAAATACATCAGCGACATGTCCTGCTTCACTTGCTTCTAAACCAAATCCTCTCAAAGCAGTAGCAGTATTTTCAGAAGCTAGAGCCACATCCCCTCCAGATACAGCTGCTAAGTCTAAAAGACCCGGCATTGCTTTCATGATTTCTTGTGCGCTAAATCCAGCAGAAGCAAGATTTTCCATGCCGGCAGCCGATTCTTTTGCGCTAAAAGCAGTTTTTGCTCCTAGATCAATCGCTTGCTGTTTCATCTGTTCAAATGTGTCGCCTGTTGCTCCTGATATAGCTTTTACACGACTCATTTGTTCTTCGAAGTCGCCACCAACTTTAGCAGCTGCTACGCCTACTCCTATAAGAGGAGTGGTAATATACTTTGTCATTTCGGCACCAGTACCTTGCATCACTTTACCTACAGCGGTTGTCATACTATTTGATTTCTTTTCAAAAGTCTTAACAGCATCTTGCGCATCTTTAAAAGTCTTTACAAATCCACTATCTGTGGCTTTTAATAAGGCTTCAACAGAAAATTGTTCCATGATTTTCCTCCTTTCCTCAAGAGTTAGCTTTAGTTAGTAAGCTTTGGAATTTTTTATCTTGTTTTGAAAGTTCGGAAACTCCCATGATTGAATCTTCAATTTTTTGATAATTGAAGAATTCTTCAAAGGATCGATATACAGGAACTGTCTTTTTGCCTACTTTTTTCTCCGCTTGGACTTGCTGATTTGCCCACGCTAATTCGTGAATCAACTTTTCTTTGTCAAGCCAAGATAACTGGGCTGCAGTCATACGAATGTTGTATTCATATAACGTCATTCTTTCGATATCTGAGATATTGGTCATTCCCAAATATCGAAAAGAATTGATAAGAATTTGTTCGTATGCCAGTGCAGAATCTATTCCGCTTGTTGTTTTTCCGCTTCTTTCAATTTCTGATTCAGGTTTCGGACCGCTAACTTTCCCGCGTTCGACTCCGCCAATTCTTTTAGGACTTCATCAAACAATTTTTCGATGTCTTTAACTTCATCGATGTAATCATCCATTTCATCCAACGTAATAGTTTCTTCTTCTGTTCTATTTGCTATTTCTAAGACTCGTGACAACGTGTTGACATTATAAGAACGTAATTCCGGTAAGACTTTTGCTGAGAGTCCCATTCCGAATTCCATATTTCCATCGATGAAAGGCATCACTTTGTCTAATTCACGTACAAATTTAGTGCCAAATTTAAACGAATATTCTTTACCTTTAATTTTTAATTTCAATGTTTTTCATCCTCCTAAAATAAAAAAGAGAGCATCTAAGCCCTCTTATGCTCCTGTCGAAGTTGCTTTCACGGTATCTTTGAATGCATATTGAACAACATCGGCTTGATCTTCTGTCAAGGTTGCATAACCATCTTGACCAACACCATTTACTGCAAATGATAAACTTAATTCAACGTTATCCTCTGCAGCAGCTGATGGAGTAAATTCAGACACATATGCTTGGTAATAAGTAGCTTTGTACTTATTTGCATCATCATCTGTGCCCTGTTCTGCTTTGTTGATTTCCCAAATTTCAATGATATCGCCATTTAATAAGGCTTGTTTCATTTCATCTACATGAGAATCGCCTTTGGCAACTATTGAAGTAGCCGAAAAATCATATTCAACTGGGCTTAAACTTTGAACGTTTCCGTCTTTTGTCACTGTAGAGTCTGAATCTCTTGATAATCCATTTTCATGTTCTGTTTGAAATGCCATTTTCCAAGCAGCTTCCTGAGTTTCTTTTTTCAATAAGCGATAAAGCAAAATGAAATCAATACCTTTTAATGCTTCCATGTTCTTCCTCCTATCTAATTCTAAATTCAAGTGTGACAACCGCTCGTTTTAGGGGCGTATTGGTTGTTGTGTCGTCCATCACTTGAATTCCACTTGCTTGATAATTTAAAGCCCAATAATAGCCTTCTGTGGCTTCTATCAATCTAGCTTCATTAAAAAGAGCAGATGCCATATTTGACACCTGCTTTCGTTTCTTCTGTAATCCCCAAACGGATAAAACCACAATCACAGACCCTTTAATGTCAGTTTTATTTACTTCATGGATGGTCTGAGTGTTCTCAAATTCCACAAAGGGATAACCAACATCCTCTAAAGTTTTGTAATCGTATGTTTTATATCCAAGTTTGTTTTGGGATATTTTAAAAAGTTCATCAAAAATCGACTGATCTCTTGTCTTAATCATCATTTCACCAAGGCTTTCATTTCAGCCATAAATTTGACTTTTTGATAATTAAAAGCTGGTCTAACATAAGGCTGGGCCGACATAAAGCGAGTTCCATATTCTACATAAGGAGCATAGTCTGCTGTCGGTCCTACAATACCAGTTAAACCAGCTTCTAAAAGATTCATGTTTATTGATCTTCGTAAGTAACCTGTATCCACTGGCGCACCTTTTTGCATTCGTTCAGTCATTTCAGCAGTATTACTTTTCACGACTTTTTGAACGTCATTAAGCGTTGCTGCTTTTTTCAGATGTCGCATCAGCTGATCGATTCCTTTATATTCAAGTTGTGCCTTCATCAGGAACCACCTCTTGCACAATTAAACTATTTCTATATGCTGGATTTCTAGCTGTTTTTTGTTGCCAAGTCTTTCCTTCAATCTCGATATAGTCAAATGTAGGGATAGAAAAAAGAGGCTGCGTCCTAATGACCTTCACCCCTTCTTCCACACTACCAAAAATAGTCACACTTCTATCAGTGCCAATATCTGTCACGTTTGCCTCTGTTCTTGTTCTTTCTGGTTTTCCTTCAACCCACTCACCGAGATCTGGATCATATTTAGAGTCAGATGAACGTTTAACAAATATAATTTCATCTGTAAATCTCATATAAATTTAAACCTCCCTCGCTTTGGCTTGTACAACTCTTCCTGATCTTTACGCTTAAATTCGTCAATCTCATTTTGATACTCTGAAAAATCCGAATCAGGAAAAGCCATAGATAAACCTTCTTGAGAATATGACTGCATACCTTCTTGACCAATTCTATTGAATCTTTTCAACGATACTTCATATACAACTGTTTCAAATTCTTTAGGAACTTCTTGCGTATTTAACAAGGTTTTCATACGCTCATTCGTTCTTCGCTCAATAACTTCAAGCTTTTCATCTATTGTTCCTTTAAGAAGTTTTTTAATATCATCTGCAATCATCATATTTTTACTTCCTAACTAGCAGGTTGACCTGTCACATTGATTGAAGTAGTGAATTCTCCAGAAGTAAATGTGAATGTTGCTGACCCTTCTGCTGCAATCGTTCCATCAAAACCACCATTTTCATTTTTGGTCACTGTTGCGATAGCTCCATCACTTGAAGTTGCTGTAGTAGCTGCAACAACAGCAGCTGCATCTCTAGCATCTGCAGGCACAGCTGAAATAGTAAATGTTTTAGTATCGCCTACTTTACCGGTCCATGTCTTTTGATTTGGCACAATACCGGTAGCAGGCGTTACGCTTTTGGGGAAATCTTCCCAAATGCTTCATCTTTTACAATCATAAATCCAACATCCATTGTTGCACGCAAAGCAATCAGTTCTTGCTCAAACAAGTTAACTGGGGTTCCATCTTCATTAGTTAAAGTAGACAATTGGGCTTCTTCAGAAATCTTAAATGAAATATTATATGGGATTCCATAAAACATGTAATTAAAGTCTCCAGCGTAAAGAGTTCCTTTATCTAAAGACTTAAGGTCTACTACTGGTAATCCGTCAATTGTATTAGCAGAGCGATCATAAATAAACTCAACATTTGACCCTACTGTTTGAGCTGCAGAACGTAATTCTGTACGATTTTTTCGGTTTGAAATAAACGCATTAGGTTCAAATTCATTTTCTGCTAATTTGTCTTCTAAGGCTAGGATATTATCATAAGTCAATCCGCCTTCAACCACATTCCCCGCACTAATAACTGATCCGTCTAGTGACTGAGGAAATGGGTTTTCTTTATTTAATAAGGCAGCTGCATCAAATTTTTTATAGAAAGCTTCAGCAATTTTTGGCTGCATCTCCTCAAAGAAATCTGATAATTTATAATTTAAATATTCACGAGAAACCGGAAGAATGACACCGAGTTTTTTTGCAGTCATCGTAGCTTGCATCCATTTAGGTTTAGACGTTTTAATTTTTTCACCTTCACCCACCCAGTATGCGCCTGGTCCTTCTGCAAAGTATTCAAATTTCTTTTCTTTGTCAGTCATTTCTTCGTATTTTGCTAACTGCATGATCTTAGAATTTTCCATAACTTCACTCAAAATGAGCGTATTATATTTATCAGGAATTTTTCCCTCTTTCGTTTCATATACCAAGACATTATCTGGATCCCATGTTTGAGCAAACATTTGCAAGTTCATTGGTAAAAGTTGTTTCTTTTTCATTAAGTTTTCCTCCTATTTGATAATTCGATTTTTAGCAGCTAGTTTAGCCACTGTTTCTTTAGTATTTTTCGATGCTGTAAATTGTCCACCTTCATTTGGTGGTGTTTGTCTTGCGTTTTCTCTCTTAATCAAAGAAGCAAAGTTAGTGATGACTGCTACAGCTTGTTTTGTGGCATCTGCATCATCAGAAACAATCAGACCAAGTAAATCATCATCGTGTGGTAAATTTGCATCTGTCAGCATTTTAGAAGCTTCTTTCGTCATTTCAGATAGTGCCTGTCCACGCTTTAATTCAGCGATTTCAGCTTCTTTTTGTTCCAACTCATGCTGTAGTTTTTCTTCCGCATTCATTTTTGCCAGCTTTTTAGCTTCTTCTTTTTTTGCTTCTAGTTCTTTTTCCCACGCTGCTTTTGCTTTATTCGTCTCAGCAGCGATCATTTTCGCTACTTCATCACGAGAAAATGTTTTGCCAGTATTGTTTTCTTCTTTTGCTTCGGGCGGTGTCTCTTGTGAGCCAGCTGGTAGGTTTCCTTGTTGTCCCTCATCACCAGATCCACCATCTCCTGGTTCAGAAAAAAATTGTAAGTTCATTGGCATAAATAAACGTTTTTTCATGATTAATCCTCCACGGTTACGCCGCTACCCGATAAATTTGACCAGTTACGCCGGTCAGTCGGAACAGCTTTCTCTTTAATGCCTGTAAGCAGTAAGAAGGCATATTAAAAAGCCGTTAGCGAATTGACTAGCGACTTCTATACTTTCTATTTGGTTTATAAGTTTTTTTAGGTGCTTCAAATTGGTAGCTTTCTTGTATATTGTCTAATCCATCAATAACACAATAAAGCCTCATAGTGACTTCTGATATATTTTCAACACCTGATTTAATATCTATATCTGTTAAACCGTTGATCTTCGTTCCATCAACGAATAAACCTTTGCTAATTGATAATGTGTTTAATTTCGACATGATTGTTCCTCCTTAATCTGTTTATATGAATTATCAAACTTTAACGATCCACAATCGGATAAGTAGAACATCTATCAAAAGGATGTACCGGCATCATATTTTTGCCAACTTCCATTTCACTTACTAAATATGGACCATCAGCGGCAATGCTTTTACATAATTGACAAGCGTTAGGTTCAGTTACCCATCCATATTTCTCAATATCCGCATCTAGATAACTTTCCTTCTGTACACCACTTTGAATTCTTGTTGTTTCGGTTACCATCAAACGTTGTGCATTAAACTTAGTATTCTCTCGCCCTTCTTTTGTTAGAAACTTACTTAATTCTGGAGCCAACTGCTTAGGGTTACGACCCATTGTCACACTTCGAACAAGTAACTTATCCAAATCGGCTTTCAATTCTGATTGATACATCCAAAGCTGTTCGCTAAATGTTGCAAATCCATCAGCCCTAAATGAGCTATTTATTACATGTTCCACTAATTTCAGATAGCCTTTTTCAGATATTGTCAGTTCAAGTATTCCTGCTTGACGCTTTAGTTCATCCATACCCGCTTTTGTTAATTCATTCGAAAAGTACTTATCCAATTCATTAAACAGTGAAATCAATTCAAGCCCGATATTAGCTTTTAAGAGCTCTAATCTATTTACACGCGTCGTAAGATTGTATAGCTTTAATTCTTGGTTTGCTGTAGGAGAAAAATCTTTCTCTTTAACATACTTCTTTGCTTTGCGAGCGAATGCTTTGACGTCAATTTCACTAGCACGCTTCATCGCTTCGCTACGTGTGATTTTCTGACCATTGGAGAAACTGTCCCACTGCGCGTCTATTTCTTTTTGTATCGCATCTTGTGCGTATTGCATGCGACTTTTAATTTCTGCCATGCGCTTTTTATCATCTTTAATTTGTTGCTTTTGCCATTCCTTTTCCCGTTTGATCCAATATTCTTGGGAGGTCATTTAATCACTCCCCTGTTTCATCTTTTTTGTTGTTAATTACTTCTTCACCATCTGAATCAAAAATGCCAATCTGCTTTTGCGTTTCTTTATTTACCCGTTTCAACTCTGCCTGTACATCTGGAACAAAAGAAGCGAGTCCTAAAATCGTCTCTTGACTGAGTTCAGCTCCAGCATCAACCAAAGATTTCAACTCTTCCAGAATGGCTTTAGGTAGATTAGGCGTAAATATTACACGGAAGCCTTTCAAATCGGAGTTATCCATTTCATAAATACTTGATTTTAGGCTAAATAAAAGACGATAACGCCGCATAAGACCTTTTTTGAATAGCCTTTGCTTTGTTGCCGTCATTTGTTCAAATCCAAACAATTTATATTTCATTGCTTCTCCTGATTGCACTCCGGAAAAATTGTCATCAGTAAGATCAGGAACCATGGATATTTCGTGGATATCCTTGCGTACTCTGGCTTTGTATGCTTCTACACCGTTCACATCATATTGTTTGTAAATATATCCTGCAGTCACACTTGTTTTATTACCGTTCACATCAGTTCCAGACTCAAGCAAAAGCATATTCGCTTCTTTCTGCTTGATGGCGTCCTCTGTGGATAGTCCTGCTGCTTCAATATCACCACTAATAACTAGAAGAGCATCGTTTAGATCAGTCATATAGTTGGCGGTATCAGACTGCCCTGCATCGTATAGATCAATCAAAGATAGTACATCTTCATACAAGCCCATCCGAAAACGATTAGGAGAATACTCTGTAATAGGTACTTCTTTATATTCATGCGGTTCATCCTGGGGATTTTTTAACTCAATTGCTGTTAGTGTCGTTTCATCATAAGTGATACTTTTTTCTTTTGTGTATACGATTGGTTGAATGTACTGTTTATCAGCATCCTTGTTGAATCTTGTCTTAGGATACCGTACAGCCAAAATAGGCTCTCGTTTTACTGTAGTATCATATACAACAAACGTTTCAAATACATTAGCCAAATCAACATAATCTGTATCATCTGAATCTCGATAGATAATCTCATAGGCTCGCCCATACTTATCCATATCAAGCCAGAGTTCAGCATTTAACCCATCTATGTCATTATTAGTATTAAACTCTTCGATTTCTTTTTGTTGATTTGTGTCCTCGATTTGCACTTTTATAGGATTGCCTGTGTTGTACCCAACATCAAACGTACAAAGAACTTTTCCAAAGTTATGTGCTGATCGATGATCCGCTTTTTCCTTTTCTCTACGTCTACGGTTATCCATGATATTTGTATTTCTAGCTTTGTAATAATCATCTAATACACTTAGCCTTTTTACCTGATATTCATGATGATGTTTTATCATTGCTGCTAAAGTATCTAAATCGTTAAGTAAATCTTCTGCTGAGCTAAACCTATAGTGAAGATTGGAATCTACGCTAAACTTTACATAATTTGTGTTCACGTCGTTAGAATAATGTATATCAGATCCATGTTCAAACTCGTTTACCTTATTCATTTCTCACACTCCTTAAAATATGCGCTTAACACGTTTAATCTTTTCGTTGACATTAACTTTTGGTTTCTTAAGAAGCTCATGAGTATATATCGCATATCGAACGGAGTCTAGCACATCATCATATTCTTTTATTGGCTCGCCTTTTTTCTTGTCCCAAATGTATTGATAAATTTCATCCCGAAATTTCATCACTCTATCTTGACAGATAAACAATTTATCTTGTTTAAATCTCTTGGCGACTTCCTCAACTCCAGATAACCGTGCTTTATGAGCATTTTTAGCATTAATCTTTTCTCTTACAAACCTAGCCACATGCTCCGGTCTCGCAGAGTCACAATAAAAAGGCACTCGTAAGCCGTAACGCTCTTGAATGCCTTTTGCTACATCTACCCAATAATCAATCTCTTCAAATTGAGTAGCATGTTCTTCGATTAAATAAGCTGTTCCGTCATCCGTTTCACCTATAACTACGATTGAACCCCAGTGTTCATATCCCCAATCAACACCACAATAAAAGTTGCTCAAAGGTGGCAAGTCTTTTGACTGGATGTAGTGCTTGCTAGCATCAAAATCACGATAAACGACACCTTCAGCAGAAACCCATAGCCCTTTGATGTCACGATCATAAAACATCCCACTTGGAGTTGATTCTTTAATATTATTTCTATAGCGTTCAGATAAAAAAGTATTATCATCCAATTCAAAGTGGAACGATTGAATGTTTTTACTTGAATTGTCGATATACTCTTTCTTTAGCCAATGTTCCGGGTTGTCAGGGTTTGTATCAGCTAGGATTCTCGCTCCTGTTCCTGAACAACGTGAAACGATTTCAGCAAATACTTCTTGTCTAGCTAGCGATGCCTCATTGATATAAGCGCCATATGCTGTCATACCACGAATTGCACCAACACCGCCAATGTTTCCTGTATAAGCTTGTACGACCTTAACGCCAAATAGCTTAAAGTTTCCATGTTTATCGAATTTAGGTTCTATGCTGTACATGTTGTATAGTTCCTGTAAGATGTTCTTTTGGATTGTTGCACTTGAAACTCCTGCTAGGATATACATTGGTTCCTTAATGTCTTCTTCATCGGCAATCTTTCGCACACGTCGCAATTCAAATAAGAACAAATCATTGTTTATTTTTGTTTTCCCAGAACGTTTTGCTCCATGTAATAAAGTAATGAACCAATCATTCTTAATGGTTTTATTTAACACGTCGATTTGCTTTGGGTTATAAATATCAACTAGTCCCATCTAATTCACCACTAATCTTTTCTAACAACTCATCAAGTTTTTCTTCGGTAGATTTTTCAGAATCACTGCGTAATAAGTCAGCTTTTAGTTTCAGCATATCAATTTCAACTTCAAGCTTATTCGCTTGGTTGTTGTATACTTTGTTTCTTGATTCCTCTGTAGCTAATGCATTAAGCTGTTTGATTGCCTTCGTTAATTGGTTGCTGATTCTAGTAAGCGCATCTTCAATAGACAAAATGTCATCTATTTTTCGATAAGTCTTTCTTGAGACCTGTACGTCTTGCATAACCTCACGCTTGATTTCTAGCTTTTTACCATCCTTTTCGATTGGCGTTTTAATCTTTCGCATTTGTTGCAGGCGATCAACCTCTTCATCGTTTAAACCTGACTCGGCTTCTTTTATCCGTTTCATCATTCGTAATTGGCGTATCTTTAACAACCGTATTTCCTCAGACAAAACAAAAGAAGGATCATCATTCAGACTAGAATAGATGTCCTTCTCTTCCTCACTTAGTGTCTCAAAAAATATAGTTTCATACTCGCCTGTTTTCAAAGCGTTTTTATTACCCACTGGCGGAGAAGCTCGGCTATTTCCTTTGTTACCTTTAGCGTTTTGATTACCAAGTGGAGCACCGCCTTGATTGGTAACGTTACTTTTGCCATTGGTAACGTTACTTTTCAATTCAGCGCTCCATTTGTCTTGCGATTTCCATTTTCTAACCTGAGAATCTGAAACATTTAATTCAGATGCAATTTCCTTTAACTGCTTTTCTCCGTTGGATTCTAACCAAATTCTTTTGGCTTCATCACGTCTTGGATCACGTTGTCTTGCCATTCAATACATACCACCTCGCATTCTTTTTACGTTGAGTTTTGTTTTTCTAATTCTCAATATCTTTCAACAAAAGCATCTTCATTGTTTCAATTTTCGTTCTAATCCTCCAAATTCCTTTTGTCTAAAAGAAAAAGACCACTCATTGAGCAGCCTTTTAACTAATTAATTTTTGTTATTTACTTATTTTACATCTTCATTGATATAACAATTAATCCTACTTATTGATTTATCAACGTAATTTTGTAAGATACTGATTTCTTTTTTTATTTCAAGTTCCTTCTGTTCAATGTATTCGAGTTGTTCTTTATTACGCTCAACTTGCATAGTAATAGAAGCTATTTTTTCGCAAATACTTCTTACTTCCTCAAGATTATCAATTATTTCATCTTTATAGTTACTGTCTGGCAGTATCAATTTGATACTTGTAATTTCTGAAAATGTTTTTTCCATTCCTTCATTCAGATTATCACCAGCTTGAACAGCGTGATTATGTGCTTGGTTTTCAGGTATTGCATTGTCTAACCTCATCTTATTTACCTCGCAAAATTCTTTTGCAGCTGTAGCAACTTTATCAGCACTCACAAGAAAAAGTCGAGCGTTCTTCTCAACACTATCATTGATACTCATCTTTTTTTCTAATTTTAGTTTTTCTGTTTGATATTTATGATTCACACATACTTCAAAAGCTTTCACTATAAGATTCATTGCTCCAACAACAGCAGCAGTAAATAAAGCTATGACCAATGATTCTATCATATAAATCTCTTCTCCCAACAAACTGCACTACAGTTTAACTTAATATTTATTATTAACTAATGTAAAGTAATCCTTTTTCTGTTATGGCACAACCTGCTAAGCTAATATAAACATTCGAAGATCTTATTGGTTTCGTAATATACCCCTTATCGTATAACTTGCCAACGATAGCATCATATTCATCTGAATTTAAACCAAGCGCATCTTTTTCAGCATTTTCCCCATTTTTTATTTTTGTTAAAATCAATTTTTCCACTTAATTCATCTCCTTCCAAATTAATTATACAGTACTAAATTAAATCTGTATTGCGTTTTAAAACATCAAAATAATCACTTAAATAAAAATCATTGCTATGTAATAGCAATCTACACAAGCCAGACGCCCGCTTCTCCTCCCTGCCACAAGCCTCGATTGCTAAAGTCGCTGGCAAGGACTCGAACCTTGCATGGTTGCCGAAACATCGACCTAGCACGCGTGCTTAGCGTCTACCCTTTCCGCCACAGCGATAGATTAAACTTGTGAAAACAGTTACATCATGTATAATCTTATTTATCAGCTAGTGGTCCGCTGAAATAAATAATAAAAGGTTGATTAGAATGAATGAAAGAGAATTTGAAGAAAAATTTGCTAAAATGCTAGATAGCTTTGACGATATGTACGATCAAGAAGAAAATTATTTACGTAATGTTGAAATAATTCAAGAGCAAATGCCTGAAGCTACAGAAGCTGAAAAAAGGATGTTCTTACAAGATTCAATAAGTAGAGAAAGAACTAATAACTTGATTCGTGTTGCACTTAAAGAGTTTCTACTAAATAAGTGAATAAATTGCTCACAATAGTTTTCTAATCTATTTATCCACATCAGCTAAAATTATTAGACAATAGTAAATATGAAAAAAATTATATTTACCTTTTTTTCTTCATATTCGCTATTGTCTATCGAAGCTTAATTAAACGATGAGGGAGATTTCCTCCCTTACATTTTATTTTGTCGATCCTGTTTCCTAATCTTTCGACACTATCATAATATCACTGGTAAACGGCTAAAAACCGCCATCATTCCGCCAAAAAACCGCCAAATTATTTATAAGCAATTATTTTTCCGTGTTTATATGCTTCTGCAAACTCTATTAGAGCTTCCGATTTCATCCGTTGTATACTTCTTTCTGAATAACCCACTTCACGGCTAATTCTGTAGTTTGAGAAGCTATCTGGCACACAAAAGCTATAGTAGAGTATCTGACGACTAATCATACTAAGAGCCATCAAGGCTGCTAAAATCGCATCTCTCTCTGCTTCTATATCCATCATCTGAATGATCGCGTCTTCTGCCTTATTGCCGTGCTTCGGTGCCTTCGGCATATCCGTAATAATCGGCGACTTAATATCTATCAAAGAGCGACCTGCCATCCGCTCCAAACGCCGAAAGTTCTTCAGCACATCTCTCGCATTACATCTTGTCTGTTTGAAATCTACCTCTCGTAACAATTGCATCAAGTCAAACCGCTCCTTTTATGTGATATAATAAACTTGTCGGATTTATTACATCAGTCGGAGCGATCCGGCTTTTTTTATTTGCCGAGTTACACTTCTCGACTTACATAGCTCACAACAGCTGCATAGTAATTTGCATAACCTCTCTTAGAAGTTGCTAAAGATATATGCTGAATCTCATTGTTTTTCGCAAAATCGTTTAATTCTTTTTCTAATTTATAGCGAGTGTCCTCTTCAAAGATTTTAAATTTCATTGTTTATAACCTCCATATCCACCAATCTCGCTACAGCTAAATTCTCTTTGCTTTTCGCTAACCACTTGTCACATTCCATCGTGTTTTCAATACGAATGATTGCTGAGTGATTATAGACGTGTTCTACATATCCACGAAATGGATAGATGAACCCTTCTGCTTCGCAGCGAACCATGTCACCGACTTTGAATTTTGGTTTCTTACGTGTTTTAGGGTTCTTTGTCGGCATATCTAGCATTAAACCGCCGATACCGTGACTACTAGCGTAAAATCCGTCTTTTAGTTTCATTCTTTTTCCTCCAATCGAATTGACAATGTTTTCGCAGATGGTGATTCTGCTTTTTTTAACTGCACTATATCTTTATTTGCTGATCTTTCATCAAAATACTCCTGAGCTCTCCTCTTGTTTTTTGTAAAAACTGGCTTGCTATTATTCCAGTGATGGAAATAAACTTTCTTAAACGAACCATCTTTGTAATCGAACAGATAAAATGCTATTTTGAACATTTATTCTGCTTCCTCCAAATCACTCGACTTCACGAACACACCATCTACCATCTTCCCTGTGCGTCCTTTGATTTCGTTGTACGCCATTTCTAAACACTCTTGTACATTTGTCCCTTTTTGCATGGAAAGGATAATCAGAGTGACGATTACGTCTCCTACGCTATCTTTAAATAACTCATCATTACTTCTTGCCATTGCTGAAGCGATTTCTCCGAATTCCTCAGCTACTTTCAAAAATTGTGCTTTTGGATCTGCCTGGTTTAATCCCTTATCTTTTGCTCACTGTTCTACTTTTGTGATTAGTTCGTTCATTATTCATTCTCCTCCATTTGTGGCAATCCAAGTCCATTCATAACGTTACGATTTACTGAATGTATAGCATTCACTGTTAAAATTCTTTGCCAACGTTTATTTCTAGGAGACCATCTCAATGCAGCTTTTTTTAATAAGGCACGTACATCATCCGATGGCTTACCATGAGTAACTAAATAAAGGCGATTATTTTCTACATCAAACCCGTAGCCTGCTAGTTCTTCATGATTCAATTCTTTGTAAAAGTCCTTCCAACCTTTCTCCTCTACTTTTTCCTTGCGTTTTTTATCAATTTCAATCTTTTGATCAATCATAACTGGATCAAACATCTTTCTCGTATTCTCAATATAACGAGCATGTTTACCATTTTTTGAATATAATTCACTTTCTAATTGATAGATCCGTTCTTCTTCTTTTTGTTTTCTTCTAGTAGGATAATTTGCTGGTCCGCAAATCATCACTGATGGAATGGTTGTCGCTTGTAGAATATTGGTTTTTAACTCGACAACTAGTTTGTTATAGTTCACGAGCCGTTCATTAAATTGCCGTTCATTTTCTGGAGTTAGAAACTCGCTGAATTGTTCTACAAAGCTTATAACGTACTCTCTGATTTCTTTGTTGAAATCTCTCCCCTTGTCAAATGA
>ERZ772879.633-NODE-633-length-27064-cov-5.746159_pt1 | contig 27064 bp, 24 predicted proteins | sample MGYA00580582_ERZ772879 | MGnify/ENA primary metagenome ERZ772879 (study PRJEB29015, sample SAMEA2737682) | human gut metagenome | biome: human gut; feature: human-associated habitat; material: faeces | place: China | collected 2012 ... | reverse complement strand
ATATAGTGAAATATATGCGGGCATGATGAAATTGGCAGACATGCGAGATTTAGGTGATGTCACCTCAGTGAAGGGTTTATCGCCAGTACAAGCTCTTAAAACTTAATATGCGGGTATGGTGGAATTGGTTGACACGCAGGATTTAGGTGATGTCACCTTAGTGTAGGTTTTTGCAAATGGATGAATTTGCAGGAGGATATGCCGATGGGAAAGCTGAGAAAACAAAATAGCAACTTACCCGCATTCCCCAGAATAACACCTGATAAGACCGAAACTTTTGCTGGCAAGTGGACTGCCCGTGTTACTAAGATATTCAATCAGCCTGATGGCTCTATTATTAAAGCGACCAGAAAAATCAACAAAGATGGGAGTATAACCGATAAAATCGAGCATAGGCACAAATAACATATCTGTGCTTCATCTTGGTCCCTTGCGGTACCAAACAATAAAAAATAGCGGCAGTTTCTCCTGCCGCTTATATATGCGGGTATGGCGGAATTGGCAGACGCGCAGGATTTAGGTTCCTGTGAAGTGATTCGTGTGGGTTCGACCCCCACTACCCGTACCATAATTGGGCCAAACATTGATACAATGTGTTAATGTTTGGTCCGTTTCTTTTTGCCCGGAAAGCCCGTGATGAGAATCAATCGGTCCCCATCTCGGTCTCCAATGCGGCACTCTCTGCATCGAGGGACTCCGTGTTCAGGTATTCATCCAGCAACATCTGGCAGGTTTCCATCAGGACTTCCCGTTGCATTGCCAGATCACGCGGCGGTACTTGTCAGTGCTGTGCCATACCTTGGGACCATAGTGTTCCCCGCAATCACCGCAGACGATCTTTGCCGAGAATGGACTCAGGCTGTTATGGTGCCGCCCTTTGGATTTACGGACTGCCCTGCTCCGTCAGGTGCTTTGCGATCAGGTTGATCTTCCCGGCCACGGGAAAGAGGAAAACTTAACCACTTTCCCAAAAAGGATTAGAAAACGTAAAAACTGCCTCCGCAAAAGCTGCGGAAGCAGTAGATTATCCAGCTGGATCGTGATATAATATTATGTCAAAATATAAGTGTGATTTGTTTTTCGTTGTGCTGGGAGGCGACCAACATGACCCCTGAAGAAAGAGCCAGACAACTGATCGATGCCCGTCTTGCGCAATCCGGCTGGGTCGTTCAGGATCTGAAAAAAGTGAATCCCATGGCTTCTCTCGGTGTTGCTGTTCGGGAGTATCCCACCAGTACCGGGCCAGTTGACTATGCTCTTTTTGTTGATGGGAAGCCCGTTGGCGTGATTGAAGCGAAAAAGGACGAGCTGGGCGAGAACATCACTGTGGTCGAGGGCCAGTCCGGGCGCTATGCCAACAGCACCTTCAAATATATAACCACCGAGTATAAAATCCGCTTTGCCTATGAGGCCACCGGGCAGCTTACCCGTTTCACGGATTATGCTGATGTCAAGTATCGCTCCCGGCGTGTATTTTCCTTCCATAGGCCGGAAACGCTGCTGGCCCTGCTTGCAAAGGACGATACGATCCGCAACAACATGAAGCGTTTCCCGGCTTTCGACACCACCGGATTCCGCAAATGCCAGATCACAGCGATCCGGAATCTGGATGCTTCCTTTGCGGATAATCGCCCCAAGGCGCTGGTGCAGATGGCAACCGGCGCAGGCAAGACTTTCACAGCAATCACGGCAGCATACCGTCTGCTGAAGTTTGGCAAGATGAAGCGCATCCTGTTTCTTGTGGACACCAAGTCACTGGGCGAGCAGGCGGAGCGGGAATTCCTTGCCTATACGCCGAATGACGACAACCGCTCCTTTGCCCAGCTTTACGGTGTTCGCCGCCTGAACAGCTCCTATATCCCCAATGACATCCAGATCTGCGTCAGCACCATTCAGCGGATGTACTCCATCCTGAAGGGTGAGGAAATGGATGAATCCGCAGAGGAAGAATCCTTCTTCGAGCAGGCCGGAGCCGACACACAGGCCGCAAAAGAGGTCGTCTATAACGAAAAGTATCCCCCGGAGTTTTTCGACTGCATCATCGTCGATGAATGCCATCGGTCGATCTACAACGTGTGGAATCAGGTGCTGGAGTATTTCGACGCCTTCATCATCGGCCTGACCGCCACGCCGGACAAGCGCACCTTTGCCTTTTTCAACCAGAACGTGGTCAGCGAGTATTCCCGTGAGCAGGCCATCATCGACGGCGTGAATGTGGGCGAGGACATTTTCCTCATTGAAACCGATGTTACGAAAAACGGTGCGACAATCCTCAAGCAGCAGATCGAGTACCGGGACCGCCTGACTCGCGCCAAGCGCTGGAAACAGATGGACGAGGACCTGATCTATACCACGGCAAAGCTGGATCGGGACGTTGTGAATCCCAGCCAGATCCGCACCGTGATCCGAGCGTTCCGGGACAACCTGTTCACGCAGCTTTTCCCGCATCGCCGCGAAGTACCCAAGACGCTGATCTTTGCCAAGACCGACAGCCATGCGGATGATATCATTCAGATCGTCCGGGAGGAATTCGGTGAGGGCAATGAATTTTGCCAGAAGATCACCTGTCAGGCGGACCGCCCGGAGACCGTTCTCAGCGCCTTCCGCAACGACTACTATCCCCGCATCGCTGTCACCGTGGATATGATCGCCACGGGGACGGATGTGAAGCCCATCGAGTGCCTGATCTTTATGCGCGATGTTCGCAGCAAGAATTATTTCGAGCAGATGAAAGGGCGCGGCACCCGCACCCTCGGCAAGGACGACCTGCAGAAGGTGACGCCTTCCGCCACGGAGAACAAGGATCATTTTGTGATCGTGGACGCCGTTGGCGTCACGAAATCCAAAAAGACCGAGACCCGCACGCTGGAGCGCAAGCCCTCCGTCAGCATGAAGGAACTGATGCTGACTGTGGCCATGGGTGCAAAGGATGAAGACACCCTCACATCCCTGGCAAACCGTGTGATCCGGCTCAACAGCCAGATGACCGACCGGGAGCGCACCGAATTCAGCAGCACCGTCGGCAGCAGCGCAGGGAACATCGCCCAGCGGCTGTTGGATGCTTTTGACCCAGATGTCGTATCCGCGAAAGCCGGTGTCGATTTGTCCGACGATCATGAGCCGACTGAGGACGAGCAGCACCGCATGGATGAGGCAAAGAAGGCGCTGATCCAACAGGCCGTGCAGCCCTTCTATAATCCGGATATTCGCGATTACATCGAGAATGTGCGCCGCAGCCATGAGCAGGTCATCGATTCCGTGAATATCGACACGGTGCTCTTTGCCGGGTATGATACCGACAAGCAGGCGAATGCAGACCGCATCCTCAAGACCTTCCATGCGTTTATCGAGGAGAACAAGGATGAGATCCTTGCCCTGCGGATCATTTACGATCAGCGGTATAAGGACCGTCCCATGGCGATTACAAAGCTCAAAGCCCTGTATGAAAAGCTGAAGGCGCAGAACATCACCATCGAGCGCCTGTGGGAATGCTATGCCATCAGGAAGCCGGAAAAGGTCAAGCGGGGCACCGTGGCGCAGCTTACGGACCTGATCTCCATCATCCGCTTTGAGATGGGCTATGCCAATCATCTCGCCCCGTTCGCGGACAAGGTGAATTATAACTTCATGCAGTGGACGCTGCGCCGGAACGCAGGTGCTGTGCACTTTACAGACGAGCAGATGGAATGGCTGCGCCTCATCAAGGATCACATTGCTGTTTCCCTCAGTATTGAGCCGGAGGACCTTGACCTCAGTCCCTTTGATCGCAAGGGCGGTCTGGGCAGGTTTTACGATGTGTTCGGAGACAGCTATGAGGCGATTTTGCAGGAAATGAACGCGGAACTGGTGGCGTAAGGAGGGCATCTCATTATGGAGTATAAAGAATATGAGCTTGGTGAATTGCTCTATTATGAACAGCCCACCCCATATATCGTTGAATCGACCGATTATAACGATGCTTATGAAACCCCTGTGTTGACTGCTGGGAAATCTTTTATTCTCGGATATACTGACGAAAAAGAAGGAATATACGATCAACTTCCTGTCATCATATTTGATGATTTTACTACGGCAAGCCAGTATGTTAATTTTAAATTCAAAGTCAAATCGTCTGCGATGAAGATATTGACCCCTGTAACCGAGCTGGTTTTGCCAAAGTATATCTATTATCGCATACAGATCATTCAGTTTGATCATAGCACCCATAAGCGGTATTGGATTCAGCAGTATTCAAAAATCCGTGTCAGTATCCCACCCATCCCGGAACAGGAGCGCATTGTTGCCCGGATTGAGGAACTGTTCTCCCAACTCGACGCCGGAGTGGAAACGCTGAAGAAAACAAAAGCACAGCTTGCGGTGTATCGGCAGGCTGTGTTGAAAGAGGCGTTTGAAGGACGGTTGACTATTCATGTTCCCGTTAATCTACCGTTATCATGGGAATCAAGTGACGAAACGAATACACTTCCAGCGATACCAGAAGAATGGCATTATATTGCATTGAAATATCTGGGCGATTTGGGACGAGGTAAATCAAAGCACAGACCAAGAAATGATCCCAAGCTGTTTGTCGACGGAAAGTATCCTTTTATTCAAACAGGGGATGTTAAGGCAGCGACAAATTGTATTACATCCTTTACTAAGCAATATGGCGAGTTTGGCCTTTCACAGAGTAAACTTTGGCCAAAGGGAACTCTGTGTATAACGATAGCAGCAAATATTGCTGAGACAGCTTTTTTGGGAATCGATGCCTGCTTCCCGGATAGCATAGTGGGTTTTACGCCCAACGAAAGCATTCTTGCAGAATATGTCCGTTATTTTGTCGAATCGCAAAAAATCCGTTTGTGGGCTTTTGCTCCTGCAACCGCACAAAAGAACATCAATCTGGATACATTGGAAAACCTTATTGTTCCGTATTGCAGTATCGATGAGCAGCGTGTCGTGATTTCTGAAATCGAATCCCGCCTGTCCGTCTGCGACAGCATTGAGCAGACCGTGGATACCGCCTTACAGCAAGCCGAAGCCATGCGGCAGAGTATTTTGAAAGGCGCTTTTGAGGGGAAGCTATAATATGGAAAATATAATCAACTTTCTAAATGTCAACAATGGTGCGTTGATGGTTATAATAACCGCCGTCTATGTTGTTGCTACTATTCGGATTTGCAGAGCAAACATAAAATCGGCGAAAGCATCAAACGCACAAGTCGCCGCTGCAAAAGAGCAAACCGATGCGGTCAAAGCGCAGCTTGACGAATCGAAAAGAGAATATGAAGAAACAAAGCGCCTTGAACACATGCCGTACATGCAGGTATCTTTTGGCAAATGGAAAACCAGTGATGAACGCGGCTCTTATCTTCCCAATATGATGCTGGATATCAATCGCTCCGATGATAACCGCTTTGCATCTGCCGGTATGAGCATAGATGTAACAAATATCGGACTTGGTCTGGCTGTAAATATAAAATGCAAATGGATATCAGCGGGAATAGAACAGGAGCAGCACTTATCCGCCAGTCTATTAAAGCGGGGTGAATGCTGTAATAGCACGTTTATCATTTCTGCCGCTATACCAGAAAAAGAACCGCAATATGCCGATACATCTCTGATTATATGTTTTGATGATTTTTTGGGCAATCATTATGAACAGACAGTTGATATCTCTTTTCAGATCCATCCTCACCACATAAGTCTCGTACAGTACAGCACAAAGCCACCCAAGTACATCGAGGGTTAAGGGGGTTAACCTATGTCTGAACAAACATCATCTATCATCTCCAAAGTCTGGGGCATGTGCAACCCGCTCCGCGATGACGGATTATCCTATGGAGATTATCTGGAGCAGCTTACATACCTGATATTCCTCAAGATGTCGGACGAGTATGCCAAGCCGCCGTATAAGAAAGAGTCCGGTATTCCTGCCGGCTATACATGGCAGGATATGAACACCCTCACCGGAGCAGTGCTGGAAGAACAGTACAAAGATACACTGGAAAAGCTCGGCGAACAGGGCGGCATCCTGGGTCAGATCTTCAAGGGCGCGATCAACAAGGTCAGCAACGCCGCGATCCTTTACCGGATCGTGCAGATGATCGACCGGGAAAAATGGGTCTCCATGTCTTCGGACGTGAAGGGCGAGATCTATGAAGGTTTGCTGCAGAAAAACGCAGAAGACGTAAAATCCGGCGCAGGTCAGTATTTTACGCCCCGCGCGCTGATCCAGGCGATGGTCGCCTGTATCCGCCCGGAGCCGATGAAAACGATCGCGGACCCCTGCTGCGGCAGCGGCGGATTCTTCCTCGCGGCGCGGTCGTTCCTTGCCGACCCGGAGAACTATACGCTCGACCGGGAGCAGAAGGAATTCCTGAAAAACGGGACCTTCTACGGAAATGAGCTGGTGGCGTCTACCTTCAAGCTGTGCCTGATGAATCTGTACCTGCACAACATCGGGGATATCTACGGCAGCGTTCCTGTCGCCCACGGCGATTCGCTGCTCACCGATCCCGGCTATCGCGTGGATTACGTTCTCACCAATCCGCCCTTCGGCAAAAAATCCTCCCTCACCTTCACCAATGAGGAAGGCGAACAGGAGGAAGAAGACCTCGTATATAACCGTCAGGATTTCTGGACCACCAGCAGCAACAAGCAGCTCAATTTCGTCCAGCACATCAATACAATCCTGAAAGCCACGGGCAAGGCTGCGGTGGTCCTGCCGGACAACGTGCTCTTTGAGGGCGGCGCTGGCGAGATCGTGCGCAAGAAGTTGCTTGCTACCTGTGATCTGCATACAATCCTGCGTCTGCCCACGGGCATCTTCTATAAGCCGGGCGTCAAAGCGAACGTCATTTTCTTCGATAAGCGTCCGGCCAGCGCCGAAACGCAGACGAAGGCCGTCTGGATCTACGATTTTCGCACCAACGTTCACTTTACGCTGAAACAGCATCCGATGCAGTATTCCGATCTGCTGAACTTCATCGCCTGTTATCATCCGGAGAATCGGTACGAACGCACCGAAACGTGGAGCGAAGATAATCCGGATGGCCGCTGGCGCAAATTCGATATTGCCGACATCCTTGCGCGGGACAAGACCAGCCTCGATATCTTCTGGATCAAGGACAAGTCCCTTGCCGATCTGGACAACCTGCCCTCTCCCGACGTGCTGGCTGACGATATCATCGAAAACCTCCAGAGCGCACTGGAGAGCTTTCAGGAACTGAAGGCGCAGTTGAAATAAGGAATGGACTTTATGAGCGAAATCCGTATAGCAATTCCTGACTTGGATTTGAACAATGCATTGCGATTAGATGGCAATCTGCGCAACTATGAGATTGGGCCATTTGATGATGTCGTTTTGGATTTTTCCAGAATGACAAATTTTGACCCACTTCCCATGTTGATGGCAGGGGCGATTATCAAACGTTTTCGGTATCAATACCATGATAACACTTTCTCTATTTCTGGCATCAACGGGAAAAGTTATGCCGGGACGATGGGCTTCTTCAAATATTTATCCGAATCCATAAGCGTTGGAAAAAGCCCCGGTGAAGCCACTGGTAGTTCAAATTATATTCCGATTACACCTATTTCGATACGCTCTTTGCAGGAACGCGCATTTCGTGATGGTGGGTCAATAGAAATCGGTGATATGATAGAAAGAGCGTCTGCTCGACTTTCTCATGTCATTGATAGGGGAAATAAGGAATTACATAAGCTGCTTACATATTTAGTCCGCGAAATACTGAGAAATACCCCTGAACACGCTCAAGCAGACGAGATGTGGATATGTGGGCAGTACTGGCCCACTTACCAATTGGCTGAAATTGCAATCATTGACGAAGGAATCGGGGTATTCCAAAGTATAACACGTAACGCTGCACATGCAAAATATATTCATGATAACCGTTCTGCTTTAAAATGGGCTATTCGTGCAGGTATTTCAGAATCATTCCGACCCGCCTATGAGTTTAAGCCGCATGATTACGATGTATGGAAAAACAGCGGATTTGGGCTTTATATGGTTAGTCAGATATGTCAAAAGCTGAACGGCAGTTTTTGCATAATCAGTTATGGTGACGCGTTGCTCATTGATAACCACGGTGTTGCAGAAAAAAACACCTCATTTCACGGAACTGCAATTCGCATAAGAGTACCGACGAACAACATCCCAGCTGCGCAAGCCATAATTGATGAAATAGCCGCACAGGGTGAGGTTGAAGCGCGAACGATTAAAAATGCCTTTAAAACCGCCTCTATGCCTTCAAAAGGCTTGATGACGCAGCTAAACATATAATTTGTAAATTATGAGGAATCTCAGTATGAATATTATTCGGTGGTGCAATGAGAATAATGGTTTTCTTACGGCTATCCTGTCTTTGATTGGACTTGTTCTGAGTGTTACAGCCATTGTGGTTTCTATTCGTACAGCAAGATTGCCTTATAAAAAGAAACTGATGTTAATAGGTAATGATACAGGTTTCTATATCAGGTACGACAAGCTCCTTGAGTTTTTGAAAAGCAGCAGTTATACATTAGTGTGGACATCTTTGTGCGAGAAGCGCATATTGACTCCTCCGTTTGGAAGGTGGGATTTACCACCCAAGGCAATACACATGTCTTCTGTTTATTATCTGAAAGACGGTAAAATAACAAAAGCCAGTGAAACATTATTCGAAGACAGACTATATTATTAACGAGGTCTTGGATTGGAAACGCTTCCTTTCAATTTCTCTATTACAATCTCATCTATCTCCCGCTCCAGTTCCTGCACTTTTTTCTGTAACGACAAAATGTGGGCGTCGAGAATTGGTTTCCTCAACGCCCACATTTTTTGCAGCTGTGCCAGCTTCTCTACTTCCTCGGCACACTGCTCCCGCACAGTTTCGGCACACGCCTGCACCTGTTCATCCAGCATCTCCTCATGAATACGGTGGGAGGCACAATAGGCTTTTCCATTCCGATGATACCCACGGCACACATATTCCACACGGCGCTTGCCATTCCAGCAACGGATCATAGGAATGAACGCATTCCCACATTCCCGGCAGGTCAGTAACCCCGCGTAACGGTGCTTGGCCTGATTGCCGTTTGCGGGGCGAGCCTGCTGTTTGAGCAAGCGCTGTACCTGCTCCCATTCCTGTTTTCCGATGATCACAGGAAAGAATCCCTCATGACGATACCAGTCGGTTTCGTCAATACGCTTGACCTTACCGTTGTTATACTCCCTGCGATGGTTGTTCAGCACGCCGGTGTACGCTTCTTCCACCAGAATGTTTTTCACACTGGCATATGTCCATAGGAACTGCCCATCACGGGTTTTGTGCGTATGCCGGATTTCTCTGCCGCACCGTTCAGCCCGGAGCTGCGCCGGTGTTTTTCGCCCCGCAGCATTGAGCCGCCGGGCAATTTCTTTCTGCCCACAACCCTGCAAGTACAGAGAATAGATGAGCTGCACCGTGACCGCCGCCTCTGCGTCTATCCTGATCTGCCCCGTATTTTTGTCTTTCCAGTAACCGAAGGGCGGCGTGATCACGATGCCGTCTTTCTGCTTTTGCCGGTATCCAGCCCGAATCTTTTTACCGATATCCTTCGCATAATAATCATTCATCAGGCCGCGGACGCCGATGATCAAGTCATCTTCGTCGCAGAATGTATCAACGCCCTCCGTGGCAGAGATCACCCGCACCTGGTGTTCCCGCAGGTAATCAATAAACAATGCGGTCTGAGTTCTATGGCGGCCAAGCCGGGATAAGTCTTTTACGATGACAGCGTCAATTTTATCAGCGTCCACAGCCGCCATGAGCTCGTCCAGCCCACGGCGGTCAAAACTCATGCCGCTTATGTTGTCATCGAAGGACTGTCCTACGATGGTGTACCCGTGCTGCTCGGCAAACGCCTGACAGATTTCCCGCTGATTTAGCAGGGAGTTCATCTCACGGTCATCATCGTTAGAAAGCCGCGCATAGAGCCATACCCGCATCCGGTATCACCTACCCCACATAATAATCGCCGTAGATCGCCGCACCCAGCCGGTCATAGTCAAAATCCATTGAGGGGATGCAATCTGTCTGCTCTCCATTTTCGAAGATGTCGAGATGGTCACGGAAGGGGGCTTTCAGCCGGATATCCAAATCCAGCTTGCCGTCCTCCTCATGAACGAGTATCTTCTCCACCAGCATCCTCAGATGCGCTTCTGACATCTTGCCCTCTCGCAGGATGTCGTCGATCAGGCTGATGTCCCGCTTCAGCTTGGCCTGTCGGCTGCGGAGCATTTCTGAAATATTCTGCAATTCTTCGATTTGTTTTTTGGCCTCCGTGATCTGCTCCTCGCGCTTGGCGATCATACGATCGTAGCGCTCCGCGTTGGCCTTATCCCGAATGCGTTCCATCAGGATCACCTCCACTTCCTCCTCCAGCAAGAGAATGTGCTCTTGCAGTTTGCTTATTTTGGCACTGGCCGTGGAAGCCTTCGGCGTCCATCTCTCAACGAGCCATTCCATCCGCGACCAGTTTTCCTCGTACATTTTCTTTGTTCGCAGGATCTCCGCGCCGATCAATCTGTCCAATGTTTCCTCGTCCACCATGTGAGATGAGCAGTGTTCCTTGCCATACCGATGGTAGGTGTCGCAGACATAGACGACCCGTTCCCCGCTTTTCAGCTTGATTCGTTTCCCGATAAAGGTTCGGCCACAATCCTTGCAGCGGAGTAATCCCCCGTACCGGAGGATGCCCCGGTTGGTGCCCGCACGGACATTTTTCTCTTTGCGCTCTGCAAGGAGCGCCTGCGCCTGCTCCCATATCTCACGGGTCACGATCATTGGCAGATAATTCTCATGTCGGAACTGCTCCTCCGGGTCTGTGAAACGGAAGGTCTTATTGATTTTATTACGCTCGCTCTTGTGGCAGATCAGAGTGCCGATGTAGCTCTCATCTCTCAAGATTCGCGCCACCATCGTTGCGTCCCACAAATATTTTTTGAGGATGCCATCATGGGTGTTTGGCAGTCGCTTATTTAGCAGTTCCATCTGCATGAGCGCGGGCGTTTTTCTCCTCTGTTCATTCAGTGTGCGGGCAATGGCCTTCATGCCGCTGCCGCCGACATAGGCGGAGAAGATCAGCCGGACCGTTTCGGCGGCTTCTTCTACGACAACGACCTTTTTTGTGTTCTTGTCCTTGAAGTAGCCAAAGGGTGGGATGGTCACGATACCTTCCTTTTGCTTTTGCCGGTAGCCGGTTCGCACACGGCGGCTGCCGTCGCGGGCATAAAAGTCGTTGACCAGCCCTTTGAAGCCGATGATGAGATCATCGTTCTCATTAAAAGTGTCGATATTTTCTGTTGCAGACAGAACCCGCACATCATGTTCTCGGAGGTAGTCGATAAAGAGTGCGGTCTGCGTCCGGTGACGGCCCAGGCGGGACAGGTCTTTAACGATGATCGCTTCGATCTTGCCCGCTTCGACCACCTCATAGATTTTGTCGATGCCCTCACGGTTGAAGTGCATACCGCTGACATTGTCATCGAAGGATTCGCCCACCACCTCGTGGCCGTTGCTGACGGCAAAGTTGTATATGATTTTTCTCTGGTTATTCAGAGAGTTGAGTTCTTCGTCCTCATCTCTGGACAGCCGGTAATAGAGCCAAACTTTCATAATCGTTCCTTTCCGCTATGGTGTGCCGATCATGCACGACACACCATAGCACACAAGTTTTTGAATAGCTAACAAAAGAAATCAGGCAACGCCAGATTCTACCTTACCAACAAAATCCGTGGTCTGATTTGTGTACGGATTATCCACGGCGAGATAGTCGTGAAGCATCAGTTTCAGAAATTCATCGAACTGGTCATCCGTACCCACATAGGAATACATGACGCTTGCGATGTTGGATTCTTTTTTCTTTCGGCCCATAGAACTCCTTCCTCCCGAAACCAATTCGGGCAACAAAAATAGCAGACCGTCACATGGTCTGCTGCCAGTCATAACTCACCTCGTCCTCGTGGTCATCAGCCTTATGACCGAGGGCGATTTTCTTTTCCCTTTCTTTTTGCAGTGCCTTTCTGTCGGTGTAGTGCCGCGCAGGAATCACAGGCTCAGCAGGCTGGAGCTGCTCAAGACGGTGCCCAAGCCCCACCAGAGCAGAAGCAACGCCCCCGTCCCCATCAGCAGAACCGCCCATGTGGGACCATCCAGGTGTGGCAGCCGCAGTCTGGGTAGCCTGATGCCAGGCAGAGAAAAACGCTTCTCGTTCCGTTTCCCATCCTGTTCGCTCATCTGCTCCAGACGCTTCACCGCTTTCAGCAGCTCGTCCATCTGCGTCCGTGTGGGAAGCTGCGACATCTGCCTGCTGACGCTCTCCAACAGATCTGTCTGCCGATCTGCATGGTACCACAGTGCATCCATGTATTTCATCATTCGCTCCCAGTCCGCTTTCGAGGGACACGCTTCGTGAGGTGGTGTCGGCGTCGGAAGTACTGCCTGCTGGGTGTTGCGCTGCTTGAGTTCTTGCAGAGACAATCTCTGCTCTGCTTCTGAATTCATGTTCCATGGCCTCCTTGCAATACTTTTCTTCGTGCAGTTTGTTATCGCGGCATTTCATGCCGTCCGGGGTGGTATAGGTGATGTACTTGCGGCCACTTTCCCAGCGGACGGCGTAGCCCTCGGACGCCATCAGGGAAACGAAAGCGTCCTTGCCGGCGGCGTATTTCATGCACTCGTCGATGGTGTTCATGAGCCGCAGCTTCCAGCTTTGGCCCTTCAGCGCCGTGTGGTATTCCGCGCCGCTCATGCCGCGGGCCTGCTGCGTTGGCACGTCAAAGACCGGCAGGCCCATCTCCTGACAGATCATGTCATTGCGCCGCATCAGCTCCTGCAGCTGCTCTTTCGCCATGTGCAGCTTTTTGCCTGTCTCAAAGTTGACGGAGTTGATGACGCAGTGGGAGTGGATGTGCTCCCGGTCGACATGGGTACAGATCAGCACCTCACAGCCGTCGAAGTATTCGGCCAGCCGCCGTGCGGCTTCGTGGGCCTGCCGTGGATCGACCACCGCGCCCTTCGGGAAGCTCTGCACCATGTGGTAGAACATCACGCCGCCGTCCTTGTGGTAGAGCAGCTTGGTGTTCAGGAAATCGTCATAGACGCTTTGGGGCTGGCAGTTGATGCCGCTGACGAGCGGCCCGCCCTCCCATGCGGTTTTCTTTTCCTGCATGACGTAGAGCATCACGCCGCGCATGGCGGCGCGGGACTGTGTGCCCCGCTTGTAGTTCACGAAATGTACGATGGCCATACGGCTCACCGACCTTCCATGACTGACCGCAGCGCGGCGCTGACCTCGGACAGCTCACCGGCAGCTTTTTCCAGACCGATGACCTGCACCTTGCCCATGTTGGCAAGGACGGTGAGCCGGTTGATGTTGCTGCCGATGCCCTTGAGCTGGCGGAGCAGTTCCTTCTGCTCGTCGATGACGATGATCCGCTTGCCGAGACAGCAGGCGGTGACATAATCACTCATGGACATGTGGGCCTTCGCCGCCAGCGCCCTGATCTTCTCACGGTCGGCGGACGCCATGCGCGTGCTGAATTTGATATCTTTTTTCATGTTTTTCTCCAATCGTAGCTAAAAGTGGGTGTGGGCTTCTGCCCGCAGCTTGGGGGTGTGGGGCCATGCCCCGCCCAGTGCATTTGGCAGGGCAGCGGCTTTGCCGCAGACCAGACAAATGCGATGCTGGCTGTCGTCCGAGCGGACGACGAATCTCTCGTCCCGCCGCAAGCGGCAGGACTCGCGCTCTCTGTCGCTCGTCCTCTTCCCACCGAAACCGCTTCGCTGGGTTTCGGCGAGAGCCCTGCTGTGGGAGGTGATAAAAGCTCCCGTTTTGCATTTTTTCGGCATTTCTGTGTGGGGGGGTGGTATCATTACCCTCGGCGTGCGCTTCATGCCGTTGAAACGATGGACGCCCGTGGGTCACGGCGGCGTATTCGCCGTTTTTATGCCGCCCCAGAATTCGCCCTGTGCGGGCTGAATCTTCCCTCGTCGGGCACACACGCCACCCCAGCCCCGAACCGCGCGCACAGCGGCTCACACGCCGAAACACGGGGCATTTTCACCGCCTGAGACATCGGCAGGGTCGATAGGGTCAACAGCTTGGGTACCCTGTGCATCGTCACTTTCGGCACGGTGCAGCTCAATGAGCCGCTTTCCGTTGCTGCGGCGCACCACGGCGGAAATGCCGATTTTGCTTAGTGCGGCAACGCTTTGTAGGATCAGACGAGATACCTTTTTCGGCGTGATGCCCTCGCTGCCCGCAGGGTCGATCTGCGCGGACAGCTCCGTGGGAGTGCCGATAAATTCCGTGCGGTCACACATCAGCTCAGAGAGAAGAATGACGATCCGGCCACCCAACAGCTCCGGCTGCGTCCGGCTGTCCGACACCAGCTCCCACACATTTTCCGTGTTGCGCTCCAGCGTCAGCTCCCGGTACTCGATGTCGCGCCCGATGCAGGAGAGCTTCGCCTTGCCGCTGCCGCGCCTGTCCTCAATGAGCGTAAAGCTGGAATCCACCGCGCCGCTGATGGCTGTTGTGCCGGAGATGCGGCTGAACACATCGTCGGCAAGCTCCTTCCGCAGATGGTGGATCAGCAGGATGGCGATGCCGTGGGTGTCCGCAATGTGCTTCAGCACGGAGAGGTCACGGTAGTCATTTGCGTAGGTGTTGTCATAACCAGCGCCGCGGATCATTTGCAGCGTGTCGATGATGACCAGCACCGTGTCGGGGTGCTCAACGAGGAATGCACAGAGCTGTTCCTCCAAACCCTTCCCAAGGGTGTCGCTGTTGGTGGAGAAGTGGACGTTGGCGGGGGCGTCCTCCGTGATTTCAAACAGGCGGTTCTGGATGCGGAGGGTGGAGTCCTCCAAGCAGAGGTAGAGCGTGGTGCCCTGCTTCACGCCCATGCCCCAAATGGATTCGCCCTTCGCCACCGTGACGGCCAGCCACAGCGCCAGCCACGATTTTCCCACCTTGGGTGAGCCTGCGAGGATGTGCAGTCCCTGAGAGAGCAGCGTGTCCACCACGAAGTTCAGCGGTGTGAGCGGCTGACTCATCAGCGTTTCTCCGTCGATGGTCAGCAATCGGTTTTCTTTTTTCAATTTCGAATCCTCCTTAAAAATATTGCTCCCATCGGAACGATGAGAGCGAAAAAAGCAGAGGGGAGTTACCACGGGACGGCGCGTGGTTTCTTCCCTCTGCTTGTATTGTGGAGGAATTCATGCTATGATGAGAAAAAGCATGGACAGATTAAAATTCACGTAGGACAGATTTTACCAGGAGGGGTACACATGGAGGGCAGCATCATTTTCTACACCTATGGCAGTACGCTGGAGCTATACGGTCAGCAGTTTACTGCCGGTATGCTGACCGCCGATCTGCTGAATTTGTCGCCGGACGAATATCGACCCATGAGCAAACACATGAAGCAGGTCACCAGCCTTGCGGAAGAATATGAGCAGAGCGGGAGCATAGAGCTTTGGTGGAAGCTGAACGAGGAGCTGACAGCACTCTGTGGGGTACTGCGCCGCTACGCTGTGTTCCGCCTGCTGCTGGACGAGAGCGAGGACGCTTTCTTCTCTGTCATACGGGAGGTCACGGGGCAGTTCGATTTGTTTCCGAAAGAGGAGCATGAGCCGTCAGAAGAGATACAACGGAAACGACTTGAGCGCGTGGCGAATGAAATCTCCGCGCGCAGTGAAACGGTCAAGCATGCTCCGCTTGACCTGTTCCATCCGAGCGAAGCAGCTTTAGAAAAAGGCGATGCCTTTTATTACGAAATGCTCCGCGCCTTCGGCCCCACCAAGGACGCATGGTGTGACTACCAAAAGCACCTTGACCGCTACGCGCTGTACCTCCATGACATCCGTGCCTTCAACGAGACCATTCGGAACTTTATTCAGTTCAGCTTGTCCAAACTGGATCACAACAGCCCGGAGGAGTACGCGAAGGCTCTCTACGGTTTCTATAATGATGACCGCATCGCAGAGAAGCTCATCGTCAATCCCATCCGCAACAACGGCGACTGCTATACGACCCACGATGCCTACGAGCTTTCCTATGTGCCGCGGCCGCTGCCGGACGGCTCTGTCGCTATCTGTCAGGAGCATGTGACAGATAGCTTACAGGCGCTGATGAAAGCCGATTATATGCTGGCGCTGAACAGTGGGCACAACATCCGCCGCTGCATCATCTGCGGACGGTATTTTCTGCTCAAGAGCGGTGTCCACGCGCTATACTGCGAAGGAGCGTGTCCCCACGCGCCCGGCTACACCTGCCGGCAGTTCGGCACGGTGGAGTTGCAGAAGGAACTGGCGAAGGACATTCCCAAGGTCAAAGTCAAGGTGACCGCCTTTGCCCGCATCACAAAGGATATGCAGCGGGGTGCGATCTCACAGGAGGATGCAAGAAAAGCCAAGGACTATGTGCGGGATCTGCTCTATGACGCTCTGCGTGACGCGAATATCTCCGTAGAGGCTTTCGAGCAGCGTATTTCCTCTGAGCGTGTTTACCAGCACTGCGGGATCACCAGAACGGCCAATCCGAGGGGCCGTCCGCCGAAGGAAAAGGCGGGTGAGCAATCATGAGCAACGAGCAACTAATTCGCCAATATTATGACGGTGATGAAGCTGCGCTGGAAAAGCTGTACTATAAAAACATCGGTCTGATCCGCGGCATCGCCAAGGAAGCCGCGGGGGAGTTTAACTGCTTGATGACGGATCAGCATCATCCAAATCAGTTTTCCGCGTATACGAAAACGATTCTGGACGACCTCTGCGGCGAGGGTGCGTTGGAGTTCCTGACACGGATACAGAGTCGGGAGTATGACGAGAGCCGCGCCGCGCTCACCACCTACCTCTACCCGCATTTGAGGGGGCGCATGACCCGCTGGCTGGAGCAGAATCTTGGCTGTATGGCGTTGAGCAAGGACGAGATGGCTGCCGTCCGGCAGGCACAGAGGCTGTATCATGTTGCATGGAAGGATACCGGCGAAATTGCGGAGGAGTTGGGCATCTCCGAGGCTCGTGTCAGCCGGTATGTTCGCTACAACACCCATTTCCTCGGTGTGCATGATCTTGTCCCGGAGAGTTATGACGGCGATCCCTATGAGCGGCTGATGCCGGGGATGCTCTCCGTTTCGGCGGAGCAGGCCGTGTACCGCAAGGTCTGCATCGAACTTCTCCGGGAGTTGTTCGACACCCTGCCGAAGAAGGACAGGGACATCCTTGGCAAAGCCTACGGCGTTTTTGGATACTCGGAGGCGGCCTTGAAAGAGATCGGGATGTATCACATGATGAAGGAGTCCGCCGTGGAGAAGGCGAAGAGCCGCGCGGTCGAGAAACTGAGAGAAGCCTATCCCGGCAGCAGGCTTCAGGTATGGAGGGCTGTTCATCGCATGATGCGGAGACCGATCCTGCCGCCGGGGGAGGACAGTGAGCTGCGGCGCAATTTTCCGCAGTATGTCCGCGCCTTGGCGGAGGTCTATGGCGTGCTGAATGAAGCCACCTCAGATATAGATAACATCTCTGTATAGTCAGAACAGCAATACAGACTTTTGTACACCCTCTTATGGTAGCATCTATGCAAGCATCGAAACCGATGCTATACTATGAGAGGAGATGTCTTTATGCATTATTCCAAAACAAACAAGGTCTGCGCCACTTGCGCCTATTGGACCGGAAGCCGCAATCTGGTGAATTCCGGAAACTCTTCGGAGCCGACCAGCAATAGCGCCAAGTGCCAAATTCCAAACGGTTCCAATCGGGGCAGTACAAAGTTTTGCAGTTCTTCCTGCTCTAATTGGGCTAAGTGGCCGGTACTGAAGTAAAACAACACGGAGGGACTGCATTATGCTGACGGAAAAAGCCAATGCCATCTGCCTTTTGGAGGTTCTAAAGGAGTATTCCGATGTCGAACATATTCTGCCCATGCGGGAGATCATTGCAAAGATGCAGTCCCTCTACGGTATCAAAATCGACCGCCGCACTGTATACGGGGCTGTTGCTCTTTTGATCGAGCTCGGTTACGACATCTCCCTTTACGAGGATAACGGCGTGGGCTATTACCTCCGTAGTCGAGAGCTGGAGCAGTCGGAAGTTCTTCTGCTGACGGACGCGGTGTACGCCTTTCCCTTTATTCCCCCTCGGCAGACCGAGCAGCTTGTCCAAAAACTGCAAAAGCAGCTCAGTGTCCACCAGCGGAAAAAGTATCGCCATCTGACCGTCGCCCGGCAGGGACATAAGACCGGTAACCGGCAGGTTTTTTGGAATATTGAGCAGTTGGACGAGGCCATTACACGCAAGAGAAAAGTGACCTTGGATTACTTGCACTACGGATATGACAAACGGCAGCATCCTACGGCGACCTACACTCTCAGCCCCTACGAGATGGTGTATACCAACGAGCATTACTATCTCATCTGCATTCCCGACCACGACCCCCATACGCGGTTGTACCGCATAGACCGCATGGCGGATATTCGGATACTGGACGAGCCCCGCAGCGAAACGCCGGCGCAGAAGCAAGAGGCACAAGATGCCGTTTACGCCTTTGTAGGCGCGCCGGAGCGGGTGGTGCTGCACTGCGACCGCGCCGTGCTGGACGATGTGCTGGACCGCTTTGGTACGGACATACAGATTTTTGAGCGGGACGAGCAGACCTTTACCGCCGTATTGACCACCCCGCCGCGCGGTGTGCGCTTTTGGGCACTGCAATACCTCTCCTTTGTGGAGGTGGCAGAGCCCGTTTGGCTGCGGCAGGAGATCATTGAGAGCATTGGGCAAAACTGGTATAGCACGGGAGAACGCTAATATGGGAAATCTCATTTCCGAAGAAACCCTTCATAAATTGGAAGCTGATACATCGTTTCAACAGCTGTCTCAGAAGATGCAAACGCTGAACATTTTTGAGGTCTTGGGTATTACAAATGCCGAGATCCGCCACAGTAATTTCTTGGCATGGCTTCTTGATCCCAACGGCAATCACGGAATGGGAGATAAGTTTTTGCGGGAGTTTGTCTCAAAGTTAGGGCAAAGAGAAGTGGTCCCCGAAAATGTGACAGTCTGTATTGTGAGGCGTGAGTGGCAGCACATTGACTTGTTGGTTTTATGCCAGAAAGAAAAATACTTGCTGTGTGTCGAAAATAAAGTGTTCTCTGAAGAACACGATAATCAGCTTCGCCGTTATCGGGACATGCTATTAGAAGAATACCCCGGTTACACCATGTCGTTTGCATTTCTATCTCCGGATGGAATTGCTCCGTTATCGGCAGATGACCAGCAATACTGGCAGCCAGTCAGCTATGCAGATATTTTAGACGCAATCGAAAGTGCGAAAGGCGGTAGTGCTCTTTTGCCGGAAGTAAATATGCTGTTGGATCATTATACAGCAGCTGTCAGGAGGCACATCGTGGGGGACGATAACATTAAAAAGCTGTGTCAGGACTTTTATGACAGACACAAAGAAGTGCTCGATACCATTTATGAAAACTGTAAAACCTCGCTCAACCCAATCTGTGAAGTAGCGGAAGATTGGTGTAGAGAAAAAAGCGAACAAGGCGAGTTGATTTTCAGTCCTCAGTGGTCCAATAATACATATACCCGATTTACAACCGAGACCATCCGAAAGTTGTTTCCCCAGCACACTAAACCCATCAGTGGCTGGAAAACAACAGATATGGCATTTTATGAAATCATCAAACGCGAAAACTATTTCAAAATCACGCTCTCATTGTGCAGCGACAATCTAACAGATGAGCAACGTGCGGCTTGTGACCGCGTCAGTCAGGCACTGAATCGTCCCGACAGAAAGGAAGATTGGCGATGGAAACGCATCCGAAATTGGCCGCGTCATACAATCGAGTCCGAGCCAAACAGCGAAAACTATAAAGAAGAAATCTATAGATACTTGAATACAAATTGGCGAGAAATACAAAAATTCGAAAATGATTTGCTCAATAAAACGGAGTAATCGCGCGGAACCCTGTACGGACATTTGTACAGGGTGCTGTGCTATTCTATCAGCAGAACAGAAATCGTACGAATGGTGCCGGGACGCGGCGCAAAGAAAGGATGAGCAACTATGAAATACACTTCTGCACAGGCAAATAAGCTGCTGAAAAAGCTGAATGACGAATATTCCGCCCTACTGGATAAAGAACAGCGCAGCCGGGATTTCCGCGCGGCGATGGGCGAGGACATTGAATCTGTGCGTCCCGCCTATGATTACGCAAAAACACAGGCGCGTCTTGAAGAACTGGAGGGAGCGATCCGCAGACTTAAGCACGCCATCAACCGCTTCAACACGACGCAGGTCGTGGATGGCTTCGGGATTACGATCGACGAGATGCTGGTCTATATTCCGCAGCTGACCAAGCGGAAGAGCAAGCTGCTTGAAATGAAAAGCAGGCTGCCCAAAGAGCGCGTTGAAGAGCAGTACGGCCGGCAGTCGAACATTATCGACTACACCTACACGAACTACGATCTGACGGCTGTGGAGGCGGACTACGAAAAGACCGCTGATGAACTGTCTCGTGCGCAGCTTGCGCTGGATACTGTAAATCAGCGGGATTCCTTTGAATTTTGTGAATGAACTCTTTCCGTCGCATCGAGCAACCTGTCAAAAAGACCGACAGTTTCATTTCCTGTCTGCGTTTAAGGTCATAGACGGGAACCCGTTATTCTTTTTGTTATCTGTTATGTCTGCCCAGGTTTAAGGATGGGGCCACCAACATTGATCTGGCACGGTACTCGACGCGAAAAAACTTTTCGGGAAACTGAAGTACGGTTATAAGTTCCCACACAGAATATGTTCTGCGCAAAGTTACGAGTTACTTTCTAAAATCGCAGAGCACCTTGACAGTTTCTACTTTATGGACTTATCATATTAATAAAATCAGCCCTTTGCAGTAGCGTACAACCTAAAGCCAATTTCTTTAGGAGGGACAGCGAGTCGCTGTCCTGGATTTCAAGGTTATCCGCATCGCATAGCGATGCCCAAATCTGATACGCTCCGGCGAATAGCCAATCACTTCATGATTCTCGATTCGCCTCCGCTTAATCAGACCATTTTGTACTGCAAAGGGCTGATTTTGGGGAGGACGCTACACATGAAAATAGAAGGAAGCTGTGTGACCTTTGAGCCGTGCGATGCGGCTTTTGTGAAGAATTTCGGACCGATAGAAGCAGCAAATATGGTTTTGGATTACCATTCTGTCCACCCCAATATGCCATTTCTTTATGATGCCGAGCAGCTGGCCGGTTTCTTTGGCATAAGCTGTGGTGAATTAAACCATATTGTCAATCACATTCAAAAAGAGTATAAAAAGGCATTTCTCCCCAAAAAAGATGGTACTTATCGCAGCCTATACATACCAAGTATCAGACTTCAATTTTGTTTGGGCCCAATCAAGGATAGAATTCTTTCACAGTTCCCTGTTTCAAAATTTGCAACTGCTTATCAAAAAGGAAGCTCTACTCGCAAAAATGCAGAGCCACACATTGGGAAAAAGAACCTTCTAAAACTGGATATTACCGATTTTTTCGGAAGCATCTCTTTTGAGCAAGTCCTCTGCGCAGCTTTCAACACCCGCTATGTATCGAAGCAGGTCGGCTTTCTGCTGACTTCTCTGTGCTGCAAAAATGATGCTCTTCCACAAGGCTCACCAACATCTCCTGCGCTCTCCAATATCGTCATGCGTCGTTTTGATGACCAGATCGGTCGCTGGTGTAACCAACGCCAAATCACCTATACTCGCTATTGCGATGATATGACTTTTTCCTCCGACCGTCCGCTTTACGGAGTCTATCAAAAAGTCAAAAAAATGTTGTTTGAGATGGGCTTTGAATTGAATGAAGCAAAAACACATTTCATCAGCAATGCTGACCGGCAGACAGTAACAGGCTTGGTCGTCAATGAAAAGCTCTCCATCCCCAGTAGCTATAAACGAAACCTGCGGCAGGAAATTTACTATACTTTGAAGTTTGGCATAGAGGACAGCATCGTACACGGTAATCGGTTGAATTTTCTCGAAGATGGTCAACCGATTCGCTGCCCTACATATATGACACACCTAATAGGAAGTGTGCAGTATGTCTTGCAAATCGAACCGGAAAATCGTTGGTTTCTAAATGCCAAGCAAAAGCTGCTGGACTATGCTCGTGCATATTTTAGAGACGAAGGATTAGGGGAGGAATACTATTTGCATCGCAGTCGGTTACGCGAAAAAGATGAATAAATTGCAGGGCGGTGACCTCGGACTTCAGGACCGCATTCAGATTTACACTGAATAATACTCACATTACCAACCATGTCATGCAGCAGCGGAAATTTTCTCCAGCAAGCTATAATCATGCTATACTTTTCCGGCAGAGTATGCTATGATTTAGCAGGTATTCGGCCGGTCATGACCGAATATCTTTTGAAGCGTTGGAAAGATGTCCTTCCCTTACGATATGGAGGGCTCTGAAAATCTTTCACTAAGGTGACATACCCCTTAGGTTCTCGTGCCGCAAGGCGTTGGGGTTCAAGTCCCCATGCCCGCACCATTTCCCAAATTTCAGAGCGCATCGCTCCGCGATGCGCTCGTTTTGGTATTCCGGCACTTTGGTCTAACATTTTTAGTTTTAAATCAGCTCTTCACAAAGGAGGTGCGCCATGCAGAAGGTCACGCTCGGCATTCTCGCCCACGTCGACTCGGGAAAAACGACCCTGTCCGAGGGGCTTTTATACGCCTCCGGCGCACTGCGGAAGCTCGGCCGCGTCGACCACGGCGACGCCTTCCTCGACACCGACGCGCTCGAGCGCGAGCGCGGCATCACGATCTTTTCCAAGCAGGCAATGCTGTTTGCGGGCGATAAGGAGTTCACGCTGCTTGACACGCCGGGCCACGTCGATTTCTCCGCCGAGATGGAGCGCACGCTGTCGGTGCTCGACTACGCAGTGCTCGTCATCAGCGGCAGCGACGGCGTGCAGAGCCACACGCGAACGCTCTGGCGCCTGCTCACGCGCTACGAGGTGCCGACGTTTCTTTTCATCAACAAGATGGACTTGGCGGGCGCGGACAAGGACGCGCTTCTGCGCCAGCTCACGGCGACACTGAGCGCGGAATGCGTCGATTTCTCCGCATCGCAGGAAACGCGCGACGAAGCGCTCGCCCTCTGCGACGAGGCGGCGCTCGAGCAGCTTTTGGAGCGTGGAAAAATCGACGACGCTCTGATTGCTGAGATGGTCAAAAACCGCAAGGTCTTCCCCTGCTTTTTCGGTTCGGCGCTCAAGCTGGACGGCGTGGAGGACTTTCTCACCGCGCTCGCGTGCTTCACGCGCGAGCCGGTCTATCCGAAGGAATTCGGCGCAAAGGTCTTCAAGATCTCGCGCGACGTGCAGGGCGCGCGGCTCACGTGGCTCAAGGTCACAGGCGGCGCGCTGCGCGTGAAGGCACCTCTCACCTATCGCGCGCAGAATCAGGACTACAATGAAAAGGCCGATCAGCTGCGGCTTTACTCCGGCGTCAAATTCCGCGCGCTCGAAGAGGCGGGCGCGGGCAGCGTCGTCGCCGTCACGGGCCTCAGCCACAGCTATGTTGGTCTCGGCCTCGGCGCGGAGGCGGAGGCGTCCGCCCCGCTTTTGCAGCCGGTTTTGACCTATCAGCTCATCCTACCCGACGGCGCGGACGCGCACAGCGCGCTTATAAAGCTCCGCGAGCTTGAAGAAGAGGACCCGATGCTGCGCATCGTCTGGGACGAGCGCTACGGGCAGATCCACGTGCAGCTCATGGGCAAAATTCAGCTCGAAATTCTGCGCCGCCGCATCCTCGACCGCTTCGGCCTCGACGTGACCTTCGGCGAGGGCAGCATCGTCTATCGCGAGACGATCGCCGCCCCCGTCCTCGGCATGGGACATTTCGAGCCTCTGCGCCACTATGCGGAAGTACAGCTTCTAATAGAGCCGCTTCCGCGCGGGGCGGGCATCCAGCTTGCGTCAAACGTGCCGACGGACGCGCTCGACCTCAACTGGCAGCGGCTGATTTTCACCCATCTTTTAGAGCGCGAGCACGCGGGCGTGCTGACCGGCTCGCCGTTGACGGATGTGAAGTTCACACTTGTCGCGGGCCGCGCGCATCTGAAGCACACCGAGGGCGGCGACTTCCGTCAAGCGACGTACCGTGCCGTGCGGCTGGGCTTGATGCAGGCGGAAAATGTGCTGCTGGAGCCGTATTACGACTTCCGTCTCGAGGTGCCCGCCGAGTGCGTCGGCCGCGCGATGACCGACCTCCAGAACATGGGCGGCACCGTCGAACCGCCGCAGAACGAGGGGGAAAACGCCGTACTCACGGGCTATGCGCCGGTGCGCACGCTGCGCGACTACTTTGCCGACGTCGCGGCCTACACCCGCGGCCGCGGACAGCTCTCCTGCGCCGTGCGCGGGTATGAGGCCTGCCAAAATCAGGACGAGATCGTCGCGTCCCTTGGCTACGACGCCGAGCGCGACACGGATAATCCCGCGTCCTCTGTCTTCTGCGACCACGGCGGCAGCATCACGGTCCCGTGGAATGAAGTTCCCGCGCATGTTCACTGCGACAGCGGCATCCGCCTTGGTGAAGAGGCCGTCGAAGAAGCGCCCGCGCCGCTCCCCCGACGCGGCGTCGGCGCAGGCGGCGCATATGCCGAGGACAAGGAATTGCAGGACATTTTCGAGCGCACATACGGCAAGGTCGAGCGCCGCGCGTTCGAACCGAGCAAAAAGCCCGCGCGCACCTCGCTCGCCGATCACTATGACATCACGATCCACTCAGAGGACACGGAATATCTGCTCGTCGACGGCTACAATATCATCTTCGCGTGGGACGAGCTCCAGCAGCTCGCCGCGCAGGATGTCGCCGCGGCGCGCGGCGCGCTGATCGACATTCTCGCCAACTATCAGGGCTTTCGCAAGTGCCGCGTCATCGTCGTGTTCGACGCCTATAAGGTCAAGGGCAACCCCGGCAGTGTGCAGACGGTGCACGGCGTCAAGGTCGTCTACACGAAAGAGGCTGAGACTGCCGACACCTACATCGAGCGCGCGACCTACGAGCTGCGCCGCGAACGCCGCGTGCGCGTGGCGACGTCCGACGGCCCCGAGCAGGTCATCATCCTCGGCCACGGGGCGCTGCGCGTCTCCGCCCGCGCGTTCCATGCCGAGGTCGAAGCCGCCGAGGGACAGATCAGCGCCGTGCTGCAACGCCTGACGAACCGTCCGCGCAGCGAACGCACCATCAGAAACAACGTAAAGCTCAAGCAATAATTCAGTCAAAAAGCGGTGGCTTCCCTCGCCTCCTAATAAGAAAACATAAGAAAGTCAGTAAAATCAATGTTTTCAAAGGCAGGGAACACGGTACGAAGTCAAAAAATCTCATACTGACAGGCAGGGCGCTGATTTTCACATCAGTGCCCTGCCTGTCCCCACGCCATAGGCAGCCGCTCTATGGCATTTTTTCATATCCGTGCCTATACCCACCTGAAAACTGTATCAATTAGGGCGCGAAAACCTCTGTTTTTTCCTCTCAGAGCGCCGCTTAAAGGGCGGCGTAGGTGTTTTCCCATGGGAAGCGTCCGGGAGGCAGGACAGGGGCTTTTTTGCGTCAAAATCAACACTTTTCAAAAACAGAGAAAGGAGGCGCCGGATATGGCAGTTTTCCGCATCGAAAAGACCAGAGATTACACGGTCATGTCCAACTACCACCTGCGGGACAGGTCGCTGTCCCTGAAAGCGAAGGGGCTGCTGTCCCTCATGCTGTCGCTGCCAGAGGACTGGGACTACACCATGAAGGGGCTTGCCCGCATCTGCAAGGACGGCATCGACAGCATCAGCGGCGGGATCCGGGAGCTGGAGGCGCACGGCTATCTGATCCGTACGCGTGTCCGCGGCGCAAACGGTCAGCTCGGCTCTATCGAATATACTATTCTGGAACAGCCTAAAACGCCATCACCTACACAGGAAAAACCTATACGGGAAAATCCCGTACAGGCAAATCCAATGTTGGACGCTCAAATTCAGGAGAACCCCGCCCAATTAAATAAAGAAGAATCAAGTAACTATTCATCAAAGACAGATTTATCAATTACAGAAGAATCAAGTCCTATCCTATCAAGTCCCCCAGCCCCCAGGGAGCGGACCGGACAGGACGGGATGCGAAAGCGGGAAAGCTATCGGGCATTGATTTTGGAGAACATCGAATATGATGTTCTTTCGCAGAATGTGCAGTTGGATAAAGACCGACTGGACGAGCTGGTGGAGCTCATGGTGGATACCGTCTGCTCCAACCGGGAGATGATCCGCGTGGCCGGGGATGATTACCCGGCCGAGGTCGTTCGGTCGCGGTTCCTGAAGCTGAACGCCTCGCATATCGAGTATGTCCTTGACCGGATGCGGGAGAACACCACCTATGTCCGCAACATCAAGAAATATCTGCTGGCGGCGCTGTATAACGCCCCGGTCACGATGGACAGCTATTACACATCCCTTGTCAGCCATGACCTGTACGGCAGCGGAGATTGGAGGTGAACGCCTTGCAGGAAGAAATCACGCAGAAAACCCTTGCGCTATGTGTGAAGGCCAGTAAAATAACCGCCCAGCTCTTGCAGCAGACCATGAAGAAGGTGCTGGCAGACATGGAGAAGCACGAGAAAAATCCCCCACTCCGGCACGGCAAGCAGACGCTCCGGCAGCTTATGAAGCACAACACCGGCGTTTCCAACATTGAGATCACGGATCAGAATATCCGGGCCTTTTCTTCCACGGCGAAGAAGTACGGCCTGGATTTTGCTTTGAAGAAGGACATTTCCGGCGAGCATACCCGTTACCTGGTGTTCTTCAAGGGCCGGGACGCCGATGTGATTACAGCGGCCTTCCGGGAGTTTTCCGCTAAAAACCTGAGCCGCAAGAAAGCCCCTTCTATTCGCCGTAAGCTGGAAAAGGCGCAGGAGCAGTCCAAAACGCAGCACAAGGAGCAGGAGCGCGGTGAAAAGGTCAAGACCAGAGAACGGAGCGTGGAGCGATGAAG
>ERZ772879.624-NODE-624-length-27303-cov-29.159351_pt1 | contig 27303 bp, 17 predicted proteins | sample MGYA00580582_ERZ772879 | MGnify/ENA primary metagenome ERZ772879 (study PRJEB29015, sample SAMEA2737682) | human gut metagenome | biome: human gut; feature: human-associated habitat; material: faeces | place: China | collected 2012 ... | reverse complement strand
TATAATCCACATGGATCACTTCATGTATGCTGTCATGAATCCAGTTATATACCTGTGGCTTCACAAGTCTCTGAAAAACATCCACAACTCCCCTCTGCTCATTCATTTTCACAGCACCGATCTCAATGATCTCAAAAGGCAGACGACTGTTGGAATATTTTTTTCCACCGGGACTCTGATTCCACTCCAGGTCAAAAACAATATAATTCATACAGTATTTCCTTCTTTTTATTTAAACAGTTACTTTGGATTTACTCTGTTGTCTAGTATAACAGACAGACTCTTTTCTTTCAACACAAGCAGAAAAAGACCGGTACAATTCTCTGCACCGGTCTTTCCTGCTTATAATATTATATTTTTACGGAAACAAATTTTCCCGCAAGAAACCTCTTTTAATGACAGTTAATTAAGGAATCCAAAGAACTGTTCGTAAGCAGTTCCATCCGCCTGCTGATTCTCAAAATCCTGCAGAAGGCTGTCCGTACTCTGGTCTTCCTGATCCTGTGAATCGTCCTGAGAATCCTCAGCCTGCGCATCATCTTTAGATGATGTATCCTTTGAATCGCTGGAATCTGCATCCGGATTCTCACCGAGTGTTACTGTAACTTTCTTCTCTTTATAAGAATCACCATCTGCAACTTCCAGAGTTACCTCTACTTCTTCACCTGGTTCATAGTACTCAAGACGGCTTACCAGTTCATCAATACTGCGAACTCTCTTACCATCAAATTCTGTGATGATAGATTTCTCTTTGATTCCGGCTTTGTCTGCTGCTCCGCCATCTGTTACTTCGGATACAAGAACACCTTCCGGAACTCCATAATACTGGGAAGCTTCATCACTTACAGACATACCTGTGATACCAAGTACACCATGGTTATCTACTTTATCTCTAGGTGTTTCATTCATCAGCTGCTCCAGAGTATCTGTTACATCTGAAATTGCAATCGCATAACCCATACCTTCAACTTCTGTGGAAGCAAGTTTTGCAGAGTTGATACCAACCACTTCTCCATCCATATTCAGAAGAGCACCGCCACTGTTACCAGGGTTAATTGCTGCATCTGTCTGAATCAGATTTGTTGCATCAGAATCTTCATCCTGCTCAATGCCCTGATCGTTCATTTTACGGTTCTTTGCACTGACAATACCGGTTGTTACGGACTGTCCGTAACCAAGTGCATTACCAATTGCAACAACCTGTTCACCGACTTTCAGATCATCAGAACTTCCGATCGTAGCTACCTCGATCTGATCCATCGTGTCATCAGAAATATCAGAGAGCGGTACGGAAACAACTGCAAGGTCTTTATCTTCATCATAGCCATTAACGGTTGCTGCATAGGTTTCCCCATCAATGCAGGTAACAGATACGGTATCTGCACCACTTACTACATGATAGTTGGTAGCGATCAGAAGATTGTCATCATTCTTTCCGACAATGATACCGGAACCGCTTCCTTCAACTTCCTGCTGTGTTGTATATCCTTGGCTTCCGCCAAATCCATAATATCCAAGATAGTTCTGTACATCCTGAACAGATTTTGTTGTAATAGATACAACAGATTTCATTCCTTCTGCTGCGATATCAGAGACATCCAGACTTCCTTTTGTCTTTGATTCAGAGTCATCTTTGCTTTTCTCTTTGTCATCTGATTTCTTATCGGAACTCTTCTTCTTTGATTTTGTCTGAAGAAATGTTGTATTTTCTTTATTGGATGCAGCTTCTACTGTGCTACTGTTCCATCCGGTCAATGTATTGATTCCTTCAAAGGAGCCTGCTGCAAGTCCGCCGGCAAGTACTGCACAAAGAGCAATACCTGCTGCTTTCTTTACTTTTTTTCTCATTCTTTCTTTCGGATCGTTGTCGTTGTTCATATTGTTATTCATATCATTGTTCATCATTACGTTGTTGTTTTTATCGCTCATCAAAATCCCCTCCTTAGGATCATTACTGTTCACTTCATAAATCATTTCCCGTGAATAGCTATCTCTGTTTCTGTTTTCCTTTTATGCTTAAGAGTATAAGGATGATTTGTGTTTACTTTGTGGGAAAAATGTGATGAAATTGTTAATTCTGGAAACTTCATCTTCCGCCAAAAGCAACATTATCCAAAAAGAGCCACATCCGCTTTTACAGATGTGACTCTATATAATCAGAACACTCTTCTATTATGCATATAAGACTGCCTTTATGCAACGCCTTTTTCTTCAAGCCAGTCGAGAAGAACCAGTTTGCCCTGTTTCTTTCTTCTTGCCATATGGTTGAACTGAAGGATTGTTAATATTGAGAAAATGATCGTCAGTCCGATCAGAACGATTACAGCCTGACGGATGCTCTCTCCTCCGCATATCGTGCTGCGGAATGCATTTACTGTATAAGTAAACGGCAGATAATAGTGAATCTTCGCCACAAAGGACGGTGAGATCTCAACCGGATAAGTTCCGGCAGATCCTGCAAGCTGAACAACCATGAAGATCAGCATCAGGAAACTTCCTACCTTACCAAATGTAATGTTGAAGAAGTACATAATAGATGTAAAGCATGCACCAGTCAGTGCTGCAAACAGGATTGTCTTCGTCATTTCTACCGGAGTAAATCCATCAAATACATGAAGCAGAAGAATCAGAAGTACGCCCTGAAGGATTGCTACCGGATAAAGTACAGAAGCTTTACTTGCCCACCATGCAAATCCGGATTTCAGTTTTCCTTTATACTCTGCAAGCGGATACATCAGGCAGAATGCCAGGCATCCTACCCAGAGACCTACAGACATCATATAAGGTGCCATCGCGTGACCGTTGTTTTCTACTGTTGTGATCTTTGTTTCTTCATCTGTGATCGGTGTTGCAAACATGCTGATCGTATCATCAGATGCATTTGTTTCTTTTACTTCTTTTGCACCGTCATTCAGACTGGTTGCAAGTGTATCAGAACCATCTTCCAGTTTTGTGATACCATCGCCCAGTTCTTTGGAACCGTCATAAAGCTTGGAGGAACCATCCTGAATCTGTCCGGCTCCGTCTGCAAGCTGGTCAGCACCACTGTTAAGCTTACTGTTATTGGAAACCAGTTTCTGTGTTCCTGCATGAAGTGTCTGTGTACCGGATGCAAGCTGGTCGGCTCCATCTGCAAGTGTCTTTGCTCCATCTGCAAGCTGCTGTGTTCCACTTGTCAATGCTTTGTTATTGCCGGCAAGAGTAGCTACACCATCTGTATATGTTTTCAGTCCATTGCTGAGAGTTGTCACACCAGATGCAAGTGTCTTTCCACCGACACTCAGCTGGCTGATACCGGATGTCACACTGCTTCCGGCTGCTTTCAGACTTGCAGCTCCTGTTGTCAGAGTTTCATCATTTGCTGTCAGAGTTTCAAAACCTGTGTTCAGTGCTTTTACACCGGCTGCTGCCTTCGGGAAATCTTTTGTTCCTGCTTCCAGTGTATCCAATGCAGAAGAAACGCTTCCTGTGCCTGCATTCACTTTCTGTGCACCTGCATAAAGCTGATTTACTGCTGCAGTTACCGTATTGATCGGATCAGAAGGTACTTCCGGAATCGAAGAAACTCCTGCTTCCATCTGTTTTGCTCCGGCACTCATCTGAGAAGCACCATTGCTCATATCAGAAGATTTTGTTTTTAATGTCTCTGCTCCACTGTTCAGTCCGGCTGCTGCCTGATTTAACTGTGAAGCTGTATCATTCAATGATGCCTGTGCAGATGCCAGCTGGCCAGAAACTGCACTGACAACCGCCTGTGCCTGACCTGTATAACTGTCTGCACTGATTCCATCAACGCCTGCGACTCCTGCATCTGCCTGAGTAAGAGAGCCGATCACCGCACTGAGACTTTCTGCACTGGCAGATTCCATACCCGTTTTAGCTGTGTTTAACCCGGATGCGAGCTGTTTGATACTCTCTGCGGTTGTACTTCCTGCCAATGTCTTTAACTGCGATGACAGCTGTCCAAGTCCACTTTCCAGCTGCTGTGTTCCACTTGTAAGAGAACTGTTTCCGTCAGAAACTGCTGCATTCAACTGTGAGATTCCTGTAGAAACCTGATCCAGATTTTCCAGTGCAGATAACTGTTTCGCACCTGCTGCAAGCTGTTCTGCACCTGCAACATACTGTGTCACACCATCCACCAGTGTATTTGCTCCGCTGACATACTGAGTAGTACCACTTTTTAATGTATCCAGACCTGTCTCCAGACTCTGTGCACCTGTTGCCAGACTGTTCACACCGGATGTGATCTGTGCGGAATTAGCATTTAATGTTGCCACTCCGTCTGTATAACTTTTCACACCATCATTTAATGTATTCACACCATTTGTCAGTGTCGGCACTTTGTCAGTCAGTGTACCAACACCTTCATCAAGCTGTGCTGCACCACTGTCAACCTGCGATACACCATCTGTATATTCTTTCAAACCTTCTGTCAGAGTCTCAGCACCGCTTTTGAAAGTCAGCGTGCTGTCTGCAAGTTTTTTCAGATTGGTTGTAATGGTTTTATTTCCATCAGAGGCTGTTGTCAGACCATCTTTAAGCTCTGTTGATCCATCGGCAGCTTCCTGCATGCCGTCTCCGACTGTGCCTATCTGATCGAACACTGTCTGTGTGTATGTTTCTGTTACTTTGGAAGCAACCGCCTCACGAATCTTTGACAGAGCAGTTTCGCTCATTTTGGAAGCAATGTAGTTTGTTCCCGGGTTTGTTTCATATTTCAGTTCCATTTTCTTCGGATTGTCATCCATCAGTGTAGAAGCATCAGAAGAAAAATCTTCCGGAATCGTAATTACCATATAATAGGTTCCATTTTTCAGTCCCTGTTCTGCCTCGTCGCTGTCTACAAAATGGAAATCCAGTGAATCGTTGTCTTTCAGTTCATCCACCATATCTGAACCGACGCTTAACGTCTTTCCATTATATTCTACTGATTTGTCATTGTTGACTACTGCTACCGGAAGTTTATCGAGATTTCCATATGGGTCCCACATGGATTTCAGGAACAGTCCCGCATAGATCACCGGAATAACAATGATCGCCATCACGACAATGATCAGAATCTTATTATTCCATAAGCTTTTCCACTCATTTTTGATCATAATTGTGCCCCTTTCTTTCTAGTAAAAGTCTTTAGCTCTATTAATCAACATCATGTTGCTTTTCTTTGCAATCCGTATTATACTAAACACAGGAAACAGTTACAACCGACAAACATTTTATATTTTGTATATTAATAGACGTTTTTTGTATATTTGTCTATTAGGTGTCAAAATTTGACATTTTATATAAAACCTGTTTGTTTTTGGTAAAAAGATTGGGGGATTTTTACATGGCAGAAAAAATGGACCGACGCGTCCGCAAAACGAAAGCGCAACTCCGGGAGGGACTTGCCCGGCTTATGCAACAGAAGAGTATCAAGGAAATTTCCGTAAAAGAACTGGTAGATGAGGTCGATATCAACCGTTCTACCTTTTATCTGCACTATACAGACATTTATCAGATGCTGCAGAAGATCGAGGAAGATGCAATGCAGAACATCACAGAGGTTATGAAAAAGTATCCAATTGACCCGGACAACTCGGATTCCGTACTGCAATTTATTGTCCAGTTCTTCTCCATCATGGATAATGACAGGGACCTCTGCCTGGCACTTCTCGGACCGCACGGTGACATGGCATTTGTAGAACAGATTGAAAACCTTCTGGCAGAAACATTTTTAAGTCATCTTCCGGAAAAGTTTCCTGAAAATGATCCATATATTAAATATCCGTATGCCTTTATTCTCAATGGCTGCGTAGGACTGATACGGACATGGCTTTCCAGCCCCGAAACAGAATCTCCGGATCAGGTTGCCCTGTTGATATATCATCTGATTGAAGATACTGCTCAGGGATATCTGAATATGCAGAAATAAAAATAATCCCCACAGATTCTTACAGAAATCATCTCTGTATGAACCTGTGAGGGTCTTTTTATATATTGCTAATTTTAGTTATGCCATGCCAGACGTTTTACATCTGCATGTACATCACCTGTCATCCAGTCTACATCATTGGTGATCCAGTCCATGATTCCCAGCTGACGCATTTCCCATTCAACGGTCTGCTCTCTGGATTCAACAGTCTCTTCTACTTCCATTGTAGTATCGATCTCATCGTATCCAAAAATATAGCCACCGGCACACCAGATGCTGAAATTACTGTCCGGACCCGGATCTACAGTGTCACCTCTCTGTGCGATCAGTCCGTCATGGCGTCTCTTGTATTCCTCTTCACATCCTGCTTTCAGTTTTGTCATAAACATTCTGTGACGGATCAATTCTTTATTTTCTCTTACAATACCAAAGTTATGATACATCAGTCTCATATCTTCACCCGGTGTGGAAATCCAGTCAAATGTGTCATCGATCTTCGCAGTGATTGCATCTTTTACGCTCACTTCTTCAGCGCTTAATTTTGCTCCATCTTCATTTTCATAATAACCAAAGATCAGGTCTTCTGCATTCCAGATACTGAAATTTTTTACTTTATTTCGATCAAGAAATGTGGTCAGATCCGGCCAGATTTCTCCAAGTTTTTTACGATAGTCGTTCATTTTGCCTGATTTTACTTTCATTGCAAATGCATGTCTTTCCATTATAAAAGGCCTCCTGTCATATGTGTTTGCACCAGGCTTTCCACCTGGATTTATAAAATCAAATTTTCTGATACTGATTTTACCACATCCGCATTCGTAATACAATTTGATTTACGGTAAAATATTACCTGTGAAATCTTTTCGAAAATTCTTTTATTCATGAAACAGAATCTGTGAAAAATACCGCACCATTCCGTCATCTGTCCAGCAGAGCATCCCGGCTGCATCTGCCATTTTCTGCGCATCTACACAATATGCAGACATACAGGAATTATGCTTGTACGGTCCGGCACTCATGATCAGGATATCTGTTTTGCCCTCTGCTTTCATCTTCTCTGCAAGTTCTTCAGTCATTTTGTTCTGCAGTAACTTGTCCTTCTTGTACTGTGCAGAATCATGCATGTCTTCCTGCATGGTCTGCAGCACCAGCGTCTTTTCATACTGTAGTGCACGTTGTTTCATCTCTTCTGCTGTTCCACTCTCCGGAGGACAGGCCGGATTTACATTATAACATCCACATAAGTTTTCTTCACAGAACGTTCGGTATTCCGGCACAAAAACAAGCTCTTTTGTATCCATAACGGCAGCTCCCGAAAATCCCAGGAAAATTGCCTCTTTCACCAGATCCATATTAAAATCTCCCTTCTGTTGTTATTCATAGTCTTCTATTATACACATCAAATAATTTCCTTCTATTATAATGCCACAAAGTGAATTTTGTTGCAATCTCTCAAAGACATGTTATGATTAGCATAAAATACAATTTTACCAGAAAGGACTGCCCATGTACCGTATTTTCATCGTAGAAGATGATGAGATCATCGCCAACCTTCTGAAAAAGAATCTCTGTTCCTGGGGATATGATGTCTCCTGCGCAGAAGATTTTTCCAATATCATACAGGAATTTGCTCACAAAGATCCACAGCTTGTCCTGCTGGATCTGAAACTGCCTTTTTATAACGGTTTTCACTGGTGTGAGGAGATTCGTCGGATTTCCCAGGTACCGATCATCTTTATTTCCTCTGCATCTGACAATATGAATATGGTCATGGCAATGAGCCGTGGTGCAGACGATTTTATTGCAAAACCATTTGATCTGGATGTGCTGACTGCCAAGATTCAGGCAATCCTGCGCCGTACCTATTCCTTCGGAACTCCGGGAAATGTCCTTGAACATAAGGGTGCTGTCCTGAATCCTTCCCGCTGTACCCTGACCTGGAACGGTCATGATATTGACCTTACGAAAAACGAACTCCGCATTCTGGAGATACTTCTGGAACATGCCGGAAAAGCAGTCTCCAGAGATGCCATTATGACAAAGCTCTGGGAAAGTGACAGCTTTGTTGACGACAATACCCTGACCGTAAATATCACTCGTCTGCGCAAAAAACTGGAAGGGGAAGGGCTGAAAGACTTTATCATCACCAAAAAAGGACTTGGATACATGGTATAATGTGCAACTTAAAAGCACTCACCCTATGAAGGATTACTTTATGAAATTATTTCTGGATTATCTGAACAAAATAAAACTACAAATCTTACTGATGCTTTTTCCGACGATACTTACAGGAATGATCTTCCTTCTGTACCAACTTCCACTGGAACCCATTCTGTACATTGCGGTCCTCTGGATTCTGACCGGGCTTGGTATGTGTGCTTTCGGCTTTCATAACTACCAGAAGAACATTCATAATCTTCAGATTATCTCTGCAGCACCGGATATTAATCTGTCCCGTATGGATGCTCCTTCCAACGAAGCCGATGCTCTTCAGCAGGAGATCATGCACAGCCTGAACCGAATGCGAATAGATGCTGAAACTGCTAACCAGAAGACACTGGAAGAAATGACTGATTATTACACGATGTGGGCTCACCAGATCAAGACACCAATTTTTGCTCTGCGTCTGCTCCTTCAGGAAAATCCGACAATGAATAAAGAAGCTCTCACTGAACTTTTTAAGATTGAACAGTATGTAGAAATGGTTCTGGGTTATCTGCGCACAGAAGATATGTCCTCGGATCTGAAACTTTCACGCTGTGCTCTTGATTCGATCATCCGTGAACAGATACATAAATATGCCGGAATCTTTATTTCAAAAAAACTGTCTCTGACTTATGAAGGAATTTCAGAGAATGTCCTGACCGATGAAAAATGGCTTGGTTTTGTAATTGGACAAATTTTGTCAAACGCACTCAAATACACCCGTACCGGCGGGATTCGTATTTCTTTGAAAGATGTCCCCGGTAACTCACAAAATACAGAGGATATTTCAAACATGATAAGCCCATCTCCCGTTACACTTATAATCGAAGATACCGGCATCGGTATCCGCAAGGAAGATCTTCCACGTATCTTCGAAAAAGGCTACACCGGAGTCAACGGGCGTGAAAACAACCGTGCAACCGGTATCGGTCTGTATCTCAGCAAGAAAATCATGAAACGTCTCGGTCATCGCATCTATGTAACTTCCGAAGAAGGCAAAGGAACAAAAGTATTCCTGGAATTTTCCCAGAATGTCCTGACCATGTATTAATTAGAAATATCCTAGGAGTTTATGCCTCCATTCGAAACGACCTTACAGAAATGTAAGGTTTTTTCGTATATTGTAACCTGCTTCGATGGCAAAAGCCGGGAAAGATTTCTATACTTACCTTATCAATAAAAAAGAAAGGAGCCCCGGTTATGGCTTTACTAGAAGTAACTAATATCAAAAAAATATACAGCACCCGTTTCGGAGGAAACAAAGTGCAGGCACTCTCCAATGTCACTTTTTCTATAGAAAAAGGGGAATTTGTTGCAATCATGGGAGAATCCGGTTCCGGAAAGACTACCCTCCTCAACATACTGGCATCTCTCGACCGCCCGACTTCCGGAGAAGTTCTCCTCGAAGGAAAAAATATCGTACATCTTACAGAAAAAGAAATCTCGGCTTTCCGAAGAAAAAACCTTGGCTTTGTTTTTCAGGATTTTAATCTGCTGGATACCTTCTCTTTAAGAGATAATATTTATCTTCCACTCGTCCTTGCCGGCGAAGATTACCGAGAAATGGAACAGAAGATCCGCCCGATTGCACAGGCACTGTGTATCACAGAACTTCTGGATAAATATCCTTATGAAGTTTCCGGTGGACAGAAACAGCGTGCAGCGGTTGCCAGAGCTCTGATCACAGACCCGAAGCTGATTCTTGCTGATGAGCCCACAGGAGCCCTCGATTCAAAAGCAGCATCTGCACTGCTTTCCATGTTTGGCGAGATCAATGACGAAGGACAGACGATTCTGATGGTCACGCACAGTGCACAGGCTGCCAGCCATGCATCCAGAGTCCTTTTTATTAAAGATGGAGAAGTTTTTCATCAGATTTATAAGGGCAGTAAATCCCGCCAGGAAATGTATCAGATGATTGCCGATACGCTTACCATACTGACGACAGGCGGTGAATATCATGCGTAAAGGAATCTTCTCAAAACTGGCAGTTCAGAACATCCGCAACAATAAAAGCACCTACATTCCTTACATGATCACCTGTATCTTCTGCATCGCCATGATCTATATGATGGAATTTTTACGCGACTGTCCAACGCTGGATCAGGCTGTTCGCCATGCCGCAGAAGTACGAATGATTCTCTCTACAGGAGAAGTTGTTGTTGTGATCTTCTGTGTGATCTTTCTGATCTACAGTAACAGTTTCCTGATGAAAAGAAGGCAGAAAGAAATCGGCCTTTACAATATTCTTGGACTGGAAAGAAATCATATCGGCATTGTACTGTTACTGGAAACGATTTTTACAACGATCCTTTCCCTCACTGGTGGAATCGCAATCGGAATCCTTGCCAGTAAACTGTCACTTCTCCTTCTTCTGAGACTGCTGCATATTCCGGCAGTACTTGGATTTTATATTTCCACAAAAGGAATTATTACTTGTCTTCTGATGTTCGGTGCCATTTTCCTGTTGATCCTTCTTCTGAATCTCAGAAGGATTCATTTAAGCCGTCCGGTAGAATTACTTCGTGGCAACAACACGGGAGAAAGAGAGCCGAAAGCAAAATGGCTTATGGCACTGCTTGGTTTTATCTGTCTTGGTATCGGTTATTACCTTGCCATCACAACAGAATCACCAATTAAAGCAATCACAATCTTCCTGCTTGCCGTAATCCTTGTTATGGCAGGAACCTATCTGCTTTTTACTGCAGGCAGTATTGTAATTCTGAAGTTTCTTCGCCGCAGAAAAAGCTTTTACTACAAGACTGGAAATTTTATCAGTATTTCCGGTATGCTTTACCGTATGAAGCAGAACGCTGTCGGGCTGGCCAGCATCTGTATCTTAAGTACCGGAGTTTTGCTCATGATCTCCATGACTGTCTCTATCTATTTTGGTATGAATGATATCATGGTAAACCGTTACCCATACGATACCGATATCTCCATTACCGGTGTCGGTGAAGAGGAATGCCAGACTGCAATAGAAACATTTGAAAAAGCAATTTCTGACAACAAGGTTCCGGTAGACAAAAAAGCCGAAGAAATTTATCTCACAATCATCAGTCGTATAGATCACGGGCAGATTCAGATTGCTGAGCCAGGTACTTTAACGGAGTCTGGTTCTGTACTGACACTTTCACTTGTGCGTCAGTCTGAATATGAAAAACTCACTGGTACAAATCCGGCATTACAGGATGGAGAGATTCTTGCATGGGCTTCAAAGATGACTGAAAAATCAGATTCTCTCACAGTCAATGATTCTGTTTTCTCTGTAAAAAAATGGCTGGATAATTCTCCTCTGACCTGCGGTCGCGATATCGTCTATAGAAATGCAGTATTTGTTGTCACTGATTCTGATTTTGAAAAGTTTGATAAAATGCGAACAGAAATGTATAAGAATACCTCAGCTACCCCTGCTGGACAGGATCTGACCGTTCATCTTGGTCTGGATATCACCGGCTCCGATGAAACAAAAATTGCCTATGGTACACCGGTACTGGATGCAATAAAAGCTCTGCAAGATAATGGACAGCTGTCGGATAACTCCTGGATTACTTCCGGAATCCGTGCACAGGAATATGATTCCTACTACGCAGATAACGGTTCCCTTCTGTTCATCGGAATTTTTCTCGGATCACTTTTCCTTCTCGGTACAGCGATGATCATCTACTACAAACAGATCTCGGAAGGATACGAAGACCAGAATCGTTTTGAGATCATGCAGAAAGTAGGACTGAGCCATCGCGAAGTCAAAAGCTCAATCCGACGTCAGATCCTGATGGTATTTTTCCTTCCGCTTCTCATGGCAATGCTTCATATTTCCATGGCATTTCCACTGATCCGCCGGATGCTCCTGCTGTTCGGCATGACAAATACCAGATTGTTCATCGGCTGTACCGCCGGTACGGTGCTGATCTTTGCACTGGTATATGGCCTGATCTATCTCATGACCGCAAAATCGTATTATCATATCGTAGAACGGAGATAACAACATATAAAGTAAGCCCCTCACTTGCAGAATCTCATCTGTAAATGAAGGGCTTATATCATTTCATAATTAATCTAATTTCAAGATCAGATATTCAGAAGGTCGCTGAATACTTTCAATGCTCCGTCTGTCTCGTGTGCAAGAACACGTTTTGCAAGGACTTTACCAAGCTGAACGCCTTCCTGGTCAAAGCTGTTCAGATTCCACAGGAATCCCTGGAACATTACTTTGTTTTCGAAGTGTGCAAGGAGTGCACCAAGGCTTGCAGGATTTACCTGGTCACCGATGATGATACTTGACGGACGTCCGCCTTCGAAGTTCTTGTTGCTGTTTTCATCAGATTTACCACATGCAAATGCAACGATCTGAGCTGCAACGTTAGCGCAGAGTTTCTGCTGGCTTGTGCTGTCCTGGATCACTACATCTGTACCCATCTGGTTGTTCTTAAATCCAATAAACTGAAGCGGTACGATGTCTGTTCCCTGATGCAGGAGCTGATAGAAGGAATGCTGTCCGTTTGTTCCTGGTTCTCCAAAGATTACCGGTCCTGTTACATAATTTACAGGATCACCGAAGCGGTTTACAGATTTTCCGTTGGATTCCATATCAAGCTGCTGTAAATGTGCCGGGAAACGGCTCAGTGCCTGTGAATATGGAAGAACAGCTGTGCTTGGATATCCGAGGATATTTCTTTCATATACACCGATCAGTGCATCCAGCATAGCCGGATTCTGCATAACGTCTTCGTTCTTTGCAAGCTTGTCTTCTTCTGCTGCACCTTCAAGGAATTCTGCAAATACTTCCGGTCCGAACGCCAGAGATAATACAGCACCACCAACTGCAGATGTGGAAGAATAACGTCCGCCGATATAGTCATCCATGAAGAATGCTGCGAGATAGTCATCGCTCTTTGCAAGAGGAGATGTCTCACTTGTAACTGCGATCATATGTTTGGAAGCATCCAGACCTGCATTCTTCAGAGCATCTTTAACAAAAGATTCGTTTGTCAGTGTTTCAAGGGTTGTACCTGATTTGGAAACCAGTACAAAAATGGAATGTGCAACATCGATAGAATTCAGAACTGCTGCCGCATCATCCGGATCTACGTTGCTGATGAATTTTGCTTCCATTTTGAATTTGTCGTTTTTCTTTGCCCAGTTTTCAAGTGCAAGATACATTGCACGAGGACCAAGGTCACTTCCGCCGATACCGATCTGAACAACAGTTGTGAATTTTTCTCCTGCTGCGTTTGTGATCTCACCAGCATGTACTTTATTGGCAAAGTCAGCAATCTTCTGCTGCTGTTCTACATAGAAAGCACGTTTGTCAACGCCATCAGCTGTAACGGTATCGCCAAGCTGTCCACGTGTCAGCTGATGAAGAACGAGACGTTTTTCACCTGTATTGATCATTTCGCCATTGTAAAGAGCTGCGTATTTCTCAGTAAGTTGTGCTTCTTTTGCAAGCTTTTTGAGGCCTTCAAGTACATTGTCATCTACCTGTTTTGCAGCATAGTTATATGCAAGACCAGCAGCCATCGGTACGCTGTATTTTTTAACACGCTCTGCACCATTTTCTCCGGTCATAGCTTCTACAAGGTTTACTTTCTTTACATTGGAAAGCTCTTTGAAAGATTCAAGAGTATCCAGGTTGTTCCAGGTAATCATAATAAGATTCCTCCTTAAAATTAAATGTTCCCGCTGTTTCAGGATTCGTTTCAATCCCTTTGATTATAATATCAAACGAATGTAAATTCAAGTCTGCAAAGAAGGATATCTTACTCTACTCCAACACAATATCCATCTCATGCCAGGCTTCGCCGCCCCACACAGAATCGCCGATTCCATGGTCTTTAAAGCCAAATTTCTTATACATCTCAACCTTATCCGGGAGGCAGGTCAGGATCAGCTTCTTTCTTCCCTTAACCTGTTCTCTTTCCTTATATTGTTCCATCAGTTCTCTTGCCAGTCCCTGGTGTTGGTACTCCGGCAGCACATCCAGTCCAAGGAGCATAATATTTGTACCAGCCGGATCATGTTGGTCAGCATCCGTAAAAAAGTCATCCGTCAGATGTTCCCGATTCGTTGCCAGACCATTCAGAAAAGCTGCCATCTTTCCAGTTTTTCGGTCCACTGCCACCAGAAAAAGATCCGGTGCATTTTCGATTCGTGGTGCCATGTGCTCATATGTACAAGCCTCATTTGGCGGAAAACAGATTGCCTCAATTTTCACTGCCTGTTCAATCTCATCCCGTCTGATATTGCGGAATTCATATTTCTCGTGTAATGCTTTGTTACTTTGTCCCATAATTCTCTCGTTATTGTTTACATAATAAGCAATAACCTTCTTCTCCTTCTCATACCGATCAAGTATGTATTTTTTCTTTACATATAACAAAAAAAAGTATAACATAAAGATATTACAATTTATATAAAGGCGGGCAAATTCATGGACTATACTATTAATACAAAATGCGTACAGGCAGGCTACACACCAGGAAACGGCGAACCACGTCAGATTCCGATCATTCAGTCAACCACTTACAAATATGATACCAGCGAAGACATGGGCAAGCTCTTTGACCTTGAAGCTGAAGGATATTTCTATTCAAGATTACAGAATCCTACCAACGACTATGTTGCAGCCAAGATCACAGCTCTCGAAGGCGGTACCTCTGGTATGCTGACTTCTTCCGGACAGGCAGCAAACTTCTTCGCTGTCTTCAATATCTGCGAAGCCGGCAGCCATATCGTTTCCTCCTCTTCCATCTATGGAGGAACCTACAACCTTCTTGCAGTTACAATGAAAAAAATGGGCGTAGACGTTACCTTCGTTGACCCTGACTGCACAGAAGAAGAATTAAACGCAGCTTTCAAAGAAAATACCAGAGCTGTTTTCGGTGAATCTATCGCCAATCCGGCACTTACCGTTCTGGATATCGAGAAATTTGCAAAAGCAGCGCACGCACATGGTGTGCCGCTCATCGTAGATAACACCTTCCCAACACCGGTCAACTTACGTCCGATCGAATGGGGCGCAGATATCGTTACACATTCCACAACCAAATATATGGATGGACACGGAGCAGCGCTCGGCGGTGCGATCATCGATGGCGGCAAATTTGACTGGATGGCACATGCAGACAAATTCCCGGGACTCTGCACACCGGATGATTCTTATCACGGAGTTACCTATGCTGAAAAATTTGGAAAAGAAGGCGCTTTCATCACCAAATGTACTTCTCAGCTGATGAGAGACCTCGGCTGCGCTCAGTCTCCACAAAGTGCATTTATTCTGAACCTTGGACTGGAATCACTTCATGTACGTATGCCAAGACATGTTGAAAACGGCCAGGCAGTTGCAGAATTCCTTGAGAAACACGACAAAGTAGAATTCGTAAACTATCCGACACTTCCATCCAACAAATACTATGAAACTGCAAAGAAATATCTGCCAAACGGTGGATGCGGTGTTGTTTCCTTTGAATTAAAGGGTGGACGTGCTGCTGCTGAAAAATTCATGAAAAATCTGAAACTTGCAGCAATTGAAACACATGTAGCAGATGCAAGAACCTGCTGCCTCAACCCGGCAACCTCCACACACCGCCAGATGAATGACGAGCAGCTCGCTGCTGCCGGAATTCCAGCCGGACTGATCCGTATCTCCTGCGGCCTTGAAGATAAAAACGACCTGATCGCAGATATCGCTCAGGCACTGGACGCAATTTAATCGAATTAAATATATCTCAAAAAAGGAAGAACTCAACTTCGTTCTTCCTTTTTGTGCTTTATTTTGTGGATTTTTCATATAAAAAAAGCCCCTGCAATGCCTTTCGACACCATAGGGGCTTTCTCAGTAATTTCTCTTTATTCTATTTTGCCTTCAGATAAATCTGATAAGCATCATAATTTTGCTCTGGTAATGGAAGCAGGATTCCGGCATGCATCAACGCCGCGCCGGAGAAGTTTCCAACGTCTTCTCCATCTATCTGCATCTGATAAACCTTTTTCGGATCCAGCCCTTTCCACTTCACAATCTCAGATGCTGCATTTGCATACATATCTGTATAAACGACAGACATGCAGGCCTCACTGCCATCCTGTGCCGCATATTCCCATACAGTATAGTCTCTGTTTTCAAATGGTGAAGTCAGTCTGTAATAATCTCCGAACTGGAACAGTCTTCCATGTTCTTTAAAGAACGCAATCTGTTCTCCCGCCATCTTCTTTTCTTCATCAGTCATCTTACTGAGATCCAGTTCATATCCAAATGTTCCCTGCATTGCACAGATTCCTCTTGTCTTGAATGGTGTCACGCGATGATTCTGATGATTCGGGCAAACCGATACATGTGCAGAAACAGAAGACATCGGATAGCCGAACGATGTGCCATACTGAATTCTCAGTCTCTCAATCGCATCTGTATTATCACTGCACCAGATCTGCGGGCAGTAATACAACATACCTGCATCAAAACGTCCACCACCGCCACTGCATCCTTCCAGCAGAAGTTCCGGGAATCTCTGAGTCACAGCTTCCAGTACTTTATAAAGACCCAGCACATAACGATGTCTCAGTTCCCCCTGACGGTCACGTGGAAGCTTCGCACTGTAAGCAGCCATAAGTGAACGGTTCATATCCCATTTAATATACTGGATATCTGCTTTCTCTACAATATCACAGATCCGCTCTGTCAGATAATCTGTCACATCTTCTCTGGACATATCCAATACCAGCTGGGAACGACTTCTGATCGGCTGTCTTCCCGGTATGACCAGTGCCCAGTCCGGATGTGCCCGATACAGATCACTGTCCTCAGAAATCATCTCCGGCTCAAACCAAAGCCCGAAAGAAAGTCCCATATCATGTACTTCTTTCACCAGCTCAGAAAGGGTTCCGCACAGCTTTTTCTCATTTACAAACCAGTCGCCAAGACCGGAGAAATCATCATCCCTTTTTCCAAACCATCCATCATCCAGTACCAGCATATCCAGATTCAGTTCTGCCGCTTCTTTTGCAATTGCAATCAGATTGTCTTTGTTAAAATCAAAATAGGTTGCTTCCCAGTTATTTACCAGAATCGGGCGCACTCTGTCTTTCCAGCAGCTGCGGATCAGATTCGACACGATTGCCTGATGCAGAGTCTGGGACAGCTTTGAAAATCCATCTGCACTGTATGTCAGACATACCTCAGGTGTGCTGAAGCTTTCACCCTTTTTTAGTTTCCAGGAAAAATCATAGTCATCAATTCCAATGACCAGTCTTGTCTGATTAAACTGATCTACTTCTGCCTGTGCATGAAAACCGCCACTGTACAGAAAAGATGCACTGTAGCACTCACCAGTACTCTCTGTAGTGTCTTTATCCGCAAGAATCACAAAAGGATTATGCTGGTGGCTGGAAGTTCCACGGGTACTGCGAAGCTCCGTGATGCCGTGTGGCAGACTGTTTCTTTCCATCTGACGCTCACCGGCATGTTTTCCATAAAAATGAATCAGATCATATTTTCCCATTCCAAGATCCAGACACGCACTCATAATTCTGGAAATCTGGATATCACCCTCTGTACGGTTTTCGACTACTGCTGCTCTTGTAATGATATCCAGCTCTTCAAAGACTCCATAAAGAAGATGTACATAGACTTCTTCAACAGCATCTTTCAGAACGATCTCCAGTGTCTCTCCTTCTGATTTCTCAGAAGAAAAGAATGCCGGAAGCCCCGGAATGTTATATTTTCCTTCTCTTACCTGATAGCTGTCAAAGAAAAACATCCCGTCCTGTACACCGCTTCCAAGGTCTGCTTTCAGACAGTCTACACGATAATCTCCGTCGCCATATACCGGAAACTCCTGCGGAAGAAAATCCAGAGAATATACACGCTCTCTGTCAGTCCCCGGGATATTTCCGCTGAATCCACGGTCTGCCATACGAATCAGATAGGAACAGTCCGTATCATCCGTACGGTTTCCGTAATAAGTGTGAATAAGCATATTCTGCTCGTCCACTTTCATCTGATAAGTACTGTTTTTTGTATGAAGAGTAAAAATCTGATTCTTTATATTGATAGCCATTGTCGTTTTCCCTTTCTGTCTTTTTCAAGAATTATTTTACTGCTCCGTTTACAACACCATTGATAATCTGTTTCTGGCAGATGATATAAAAGATTAAAATTGGAAGTAATGCCAGAAGATAAGATGCAAATGCCAGGTTATAATTCGTTCCGAACTGTGTCTGGAAATTCAGCTGTGCCAGCGGCAGTGTGTTCTGATCTGTACCGGACATGATGACCAGTGGAGTCATAACGTCATTCCAGGTACTCATTGCTGTGAGAACTGCTACTGTTGCATGCATCGGTTTCATATTTGGAAAAATAATCTTCCAGTAAGTCTGCCATACTCCGGCTCCATCCACACAGGCAGCCTCTTCCAGTGCCATCGGGATATTATTCAGATATCCGGAATAAAGCAGTACATTCATCGGCATAAAAAACACAACATACAATACGATAACACCAAAGCGGTTTGCGATTCCCAGCTGTGCAGTTTCTTTTACCAGCGGCATCATAAGAACCGCAAACGGTACAAACATACCACTTACAATGTAATAGTAAGAAATCTTAAATATCTTACGCTGCTTCATCTTTCTTCCGATCAGATAACCGGCAAGTGAATGTATTAATATACATAATACCACAGTTACCCCGGTAATAAGAAGACTGTTTCCAAGAGAATGCCAGAAATCAGTTACACGCATTGCTTCTGCAAAGTTTTCAAAACTCCATTTCTGTGGGAATGCCAGTGCACCAGCTACATCATTTGTCATTTCCGATGGCTTCTTAAATGCAATGATCACTGTCATATACAGTGGAAATAAAATCGTCAGACAGCCAAGTACCAGTAAAATATTAATAATCCTGTTTGTAGTCTTACCACGAACAGCGCCTTCTTTTTTCTTTGTTCTGCTCATTATAACTGCTCCTCCTTACTTCCCAGGAATTTCATCTGAAACAGTGATATCGCAACGATCACAATAAAGAATACAAATGCATTCGCACTCTGGAAACCAAACTGTCCTCCACTCATACCATTGTTATAGATCAGATAAGAAATGGACTCTGTGCTCTGTGACGGGCCACCTTTTGTCAAAGACATGATCTGGTCAAATACCATCAGCGCATTTTTCATACAAAGGACAAGGTTAATTGTTACAAATGGCATGATCAATGGAAGTGTAATGCTCTTAAATTTTTTCCATCCGGATGCTCCATCCAGCATACATGCCTCATAAACTTCTTCCGGAACAGTCTGCAGACCGGAAATATAAATGATCGTATTCATCGCTATTCCCTGCCATGCTCCGACGATCACAATTGCGATCCATGCCCATTTTGTACTTCCAAGGAGACTTGTTTTCAGGAAATCAATTCCTGTTACTTCTCCGATCGTCGGCAGAATATATGTAAAAATGAAACTGAAGATATAACCGACAACCAGACCTCCCAGAATATTTGGTACAAAATAGATTCCTCTGAGTGCATTTTTTCCACGGATCTTGCTGTTCAGTCCCAGTGCCAGGATCAGGCTGAGAAGATTGACCACAATTGTCATAACCAACGCATATTTAAATGTAAACAGATATGAGTGACCCACACGGGAATCCTGGAAAATTTCTGCAAAGTTCCGCAGTCCTACAAAATCATAACTTCCATATCCGCGGAAGTTTGTAAGTCCGTAATAAAAACCTTTGATCAGCGGTAATGTATTAAAGCAGAAGAAAAGAACCAGAATCGGTGCCAGCAGGCCAAAAAATATCTTTTCATTTTTGCTCCACGCACCATGTTTTTTATTCATGATCATTACCCTCCTCATATGCTTTTACTTTTGCCACGACATCTCTGTTGTAGCGAATCCATTCTTTATCAAATCGTTTCATAAATGTATCTGTCGCATCAGCACTGTCATCCATCAGATATGTCTGAATCATTGCGTCTACCGACATTTCGCTCGGGTAATGATGGTCCTGATAATCCGCTACAATACCGTTTTCGATATAATCACGCATTTCTTCCAGCTCCGGAGTAACCTCAAAATCACCTTTTTTACATGGAACAGCACTCTGTGCATTCAGATATTTTTTAATGCTTTCATCTTCAAGCATATAACTGAGCACTTCATAGGCTGCCTCTTTATTTTTACAATCTTTCATCACGCAGAACATCAGATCATTTCCGGAATTCAGCACATTTTTATCCGCATCTTCATTTGCCGGAAATACAAAAGAACCAATATTCATATCCGGATTTACAGATTTGATCTGAGAGATCGCATAGCTTCCAATTGTAAACATCGCAGATGCTCCTCTTGCGAATGCAGTGCAGGCATCGTTATATCCCTGAGACACTGGATCTTTCTGTCCATATGCAAGAAGCGCTTTTTCCTTTTCTGCCACTTCTCTGTAATTTTCTGCAAAAGTTGTTTCTCCACTGTTTACCTGATAAGTCAGATCAGAATCGCACAGACTTACTGCAATTGCATTCCACGGTGCCAGTGTAGTCCATGTATCTTTAAAACCAAAATATAATGGCTGGATTCCTTCTGACTGGATCTGATCACAAAGATTCGTAAATTCTGTCCATGTGGTCGGAACCTCCCAGCCATGTTCTTCAAACATATCCCGGTTAAAAAGAATTCCAGCTGCATTTGCCATATACGGAACAGCATAAACACCATCTTTCGGCACATATTCCAGATCTTTGTTCATCTCAAGATATTTCTCTTTAATATCGTTCAGTCCTTCAAAATCAGAAATATCCATCAGCATGTCTGCATCCAGAAAATTGGAATAATTAATATCCCCGCCAATTCCGATGATATCCGGATTATCCTCGCGGATAAATCTTGTTTTCAGGATTGTCATTGCATCGTTCGGTGAATCAATCTTTAAATAAATATCATCGTGCGTTGCATTGAACTCATCCTGAAACTGTTCAAAAATATCTACCGCCTCCGGTTTATACTGTACCATTTCAATTACAGTTTTGCCCTCTGTTTCGTCCTTTCCGGAGCATCCTGTCATAACTATTCCCATTGCCAGAACGCCTGCAAGGAAAACAGCACCTACTTTATGCTTTCCCATTTGTTTCTCCCTTCTTTACAGATATTCACTGCCATCTGGCAGTTCAGATTCAGACCGGTCATCTCTGTTTGATTCGATTCTAGCACCAAAAGAAAAGCTTCGTACATAGATGGATAACATCAAAATATACCATAATGCGTTATTTCCAGAATAATGTTGATGTTACTACTCATTATGGTATATAATAGTACTAAATAGCGATATTTCGTTAAAATTGTATGATTTCTGTATCTCGTTTTTATGCATATTTTACTATATCCCATAGGAGGAAATGATAAAAACCATGTCAGATTCTATTTTTCACATATTTTCCAATGAACTTTTTCTTGACCTGACCGTATACCAATACGGCTATGAGAAATGTGATCCTCTGCATTCTTATGGACCATTTGTACGTAATCATTATCTTTTTCACTATATTATTTCCGGCAAAGGAATGCTGAGTGTTACAGAAAAAGATGACAGTGCTGTTTACCATATGGAAGCACATTCCGGCTTTCTCATTGAACCGGGGCGTATCAATCTTTACAGTGCTGACCAGAAATTCCCATGGGAATACGTCTGGGTAGAGTTCGATGGACTGCGTGCAAAAGAGCTGATGGAAGAAGCCGGACTGTCCAACGATCATCCGGTCTTTCATCCCATTTCCGATACAGCAGCAGATAAGCTTCGCGATGAAATGCTGCGTCTGACACAATATCCGGACAATTCCCGCCCATTTGGGATCATTGGTCAGTTATATCTTATTATGGATGCCCTTATCCAGGGTTCTTCCAATAAAAAAAGACTTCAGGGCGGAAAGCTTTCAAGATTTTACGCACAGGAAGCACTTTCTTTTATTGAACAAAATTATACATTGCCAATCACAGTCGAAGATATGGCAAATCGCTGTAATCTTGACCGAAGCTATTTTGGTAAAGTTTTCAAAGATATGATCGGACAGTCTCCACAGGACTTCCTGATCCGCTATCGAATGAGTAAAGCAACCTCTCTGCTTACCAGCACCAGCCTGTCCATTGGTGACATCAGCGTTCAGGTTGGATATCCAAACCAGCTTCATTTTTCCAGAGCGTTCCGTAACATTTACGGGATGTCACCAAGACAATATCGCCAGCAGAACAAATTATTGTCCTGAATCACAGGCAGGTTACGTTTCTGTTTACTTTTCTTCATGATATTGCATTTTCTGCGAAAAGAATAGCTTTTACACCAGTCTGATGGTAAAATAAAAACCGAAAAATAAAACTGGAGGAACCCTATGAAAAAGAAAAAATTTTTTCCTCTCTCTATGGGAATCGGTTTTCTGTTCACAGGTCTGTTCTGCTGTTTTTCTGTATCAGCAGATGCTGTTGAAGGCTCACCAGGGCAGACTGTTTCCGGAGAATATGCCGTTGTTATAAATACAGACACCTCTTCATCTCAAAATACCGGAACTCTGGTTTTTGACGATGGTACAGATACTGTCTCTTCTTATCTCAGCACTGGCAGCAGCACAGCCAATCTGCCTGCGTCCCAGATTCTCAAAAAAGCTTCTGACACCAGTGATTATAATGTTCTTTCTTCATCTGCCCTTTCCGCAGCAGCTGCACAGTCTGCTGCCACAAGTTACTACATCGGGCAGGAAAAATATATCTATCGTTCAAATAGTACAGGCAAAACTTATGTATGCATCGGCATTGGTGAACACTGCTATATCTGGATGGATAAAGATATGAAAGCCAGTTACGATGCAGCTGGTAAGACTTCCTCAATCGCAAAGGATATGGCAGGTGTATATGACGGACAACCTTATCGAATCCTGAATACTCTGGCCGGTGGTAACATCCCATATGAAGATAATTCCGGTAAAATTTCAATTCTTCTCGAAACTTTATCTTCCGCAAGCGGCATGTACATGTACGACACAGACATCACAGCAATCCATATCAACACTCCTTCTGCATCTGCCTATGTTTCCGGTGAAATGTCCAAAAGAAACGGTCTGCTTGTACACGAAGGACAGCATGCACTGCTCTGGCTGAAAACCAGATTTTCCAATACCGGCAGATATATGTGGCTCAATGAGGGACTGGCTGTGACTGCTATGGACTATCTCTGGGGTGGCATTGATTCCAGCGGATGGTTAAACGGCATTGCCGGAAGTACCGCTATTCGAAGCGGCTCTTCCCTGATCTATCAGACCTACCGTGATGATACGGCGCAGGATTACGGCATGCCTTATCTTTTTATGCGTTATGTGATCGACCGTATGGCCGGAAGCTATAAACCAATGGATGTTCTGCCAAAATTTTACCAGATAGATGCCTCCACCCTTACCTGTGAAGAATACCTGACGCAGGTAACCGGCATTCCATTTAAGACATTAATGTCTGATTTCTATACCGCAATCGCTGCCGGCGATCTCTACGGCAATTACAGTTTCTCTGGTGACCGTATTGCCGCCGGAAAGGCTGCAACATTTCCTGTTTTTTCCGGAAACAGTAACCAGAACTATACGCTGCCTGCAGCTTCTGCAGTCATTATAAAACTGAAAAATGGGAAATTCACGGTTCCTGCCAACGGAAGCTCCAGCATTATTTACCGTATCGTCGGAAATCGCACCACTTCTGCAGCTCCATCTGAAGGTAGTGGTACTGCCTCTGATCCATATAAGATCACTTCTCTCGATGACCTGAACCTTATCTCGGATCATCCGAGTGCTTATTACAGTCTGACCAAAGATATTCAGACAAATGGAAATATTAATTTCTCTGTAAATTATTTCAGTGGACACTTAGATGGTAATTCACACACTATTTACGGATTGAAAAAACCGCTTATCGCCCAAAATGACGGAACCATTGAAAATCTGCGAATTGTAGCTGATTTTGACGATGACAGCCAGAATGTACAGGGTGTCATTGCACAATATAATCAGGGAAAGATTCAGGAATGTTCTGTTTCCGGCACGGTCACCGGACATATGGGTGGCGATGGATCCATGGTCTTTCCTGAATTTGGCGGCATTGCCGGTCAGAACGAACTTGCCGGAATCATCAGTGGGTGTACGGCCCGCCTGAATATAAATCTGTCTATGCCAGCTATGAAAGGCTGGGTCGGCGGTATTGCCGGATTAAATATTGGTACAATAGAAAAGTGTGTCAGCAATGGAATCATCTCTGTCACCCAGGAAAACGGCACTTCTTATCCTCTTTATGTCGGTGGTATTGCCGGTGAAACCCAAAAATTCGGTGGTATGGGTGGTGTGATCAAAGAATGTCTGCATGCCGGTCAGATTAAAGTTTCCGGTGGTTCCTCTTCTGTTGGACAAATTTGCGGTCTTGCAGCTGCAAATGTAATAAATTCTTCAACCGGATTAAATGGTCACATCCTGAACTGTTATGGAAAAACGGGATCTGGAAATCTGGTCGGTTCTACTGCTGCAGTGCCTTCAACCGGTGGTCTGCTGACAAATGCACAGATGAAGGATTCTTCCTCTTACCAAGGATGGTCTTTTGGAGCTGACTGGAAAATGTCTGATGATGGAATCCCGGCCCGAACCGATTCCTCAGACATTACTTCACTTTCTGTAAAATATACTCCGTCCTCCTGTTATATTGGTGAAACACCATGGAGCTTCGGAACGCTTGTTATAAACAACAAAACGGAAGTTTCCATTACGCAGGATATGGTCAGCGGTTTTGATAATACATCGGCACATACCTGCCAGATTACTGTAACATACAAAGGCCGACAGACCAGTTATTTACTTCCTGTCGTTACTCCAAAAACAAGTGATATTACAAGTCTCCAGATATCAGCAAAACCATCCAGACTTTCCTATACAGAGGGAGATCTGTTCAATCCATCCGGTGTCAGCTTCTTTGCTACCATAGGCGGTCGCTATGCCTATATTTACAGCGGATATACTTATGATAAAACGCGTGCGCTGACTTCTTCTGATACAGAAGTTACTTTTGACTATTTTGGTGCAAAAGTAACACAGAAGATTTCTGTTGCAGCAAATACACCAACAAAACTGAATATTCTTTCTTCGCCATCAAAGACTCAGTACACCATCGGAGATAAGCTGGATCTTTCGGGAATAAAGCTTCAGATTGTTTACAGCAATGGAACCCTTTCTCCAATAATTACTACTGATACTCTGGATACCTATGGAATTCATATAGCACTTGGCGCTGCTTCAAATGTTACTGCGATTGACAAAAAGCATATTATGACTGCTTCGGACAGCGGAAGCTCTCTTCTGTTTTATGCTACAGATATATTACCAGGACAGTATGGAACTGTAACTGCAGTTTCCTCGACTCTCAGTGTACTGGCTCCTCTGCAGATCACAGATACAGAGCTTCATCTGTGCACTGGAACCAAGAACACTCAATATGCTTATTCCGGCAACGTAACCGGCGGCAGTGGCGAGTACAAGACAACCGTTGTCAGCGAGAATCTTCCGTCCGGACTGAGCCGAAATAATATACCTGACAGTTCCAGTTACTCTTATTTCTATTACTCAGGAACAGTTACTGCTCCTGTCGGCACTTACGAGTCACTGTACACCGTTCAGGATACTCAGACAAAAGCGACCTTATCGGTAAAAATTGTATTACATGTACTTGCTTCCAGTGAAGCAAAATTTTACAGTTTCGTACTGCGTGCCTCGGATAACCCGGAACTTAAACAGGATGTCATCGGAGAGATTGGAACGGACACGATCATTCTCCGGCTGCCAAAAGGCACAAATGTAACTGCCCTGAAACCATCTATTGATTTTGGCTACAGTTACGGTACTTCCCTTCCGGCTGCCTTTTGGAGTGGAACCCCACATGATTTTACCAATCCGGTCATTTATACATTAACTGCACCGGACGGAGTTACAAAGAAATCCTACACCGCGCAAGTAGAATTCTATGATTCTGCTCAAGGAGTCACAACTCCGACTCCAAAGCCGACCAATACTCCGACTCCGAAGCCTACCAATACTCCGACTCCGAAGCCCACCAGTACTCCGACTCCGAAGCCTACCAGTACTCCGACTCCGAAGCCTACCAGCACCCCGACTCCGAAGCCTACCAGTACTCCGACTCCGAAGCCTACCAGCACCCCGACTCCGAAGCCTACCTGTACTCCGACTCCGAAGCCTACCAGCACCCCGGCTCCGAAGCCTACCTGTACTCCGACTCCGAAGCCTACCTGTACTCCGACTCCAAAGCCTACCAGCACACCGACTCCGAAGCCTACCTGTACTCCGACTCCAAGACCAACAAATACTCCGGTTCCGAAGCCACAGCCTACCAGTACTCCAGCTCCAAGACCTTACCCAGTTGGAATGCCTGTCAAACATACAGCAAGTAATGGCATATATAAGGTAACCGGCACTCAAACTCTGGAGTATACAAAACCCGTAAATAAAAAATCGAGTGTTATTAATATTCCGGACCGCATTACACTCAATGGTCTGGATTACACTGTAACCTCTGTTGGAAGCAAAGCTTTCAAAAACAACAAATATCTGAAGAAGGTATCCATTGGAAATAACGTTGTTCAGATCAAAAATTATGCTTTCTATAAATGCCCTAAACTGTCTTCTGTAAAAGTTGGAAGATCCGTTCGGTTAATTGGAAAGCAATGTTTCTACGGATGTAAGAAATTAAGAACACTGAACATTCAATCTCCAGGATTATCGCAGAAATACACTGGTTCAAATGCCTTTAAAGGAATACCTGCAAAAATGAAAGTCTATCTTCCAAGAAAACAGGCCAAAAATTATAAAAAATTATTCCTGAAACGAGGAATGCGCAAAACTGTCACTTTCAAAGGCATTCGATAGGTAGTAAAAAGAAGGAGCAGTCCGAAAATATATTTCAGACAGCTCCTTTTTTTCTGACTTAAGAAGGGGAATTTCTGATATAAATACTGTTCGCCCATATTCTCCCCACCAGCAGTTTTATTTACCTACTGCAACTCCTTCAATATTGATCTTCCAATCGTGCCTTCCGGCATCTGTACCCCAAAATTTTCTGCAACAGATGCACCGATCACCGCAAATGTATCCTGATTCTCAA